>OGDL01000267.1_pt1 | contig 12838 bp, 7 predicted proteins | sample 1570471 | NCBI WGS metagenome assembly OGDL01 (sample SAMEA2582163, study PRJEB24529) | metagenome | biome: Human gut stool | place: China | collected 2011 | reverse complement strand
GGATGACATCAAGAAGATTCAGGAGCAGCTGAAGAGCACACAGGGTGGCGCAGCGATGGTAAGAGAGGAAGTTACTACTGATGATATCGCTGAGGTTGTAAGCCGCTGGACCGGAATACCAGTAAGCCGTATGATGCAGAGCGAGCGTGAGAAACTGCTCCATCTGGAGGAAGAACTCCACAAGAGAGTCATCGGTGATTTGGGTAACGCATATATGGGTCAGAGTGCTTCTTATGGAGGTAATGCTTATCAGGCTGCAATGCGTACTTTCGGTTTCGACCAGCAGTATGTAGCTAACTATCAGTTTGCAGTGAAAGATGTACATCATTTTGATATTACTGCCGGTTATGATGGTTATTCATACCAATATACAGAATTGACAGGTTCTGGTCAGAATCTGTATGACCCTGAAAGCTTCTATATTAGCAATACAATTGATAAGAAGACTGCCAGCGGTATGAAATTGACTTATGCTACTGAAGGTTTCTTTGGTCGTGTCAACTACTCTTATGACGATAAATACTTTGGTAACGTTTCTTACCGTCGTGATGCTTCTTCTCGTTTTGCTCCTGAAAATCGTTGGGGTGACTTCTGGGCTGCAAGTGTGGCTTGGATGATTACACGTGAAGATTTCATGAAGGATATCACTTGGATTAACATGTTGAAACTGAAGGCTTCTTTCGGTCAGCAGGGTAACGATGATATCTTGTTCCCAGGTGGATATACTGTAGGAGTGATGGAGACAGCTAAAAACTATTATCCATGGATGGACCAGTATAACATGACTGGTGCAGACGGTGTGTTCTCTGACGGTACGATGATTGCAAAGGGTAATCGCGATTTGACTTGGGAAACTTCAACTTCTTATAACGTAGGTATTGATTTTGCCTTGTTCAATAACCGTTTGAACGGATCGGCTGAATACTTCGGTCGTAAGTCAAGTGATATGCTTTACAACAAACCGGTTGCCGGAAGTGTGGGTTATACTTCTATTCCGATGAACGTAGGTTCTATGACCAACTCTGGTTTTGAATTGGATTTGACTTATTTGATTTTCAACCAGAAGAACTTTACTTGGGATGTGAATTTGAATGCCACTTTCATCAAAAATAAAATCAACAAGTTGCATCCGGACTTGGATGGTCAGTTGATTGATGGAAACTACATTTACGAAGAAGGTGAATCAATGTACCGTATGTATTTGGTAGATTATGCTGGCGTAGATCCAGAAACAGGTTTGGCTCAGTATTGGGCAAAAGATGACAAGGGTGAGTTGTATAAAACAGACAATTATGCATTAGCTCAGACTACAAACAAGGTGGCCACAGACAACTTGATGCCGAAGGTATACGGTGGTTTGGGAACTTCTGTACAGCTTTACGGTTTTGATGCTTCTATTCAGTTGTCTTATCAGTTGGGTGGTCAGATTTATGACTCAGGTTATCGTTTCATGATGGCTGGAAAAGGTGACGGACAGAACTGGCACAAGGATATTTACAATGCATGGACTCCGGAAAATAAATATACGGATGTACCTCGTCTGAATGCACAGGATAAGTATACAAACTCTACTTCAACTCGCTGGCTTGCAAGTTCTAACTATCTGAGTGTAAATAATATCACTATTGGTTATACACTTCCGTCTAACTTGGTTCGCAAGATGATGCTGGAAAAACTGCGTGTATATTTCACTGCTGACAATGTAGGATTGCTTTCTGCACGGAAAGTGCATTTCTTGCCATGAAGCGCCTGAAAAAAGAAGGAAAATTACAGGATCAGGAAGAGTACGATTGCTTTCTGCACGTAAAGGTCTTGACCCACGTCAGAGCTATACAAGTGCTACTACATCACTTTATACTGCCATCCGTACAATTTCTGGAGGTATCAGCCTTACATTTTAATTAAAATATAAATAAGAAACAGATATGAAAACAAAATATATTTTTGCTTCATTGCTTGTATCTTCACTGGCTGTGACTGGTTGCCAGGATATGGATACATTGCCCGATGGAGGAATCGTGACAGACTCTCAGAAGGAGACCGTTTCTACACTGAATCCTGAACGTGGAGTGGCAAAGGTAAATGCGATTTTCTCTACTTTCAACCAGGCTTTCCCTAACTCAAGTGCATTGGGAGCTGAACGTCATAATGATATTGGTTATCCTACTGTCATGTTGTGTCTGGACTCTAATACAGAAGACGTAATAAGTGATAACAACGGTTATAACTGGACTGGATATGACTTGACATTTGAAGACCGTGAAAATACTTCCTTGGAAGGACAGATGGTATGGAATGACTTGTATTCTATCGTTTTTGCTGCCAACAATGTAGTAGGAAGCATTGACGAAAAAACAGAAGACGCCAATGAACAATTCTATCTGGGACAAGGACTGGCTGCACGCGCATTCTCTTATTGGGTAATGGCACAACTGTATCAGTTTAACTATAAAGGTAATGAGGACAAACCTTGTGTACCGCTGATTACAGAAAAGAATTCGGCAGATGCTTCTGTGAATGGTTGTAAACGTTCGTCTGTAAAAGACGTGTATACACAGATTGAATCAGACTTGAACAATGCTATTGATTTGCTGACTAATGCAGAAAAAGGAAAGGTAAAACGTGCTGACAAGCGTTATATCAGTCTGTCAGTAGCATACGGACTTCGTGCACGTATGTATCTGTCAATGCATGAATACGCTAAAGCAGCTGATGATGCGGCAAATGCTATCAAGGCGGCAACAAGTGAAGGTATTGCTATCGCTTCTCGTACTGCGGTAGGTAAACCGACATTTTGGAGTGTAGATGAGGTGAACTGGATGTGGGGTATCATTGTCAGCGAAACAGATGACGTGGTAGATACAGGTATCTGTAACTGGCCTTCTCACATGGGATCACTGAGCTATGGATATGCAAACTATTCAGGTGGTCGTCAGATTAGTTTGAAATTATATAAGGAGATTGATGATGCTGACATCCGTAAACAATGGTGGTTGGATGCCGCTGCAGAATCTGATGGTTTCTTAAGTGACGAACAAGCTGCTTTTGTGGCAAAACAGGGTTACAAGCCTTATACTCAGGTAAAATTCGGTCCCTATAATGATGTGCTAGGTACTACTATCAATGCCAATGATATTGTATTGATGCGTATTGAAGAAATGTATCTGATTGCTGCAGAAGCATACGCTGAAGCTGGAAATCGGGCTGAAGGTGAAAAATATTTCAAGGAATTGCTTAACAACCGTTTGTCAAGCGGATCACAAGCTTATTTAACTGACTATGCTTCTAATCCTCAGGAAGCTGTTTATTTCCAGCGTCGTATTGAACTTTGGGGTGAAGGAGTAATTTGGTTCGATGTAATGCGTCTTAACAAGGGAGTAGACCGTCGTGGAGCTGGTTTCCCGAATGCAGAATGTGTATTTAATATTGCAAAAACAGACGATATCTTGTTGTGGCGTATACCGGAAGCTGAACTTCAGGCTAATAAGGCATTAACTGCAGAAGATAGTCCGGCATGGACTTTACCGAAACCAGTTGCAGATGAATAATAAGTTAGATTAAAGTTAAAAACTAAGAGTATTATGAAATTAAATAAATTCTTTTTCGGATTATTGATGACTCCGGCCGTAATGATGGTAGGATGCGGTGATTATGAAGATACGGAAGTGGCAAGCCCGGAAGCAGATGCGGATGCAATTGGAGCTTATTTTGAAAGCAGTGCAGTTTCTGAACAGTTGTCACCGGGGCAAACATCTTTTAAGATTGTGTTGAATAGAGCTTCTTTTTCTGAAGCTGTAAATGTACCGGTTAAGGCAACAGATCCAGATAACTTTTTCTCTTTGTCTGATAATCAGTTTATGTTTGATGCTGAGAAACAGGTTAGTAGCCCGATAACTGTTACTTTCAATCAAAGCGTAGTAGAGCTTCAGAAGACATATTCTTTGAAGTTGCAGGTTGCAGACGGAGTGAAAGATCATTTGTATGGTGCAGGTTATACAGATGCAACCTATTCTATGGTGATTGATTATGCCTGGAAGAGTGACTCATTGGCATCTACTATGGTGAAAGATGAGTATGCAGGTACATTTGATAAAGAAGGAGCTTTGGCTGCAGTAGAAATTGCAAAAGATTTTGAAGTAGACGAAGAAAAACCATCACCTGATTATACTAAGAATTCTTTGGTGCGTATCTCTAGTTTCTTTGCTACTATTGGTAAGTCGAAGGCAGCTGGAGAAGACCACATTCAGTTTGTGGTAGATAAGGATCATAAAAATCCTCAATTCTTAACAACTGATTACCTGGCTAATAATGAAATTTCTCTGAAAGTCAATACAACAAAATTGGCTACAGGAATGACTCAGAAATTTGCTGAAGAGAAGGAGTATCCTATCTGTATGGACTTGGTAGGTATTAACGTGGAAGCAGCAACTGCTGAGGCTAAAACGGACAACGTGACTTATCAGGTAACATATGAACTTTATGCATTTGATGAGAAAGCTGATAAAAAATATCTGCTTTCAACAGAAGATGATACTGTACCAGTAGAAGGTAATACTCAATATAAAGCTAAATTTGAAGTGAAATTCGTAAAAGCTTCTGCTGAATAATCGTTATTATAGCTGAAATAATAAAAGAGGTATGTCCTGTGTGGATGTACCTCTTTTTTCGTCTTATTCACTTAAAAACTGGTCTTTTTGTTAGAATGAACTTCTTAATAATACAAAATAATTGCAATTTTATTCTATTTGTATTCACTTTTTATGCGGTTGAAGAAGTGAAAGCAAGTTCTTAAAAACCATCTGTTTATCTATTTTGATATCGTTTTACTCCTTATAAATAAATTTTAGTGTAAAATTGCCCGCTGTTTTATAATTTCTCTTTATTTTCTTACATTCGCGCCCCGTTTGTGATAAATGTATTAGACTAACTTAACTAAATTAAAAGAGAGATTTTATGAAACAAAGAATGACGTTGTTCATGGCCATTCTTCTGATAGGGATTGGTCTGTCAAACGCCCAAGTTTCTCAAGTGACCGGTAATGTGATGTCGGAAGAAGACGGATTGCCGGTAGTGGGCGCATCGGTGTTGGTAAAAGGTACTACTGTAGGGACAGTGACCGACATTGATGGAAACTTTACAATTTCTGGTGTGCCGGCTTCGGCAAAAACTTTAGTGGTTTCTTTTATCGGTTTGCAGAGCCAGGAAGTGGCTGTAAAACCGGTGGTGAATGTAGTGTTGAAATCGGATGCACAGGCTTTGGAAGAAGTGGTGGTTGTGGCGTATGGTACGCAGAGCGCACGTACGGTGACAGCTTCAGTAGCTTCAATCCGCAACGATGTGTTAAAGGACGTGCCTAATACAAGCTTGGACCAGATGATGCAGGGACGTGCCTCTGGTTTGAATGTAACGACTCCTTCAGGAGGAGTAGGTCAGGCTCCTGTGGTACATATTCGTGGTGTAAACTCGATTACTTCGGGTACTTCTCCTTTGTACGTAGTGGATGGAATGCCGATTCAGTCGGGTGATTTGGGCGGAGGATTGGGTAATGCCAATGCGTTGGCTGACATTAATCCGGCTGATATTCTTTCTATTGACGTGTTGAAGGATGCGGCGGCAGCAGCTTTGTATGGTTCACGTGCGGCAAACGGGGTCGTGCTGATTACTACCAAGCAGGGAAGCAGCGGAAAAGCAAAAGTAACGTATGATGCTTCTGTCGGTTTCTCCAACCGGACGAAGTTCATTGATATGATGAATGCACAGGAGTATGTAGACTTCAAGAATATGGCGGTTCGTAATGCATACGGAACAGATGTAGCAGCTGAACTGGCTGCTATGGATAAGACATTCATCGCTAATCCTGCTTATGGTGATAAGGCATTTAACTTGATGCCGGGAGTAGACTCTAACTGGGCAGATGCTATTTTTCAGAATGGGTTTACACAAGACCAGACTGTAGCCGTAAGTGGTGGAACGGAAAAAGTGAAATATTATATGTCGGCTAATTACAATACGCAGAAAGGTATTGTAGTGGGCGATAACTATAAACGTCTGGGCGGTAAGGCTAACATTGTGGCTAACGTAACAGACTGGCTGAAGATTGGTATGAACTCGAGCGTGAACGTAAGTTCTACATCGCAGGTGGATGCGGCACGTAACGGTTCAAACTTTGCAGTAGGTGGTTTCCCGCGTATGGCGCTGGCTAACTCTCCGAATATACCTATCTATGATGAAAATGGCAAAGGTTATTATGAACATTCGTTAGGTGTGTTGGGTTATGGACCTAATGCGGTAATGAATACATTTTCGAATCCGGTGGCATTGGTGGAATTGGGTAATAAGACCAACGTGGATGTAAACCGTATTTTGAGCAGTTTCTTTGCAGAAGTTACTCCTGTGAAAGGTCTTACATTGAAAACCCAGTATAATATTGACGATGCACGTATCGAAAACTCTCGTTTCTGGTCACCTAATCATGGAGATGGAGTAAATAAAGGCGGGTATGCGTTCAATGCGGCAGTGCATAGCAGTATCTGGACCTGGACGAATACGGCAACGTATGATTTTACGGCTAATCGTCATCATTTCAATTTCCTGGTGGGTATGGAAGCTACTGAAAGCAGCTACAATGAATGGGATGCTTCTCGTACAGAATTGCAGGATGATAAGTTTACGAACTTCCAGGGAACTTTTGCCAATGCCACAGCTTCGGGTAGTATTTCCAAGAGCTCTATGGTTTCGTATTTTGGACGTATCAACTATGACTTTGCATCGAAATACATGTTCTCTATCAATTTCCGTCGTGATGGCCTTTCTGCATTGAGCAAGGATAATCGCTGGGGTAACTTTGGAGGTGTTTCAGCGGCATGGCGTGTGTCGGAAGAAGCTTTCTTTGAACCGCTCAAGCATGTGATTGAAGACTTTAAGATCAAGGGTAGCTATGGTGTGGTAGGTAATACGAATATCGATGACTATGCCTCACGTTCGTATTATTCTCCTTACTATTACGGTTCTCAGGGAAGTTATCGTTTAAGTAAGATTGCCGACCCGAATTTGAAATGGGAATCTTCAGAAAAGTATGACGTAGGTTTCAGTGCACGTGTGCTTGATCGTATCGATATTGATTTTGATTATTTCTATACGAAATCTTCAGACTTGATTCTGGATGTGCCACAGGCTCCTTCGAAAGGTCTTCCTGGAAATATCCTGACAACCAACGCCGGAAAGATGACGAACTCAGGTATAGAGTTGACGATTTCTGCGGATATTTTGCGTGACGGTGCATTCAAATGGAATACAAGTTTTAATATTACGACTACTCGTAATAAGGTTGTATCTCTGGCTAACGGTCTGGATAATATTATCAAAGGTGATGCCACTGGATTGGAAATTACAAATATCACAGTACCTGGCAAGTCTATCGGTCAGTTGTATCTGACACCGACAGGTGGAGTAGATCCGGAAACCGGGTTCCGTGTGTTCTATGGAGAGAATGGAGAACGTGTGCTGTATAATCATGCCTCGAAAGCAAAATGGATGCTTGAAGATGGTACGCCTTATGAGGGCAGCTTGAAACCGGTGATTTGCGGAAATACACTGCCGACATGGTATGGTGGATGGAGTAATAACTTCTCTTACAAGAATTTTGACTTGTCTTTGTTCTTCCAGTTCTCAGGTGGAAACTATATTTATAATGGTACGAAGGCGACGGTAAGTGACATGCGTTACTGGAATAACTCGAAGGAGGTACTTCAGAATTACTGGACTCCGGAAAGAAAGAATGCCATGTTCCCGAAACCAGTGTATGGCGATAACTATTCTAATGGTTCGGCCATGCCTATCAGCGAGTGGGTGGAAAAAGGTGACTATTTGCGTTTGAAGAATATCTCATTGGGTTATACCTTCAATACGAAGAACTGGGCGAGTGCCATCGGTATCAGCAAGTTGCGCGTATATGCACAGGTGCAGAACTTGTTCGTAATTACGGGCTATTCGGGTATGGATCCGGAGGTGATGTCGAATACGACCAATGCTACTCTGGCTCCGGGTACGGATAAAAATACTTTGCCACAGGCACGTACATACACATTTGGTGTAAACTTGGCGTTTTAATTGTTGAATTTTTAAAAGCAGATTCGAATGAAAAAATATATTGTATATGCTATATTGATGGCTGGAACCACGTTGAGTAGTTGCAGTAGCAGTTTCTTGGATCAGGAACCACCTTTGTACATTGAGCCGGGAGATATTTATAATGATGCAAATCGTTTGGAAGCAGCTGTATTAGGCTTGTATGGTTCGATAAAAAATGATGCGTCGGATTCCTTCATGGGAGGAAAAACCTATCTGGTGTTTGATAACCGTGGAGAAGATATTGTAAATTCTGACCCGAACTTGATTACTTTGGCCAATACTTATAAGTTTAATGTGGGCAAAACAGATGCAGAAAATACGGTGACCTGGAGCATGGCATACGCTGCCATTAACCGTGTCAATATTTTCTTGGATGAGTTGGAAGGTGCTAAAGCTACTGCTGGAGAAAAGTATGAGCAGTATAAAGCGGAGGCAAAGTTTGTGCGTGCATTTGCTTATTACTATTTGAATAATCTGTATGCTACGCCCTACGTAATTAATCCGGATGCGAAATCTGTGCCTTTACGTTTGACTCCGGAAAAGAACGGTGAACACAATGCGTTGAAACGTGCTACAGTGAAGGAGGTTTACGAACAGATTCTTTCGGATTTGGAAAATATCAGTGCGTTGCCGGTAAAAGCAAAAGCAGATGAACCGACTGTAACTCGTGCTACACAGGCGGCTGCCAATATGTTGAAGATGCGCGCGTATATGTCCATGAATAACTGGACAGAGGCGGTAAAAGCAGGTAAGCTGGTGACAGGCTACGAACTGACTCCGAAGTTTGGAGATATGTTCAAGGCTCCTTATTATACGGATGAAACCATATTCTCTTTGCCAATGAAGGAAACAAACCGCCCGAATACCCAGCAAGGATTGGCAGAATATTATTACGCTAAGAATACAATTTTGTGGGTAGACGTGGAGAACGGTATCATGGGCAAGCCGAATTACAATTCAGCTGATGATGCCCGTGTGCAGATGAAGAACGAAAAAAATCAGTTGCTGAAGTTTACGGATGCTGCACAGAAACTGGATTGGGCACCGATTTTCCGTTATGCGGAAACGTTGTTGAACTTGGCTGAGTGTTATGTAAATCTGGGTGGAACTGAAAATGAGAAACTTGCCAGAGAATGTCTGAAACAGGTGAGATTCCGTTCATTACCGGAGACAAGCAATCAGTTGGATATTGATCATTTGTCTGGTGAAGATTTGAAGATGGCGGTTTATAACGAACGTCGTCTGGAGTTTATCGGTGAGGCGATGCGAGGCATTGATGTGTTGCGTCGCGGAGCTAACTTTGAACGGAAAACACAGATTACTCCGCAAAGTAGCGGATATGTTTGGCCGATTCCACAAAGCGAAGAATTGATGAATCCGGATTTGAATAAATAAGGAAGAAGTAAAAAGAGCGTATCTGTAATGAGATGCGCTTTTTTTATTTATATTTGCGCTCTATAGAATTTAGATTTATACTGAATGAAAGAATTTGTAATATCAGAAGCACAGACAGAAAAAGCTGTGCTGGTAGGTTTGATAACTCAGACTCAGAATGAACGTAAGACCAATGAATATTTGGTTGAGCTGGCTTTCCTCGCTGAGACGGCTGGGGCAGAGGTAGTAAAACGTTTTACACAGAAACTGGATACGCCGAACTCGGTGACTTACGTGGGTAAAGGTAAGTTGCAGGAGGTGAAAGAATACCTGGAGTTGCAGAATGAGAGCGAGGAGACGGAAATCGGGATGGTGATTTTCGATGATGAACTTTCGGCCAAGCAAATCCGTAACATTGAGAATGAACTGAAAGTGAAGATTCTGGACCGTACTTCACTGATTCTTGATATTTTTGCGATGCGTGCACAGACAGCCAATGCCAAGACGCAGGTGGAACTGGCGCAGTATAAGTATATGCTTCCGCGTTTGCAGCGTTTATGGACGCACTTGGAACGTCAGGGTGGTGGTTCCGGTGCCGGAGGTGGTAAAGGCTCTGTAGGTTTGCGTGGTCCGGGTGAAACTCAGTTGGAAATGGACCGTCGTATCATCTTGAATCGTATGGCTCTGCTGAAACAGCGTCTGGCAGAAATTGATACGCAGAAGTCTACTCAGCGCAAGAACCGTGGACGCATGATTCGTGTGGCATTGGTGGGATATACCAACGTGGGTAAATCGACGTTGATGAACCTGCTGGCCAAGAGTGAGGTCTTTGCGGAAAACAAATTGTTTGCTACGCTCGATACCACCGTGCGTAAAGTCATTATCGAAAACTTGCCTTTCTTGCTTTCGGATACGGTAGGATTTATCCGGAAATTGCCGACTGACTTGGTCGATTCGTTTAAATCTACGCTGGATGAGGTACGTGAAGCGGATTTGCTGGTACACGTGGTAGATATTTCACATCCGGATTTTGAGGAACAGATTCAGGTGGTAGAGAAAACAATTGCCGATTTGGGTGCAGGTGGAAAGCCGAGTATGATTGTATTTAATAAGGTAGATGCCTATACGTATGTAGAAAAGGCCGAGGATGACCTTACTCCGAAGACGAAAGAAAATATCACGCTGGAGGAACTGATGCATACCTGGATGGCGAAACTAAATGATAATTGTATCTTTATTTCCGCACGTGAGAAGACCAACATTGATCAGTTCCGTGATTTATTATATAAAAAGGTAAAGGAACTGCATGTGCAGAAGTATCCTTACAATGATTTTCTATATCAGACATACGACGAAGAATAACTACAAGAAAATATGACACAACACTATCGTTTACTGACAAAAGAAGAAATCGCACGACTGGAGGCGCAGCACTGTATAGCTTCCGATTGGAGTGGTGTAGAAGTGGCCGATGATTTTCATACGGATTATATTCATCACACCCGTTTTTCGGGAAAAGTGCGACTGGGCGTTTTTGAAAAAGAGTTTACTTTGGCTGGTGGAATGGCCAAACATTCTGGTGTATATTATGCAACCTTGCACAATGTAACGGTGGGTGACAACTGCTACATTGAGAATGTAAAGAATTACATTGCCAACTATGAAATAGGGCATGATACCTTTATCGAGAATGTAGATATCATCCTGGTGGATTGCCATAGCCGTTTTGGGAATGGAGTAGAAGTCTCAGTTTTGAATGAGACTGGCGGGCGTGAGGTGATTATTCATGACCGTCTTTCTGCTCATCAGGCTTATATCATGGCTCTTTATCGTCATCGCCCGGTACTGATTGAGAAAATGCGGAAGATTATTGAGTCTTATGCAGAGTCACATGCGTCAGATACAGGTACTATCGGGAGTCATGTAATGATAGTGAATGCCGGTTACATCAAGAATGTACGGATTGGAGATTATTGTCAGATTGAGGGTGCCGGCCGTTTGAAGAATGGAAGCATCAATAGTAATGAGCATGCACCGGTGCATATCGGTTACGGGGTGATTTGTGATGATTTTATCATCTCAAGTGGCTCACACGTAGAAGATGGCACGATGCTTACACGTTGTTTCGTGGGCCAGGCTTGTCATTTGGGGCATACCTATTCGGCTTCTGATTCATTGTTCTTCAGTAACTGTCAGGAGGAAAATGGAGAGGCTTGTGCCATTTTTGCTGGACCTTTTACCGTGACGCACCATAAGTCTACGTTGCTTATTGCCGGCATGTTCTCGTTCATGAATGCAGGTTCAGGCTCTAACCAGAGTAATCACATGTATAAGTTAGGGCCGATTCATCAGGGGGCATTGGAGCGAGGTGCTAAGACCACTTCTGATTCTTATATCCTGTGGCCCGCCCGTATTGGTGCCTTCTCACTGGTGATGGGACGTCATGTCACTCATCCGGATACTTCGAATCTGCCTTTTTCTTATTTGATAGAGGAAAAGAATACAACTTATCTGGTGCCGGGTGTCAATTTGCGGAGTGTAGGTACAATTCGTGATGCGCAGAAGTGGCCTAAACGTGACCAGCGGAAAGACCCGAACCGTTTGGACCAGATTAATTATAACTTGTTGAGTCCGTACACTATTCAGAAGATGATGACTGGCCGACAGATTTTGAAGGAACTGGCTCGTGTGTCGGGGGAAACTTCCGAGATTTACTCTTATCAAAGTGCGAAAATCAAAAATTCGGCACTGAATAAGGGAATCAAGTTTTATGAGACTGCTATCCATAAATTTCTGGGAAACTCTGTCATCAAGCGTCTGGAAGCCATTCATTTTGCTTCAGATGAAGAAATTCGTGCTCGTCTGCTTCCGGATACGCCGATTGGAACAGGAGAATGGGTGGATATTTCCGGACTGATTGCCCCGAAGAGTGAGATAGAACGCCTGATGGAGGATATTGAGTGCGACCGTTTGAACAGTGTGGATGAGATACACGACCGTTTTGCAGAGATGCACGCCAATTATTATACGTATGAATGGACGTGGGCGTATGAAAAAATGCTTGAATTCTATGGCTTGCAGGCTGATATGATTACAGCGGCAGACATCGCAGCTATCGTACGCCAGTGGCAGGAAGCTGTAGTGGGACTGGATAAAATGGTGTACGAAGATGCCAAGAAGGAATTTTCGTTGACTTCCATGACCGGATTCGGGGCAGATGGAAGCAGTGAGGAAAAGATGCGTGACTTTGAAGAAGTGCGTGGTGTGTTCGTTTCCAAGCTCCGAGATCGGAAGAGCGTCGTGTAGGGAAAGAGTGTAGATCTCGGTGGTCGCC
>OGDL01000248.1_pt1 | contig 13669 bp, 9 predicted proteins | sample 1570471 | NCBI WGS metagenome assembly OGDL01 (sample SAMEA2582163, study PRJEB24529) | metagenome | biome: Human gut stool | place: China | collected 2011 | reverse complement strand
CGGTTTTTATCGAGAAACAGTAGAAATGGTTCAGTATCGGAAAGAAGAGGGATGTATGGTGGGGAAAAGCAGAACCGATTTATGTAACTTCTTATCCACGTGCAGTTGGTAATCTTAAAGATGCCGGATGGCGTTTCCCGAAAGGAGCCGTAAAAGGTGCTTGTGGAGAAGTCAGCCGTATTTATTTCCACAATATCAAATGTACAAGTGAAAACGGAATATTTGTCAGTGGAGATACGATAGACAAAATCAACCGAATTTATTTTGACCAGGTAGAAGTAAATCTCCACAAACGGACCACTTTTGAAGGTGGGGTATACGATAAGCGTCCATGCGACGGAGAAGGCTTTCTAAAAGGAAAAACGTATGGATTCTTCTTCCACACAGCATCCGACATCCAAATGGAAGGATGTACAGTCAATTGGGGAGATACCCGTCCTGATTATGCTGCAGAAAATATACACTTGGAAAATACAGCTGGGGTAATTCAAAAATAGCCCCAAGTGTTTTTAAAAATGCCGTTGTGAAACGGTACATTTCTAAATTCCTTTTTTTAAGAGGCTGTCTCAACATAAGTTTGAGATGGCCTCTCTTTTTTGCCCTACGAATGCCCCACAGAACTTGGCAAGCAGCCAAAACGTTGCTTAAAACATTTTGTGAAATACTTTGGGTCATTGAAACCTACTGCATAAGCAACTTCAGACACATTGGTATCTCCTTTTTTCTGTTTCAGCAACTGATAGCCCATATCCAACCTAAAGTTCTTCATAAACTGTCCGATAGGAATTCCTGCCAGATTCTGCATCTTCTGGTTAACCAATGTCTTACTATATCCCATGTCACGAATAAAAGCATCCAGCCCATATTCAGACTCTGCATAGTGCTCTTTCATCAAGGCGATAGCCCGATCCATAAAGGCCTTATCTCTGGACTCTTCTATCAATCCAAGATCACTCACATCTGTCAATGCCAGAGCAGCAGGTTTTGAAAGTTTCTCCTGATAACCACGACGCAAAGCCAGAATGTTACGAATACGATATTTAAGAACTTCTGCATCAAAAGGTTTACACAAATATTCATCAACCCCTACTGAATAGCAGATTTTCTCATTCTCCTCCGAGCACACTGCCGTAAGAATTAGAAAAGGAATGTGACTGGTCTCTAAATTTGCCTTTACTCTTTTCGATAGTTCCAGCCCATCCATTTCAGGCATAAGCAAATCACTAATAATCAAGTCTACATGCTCATTTTTTATTATGTCTATAGCTTTTTTCCCATTTTCTGCCTCTAAAAGCTTATATTCTTGTTTCAGTAAAGAACAGATATAACGGCGCATATCAGAGTTGTCATCCACTATCAGTAGGGTTTCATGTGCCGATGAAGCTGGTTTCACCAATGACATGTTTTCTTCATCCAAATGCCTTTCTACAACAGTTTCATGCTCCTTTACCGGCATGTCTTTCATCGGTAGCAATATTCTAAAAGAGGTACCTCCAGAATGGTTGTTCCGAGCAGATATCACTCCCCCATGAAGCGTGATAATCCGCTTACAAATATTCAGTCCTATACCTGTGCCCGTCTGTCCGAAAACAGGATAAGCCACAGTGTTCTGTGCTTGAAAAAAACTATCAAAAATTTTAGGTAAATCTTTTTCCGGAATTCCACATCCAGTATCCGATACCGACAGATAAAGCTGCACCTTTCTCTCATAATCTACTACTCTGGCCACATAAAGGCTTATAACACCCCCATCAGGCGTAAATTTCACAGCATTAGCCAATAGATTTGTCAGCACACGATGAAGATATTTAGGGTCAGCATTTACAGAAAGTCCCTGAAGACGATAATACGTGCGTAATACAATATGACGTTCTTTCACAAAGGAGACAAAAGGTGCCAATAAGTCTTCAACCATAGAAATCAAGTTAAATGGCCGGATGTTCAATTGCACCTTTTCCATATCAAGTTTACGGAAATCCATTAATTCATTCACCAATGACAATAAATCTTCTACATTACGTTCGGCTATGTGAAGCTGCTCCTTTACCTCCTTATCTGAAGTCAGTGCCAATGCCTGCTGAATAGGTCCGTGAATCAATGTAACCGGTGTACGGAACTCATGGGTAATATGCGTAAAAAAACGTATTTTTTCTTCTGCAACTTCCTCTACATGATGAGCCATTACTTCCAGACTACGGTTCTGTATTTCCAGTTCGTGTGTGCGCTGGGCTACTAATTGTTTCAATAATACCTGCCGATGTTTTAACTGCCGTACTTTATAACGATAAAAGGCTACGGACAAACATCCTGCAACAAGCAAAAGTAACGACCAGAACCACCACGACTTATAATAATAAGGACGTACCTGAATATTTATATCCAATATGTCATCTTGCCATCTTCCCTCCTGATCTGTAGCTTGTATTTCCAATTGGAATTGTCCTCCCGGAAGTGAAGGCAAAGCAATCACCGGATTATCTGCAGGAAGTTCCACCAATTCCTCTCCATTCTGTTTTTCTCTGTAACGAATCCGAACCGCCTCGTTGTATCCATACTCCAAAGTGGTCAAAGCAAGTTCCAGTTTATTCCCTTCCCCCAAATCAGACAGCCTTTTCGAAGTCTCATAAGTCCAGTTTTCACCATGCACACGGCAAGAAGAAATAACAACTGTACGTTCCTTGACCGATTTTGGTATTTTCTTCAAAATCACTTCACACAATCCATGATCTTTCCCGCAATACAAGCGTTTATAACGTGATGAGAAATGCAATGTATGTGAATCATAATCTTTGTCCAAAATACCATCAGACTTTCCGTATAAGACAAAAGTATCACTATCTACCAGCAAACGGAATAATCCATTCTCTGTAGCAATCCATAAATTACCTGTTCCATCTTCGGATAAGCCATAAACCGTATTTTCATAAAAGCCTTCTTCTTTTCCATAATGCTTAAACTGAAAACGGTTTGCTTTATCCGATATTAAATGATAAAGTCCTGTGGCTTTTCCTCCTAACCAGATTTCGCCACGACGATCTTGAAAAACCACATTGACTCGCTCTACCTGCGTAGATTTCTCATCATTCAACTTATAGCGTAAATAAATATAATTAAAATGCCGACGCGAACGGGCGAAAGAAAACAGATCAACAATAAATACCCCCTCAGAAGTACCCACCCACAATCGTCCTTTCCGATCTACACACAAAGAACCTACTGATTCGAACTCACTCACACTGGAATCAAAATCCACCCGGCTAAATAGCTCCTGCTTTTTATCATAAAACAATAATCCATGTGTCGTTCCAAACCAAATACCCCTGTTGACAGAATCTTCCACCGCACTCATAATAAAATCATCCTCCAGCCCTGGCACTTCTCCATTGGAATGCTGACGAAAGACAGAATGAGGTTTATTCAAATCCAGCTCACTAATTCCAGCCCCCCAAGTATAAACCCACAGATGATTATCACTGTCTATCAATATGCCATTCACATTATTGGAAAGAATAGATGTCGAGCTATGAGGGGTGAAAGCGTAATGCTGCACTGCTTCCGTTTCTGGGTTCATCTGATAAAGTCCTCCCTCAATCGTACCAATCCACAAATTTCCCTTTTTATCTTCCGTCACAGCACTGATTTGCGGTGTGCGCCCTGCCGAAAGTTTCCAGGGAATATCCCCTAATCTGGCAACCTCTAACCTGCGCGACAAGTACAACAGATTGACTCCTCCATCCTGTGTACCGGCCCAGATGTCCTGCCCGTCGGTAAACAGACAGACTATGATATTGGAATTCAATCCTCGTTCTTCGGAATCTTCCACCCGACGGATAAAAGAAAATGTATCGGATTCACGGTCATATACATTCAGACCGTTGAAAGTGGAAACCACCAGACTGCCGTCGGAAGTCAGCTTCATGTCCGTGATATAAGCCTGACTGAGCATCCCTTCCCGATGCGAAGAGTAACGGTAACGCTTCATCGTCTTGGTTTGCCGGTAATAGCGGAAAAGTCCACGATTACTGCCTATCCACAAGAAATCGCCGTCGGCTTGCAGACAAGAGATACGCCAGTCATCACTAAAAGGTACAATGGCATCCGAAAGCTGCTGTTTACGCAACTTATTTCCTCCTTCTTTCACAATCCGGTAAATACAGTTACCTACTCCGGCACAAAGTCCTCCTTCAATCTCCGCAATGGCCGATACACTCTCATCGGCTTCAGCTTGCATCCGATAAAAAGCCGTCACGACTCCTGAAGAGTCCAGTTCCAGACACCACAGCATCTTGTCGGTTACTACCCATATATTTCCATCGGTAGTCTGTACCACCGAACGGACAAACGAATTAAACAAAGATGATAATTCCGATACTGCTCCTAAATCAGACGCGGGCAAAGAAAGACCTGTCTGTAGGTCAATCAGGTCAAGTCCGGCATCCGAACCTACCCAGAGCCTTTTCTGGCGATCCTCGCACAATGTGTAGACATAGTTTCCTTTCAAGCGGTAAAGAGGTTCCTTCACCCCATAACTCAGGAAACGATAGCCGTCGTAACGCGCCAGCCCGTCCTGAGTGGCCACCCAGATATATCCGAATGAATCTTTCATTACGGCAGTCACCGAGTTATTAGGCAACCCGGCTTCCTCCGTTATATGACAGAAATTATAATTTGAGAAGAAATATTTCTTCGCTTCCAGGCGTAGCGTATTCCCCCCAAATAAAATAATACATAAAGTCAACAAAAGTAGTCTCATAGCATATTTATGTTACAATCGTATCGGTTCATTTATAAAATGCCTGCGTTCTCTCCGGATATACCAGGTAACGCAGACCCATCCTAAAGCCACCACAAAGACTCCTACCAGTGCCGGATAGCGATAACCTAATCCTGCATCAATCGGAAGTCCTCCGGCATATGCTCCTACCGCATTTCCCAAATTGAAAGCAATCTGCACACAAGCCGCTCCCATCATTTCGCTTCTTCTGGAGTTCTGCAGCAACAACAATTGCTGAGGAGGAGACACCGCAAACAAGGCTGCCGCACAAATAAACATCAGCAATACGGAAAGCCAAGGTACTCCTGCAAACAGAAACGTGCCCAGCAAAGCTAGCATCATAAATACCTGCGTAAACTGAATCACCGGTGCCAGTCCGTACAAATCGCCACATCGTCCTCCTACCAGGTTACCGATAGTCATCCCCAATCCGGCCAGCATCATAATCCATGTCAGACTTTCCGGTTGGAAACCCGCTTCATGCAGCATCTGCGGAGTGACGTAGCTGAACCAGCAAAATACTCCCCCGTTGCCAAACATCGTGGTCAGGATAATCAGCCACGGAGCTAACTTGCGCAAAAAGCGGAACTGTCCTTTCCAGCCCACATCCGGCAAGGCGGGTAAAACAGGTATCCATTTCCAGACGAGGAAGAATACCAGCATTCCCCAGCATCCATTGAACAGGAAGGGGAACCGCCAGGAGAACAGATTGCTCAACAATGTACCCAAGGGCACTCCAAACAAATTGGCAATGGTCATACCGGCAATCATCAGGGCTACAGCTTGCGAGGTTTTCCCTTTATCGGCCACCCTCTCGGCTACAATAGAACCGACTCCGAAAAATGCTCCGTGAGGCAGTCCCGACACAAACCGCATAAGCAGCAATGTCCAATATTCCGGAGCAAGCGCCGCACACAAATTACCAATCACATAAATGGCAGCAAGTCCTAACAATATCTGTTTCAACGGACGCGTACGAGCCACAAACACCGTCAAGGGTGCTCCCACACAAACTCCTATGGCATACGCCGAAATAAAATGTCCGGCTTCCGGTATGCTGATACTCAAATCACGAGCCACATTGGGCAGTATTCCCATCATCACAAACTCAGCAATACCTAACCCGAGTGTACCGGAGGCAAGTGCCAGTAAACTTTTTTTCATGCAAACAATCTTTTTTACCTGTTACCTATCTTCTACGGTACAAAATTACATCAAAAAGTGTACATTATACACATGTTTGAAATTCTTTTTAAAAAGATGGCCGGAACCTCCGAAGTTCTCCCCGCAAACGTAAGGCCTGCCCTGCCGTCATGCTGTCAAGCAGTTCCCAAAAACGAGGGCCATGGTTCATTTCACGTGTGTGAGCCAGCTCATGCAAAATAACATAATCAATCAGGTGAGAGGGAACTAACATCAGGTAACAGGACAAACTGATGGTTTTAGCTGAAGTACAACTTCCCCATCGTGAACGGGCAGCGGTAATCCGTACTTTTCGGTAAGTCAACCCGAAGCGTTCTGCCCACACACTCAGCAAGGGTGGCAGAAACTCAGCCGCCACTTTTTTCATGGCACGCAAAATAGCCCCACGCACCAGTTTCTGAACCGCTTCATCCGAAAAGTCGGTATGTTCCGGACAGAACACGGTCACCTCACCCGAAGGCATCTGCCGCACCGTGAAACATTTCAGGTGACTGGAAGACAATGACAAACGAAAACAGTCGGCCTCAATCCGAAAACTGAAATCGATTGGCCGTACCGCCACCTGCCGAAAGCGTTCCCGTAAATCGGCACGAAACTGCTCCAGGGTAGAAAGCACTTTGTCCGTCTTGCTGTAAGGCGGCACCGTGAGATACAGGCCGTCGGGCTTGACACGCATCGTAATGTTTCTTGCTCCCCGGCGTGTGGCAATCACAATACGGTGGAAATCTTTATCTTCTATAATTCGTTTAGTTGACATAACGGGACAAAGATAACAAATAAATTATCAATTAAATAGGATTAATGAAGCAATAAAAGTCGTAACTTTGCACCCCGAAAAAAGAATACATCGAAAATTATTTATCAATATGGAATTACCTAAAGACCCGATGATGCTTTTCAGCTTCATCAACATGAAGTTAAGAGACTATTATCCTTCGCTCGATGCCCTTTGTGCAGACATGAACGTGAGCAAGGAAGATATTCTGAACCGTTTGAAAGAAGCAGGATTTGAATATAACCCTTCTCAGAACAAATTCTGGTAAGAACTCAAAAAAAGGCTGCCTTCCGAAAGGAAAGCAGCCTTCATTCATTTTATTCAGGTGTAATAAGTATCAAGCGCAATTAGCACTGAGCCAACTTGTTGTCAGAACCCAATACGTTGATGATTTTGTGCTTGTAAAGTTTTTCCATGTTGTCACGAGCCGGACCCAGGTATTTACGCGGGTCGAATTCAGCCGGTTTTTCAGCGAACACCTTACGGATGGCAGCTGTCATGGCCAGACGAGAGTCTGAGTCGATGTTAATCTTGCAAACTGCAGACTTGGCAGCCTTGCGCAACTGGTCTTCAGGAATACCGATAGCAGCTTCCAGCTTGCCACCGAACTTGTTGATAGTATCCACTTCTTCCTGAGGAACTGAAGAAGAACCGTGAAGAACGATAGGGAATCCCGGAAGTTTTTCCATTACAGCATCCAGTACGGCAAATTCCAATGGAGGAGGAACCAGACGGCCTGTAGCCGGATCAACGTGGCACTGTTCGGGTTTGAACTTGTAAGCACCGTGAGAAGTACCGATTGAGATAGCCAGTGAATCGCAGCCTGTACGGGTAGCGAAGTCGATTACTTCTTCAGGGTTAGTATAAGTGTGGTGTTCTGCAGAAACTTCATCTTCCACACCAGCCAGCACACCCAGTTCACCTTCTACAGTTACATCGAACTGATGAGCGTATTCAACAACTTTCTTAGTCAAAGCTACGTTTTCTTCGTATGGCAAGTGAGAACCGTCGATCATTACTGAAGAGAATCCCATGTCGATGCAAGATTTGCACAATTCGAATGAATCTCCGTGGTCAAGGTGAAGCACGATTTCAGGATGTGCGCAACCCAATTCTTTTGCATATTCTACAGCACCTTCTGCCATGTAACGCAACAAAGTCTGGTTAGCATAGTTACGAGCACCTTTAGATACCTGCAAGATAACCGGAGATTTTGTTTCTACAGCAGCCTTCACGATGGCCTGCAGCTGTTCCATATTGTTGAAGTTGAAAGCAGGGATAGCATATCCACCTTTGATTGCTCTGGCAAACATATCTCTTGTGTTCACCAAGCCTAACTCTTTGTAATTAACCATTTTTGTAAGTTTTATAATTGTTAGTAATTAATTCCATCTGCAAAAGTAACAATATAAAAAGAATTAGCAATATACTAAATCGGAGATTTTCTGTCTTTTCTTGAGGCAAATCAATTTTAAGCGGAATATTTACCATAACATGCGGCAAGGATGCAAAGTAGATATGACAAAAACTGATTTACCCATTATATAAAAGCCTTTGAGTGACAGAATATTTTTTTCGGGTATTTCTTTTTAGTTTCAAAGAAATAGCGTATCTTTGCAACCCGAAATAGACCATTACACACTTTACCAGTGTTACCACATATTTATTTGTCAATAATAACAATAAAAAGTATATACTAAAATGAAAAAAGGCATTCATCCTGAAAACTACCGTCCGGTAGTATTTAAAGACATGTCAAACGGCGACATGTTCCTGTCTCGTTCAACTTGTGCTACTAAAGACACAATTGAATTCGAAGGAGAAACTTATCCGTTGGTTAAGCTGGAAATCTCTAGCTCATCTCACCCGTTCTACACTGGTAAGTCTAAGCTGGTGGATACTGCAGGACGTGTGGACAAGTTCATGAGCCGTTATGCAAACCACAAGAAAAAATAATTGATTATTTTTCTGGAAAGAATAAAAAGAAGCCTTTTCATCGCGATGATGGAAAGGCTTTTTTTATGGGGTTTCGGAAGAAATTAAAAACTCTCCACAAAACTCTTTTGCGTTCCGTTCAAAACGCCAAAGAGTTTAAGACAAAACGCCTTTACGTTTTAATGCAAACGTCCTTGCGTTTCATCTCAAATGTACTTGCGTTTGAGATAAAACGCAAGGGCGTTTTTTCATCGGCATTTTTCACCTTACTTTTCATGCTTGAACTTTGCCCATATAAAGATTTCTTGATAACTTGCAACTGATTTCTTTATTCACACATAGACTATGAAAAGTAACTTTGCAAGAAGGTGGAAAGGTGCCATGATTACAGCTTATATCCTTTCCTTACCGACCTCTTATCTTACAGCACAAGAAAACTTAGTGCTGCACTACAACCGTCCTGCTGAATTCTTTGAAGAAGCTCTCGTCATCGGAAACGGTACGATGGGAGCTATTCTTTACGGAGGCACCGACAAAGACGTACTCTATCTGAACGACATCACCCTATGGACCGGAGAACCCGACCGGAAAGTCACAACTCCCGATGCCTACAAGGCTATTCCGGAAATCCGTGCCTTGCTCGACAAGGAAGATTACCGGGGAGCCGACCGTGCCCAACGAAAGGTTCAAGGACACTACAGCGAAAACTATCAGCCGCTGGGCCAACTTTCCATCACTTATTCTGCCGAACCGGCTAAGATAAGCCACTATCAACGGACACTGGACATCAGCCGGGCCATGGCACGAACCGCCTACCAGAGAAACGGTGCAGATTTTGCCTGTGATTATTTTGCTTCAGCCCCCGACTCAGTGATTGTACTGCGCCTGCAGACGGAAAGCGCACAAGGGCTGCAAGCCACTCTTTCATTCAACTCGCTCCTGCCTCATGCCACTACGGCCAACGGCAATGAGATTTCAGCCGAAGGATATGCTGCCTATCACTCCTATCCCGTATATTTTGACGGAGTAAACAACAAGCATTTGTATGATCCGGAACGGGGAACGCATTTCCGCACACTGATTCGGGTCATAGCTCCTCAGAGTGAGGTCAAAAGCTTTCCATCGGGCGAGCTGAAGGTGAAAGGCGGAAAAGAAGCCTTGATTCTGATAGCCAACGTCACCAGCTTCAACGGCTTCGACAAGGACCCCATGAAAGAAGGACGCGACTACCGGAACCTGGTAACACGACGCATGGAACGGGCAGCACAGAAAACGTTCGAGGAATTGGAGAATGCACACGTGACAGACTACAAGTCTTTCTTCGACCGCGTGGGACTTTGCCTAGGTAAGACAGACCAGGCCATTGCAGCCCTGCCTACCGACGAACAGCTATTGCAATATACAGACAAGTCACAAAGGAATCCGGAACTGGAAGCATTGTATTTTCAATATGGCCGCTACCTGCTCATTTCCAGTTCACGTACACCGGGAGTACCCGCCAACCTGCAAGGTCTGTGGAACGAACGCCTGCTCCCGCCCTGGAGCTGCAACTATACCAGCAACATCAACCTGGAGGAGAACTACTGGGCAGCTGAAACGGCCAATCTGAGTGAAATGCACCGCCCACTGATGGACTTCATCGCCAACCTGCAACACACGGGAGAAGAGAGTGCCAAGGCTTATTACGGCGTACAGAAAGGATGGTGTCTGGGACAGAATACGGACATCTGGGCCATGACCTGTCCGGTAGGATTGAACGTGGGTGACCCGTCGTGGGCATGCTGGACCATGGGAGGCGCCTGGCTGTCTACTCATATCTGGGAACGCTACACCTTCACGCAGGACAAGGAATTTCTACAGCAATATTATCCGGTATTGAAAGGTGCAGCCGAATTCTGCCTGAACTGGCTGATAGAAAAAGACGGCAAGCTGATTACTTCACCGGGTACATCGCCCGAAAACAAGTTCCTGACTCCCGACGGCTACGCAGGAGCTACTTCCTACGGCTGTACTTCCGACCTGGCTATGACACGTGAATGCCTGATAGATGCGGCCAAGGCTGCCGAAGCATTAGGTACAGACAAAACCTTCCGGAAGCAGATAGAGAAGACGCTTCCCCGCCTGCTGCCTTACCAGGTTGGCAAGAAAGGTAACCTACAGGAATGGTTCCACGACTGGGAAGACCAGGAACCGCAACACCGTCATCAGTCGCATCTGTTCGGTTTGTATCCGGGACATCATCTGTCTGTAAAAGAAACTCCGGAACTGGCAAAGGCCTGTGCCCGTACGCTGGAAATCAAAGGCGACAATACTACGGGCTGGAGCACCGGCTGGCGTGTCAACCTTTATGCACGCCTGCAAGACAGCAAAAATGCGTACCACATTTACCGTCGCCTGCTGCGTTATGTCAGTCCGGACGGATACAAAGGAAAGGATGCACGACGCGGAGGAGGTACCTACCCCAACCTGCTCGATGCACACTCGCCTTTCCAGATTGACGGTAACTTTGGCGGTTGCGCCGGCGTCATTGAAATGCTGATGCAATCTTCCGAGAACAGTATCACTCTGCTTCCGGCTCTTCCGGAGGAATGGAAGGACGGCAGCGTGAAAGGTATCTGTGCCCGTGGAGGATTCATCGTCGACATGGAATGGAAAGACAATAAAGTCACATCCTTGTACATCCAGTCACGCAAAGGCGGAAAGACGAAAGTCTGCTTCAACGGAAAGGTAAAAAACATTACATTAAAAGGAGGAAAAGGAATTAAACTTTTATGATACAACGGATTTTATATGTCGGCCTGATAACCGGTTTTTGTATTCTAGGTGACGTTACTGCTCAAAACACCTCTAATGAATCCAATCCCGTATGGGGAAACTGGGAAAAATGGGGAGAACAAAATGATGGCACCTATCGCAATCCCATCATTCCGGCTGATTACAGTGACATAGACTGCATTCAGGTAGGAGACGATTACTATGCCATTTCTTCTACTTTCCAATTTTCTCCAGGTATGACCCTGCTACACTCCAAAGACCTCGTAAACTGGGAGTTCTGTGGGAATATTATCAGTGACCTGACACAAATAGGAACCAAATTGAACTGGGACCAGATGGACCGCTATGCACGGGGAGTATGGGCGGGTACCTTGCGTTACCATAATGGACGCTTTTACCTGTTCTTCGGCACACCGGATGAAGGATACTTTATGACTTCCTCTTCCAAACCCGAAGGACCTTGGGAACCACTTACCCCTCTCTTGCTGGAAGCAGGCTGGGATGACTGCACGGCCTTCTGGGATGAAGACGGGAAAGCTTGTTTCGTAGGGACTCATTTCGCGGACGGATACAAGACTTATCTCTTCCCCATGGCAAAAGACGGAAAAAGTATCAACAGAAAATCGGCCAAGCTTATTCATTCAGGAAACGGAAGGGAAGCCAATAAACTGATAAAAGTTGGAGAATGGTATTATCTGGTTTTCAGTGAGCACAAACCGGGAACAGGACGATACGTGATGGCAAGGCGCTCCAAAAAGCTATTTGGACCTTATAAAGAAGAAAAACAGCTTGCACTAGCCAGCAGAGAAGCCATGGAGCCCAATCAGGGAGGCATCATACAAGGAAAAGACGAGAAATGGTATTTTCTGACTCATCACGGTACAGGCGACTGGAGCGGGCGAATTGTCAGTCTGCTCCCCGTTATATGGATAGACGGCTGGCCGCTCATCGGAAAAGTTCTGCCACAGCAAATCGGCACCATGCAATGGGAAGCTCCCATGCCAGCCTTCTCATCACCGAAACTGACACTTTTAAGAAGTGATGACTTTGACAGCGAAATACTAGGTCCACAATGGCAATGGAACTACCAGCCTCGAAAAGATTTCTTTTCTCTGACAGAACGTCCCGGATGGATGCGTCTGAAAGCTTTCCGCCCGATAGAAAGTAATCAGCTCCTAAAAGCGGGAAACACGCTTACACAGCGTACATTCCGAAAACAAGATAACGAGGTGATTGTGAAAATGGACATTTCGCAGATGGCCGACGGACAAAGAAATGGGATTTGCCACTTTTCCTCTCACCATTCGGCTCTTGGTGTGGTAAAAGAAGGAACGCAGTATTTTATCGAATATCGGAATAATGGACACATCCTAAAAGGAAACGAAATTTCTACTTCGTTTGTCTGGTTCAAAACTTGTTGGGGAATGGATGGAAAATCACAATATTATTACAGCCTGGATGGAGATAATTTCATTCAGTTTGGAGAACCGTATCAAATGGTATGGGGAAACTATCGGGGAGACCGCATCGGCATCTATTGCTTCAACGACAAAAGTGAATCTGGATATGTAGATATAGACTACTTACATTATCGATAAACGACAAAAAGAAAGCCGCACCGGAATCATCCAGTACGGCTTTCTTTTTTTATCTGAAATTCAGTGTCTGTCAGCATTAAGCTTTTACACGACCTACGTAAGAACCGTCGCGAGTATCTACTTCGATAGTTTCATCCTGGTTGATGAACAACGGAACACGTACTGTAGCTCCAGTTTCTACAGTAGCAGGCTTAGTAGCGTTAGTAGCAGTATCACCTTTCAGACCCGGTTCAGTGTAAGTAACCTTCAGCTGAACTTTTACCGGCAATTCTGCGAACAAGATAGTTTCAGTAGAAGCATCAGAAACAACTTCTACAATCATTTCTTCTTTCAGGAAGTCTACACCTTCAATCAGGTCATGAGCGATAGGCACCTGTTCGAAAGTTTCCTGGTTCATGAAAATATAATCATCACCTTCTTTGTACAAGAACTGATAAGGACGACGTTCTACACGTACATCTTCCAGTTTTTCACCGATGTTGAAACGACGTTCCAATACATATCCGTCTACCACATCTTTCAGTTTTGTACGCATGAAAGTGTTTCCTTTACCCGGTTTTACATGCAGGAAGTCAATGCAGCAATACAATTTGCCATCCATACGGATAG
>OGDL01000222.1_pt1 | contig 15125 bp, 14 predicted proteins | sample 1570471 | NCBI WGS metagenome assembly OGDL01 (sample SAMEA2582163, study PRJEB24529) | metagenome | biome: Human gut stool | place: China | collected 2011 | reverse complement strand
CATATACTTTACAAAGTTTACACCTATAAATCCTGCTGCTCCTGTTACTAAATATGTTTTCATATCTTTCTACTTCTCCTTAACTATCTCTACTAAGTATTGTCCATAATCAGTTTTAAGTAAAGGTTCTGCTAATTTTAAAACTTCTTCTTCTGTTATCCAACCATTTCTATAAGCTATCTCCTCTATACAAGCTACATAGTTTCCTTGCCTTTCTTGTATAGTTTCTATAAAATTAGATGCTTGTAAAAGATTTTTATGTGTTCCTGTATCTAACCAAGCAAATCCTCTTCCTAACAGATTTACTTTTAAAGTTTTTTCTTCTAAATATAATCTATTTAAATCCGTTATCTCTAATTCTCCTCTTTTACTTGGCTTAATACTTTTAGCTTTCTCCACTACTGTATTGTCATAAAAATATAGTCCAGGTACTGCATATTTAGATTTTGGATTTTCAGGTTTTTCCTCTAAAGATATTACTTTTCTATCCTTATCAAATTCCACTACTCCATAAGCTCTTGGATCTTTTACCAAATATCCAAATACTTCTGCTCCTTTTTCTAATCTTGCTGCTTTTCTTAAGATAGGAGAGAAGGCTTGTCCAAAGAAAATATTATCTCCTAAAACTAAAGCTACATTATCATTGCCTATAAAATCTTCTCCTATTATAAAGGCTTCTGCTAAACCATTTGGTTTTTCTTGTACCTTATACTCTATTTCCATTCCAAGTTCACTACCATCTTGAAGTAGCTCTTCAAAACAATTTAAATCTCTAGGAGTAGAGATTATAAGTACCTCTCTTATCCCAGCTAACATAAGTACAGAAAGAGGATAATATATCATTGGTTTATCATATATTGGTAATATCTGTTTTGATACACTTCTTGTAAGCGGATATAGTCTTGTTCCACTTCCTCCAGCTAATATTATTCCTTTCATTAATTCCTCTCCCTTAATAATTAATTTTTATTCTTATTTTGCTTTTCTAACATATTTATAATTAGTTTTTCATATTCAGAACTTTTTTCTTGAAAGTTTTTCTTAGCTCTTCCTAAAATTAATTCTATAAAGTAATTTTTATAATTTCCATATCTCATTCTATTTAATTCAGTTGCATATAAAGAATTTACTCTTTCCCATGATGTAATTAAATAAATAAAACATATAAAAAATATTCCTATTCCTCTGTTATTATATATTATTTTCTTATTAAAAATTGTTGTACTTCCAATATATGATATAGAAATTGCAAATCCTAATATAAAATATTCTTGAACTCTATATAATATTGGCAATTGATTTTGAAAATAAGATATTAAAATATATATTATAGCCATATTTTTTATATATTTTTTTTGTTTTTTAGCATCAGAAAAAAATATAAAATATAAATATAAAATCATTATTCCTAAATTATAAATATTTCCTAATAAACTTCTTGAGATGCTCATTCCATAATTCAAACTTATAAAATATCCACTAAATCTTCCTACAATAGGAATAAAATTTGATATTATTGCTAAACTAATTGGAAGTATCTTTAAAAAAATAGGAAAAAGTATTACCAAAAAAATAATTTTTTTTAATGTTAGATTTATTTTATCTAAGAAGTATATTCCTATTCCTAAAAAAGCACTACTATGAAACTGCATAGCTAATATTACACATAATAAATATTTTATCAACTTTTTTTCTTCAATATATTTGTATCCTAAAGTTATAATTGAAACTGCTAGTAACTGTCTAATTGTTGGTTCTAAAGCTGCTACTAAAAGATACTTAAAAAAAATTAGAAATATAAAAAGATATTTATTTCGAGCTTTTTTCTCTCCAACTTTTAATATTGAAATAATACAAAAGCTTAGAAGTATTCCCATAAAAATTTCATAATTTAATCCTATTTTTTTCCCTATTAAATTTAATAATATATATCCTATTTCCTCACGAAAAGGATTGTTAACTGCAATATCTTTAAAATCATAAGGAATTATTCTAATATCATATATCCTTTGATAAGCTAACCAATCACTCCCCATTTGATAATTAAAAGCTAAAATTAAAACTATAAATAAAAATAAAAGAGATATACCTCTATTATTTTTATTTATTTCGTATTTTAAAGAATTATAAAAAGTTATTAAAAAAATACTAAAATAAATCATTTTTCTCCTTTTTCTTTAAATATTTTTTTCCATTCTTCTACCAGCTGTTCTACAGAAAATCGTTTTTTCATAATCTTTTTATTTCTTTCTAAAATCATCTCATCAAAAACTTCTAACTTTTCTAAATTATCAAAAGATTTTATTTTAATACCTAATTTTTTTAGCATTTTTGTTGTTGTAACTTCATCTCTTAAATATATTGTTTTTTTCATACTTAGTAGTGAAGTTATATTTCCAAAAGCTTGTTGTCTATTATGTGCAAAAATAGCTATATCAATTTTTGATAATAATGTTAAATATCTTTCATAATCCAGAAACTCAACAATTGGAATAAATTTTTCTTTAAATATTATTTTGCCTTGATTTATTACTTTTTCAGCATACTCTACATCCCCATATGACAATGGGCAATACATTATTATATTTTTATCTTTATATTTTTCCAGCTTTTTTAAAATTTCAAAATGATTATTACTTGGATCTGCAGAATTTCCTATCTGTATATAAATACACTCCTTCTTTACTTCTGTCTGATTAAGACTAACTTCTTTATATAAATTACTTGGATATTGAAAACAATCAAAATATTTACCTTTTGCTCCAAACCATTTTTGAGTTAATTCATAGTCTCCCTCAAACTCTGTAATATAACTATAAAAATTTCCTTTTGTATAATCCTCAATGATATACCATACCTTACTTTTTAAATTATTTTTTCTTTTTTGATAACAATAAATATCTCCACCCCATATAATCCAGTTAGATCTTTTTAAAAATTTTCTAAAAATAAATAAAAATAATATTATCCTTTTATTGAATAGTGAATGAAAATATATTTTTTCAGCTCCTGATAAAATTTTATATAAAAATTTCATTAATTTTAAAATTTCAAAACTTTTTCTTTTATTACAATCACTTCTATAAAAATATACATTTTCATAATCAGGTATTTTAAATATTTCTTCATCTTTTCCATCGATAATAAAAAATTGATGTTCTTTAAAATTAAAATTTTTTTTCAAAAATTCTATGTAAGGGCCTATAAATTTTTCATTGTGCATTATATGTAGATACTTTATCTCTTTCATCTTTAATCCTGCCCTACTGGATAATATTTAAATAACTCTCTTACATTTGTATCTTTTACATATACATTTCTTAAATCAAAATAGTAATTATCTCTTACTCTTGTTCTGACTTTCTCCAGATTCATTCCTCTAAATTGGTGCCACTCTGTCATTAGTACTACTGCATCTGCTTCATTTACTGCTGAGTATTCATCTGCACAATATGTTATAGAGTTTTCACAATCCTCTAATCTCCATCTTGCTTCTCTCATTCCCTCTGGACAATATGCTTGTATCTTTGCTCCAGCTTCTACTAATCCTCTTATAATATCTATACTTGGTGCATCTCTCATATCATCTGTATCTGGTTTAAATGATAATCCTAATACTGCTATATGTTTTCCTTCTACTCCATTCATCTTAAATACTATTTTTTCTACCATTTTTCTCTTTTGTTTCTCATTAGCATCTATAGCTGCTTTTATTACATACATCTCTTCTCCATGTTTCTTAGCTATATCTACTATTGCCTTTGTATCTTTTGGGAAACATGAACCTCCATATCCTGGTCCACAATGTAAAAATTTAGGAGATATTCTCCCATCTTTTCCCATTGCTTTTGCTATCTCTTGTGTGTTTGCTCCTACTTTTTCTGCTAATAATGATATCTCATTAATAAATGATATCTTTACTGCTAAGAAAGCATTTGAAGCATACTTTATCATCTCTGCTGTTTCTATATTTGTAAATACAAATGGTGTTTCATTAATAAAAAGTACATCATATACCTTTTTCATTATCTCTTTTGCTCTATCACTCTCTGTTCCTATTACTACTCTATCTGGTTTTAGACAATCTCCTACTGCTTTTCCTTCTCTTAAAAACTCTGGATTTGATACTATATCAAATTCATAATTTAAGTTTCTATTATCTAATTCTTTTTGAATAGTTTCTCTTACTAATTTTCCTGTTCCTACAGGTACTGTAGATTTATCTACTACTACTTTATATCTATTCATATATTGTCCTATACTCTTTGCTACCTCTAATACAAAGTGTAAGTCTGCTGAACCATCTAATGCTGGTGGTGTTCCTACTGCTATGAAAATTACTTCTGAATTTTCTGTTGTATATTTCATATCTGTAGTAAATTCTATTCTTCCAGCTTTCATATTTTTTTCTAATAACTCTTTTAGTCCTGGCTCATATATCGGAATTATTCCATTTCTTAAACTTTCTATCTTCTCTTCTGATATATCCATACATATTATATTTAGTCCAAACTCTGCCATGATGACACCTTGAACTAAACCTACATATCCAGTTCCTACTACTCCTATTTTCATTTTTATGACTCCTTTATCTCATCCAATATTTTTTTCATTTGAATATCCCAAGAAAATTGTTTTGAATATTCTCTTATTTTAATTGATGACACTTTTAAATTTTTATACCACTCTATTATTTTTTCTATATCAATCAAACTTTCATTATGTGAAACTTTATAAATAAAACTCTGTTCTTCAAAATCTAAATCTGTCTCAGAATATATCATTGGCAATCCTTTGGCACAATACTCCCTATTCTTTAAAGTTTTTATTACATCTAATCCACTTCTAAATCTTCCTAAGCTTCCTAAAGCAATATCTGAATTATTATATATTTCATCTAACTCTTCTCCAGATTTAAACCCATGAAATACAACTATATCTTGTAACTCTACATTATCATCCACTATTTTTTTTAATTTAGGGGTTTCTGTTCCTTCTCCAACTATATAAAATTTTATTTTTTCTTTTCCATTATTTTTTTTATATTGAAGTAAGGAATATAAAAATCTATCTATTCCATGCCAAAAATGGCACTGTGATACACTTATAAAATTTATTCCTTCATGTTCTTTCTTTTTTATTAATTTTACTTCTTCTAAATCTATTCCATTTGATAGATTTATACATGGAATATTCCATATTTTTTTATCTTCTGAAAAAGTAACTATTTTATCAATATATTTATGATATTCTTCTCTCCATACCCTATCTTGTTTTACAAAATAACTCTCTTTTAATGCTTCTTTATCATAGGGGTATGTTGCAATTTCTAATATAATTTTTTTATTTAAGCCTTTCAAAAATTTCAAATAATTTATTGACCAATTAGTTGCATTAAAACGTCTAATATATACAATATCTATATTTTTATATAACTTCTTATTTTGTAATTTTTTTAATATTAAATATTCTTCTATTTTTCTCATAATTTTTTGATAAAATATTTTTCCACAATTGTATTTTCCTATTTTTTCTTTATCAAAATATAAGATCTCATCTTGTAATTTACATTCTATTACTTTTGTATTCGTTATTTTTGTTAAACTTTTAACTTGAGCATTTATTTTTTTATGTACTCCTATTGCCCATTCTGGCATTAAGGTAAAATATAATATTTTCATCTAACTATCCCCTTTTAATATTTTTAAAATATTTTTTATGCTTCTACTCAAAGAAAATTTTTCTTTCCAACCTAAAATTTTTAAAGAGGTATTATCCAATATTGTATTTTTTACTTTAGCATACCCTTTATTTTGGATATCTTCTATATTAAAAATTACTTTAACATTAGTTACTTCTGCTAAATATTCAACAAATTCTTTTATAGAAACTTCCTGTTCTTCATTTGCTATATTATAAGCCTTACCTGATTCTCCTTTTAATAAAATTAATAAAATAGCACTTACACAATCTGCTACATAACAATATGACCTAATTTGTTCTCCTTTTGATCTTAAAATAATGTCTTTTCCTGCTATAGCTAATTTTATAAATTCTTCATTTGCTCTTGTACTCTCTTCTATATAATTTGCACCATAAATATATCCTGGTCTTGCTGAAATAAAATTTATTCCATATTGTTTTTCATAACAACATCCTAATGTCTCTGCCATTCTTTTACTTTCAGGATAACAACTTCTAAAATTCATAGTTTCTATTTTCCCATAGTCATCTTCTTTATATTTTTCAACTACTTGATTTTCTCCATAAACTTCTGAACTAGAAATATATAAAAATCTTTCATTTCCATTCTTTACACTATAATCTAATAGTTTTTTAGTTCCAATAACATTGGCTTCTATCACTCCAATAGGATTTTCTAAAAAAGCTTTAGGATGAGCATTACTTGCAGCATGGACAATATAATCAAATTTTATTTTAAAATTATAATTATCACAAACATCTTGAATAATCAAATTAAAATATTCTTTATTTTTATGAGAAATAAATCTTTTACTTGCTTTTTCTTCATTTCTACATAATGCATAAATATTTAGATTTATTTTTTTAGTTTCAACTACATATACTAAAAAATCTATCAAATATGAAGCTATTAAGCCATTTGCACCTGTTACTAAAATATTCTTATTACTCATCTCTTCAAAAGGAATGTCTAATGTTGCTAATTCTTCTAATTCATTATAAAAATATTTATTTGAATAAAACATTCTTTTTCCCTCCTTATATTCCTATTATTTCCATATTTTTTTGTAATTCTTTAATTGCTTTAAACATATAAAAATCTATTGGCGTTGTTATTTTTATATTTTCACTCGGACCTTCTACTATATATAGTTTATGACCATAGTATCTCATTAAAGAAGCTGAATCTATAAACTCTTTCTTTTCTACTCTTGCTTTCTCATGTGCTTCTAAAATATCACTTAAATAAAAACTTTGAGGAGCTCTTGCCATAAAACATGTACTTCTCTCATAAATATTTTCAATTTTATTCTCTTCGCTCTTTATAATAGTTTCAATTGCTGGTGCTACTAAAATTGCACTCTTATTTTTTTCTACACAACTTATGCTATCTGTTATTACTTTTTGATTTATTAATGGTCTAACACCATCATGGATTAAAAGTATTGAATTTTCATTCTTACTTATTTCTTTAGCAGCAATTATTCCATTATAAATAGACTCCTGTCCCGTTTTTCCACCTTTTACTATTTTTACAACTTTTTTTAAATTATATTTTTTTACTAACTCTTGAAGTTCCATAATTTTTTCTTCTAGACATGAAACAACTATAGCATCTATCTCTTTGGAATTTTCAAATATTTCTAAAGTATATATAATTATTTCTTTATCATTTAACTTCAAAAATTGCTTTGGAATTCCATTTGAATTCATTCTTTTTCCTATTCCACCTGCAAATATTACTGCTATATTCATAAACTACCACACTCTTTTAATATTATATTTACTAATTTTTTACATGCTTCTCCAGTTTCAAAATTTTCCATCCATTCAAAATAATAATCTATCTTTTTTTGATACTCCATATCATCAAATTCTTCTATTTTTTTTAATAATTCAGTTTCAGTTTCAGCTAATGGAAATGGCCAACTTGATGGTTTTGTATATAATCCAGCACTATTCTCATATTCTTTTAAATCAGTTGCATAAATAAAACATGGTTTTCTCGTTTGAACAAAATCCCACATAATAGATGAATAATCATTTATTAATATATCGCTTGCATATAATAATTCTTGAACATCATCATAATCAGACATATTTATAACATCTTTTGGAATATCTTTTAATTGGGATACTAAACTTGGATGAACTCTTAAAGCAAAATGCCACTCTCCACCAAATTTTTCTTTTAAACTTTTTAATATTTTTTTATAATTCAATTCATATGGTCCTAACTCATGTTTTAACATTTGATTTCCATTTTTTGTTCTATATGTTGGTGCATATAATATTATTTTACTTTCATCAAGTAAATTATAATATTTCTTTACTTTTTTAATTATTTTATTATTTTTATAAAAAAATATATCATTTCTTGGTAGCCCGATTTCTAAAATTTTATTTTTAGGAATTAATAAAGCTTGCTCTATTATTTTAGAAAATATCTTATTTGATGATACAAAATATGTTGTCTTTTTCTCTATCATCTTACAATTAATTTTATATGTTAACTCCTTATTATTATCTAAGCCCATTTTTTTATAAGCTCCACCACCATGCCAAGTATTTATAACGATTTGCTTTTTTCTAAAAGGTATATATGATATAGCTCCACTTGTTGTTATAAATACTTTTGATGTTGTTGCATAATAATAATATTTTAAAGTACCTAATTCAACAACTTTTATTCCTTTTGATATTAACTCATTTTTATCTTGCTTTTTTCCCAAAGGATAAATTATTTCAAATTTATTTTTATAATTCCCTAAAATATATTCTGCAATATATTTAGGATTACATCCATATTTTGAATCAAAGTTCAAAATAGAATTTAATAGTAATATTCTATTTTTTTTTATTGGGAATACTCTTAATGGAAATAATAAAAACAACATTCCTAACTTTAAAACTAACCTAATTATTGACCTCATCTATTTTTTCTCCCACACTACTCTATTTACATAATCTGTATATGATAATATTATTCTCAAAACTTTATCTGATACATTTGGCATTGAATAATCATTAACATATCTTAATGTATCTTTTTCTTGAGTCTCTAATATCTCTAATCCTTGTAAGATTCTTTCCTTCTTCAATCCAACCATCATTACTGCTGCCTCTTCCATAGCTTCTGGTCTTTCATGAGCTTCTCTTAAATTTAAAGCTCTAAATTTTAAAATAGAAGCTTCTTCAGATATAGTTCCACTATCACTTAATACAGCTTTTGAATTTATTTGTAATTTTACATAGTCATTAAAACCTAATGGCTTCATTAAAGAGATTAATGGATTAAATTTTACTCCCTTTTCCTCTATCATCTTTCTTGTTCTAGGATGAGTACTTACTATTATTGGCATCTCATATTTTTCTGCTACTGTATTTAAAGTATCAACAAGATTTAAAAAATTCTCTTCTGAATTGATATTTTCTTCTCTATGTGAAGATACTACAAAGTAACTATTTTCTTTTAATCCTAATCTTTCTAAGATATCTGACTTTTCTATATCTTCTAATCTTGAATTTATTACCTCAAACATAGGACTTCCAGTCTTTATTACTCTATCAGGTAATAATCCTTCTTTTAAAAGATATTCCCTAGCTATATCACTATATGTCAAATTTATATCTGCTATATGGTCTACTATTTTTCTATTAGTTTCTTCTGGTACTCTTTGATCAAAACATCTATTCCCAGCTTCCATATGGAAAATAGGTATATGTTTTCTCTTGGTAGCTATTGCTGCTAAGCATGAATTTGTATCACCAAGTACTAAGAAAGCATCTGGTTTAACATCTTCAAGTATTTTATCCATTTTTATTAATATATTTCCTATTGTTTCTATTGCATTTCCAACAGCTGAATCTAAGAAATAATCTGGCTTTTTTAATTTAAAATCATTAAAAAATACTTCATTTAACTCATAATCATAGTTTTGTCCAGTATGAACTAAAATATGTTCTATTGCTTCTGAATTTTCTAATTTATTTATTACAGCAGAAAGTCTAATTATTTCTGGTCTAGTACCAACTACTGTCATTACTTTTAATTTTTTCATTTTTTACTCCTATATTTAAAATACTCTAAAAATGGTTTTTCTATATATTTATATGATAGAAAAGAAAATATTATAGTTATTAGTACATATAAAGTTAATTTTTCTATTGATAATTCTCTCCCATATCTATAAATTAAGTAATTCAAAACCAACATATGATAAAGATAAATTCCATAGGAAATATCTACTCCCCTTACTACAAAGCTACTTAACTTTTTAAAACTAAATGAAAAAGATAAAATTACTATACCTAATAATATATTTGAAATTAAAATTTCAAAATTTATATAATAACTTGGATAAATTTTTAATCCATATACATAAAAATTATAAATAACAAACCAATATATAAATTTATCTTCTAAAAACTTATATAATTTATTCCTATACTTAGCAAAATAAACTCCTAGCATAAAATTATAAAAATATGGAATTAATGTTACTCCAAATAATTTTACTAATAATAAATCTTTTGAAAACTTAGAATACACTAATATATTTAATATTATCGAAAATATTACTAAAATATTAATCCATTTCATATTTTTCAATATTTTAAAAACTAAAATAATTCCAATATAAAATTGTATTTCAACAGTTATTGTCCAAAGCGAACCATTAGGAGTTCCTACACCATAATCCCTTAAAATTTCTGGAGTCCAAAATTGAAAAATACTCAACTGTCCTATCCAATATAAAATTATTTTTATATTAAAAATATTTTTAAAATTTATATATCCACTTAATACCAATAAAAAAAATGAAATAATTGTAGATACCCATAATGCAGGAAATATTCTCCCTAATCGATTTTTAATATATTGTCCTAAATTATTTTGATTTCTTTCATAACTTAAATAAATTAAATATCCACTTATTGTAAAAAATATAATTACTCCTCTATATGATGAAAGATAATTTAAAATTCCAATATTTAAATTTAAATGTTCTGCTGTATGAAATAACATTACTTGAAAAGCGGCAAATAATCTAATTAAGTCAAAATTATTCTCTTTTGACATCATTTACACCTCTAAATAATAAGTATCGGGATTTTCTCTATCAAATAATTCATTTGCCCATATTACTAATACCATTTCATCATTTCCAATATTAGTTATATTATGAGTATAACCGACTGGAATATCTACTACTTCTAATTTCTTATCTGATACATAATACTCTATTATTTCATCACTATTTATATATCTGAATCTTATTACTGCTTCTCCCTTAATTACTAAAAACTTTTCATTTTTAGTATTATGATAATGGTTTCCTCTAGTAATTCCTGGTTTTGAAGTTGATATAGAAAACTGTCCACTATCTTCTGTTTTAAGTATTTCAACAAAAGCTCCTCTATTATCTTTATGTTCTGTAAGCTCATAAGAAAATTTATCCTTAGGTAAATATGAAAGATATGTACTATACAATGCTCTTTCAAATCCAGTTCCTACTTTCTCTATAACTAAACTTTTTCTATTTTCTTTAAAAGAATATAGTAAATCAGCTGTCTCTCCTAAAGTTTTAGTATATGTTATAGGTACTTCATAATAATCTTTTTCTTCTTTTTTCTCTAGTATATGACTTACAAAACTATTTACAACATCATCTATATATACAAAAGTAAGAGATATATTTCTATCAGATATTTGAATATCTAAATCATTTGCTATATTATGACACCAAGTTGCTACTACTGAATTATAGTTAGGTCTGCACCACTTTCCAAAAACATTTGGAAGTCTATAGATATATACTGGAATATTATTTCTCTTTGAATACTCTTTTAAAAATCCTTCTCCTTGTAACTTACTTTTTCCATAGTCATTGTCTCTATCTACTTGAATAGAAGATGTTACAAGAATTGGTATTTTTAATCCTTTTCTTTCTATTAAATCTATTAATACTTTAATAGTATCTCTATTTCCCTTATAGAATTCTTCAGGATTTTCTGGTCTATTTATTCCAGCTAGATGAAATATGAAATCTATTTTATTAATATACTCTTCTAGTTCTTCTACACTATTCTCTATATCAAAAGAGTGTGCAACTAAGTTTTCTATTCTAGATAATCTTTCTAAAAGATTTTTTCCTATAAATCCTTTAGCTCCAGTTACTAAAACTTCCATTATCTCACCTCAAAATCTTTTAAGTCATCCTGTATCTCATATAGATCTAACAACATTTGTTTTAACTCTTCCTCATCTAATCTATAAGTATTATGAGAGTTATACTCCTCTGCTTGTGTAATTACTTCCTGTCCGTCTTCAAAATATTTAGAATAATTTAGGTCTCTATCATCTGCTGGTACTCTAAAATAATTTCCCATATCAATAGCCCTTACTCTTTCTTCCTTAGTCATAAGAACTTCATATAGTTTTTCTCCATGTCTAGTTCCTATTATTTTCACTTCATGTTCAGGTCTATTAAATAAATTTTTCATAGTATGAGCTAATAGTTCTATTGTTGCAGCTGGAGATTTTTGAATAAATAGATCTCCACTTTTTCCATTTTCAAAAGCAAACAGTACTAAATCTACAGCTTGATCTAAACTCATCATAAATCTAGTCATTTTAGGATCAGTTATAGTTATTGGATTTCCTTTTCTCATCTGATCTATAAATAATGGAATTACAGAACCTCTTGAAGCCATTACATTTCCATATCTTGTAAGACAGATTGTTGTTTCTCTATCTTTTAGATTTCTTCCTTTAGCTACTATTACTTTTTCCATAAGTGCCTTAGACATTCCCATAGCATTTATAGGATAAGCAGCTTTATCTGTACTTAAACATACTACTCTTTTTACACCACTAGCTATGGCAGCATTTAATACATTTTCAGTTCCTAATACATTAGTTTGTACAGCTTGTATTGGATAAAATTCACAAGATGGAACTTGTTTTAATGCAGCAGCATGAAATACAAAATCCACTCCTCTCATTGCATCTAATACAGAGTTATAGTCTCTTACATCTCCTATATAGAATTTTAACTTATGATTATTATATATTTTTCTCATATCATCCTGTTTCTTTTCATCTCTTGAAAAAATTCTAATTTCCCCAATATCTGTTTTTAAAAATCTTCTTAATACAGCATTACCAAAAGAACCTGTACCACCTGTTATTAATAGTGTTTTTCCTGTAAATATACTCTCCATCATCCTATCTCCTTCAATTCCTTTATCTCTCTCATTATAGTTTCATAGGCTTTATCCACACCTAAATTTTCTTCATAGTATTTTCTACCATTTTTTCCAAGTTCTTTTCTTAATTTAACATCAGTATAAATTAATATAAACTTTTCATATAGCTGATCTATATTTCCTGCTTGAGCAAATACTCCACCTTTAACTTTTTCAGCTAGAAATACTCCATAATCATTAGCTGCACAATTGTCTAAACTTGCTAGTATTGGTAAACTTAATTTAAAATAATCTGTTGTTTTAGATGGAAAATTAGGAACTGTAAATCTTTCATCTAAACTTACTATTCCAATATCACAAGCTATTGTAAGTTTCTCATAATCCTCTCTAGGAACTTGATTTAAAAATTTGACATTTTTTAAATTTTTGTCCCTACTATATTTTTCTAATCTATCTTTTTCTGTTCCACTACCTATAAATAAAAACTTTATATTTTCGCAATTTAAAACCTTTTCAGCTAGAGAAAGTATATTTTCTAATTTTTGAGGTTTTCCCATATTTCCACCAAATATGGCTATAAAATCCTCTTCTGTATATCCATATCTTTCTCTTATCTCTTGTTTATTAACTATTTCTTTAGGTTTTATTACTGCCCAATTTCTAAGTAATTTAATGTTTTTCTTTTTTAAATATGGGTAATTTTTTTTCATATATTCCATATTACCCTCAGACATACATAAAATTCTATCGTAAGCAGATAACATTTTTTTCTCTTTCCATTTAAAGAAATTAAATAGAAAGGAGTTATTTATTAATCCTATATCTTTTCCATTTTGGGGGAATATATCCCATAATATTAAGAAAGCTGGACATTTAAAATACTCCTTTAATGGCTTTAATATGTTTTCACTAGAAACAAAAGGAGTATGTGCTATAATTAAATCATATTTTCTATCTCCTAACTTTTTTATAACCTCTCTTTTTATATCTTTAGGCATAGTTAAAACTGTTATCCCTTTTTCTATCTTACTTTTTAAATCAAAATAGTTTCCTGTTTTTACTCTTAAAACTTCATAACCATTTTCAATTTTTAATTGAGTTTCTCTATTATATTTTTTTTCTAATATGGTAACTACTGTTACATTATTACCTTGTTTAAAAAATTCATCAGATAAATCTTTTGTCAAAGTTGAGTGACTATTATTTTCAGCATGTCTTAAAAAAAGAAATAATATATTCATCAATACTCAACTCCTATCTTTTTCTCTATTTCTTTTTTCTTATCGAGTAGCTCTTTATCTTTTACTATACTGCTATTATCAACCTTATTAGCTATCTTTAAAAATGTTGCTATTATCAAATAGATATCATTCCAAAAACTTCTTGCTTCTACATAGTAAAGATTTAAATCTATCTTATATGGCATTATTTGCTCTATATAAAATTTTTCTGGGTCCTTTACTTGATTCATAAGATATTCTTCATCAGAAAATACTATACTTGCTGGAGAAGATATTCCACTTCTAACTTTAAATATTCCTTTATCTCTTTCAGAATAATATTGTAATCTTCTTGGTAATTCTGGTCTTGGACCTATAAAGCTCATATCTCCAACTAAAATATTAAACAGTTGTGGTAACTCGTCTAACTTAGTCTTTCTAATTATCTTTCCTATTGGAGTAATAGCACTACTACTTCCCTTTACCTGTATTCCCTTAGCATCTTTATCAAAATCTGTTCTCATACTTCTAAATTTATAGATAGTAAACTCTCTCATTCCTATTGTTAATCTTTTCTGTTTAAAAAGTATAGGTCCTGGAGAAGTTACTTTTATTACTATTCCAACTATTATCATTATTGGTAATAAAATTACAATTCCACAAAAAGAAGCTACTATATCAAATAATCTTTTTAAAAACATTCTCTTTTCCCTTTCTATATGTTACTTTTTCTCTCTAATACTCTTCCCATATCTATCATAGTCATAGCTGAAATTCTACTCTCACTTCCTACTAATACTCTATATGATAGATGGGTATAATCTCCTATTTCACAATCATGTTCTACTATACTTCCTGTATTTATAATTGAACATTTTCCAACTTTACTTTCTGGATTAATAACTACCATAGCTCCTATATAGCTACCTTTTCCTATCTCACTCATATTACTTACATATGCAGTTTTATGAATTATTGTTATTAATCTCT
>OGDL01000195.1_pt1 | contig 17392 bp, 19 predicted proteins | sample 1570471 | NCBI WGS metagenome assembly OGDL01 (sample SAMEA2582163, study PRJEB24529) | metagenome | biome: Human gut stool | place: China | collected 2011 | reverse complement strand
CTCCTTCGGTGGTACTGTTTCTTACTATTATTATACGCTATTTCTCGTCAAAAATTAACCATTTGTTGTGACAGAGCCAACTATATTAAAGCCTAATTTTTGATAAAAACTAACATTTTTCTTTTCATCAGGCATCAATTCAATATAAAGATAATCTTTATATTTATTTTTTATCATCTTTACTAAATTGCTGGCAATACCTTTGCCTTGATATTTAGGATTTACCAATACATAATGAATATATGCTGTAAGTATGCCATCATCTAAAGCTCTAGCTAAGCCTACTAATTTATTATTCTCCCACGCAGTAAATACCGTTGGTGAGTTAATTAATGCTGTATATAATTTATCAGGATTACTAGCCGATAATTGCCAATCAACAGATAAAAACAATTTTATTATATTTTCTTTCGTAAAATCTTTTTCATCTTTATAAATGATTTCCATAAAATCAAAATCCCTACATCATTCTTTAACTAAAAATTTTTGTACAGCACTGCCATTTAAATAATTACATAGACGACCTTGATAAAGATTTTTTTCTTCCATTTCTTTTACAATTTCATCGCGAATTTTCCACCAACCTGTCTGCCAATTACTAAATAAAGTATTTTCAGCTGGTGCTCTACCAATTAATCGCTGTAAAACAATATTTGGAGATAAATGTTCTAAGAAATCAATTACTCTTTGTTTATAATGCTCACAAGAGATAATTTCAAATTCTTTATTTTCATATTGCTGAGCCATTTTTGTATTTTTTACGATATAAAGTGCATGTAATTTCACCTGGTCAACGCCGAGTGCAGAAATCACTCTAGCAGTTTCAATCATATCTTTATCATCATCCCATGGTAAATCTAAAATTACATGAGTACAACATAATAGACCATAACGCTTTATACGCAATACTGCATCAATATATTCTGCCAAACCATGACCGCGATTTATTTTTTCTAAAGTCTTATAATTTATCGTTTGTAAACCTAATTCTACGCAAATATCAATATTTTTTTCTTTAGCAATTCTAGCTAAGATTTCTAAATAAACATCATTTATGCAATCTGGTCTTGTCGCTATATAAATAGCCACTATATCATCACTAGCACATGCTTCTAATACATATTTTTCTAATTGTTCTGGTGGCATATACGTATTACTGAAATTTTGAAAATACGGTATGAATTTTTTTGCCTTATACTTAGGCACTATATGAGCCTTATTCATGCGAATTTGTTCTGTTACAGATAATTCTGGTGGTAAATTTTCATAACCTGCACCGATACTACCGCAAAAAGTACAGCCAAATTTCCCACATGAACCATCACGATTAGGGCAAGTAAGCGGTAAACCTATAGGCAATTTATAAACTTTCTCACCATAACGCTGTTTTAAATAATCGGAAAAAGCATAATATATCATTATAAATTTATATCTCCTTGTTTTATTTCTTGATAAAATACTCCATCATCTTCATAGGCAAAAATCATTGCATTCTCTTTTGCTTTTATTTGACATAATTTCGCTTCATTCATATCATAGGCAAAAACTTCTATCGAAAATTTCTTTTTCAAATCGCGCCATGATTTAAATTGATAATTATTAATATAAGCTAGTGCTTTTTCACTCATATAAAAATCATCTGTTACTTTTTTATCTACTTCTTTCCATGGCAACATATCTATTTTTATCTTACCTTTATCTGTCAATAAAGCGTCGAATTTCAATACATTATAAATATATTCTTTATCTTTTATTTTAGAATTTTGCTCAATAAAATCATATAAAAATACATATAAATTCTTAGGAGCGTGTGGTGCTAAATGCAATTTTTTAGCTTGCCAATATTGAGCAAAATCAGCAAAAAATGTATAAGCGTCTTGATTGTACTGTTTAATTAAATTAATAATCGTATATTTAAAACGGCCAGCATTATAATATAATTCCAATACATCTACAAAAATCTGTAATTTTCGCATAGTAGCATAATCCATATATTTATTGCTGATTACTTGATATGGTGCTTGTGGCATATATACATAATCATGTTCTTGTATTAAATCATTCATTGCTGCACCTTTTAATAATTTTAAAAAGCCCACTTGAAGCATATCAGCTTGCAATAAATACACATCATTAAAAGATTTTGCAAAAGAAGTAATATCTTCATAAGGAAGACCAATAATCAAATCCACATGCAGATGAATATTTCCATAAGCCATGATAGATTTTATATTATTTGTCATTTCTTCCCATGGATTTGCTCTACTTATCTGACCTAGAGTTTTTAAGTTCGTAGATTGAATACCTATTTCAAATTGTACTCTCCCCTTTGGCATTTTCTTAAGTATAGCCTTGATTTCATCATCAATATGATGAGCCACTATTTCAAAGTGGAAATTAGTTCTGCAATCTTGTTTAGCAATAAATTCCAAAATCGGTAAATAATGCTTTTTATCTGCATTAAAAGTTCTATCTACAAATTTTACCTGACGAACATTATGTTTGATAAAATAACTCAGTTCGGCAAAAACTTTATCTAAAGAGCGATATCTTACGCCTTTAGTCGCACAAGATAGGCAATATTTACAAGAATAAGGACAACCTCTTGAACTTTCATAATAAATTATCTTATCCTTTAAATTTTCAATATCGTTATCATCATAAGGAAAAATTATTTCATCTAAATCACTTACAGTAACGGCAATATTCTCATTAATAGTATCATCACTATTTCTCTTTGCTATGCCAACGATTTTAATTTCTTCATTATTTTTTTCATCTAATAAAGCTTGCAATAAATCATGAAAAGCTTTTTCACCTTCGCCACGCACTACAAAATCCACCATAGGAAAATCCTGCATAAATTCTTTTGTAGCATATGAAACTTCTGGCCCACCACAGATAATCTTACAATTTGGCAATAATCTATGCACAAGTGGCAATAATTGTTTCACTAATTCAATATTCCAGATATAACAAGAAATTCCCAATATATCTGGTCTAGCATCAAATATCTGATTAGCAATATCAATCAAATGATTATTTATAGATACTTCTAGCATCTCTATATCACAAGATAAATCTTGACAATTTTTGTATATATAGCGAATTGCTAATGATGAATGTATATATTTTGCATTTATCGCTGTCAATAAAACTTTCATAAAAAACTCCTCTTATCTCAAATTTTTATCATTTTCATTAAAAACACAATATCCTAAAATAATACCTATATTATTATATATGTACAATGTATTTTTAGCAAAAACTAATGCAAGCTACTACTATTAATGATATAATAACACTGTTACAATAATTTAGTAACTCTATAAAATTAATAAGGGGAAGTATAAATGAAACTCGTTATAACTGTTATCGGAAAAGACCGTGTAGGCATCATTGCCACTGTAAGTAATGTTCTTGCTGAAAACAAAGTAAATATTATCAGCATCAACCAAAATATTATGAATGGCTTTTTCAATATGGTTCTAATTGCTGAAATGACTGACAAAAACATTAAATTACAGGATTTACAAAAACTCCTCAAAGAAAAAGGTGCTCAGCTTAACGTAGATATCAAAGCTCAACATGAAGATATCTTCAATGCTATGCATACAATCGGCTAATTTTAAATATTCTTTATTAATTAACTAAAGAATTTAGGAGGAACTTTTGTGATTACTATTAATGATATTTTAGAAACTAATCGTATGATAACAGAAAATAAATTAGATGTTCGTACGATTACATTAGGACTTAGTCTTCGTGATTGTGCTCACCCTAATTTAAAACAATTTTGTGATAATGTTTATGACAAAATCACAAAATCTGGTGAATTCTTAGTAAAAACCGGTGAAGATATTTCTAGTGAATATGGTATTCCCATTATTAATAAACGTGTTTCTGTAACTCCTATTGCTATTGCTGCTGAAGCCTGCAAGACAGATACTTACGTTCCTGTTGCTGAAGCAATGGATAGAGCTGCTAAAGAAATTGGTATTGATTTCATCGGCGGTTTTTCTGCTCTTGTTGAAAAAGGTTATACAAATGGTGATAGAATTCTCATCAATTCCATTCCACAAGCTTTAGCTACTACAGACTTAGTTTGCTCTTCTGTAAATCTAGGTTCTACAAAAGCAGGTATCAATATGGACTGCGTTCGTGAAATGGGTGAAGTAGTAAAACGCACTGCTGAACTTACTCGCGACCGTGAAGCTATTGGTTGTGCTAAACTCGTTATCTTTTCTAATGCTCCTGGAGATAATCCATTTATGGCTGGTGCTTTCCATGGTGTTAGTGAAGCTGAAAAAGTAGTAAGCGTCGGCGTAAGTGGCCCTGGTGTTGTAAAACATGCTCTTGAAGATTTAAAAGGTGCAGATTTTACACAAGTTGCTGAAACAATTAAAAAGACTGCATTCAAAATCACTCGTGTAGGTCAATTAGTAGCTAAAGAAGCTTCTCGTCGTCTTGGCGTACAATTTGGTATTATCGATTTATCCTTAGCACCAACTCCTGCTGTTGGTGATAGTGTTGCTCATATCTTAGAAGAAATGGGTCTTGAATCTTGTGGTGCTCCAGGTACAACAGCAGCTCTTGCTTTATTAAATGACGCTGTTAAAAAAGGTGGCTTAATGGCTTCCTCTCATGTTGGTGGTTTAAGTGGTGCTTTCATTCCAGTAAGTGAAGACGCTGGTATGATTGATGCTGTAAGCTGTGGAAGTCTTTCTATTGAAAAATTAGAAGCTATGACATGCGTTTGCTCTGTAGGTCTTGATATGATCGCTATCGCAGGAGATACTCCAGCTGCTACAATCTCTGGTATCATCGCAGATGAAGCTGCTATTGGTATGATTAATAATAAAACTACTGCCGTTCGTGTTATTCCTGTTCCTGGTAAAAAAGTTGGCGATACTGTTAACTTTGGTGGTTTACTCGGTCATTGCCCTATTATTAAAGTTCGCAGTGAATATAGTTCTGATGCATTTATTGCTCGTGGTGGTCGTATTCCTGCACCTGTACGCAGCTTAACAAATTAATTTAAAAAAATTTTAAAAAAGTTGTTGACAAACACGTAATATATAGATATAATATTAAATGTTCTCAAGGAACGCGCCCATAGCTCAGCTGGATAGAGCACACGCCTTCTAAGCGTGCGGTCGCAGGTTCGAATCCTGCTGGACGCACCACTTTGAAATCAGAGCCTTAGCAATAGCTAGGGCTTTTTTGTTATCTAATTATAAAATTTTTATTCATAAATAAAAAGAGACTCTATAAATTTTTTATCATTTATAAAGTCTCTTATTTTTTTATTTAACTTCAATCATCATAGCACGAACTACATTTGGTATATCATATTTTCTTTTCCCTGCACCTATACCAATTTTCTTTATGATAAATTCTTCTGGCAATTTATCTTCTGTTTGAATACCTGCAATAATAGCAGCCCCTGTTGGAGTAATTAATTCCCCTTTTGTCTGTGTATAATGTAATCTCAAACCATGTTCTATAGCAATATTTACTACAGCTGGCACAGGAATAGGAATTTGACCATGTTGACAACGCACAAAGCCTTGACCTTCATATATCTTTGGACAAATAACTCTATCTATATTCAATTTATCTATACATACAGCAGCAGCTATTATATCCACTATTGAATCCACTGCGCCTACTTCATGGAAATGAACTTCATCAATACTTACACCATGAGCCTTTGCTTCTACATTAGCAATAATATTAAAAATTCTTATTGCAATTTCTTTTGCTCTATCTGTTATTTGTGATTTATTAATTATTTCTACGATTTCTTTTAAACCACGATGTTCATGGTGATGATGATGTTCATGACTATAATTATGGTGATGAGCCTCATGATGTTCACTATGTAAGAAATTCATATCATGGTCATGATTATCTATATCCAAAATTACATTAAAATCACAAGCATCAAGTGCCATTTTTTTCACACGGCTAATTTCTATTTTATAACCATCTAGTGGTAATGTTTGTAAATTTTCCATTAAATAATTTTTATCTACGCCTAAATCTAATAACGAAGCTACAAACATATCTCCACTAATACCGGCATAACATTCTAAATACAATATATTATTCATAATCTAGCTCCTTTGTCTTCTATCTACATTATATATTAACTGTTAAACTTAACTTCATGTCAATAAAAAACTGAAAAAACCTACTATAATAATTTAAATAAATTTTAAATCATCATAATAGGCTTTTTTGTTATTTCATATAATTTTGTGCTTGCTCATTTAATTTTTCTATTACTTCTTTAGATAATAAATGTTCACCATAAGGATAAGCCACTCTATTTTCCTTATCTATATGTCTACGAAGTAAATAAACATAAGACATTGTATTTGTAACTATCGCCAATTTTAATTTTACTGTAGGCTCTTTTTGATACGCTTTCAACGCATTTTCCAATTCCCATACATATAATCTAGCTAAATTATGTTCTACAATCATGCCATGATTTACTAAATTATTTGCCATCTCATCTTTCGTTTCAAGCATAGCTTTGAATAACAGTTCTTCTTCTTTTTGATGATGAGTTTTATCCGCATATACACGGATAAATTCTATAGCTTTTGTATATTCTTCAATAGATATTTCATTTTTTTCCATCAAATCTATTGCCATAATTTCAAATTTATCTACAAATTTACTGATATTATCATGTTCTTCTCTTAAAATTTCAAATATATTCATCAAATAGCCTCTCCTAAATAACAAAAAATTTATACTCAATTAACAATCATCTAAATTTCATATATCATTATATAATAAATCATATTAAGCATATGTTGTTTTTCCAACATATTTTTAAAAACTTATAAAAAATTTCCATAGTATATACTAAATGATTATAATAAAATAAAGATTAGAGGTGATTTCATGTATAAACGTAAATATAAAGAAAAATTTCCTGTTATTGCCATTTGTTATGATTTTGATAAGACTTTATCACCTAAAGATATGCAAGCTCAAGGCTTTATTCAAGATATAGGCTATGATGTAAATAATTTCTGGGAAGAATCAAATGCTTTGGCAAAAGCCAACGATATGGATACAAATTTAGCTTATATGTATAAAATGGTAGAAAAATCTCAAGGAAATTTTCGTTTAGATAAAAAAATACTTGCTGATTATGGAGCTAAAGTTGAGCTTTTTCCTGGCGTCAAAACATGGTTCAAACGCATTCGCAATTATGGCAAAAAACATAATATCATCATTGAACATTATATTATCTCAAGTGGTTTAAAAGAAATGATTGAAGGTACTGTCATGGCTCAAGCTGGTGAATTTGAAAAAATCTATGCAAGCTCATTTTATTTTGATGATAATGGCATAGCCAAATGGCCCGCTCAAGCTGTTAATTATACAAATAAAACACAATTTCTCTTTCGCATTGAAAAAGGTTTTTTAGATATAAATGACCCTGCGGTAAATGATTCTATACCTGAAGAAAAAATTCGCGTGCCATTTAGAAATATAGTCTACATTGGCGATAGTGAAACAGATATTCCCTGTATGAAACTAGTAAATAGCTATGGTGGTCATTCTATCTGCGTATATAATCCTCAATTATCCAATATGGATAAAGTCATTAAATTATTTACTGAAAATCGCATCAAATATTTTGCTCCTGCCGATTATAATGAAAATAGTAAACTTGACTTACTCATAAAAACAATCATTGATAAAACTGTTGCCTTTGAAAAATTAAATCAATGCTATTTAAATGATAAAAAAATATTAACTACAAAATAACTTAAAAATCTCTCTTTATAATATCTATTAAAAGAGAGATTTTATTTTTAAGTTAAAAATGAACATAGCATGTGTTCATAACATGTCTTAACATTTCAAAATTATCTAAATATAATAAAAGTATAGTAATTGACAGGAGGTGAAATAAATCTAATGCCAATACAAAATAAACGTATCTTATCTATTTTAAAAATACTAAATAAACATAAAAAAGCTATTTCAGGTGAAAATCTAGCTAATCTTATTGGAGTTAGTCGTAGCACTATACGAAGAGATATTAAAGACTTAAACTCAAGTATCCAAAAATATGGTGCTCATATATTATCAGAAGCAGGCAATGGTTACAAATTAGTTATTGATGAGCAAGAAAAATATTCGGTTCTCACTGAAAAATATAAATTAAATTCATATATTAACTATACAGGTGACAATATTGTTCCTTTTGATTATAATGATAGAATTTCTTTTATAATTGCTAGAATTTTATTAAATTCTTTACACAACAAAATAGTTAATCAAGAAGAATTAGCCGAAGAATTATTTATTAGCTTGTCTACATTAAAAAAATATTTAACAGATATAAAGAAAAGCTTAGCACGTTTTAATCTTGAACTCATATCAGACAGATTTAATGGTATAAAAATAAATGGAAATGAAACAAATATACGTTACTGCATTTCTGAATATATATTTAATAGAGATGATTTAATTAATTTTACCAATAATAAATTTGTAAAAGATATCTTTTCTCAAGAAGAAATCAGTTCTGTTAAACATATTTTAATGAAAGTTATCTTAAAACATAACATACGACTAACAGATATTGCTTTCAAAAATCTTTTAGTTCACATAATAATTATTATGTGTCGTTCAAATAGAGAAAATACTGTTGAATATACTTTAAATGAACGAAAAAAATTAGAACAATCTTCTTATTTTTCATCAGCAAAAGAAATATTATCTATCATTCAACAACAACTAGGCGTAGATATAAGTAACGAAAGCTATTATTTAACCCAACATTTTATAGCTAGTCAAAAATTTATAGAATCAACTAAAACTAGAAATAATTGTCAACAATTAATATCTAATATATTAAAAAAAATCAAATTAAATACAAATATTGATTTATCTGATGATAATGAACTTATTTCTGGTCTTACTATTCACCTAATTGCGGCAATTAACAGATTAAAATTTAATATGAATATCCGCAATGGTATCTTAGAATCTATAAAAAATAATTATCCATTAGCTTTTGAAATGGCGATAATTGCTAGTGAAGTAATCGAACAAGAAGAAAATGTTAAAACAAATGAAAACGAAATTGGTTTTTTAGCCATCCATTTTGGTGCCTCATTAGAACGTAATAAATTAAACGAGGAAATGGGCAAAACAGCTATTATTGTATGTGCTACAGGTCTTTCTACTGCTCTTTTATTAAAAAGTAAACTACAAAGACGATTTGGTGGTATTTTAAAAATCACTCGTGTTATGAGTTTTTATGAATTAACTGAGCAAATTATAAACAGTGTTGATTTTATATTTTCTACAGTTCCTATTCCAAAACTAGATAATAAAAAATTTATTTTAGTAGAACCTATTATGACAGAAGATGATTTACTTTCAGTAGAAAAACAACTTAATAAAAATGAAGAAAATAATTTCACTAATTATCGTTTATTTTTTAAAGAAGATTTATTTTTCCCTTCTTTAGAAGCTACATCTTCATATAATGCTATTGAACAACTAGCTGATGCTATGATTCAACATGGTTATATTGATAATCAAGTTAAACAATCAATATTTGAACGTGAAAATATGGCTTCTACTGAAATTGGTGGTATGATTGCTATACCTCATGCCTTAGAAAATCATATGTCAGAAGTTACTATTTCTGTAGGTATCTTAAAAAATCCTATTATTTGGAATAAAGAAAAAGTACAAGTAATATTTTTATTAAGTATTCCTAAACATTTATACAAATTATGGGAAAATATTTTTAAAAGTATCTATAAAGCTTTTATAGATAAATATGGTTCCTATAAATTAGTTACAGACCCAAAATTTGAAACACTAATGCAATTATTAAATAATATAGATTAGGAGGTTTTTTAATGTTAACGGATATTGTAAGTCCAGATAAAATTTTATTACATCAATCGGTTTCTGATTGGCAACAAGCTATAACTGTAGCTGCAAAACCACTTCTTGATAGTAAATATATTTATCCTGAATATATTACTGCTATGATTGATGCAGTAAAAAATTATGGACCATATATTGTTATTGCTAAAGGAGTGGCTCTCGCGCATGCTCGAAGTGAAGATGGTGTAAAGAGCATGGGATTAAGTATTATGACGACTAAGGATCCTATTAATTTTGGTAATCCTGAAAATGATCCTGTAAAAATAATTTTTTGCTTAGCTGCTCCAGATCCAACAACTCATCTTGATGTTATGAGATCATTAGTTAATGTTATTAACGAAAATTGGAAAATCGAACAACTATCAAAAATTGATAATATTGAACAATTTATTTCTATATTAAATAAATTTGAACAAAATGCTTAATAACTATTATTTCTTAAATATATCTATAAGCTTATTTATTAAATTTTAAATTAATATATTAAAAAGATGTAAAAAGGAGATTTTATTATGAAAAAACCTAAAATTTTAATGGTATGTGGTGCTGGTCTTGGTAGTAGTTTTGCTTGTCAAATGACTGTTGAAACTGTTTTAGCTCAAATTGGTGCAGAAGCAAATTTAGATCATTGTGATATTTCTTCAGCTGTTTCTATGCGACCTGATATTATATTAACAGCTTCTAATTTTAAGACTCAATTTGAAAAATTTAATATTGATCCAAATGAAACAAAACTTATTTATTTAAAAAATATTGTAAGTAAAGATGAAATTAAAGAAAAACTTACTCCTGTACTTAAAGAAATAGGTGCTTTATAAACTAACTAAAGGAGGCTTCTTTTTATGGAAATTATTAATTTTATAATCAATAACATCCTTACTCAAGCTGGTATTACTCTAGCTTTAATTGCCTTATTGGGATTAATTCTCCAAAAAAAATCTTTTGGAAATTGCTTGAGCGGTGCATTTAAAACCCTTCTTGGATTTATGGTTCTATCAGCTGGTTCTGCAATCATCGTTGGCAGTTTAACTTATTTTGGAAAAATTTTTACAGAAGGTTTTGGTTTACGTGGTATTATTCCTTCAATCGAAGCTATTAATGGTCAAGCTATGAATGAGCTCGGTTTAGGAAGCCAAATTGCATTTACATTCTTAGCTATATTTATTGTAAATATTATTTTAGCACGTATTACCAAATGGAAATATATATTTTTAACTGGTCAGGCTCTTTTATGGATGGCTACTATGTGTACAGCTTTTGGTTATTTTGCTGGATTTAGAGGTTTTACCTTGGTAATCATAGGTGGTATCATCGGTGGTATTTTTGCTGTTGCTATGCCAGCTATAGCTCAACCAATCATAAGAAAAATAACTGGTAGTAATGATATTGCTTTAGGACATTTCTGCACAATTGGTTATCTTGTAGAAGCTGGTGTTGCTAAACTTGTTGGTAATTCTAAAGATTCTGTTGAAGAAATAAAACTACCTAAACAATTTGAATTTTTACAAGATACGTATTTATCCGTAATGGTAGTAATGGTTCCGCTCTATATCATTACAGCATTATTTGCTGGTCCTGCATTTTGTCAAGATTTATCTGGTACTACAAATTATTTAGTATTCGCCTTTCTACAAGCAATTCAATTTGTAGTTGGTGTATATGTACTCTTATCTGGTGTTCGTTTAATATTAGGTGAAATTGTTCCTGCATTCCGTGGTATTGCTATGAAATTAGTTCCAAATGCAATTCCTGCTCTAGATTGCCCTGTATTATTCCCTTATTCTCCAAATGCAGTAATTTTAGGATTTATTACAACAACAATTGGTACAATTATTGCTATGTTCATATTACCAGTTTTTGGATTAGCTATGATTTTACCTGGTATGTTAACTAACTTCTTTGCTGGTGGTACTGCAGGTATATTTGGTAATGCTGTTGGTGGTAAACGTGGAGCAATCATTGGTGGTATTGTTCATGGCTTCTTCATTACACTTCTTCCTGCTTTATTAGTTGGCATATTTGATTCTTTAGGATTTGTAAATGCTACTGCTACTGATGTTGATACTATAGCAGCTGCGCTCTTATATGCTTGGATTATCATTCCACTTATGGGTGCTGGTCAATAAGAGGTGATATTTAAATGTTTTCATTCCTTAAAAATCTATTTGGTACAAATAACAATGAAAATTCAGCTAATGAAAATATAAAAAAAACTATTGACACTGAATCTTTAGAAAAAGAATTTATTCAACTTAAAAAACAGTTATCTACATCTAATGATAATAATATTATTGAAATACTTAATAAATTAGGTGAAGTTTGTACAAACCTCAATAAAATTGATGATGCTATCTCTTACTACGAACAAAGTCTAAAGAAACAACCTACATTAGGTAAAGCTTCTACAGATTTATTAAAACTTTATAATATAAAACGTAAAGAAGCATCCTTAGCTAAAGATGATAATTTAATTCAATTCTATCTAGAAAAAATAGATAATTTAATGAAATTAAATAAAGAAACAATGAAAAAATCTACTACTTATTAATTTGATATCTTTTTATATAAAGGGGTTAATTGTTATGTATACTACATTAAAAGAAGTTCTAGCTAAAGCTGATAAATATAATTTTACAGTTGGTTCATTCAATACTCATAATTTAGAAATGCTCCCATATATGATCCGTGCAGCTAAAGATATGGGTTCACCTATCAGTATCCAAACTAGTGTTGGTACAGCTCGTTACATTGGTTATGGTGTATTAGCTAGTGTTTGTAAATATATGGCTGATAATGAAGGTTTAGATATTGTTTTACATTTAGATCATGCTGCTAAATTTACTGATATCAAAGAAGCTATTGAAAATGGCTACTCTTCTGTAATGTTTGATGGTTCCGCATTACCATTAAAAGAAAATATTCTACGTACACAAGAAGTTGTAGAATTTGCACATAAACGAGGAGTTTCTGTAGAAGCGGAACTTGGTACAATAGGTGGTACAGAAGAAGGTATTGCTGTAGCTGCTCATGAAGTAAAATATACAGATCCTAAAATTGCTAAACAATTTGTAGAAGCAACAAATGTTGATGCTTTAGCCGTTGCTGTTGGTACAAATCACGGTCAATATAAATCTAAAACAGATATAAATTTTGACTTATTAAAAGAAATTCATGAAACAGTAGATATTCCACTTGTTATTCATGGTGGTACTGGTGTAAAAGAAGAAGATATTCATAAATGTACTAATTATGGTGTTCGTAAATTCAATGTAGGCACTGAATTATTAGTGGGATGGACAAAAAAAGCAATGGAAAAATTTGCTACTACCAAAGAAAATGCATCTTTAAGAAATAATATTGTACCTTGTAATGAAGTTGTTTATGAAATTGTTAAACACAAAATTGGTATTTTCTTAAATAAATAATTTATTTAAATATGCCTATTGGAAATTTATCCAATAGGCATATTCCCTAGATATAAGGAATGTTATATTATGAAATTTAATCAAAATACAAAATACGATATTGTTGGTATTGGCGCTACTCCTTTAGATACTTTAATGATAATAGAAAATTTTCCTAACGGTAGAGAAGTTCATCCTACTTTAGATTTTATTTGTTCTTCTGGTGGTCCTGTAGGTACTGCTTTATCTACAGCTTCTAAATTAGGTTCTAAAACTATTATGATTGATAAAATTAGCGATGATATTATTGGAAAATCTATTCTTTCAGATTATCTCAAATATGATGTAGATACCTCCTATATACAAATTGAGAAAAATAAACAATCTGCTTCTGCTACAATTTTAGTAAAAAAATCAACTGGTGATAGAGCCATTTATTTCATACCAAGTACAACTACAGAACTATCTGATATATCTCCATTTATTGATGTAATAAAAAATAGTAAAATCTTACATATAAATGGTCGACATAAACAAATCTTATCTGATGCCATTACTATAGCTAAAAATTACAATGTGAAAATATCTTTTGATGGTGGGGCCAATCGTTATAATGAATTCAATGATCTATTAGCTCAAAAATCTGATATATGTATTTTAGCTAAAGATTTTGCTAATAAATATACAAATGAAATAGATACTATTAAAGCACTAAAAATTATTATCGAAAAAGGTTCTTATATTGCTGGTATTACATTAGGTGATAAAGGAAGCTATATTATGGATAATAATTATAATATAATTTATCAACCAGCATTTAAACAAAAAAATATTATAGATACTACGGGTTGTGGTGATAGTTATCATGGAGCTTTTCTTTATGGCTTAATAAATAATTTTTCTCTTACCCAAACAACACAAATTGCTAGTGCAGTTGCTAGTATTAATACTCAAAAATTAGGTAGTAGAGGAAATTTACCTAATTTAACAGAGTTAAAACATTTTTTAAAAAATAATTATATAGTAATTTAAATAAGGTTTGATATTATGAAAAATTTTTTAATTTTAATTGCGGGATATCCTGGTACAGGAAAATCCTATTTATGTAAAATGATACTAAAAGAATATCCTGATTTTGTTACTTTTTCACCTGATGAAGTAAAAGAACAATTATGGGATAAATATGGTTTTAAAAACTTAGATGAAAAAAATAAATTGATCAATTTAAGTTGGGAATACTACTATTCTTTTATTGAAAAATTAATGATTTCTGATAAAAATATCATTAGTGATTATCCTTTTAGTGATAATCAAAAAAATTATCTATTAAATTTATCTAAAAAATATAATTATAAAATCATTACGATCAGAATGACTGCTGATTTAGAAATTTTATTTAAGCGACAAAAAACTAGGGACTTAGATCCTTCTAGACATTTAGGACATATCTTAAACAAATATGACCCTAAGCAAAAAACTATTGATAGAACTCATGCTGAGGGATTATTATCTCATGATGAATTTATTAATAGATGTCTGAACAGAGGATATAATAAATTTCAACTAGGTGATTTATTAACGATCGATGTTAGTGATTTCACAACTGCTGATTATAAAACATTATTATCTAACTTAAATCACATAATAAAAAATTAAAATAAAAATAACATCTCTATTTCTTAATAAGAAGATTAGAGATGTTATTTTTATTTTACATTACCACATTTTCTTTTCGAGATTTTATAATCATACCTATATAAAATAAAAATGCTAATAAAGCCGCTATTGCTGAACACATATAAACTGCTCTAAAGCCATATATAGGCACAACCATACCTAAAATATATGGCCCTATGCCATTTCCTAAATCCAACGCTATATATAATGTTGAAGTTGCTAAACTAAATTTATTTAACTTAACTTTTTGTACAGCAATAGTTTGACCTGCTGAAGGAATAGAACCATATCCTATACCTACTAAAACAGCACCTAACAATAATACTAAATTAGAATGAGCTAAAGCAATAGCAACAAATCCTAAAATCATAGTGAATAAAATAGGTACCATTACCACATGATTACCATATCTATCGATCATTACACCAGATATAGGTCTAAAGATTAAACAAGCGATAGAATATGCTATATAAAATAAACTTCCACCTAATAATAAACCAATAGTTTCACTATATGTACCAATATAACTCATTACGGCAGAATAACCAATAGCACCTAACAATGCTACGATAGAAATTGGAGTAGCCGTAGGTTCAAAGAAAGTTCTTAAACGAAAAGATTTAACTTCTACACGTTGACGAAAACCTACTTTTATTTCTGTTATATTCAAAATAAAAGCCAAAACAATTAAACTAATTGATAAAACATCACATAAAACAAGTGCATATAAAGGATTTATCTGTGGTAAACTAATTCCTAAAAACGGACCAATTGCAGAGCCTAAAGTAATGCTCAAAGTGAAATAACCAATACCTTCACCACGTCTACTTTCTGGAACAATAGATGCTACTGTAGTAGCAATAACAGTAGAAGCCATACCATAAGTCATACCCTGTACAAAACGCAATGTACATAAAAACAACATACCATCAATAAAATGATAACCAAATGTACATATAGCATGAATTACTACTGCAATGATTAACATTCTTTTTCTACCAATGAAATCCATATATCTACTAATAACCAAACGTGCTACCAATGCGCCCACAATGAAAATCCCTGAGGCTAATCCTGCTTCACTGACAGAAACATTAAATTCTGTAATAGCCAATTTAGTTGTATAAACCATCAATAAATAAAATACTACAAATAATAACAAATTGCCTACAATGTTTAATACATAATCCTTTGACCAAAGCTTCTCCATAAAAAACTCCCTTTCTTAAATTTATTCCCCGACATAGATATTAATTCTATCATCTTTTTTATTTTTTACAATACTATTTAACTAGTATATAAAAAAAGAATAGGTTTTTTATATACTCATATAAAAAACCTATTCTTTAATTCAATTACTTATTTAATTTATAAAAATACAATTATTGTTGAGCACTTTCTTGAGCTTGTTGATTTTGTTGTATAGGTAATAAACCAAATTCTACTAATTTATTATTTTTATCAAAAATAAAAACTATAGCTACAACATTTTCTTGGCTAAAAGAAGTTAGATATGTTACTTTGTCTTGATTATTATAACGTTCAAAAGAATAAAATTTACTTTCTTTCAAATCGCCAAATTTAGTTTTCACTTCATTTTTTAATGCATCATATGCTTTTGCATCAAAATTCTTTTTTAATCCATTATCAATATTTGCTACTAATTTATCATATGGAACTTTTTCTGTTGTAATACCACTGATAAATGTTTCAGCAACTTTTTGATCTTTATTTAAATCTCCGCCATCAGCTGCCATACACACACTAGAAAATGCCATCATCATAACAGCTACAAAAATCAATACTATTTTTTTCATTATAAAACCTCCCTTAGTTTTATTTATTTTTCCCTTACTATAACATTTAATTTATATTACTACAATAAATTTTATAGTTAATACAAATATCTATAAATAAATTTTATACTAAATAGATATTATTTTTTCATGAAACTAAATAATTTTTTCATTACAGCCATTTTTCTTTCAGCTGCTAATTCATGAGATATATTTATATCTTTTGCACTATAAAGAGGATTTAATACATCTTTAAACGCTAACCATTCATCAGAAAATAATGGACATTCCATAGCAATATCTACGGCTTGTTGTCTTACTTCTTCAATAATTGCCATATCATCAATATTTTTCAATACCTTAGCCATCATTTTACCAATGTGTTCCATCTGCACTTCTTTAAGCCCTCTAGTTGTTAAAATCAAACTGGATAATCTCAAGATTTCAAAATTAAGATTTTCATCACAAGTAGATAATACGGTTGGTTTTACAATAAAACCTGCACTTTGTAATGCAGGTTAAAGAATTTTTTCATATGCTCGTCGAGTTTCTTTATTTTCTAAATAAATA
>OGDL01000170.1_pt1 | contig 19639 bp, 27 predicted proteins | sample 1570471 | NCBI WGS metagenome assembly OGDL01 (sample SAMEA2582163, study PRJEB24529) | metagenome | biome: Human gut stool | place: China | collected 2011 | reverse complement strand
TACTTCACCACCAAGATTGATAGTTAGATTTTGAATTGTTACAGTCATTTCTGTATCTCCTTGATAAATTATTTGTCTGCCTTGTTCAAGGGCAGAATAAAAGCCCCAATAAAACTATTAGGGCTAATATTCTGAACTTGATACATCAAAATTTACAAGTTACCCATACGGGTTTCTAGGTACTTTAATTATAACAAAATAATATAAAAAAGTCAAAGACAGTTTTTGTTTTATATCTGTCCATCATTTCCAAGCCACTAGGTCATAAGGACTTAGGAAATGGTGGATAGTTACAAAATAAAAATAAATGAGGACCTAGTGGCATAGCTCCTCAAAGGAGGAATTAAAATGGGAAAAAATTTTCATTTTCAAACACCATTTCACTTTTTAAATTTTTGTAATAAATATATTAATTTAGAAGAGGAGGATAAAAAGGTCTTAGAATATTTTATAGATAAAGCTATAAAAGGTGATATGCTTTGTCAAGCAATAATAAATCGTTTTACGGCAATATTAAAATTTGAACAAAATAATACTTTAGATAGAGAAAAAATAATCTCAATATTAAGTGAAGTTTATTATTGTGGTGTAAATTTAAGGAAAACAATAAAGAAATATAATCTAAATTTAAATATTTTTGGAGATATAAAAACTATTTTCAAAGAAGAAGATTATAGTGTATCAGAAGAATTCATAAAAGAAATGGAAGATTTAGTTCAAGTTTATGGTTTATATTTCTTATATGATCAAGACAAAAATCTTATTTATATTGGAAAAAGCAGAAATTTAAATGAAAGAATTCCTAGTAGTGTTAAGGAAAGAAAAGCATATTATTTAAAATATAAACTAACAAAGACATTAACAGATACACATATTTTAGAACTTTATTATATAGCAAAATTAAAACCTATTTTAAATAAAGATTCAAAAGAAAATGATGATACAACATTAACTATAGAATATTCTTTTAAAAAAGAAAGTGATTTTATAAAAATAAGAGGTGATAAATAATGAAATATACAATAAATGGATATTCTCAAGAAAAATTAATTGAATATGATATAGATTTGTCATCCTCTTTAATACTTAGAGTAATAGCTGATATGTACACAAGTAATAGTAAAAAACTTGAATATAAAATGCTTGATGATGATAAATATATGTGGTGTACCTATGGATATTTATTAGAACAAATACCAATTTTAGGAACTGAAAGAACACTTATTAGAAAAATAGATTCCCTTATTGAAAAGAATATTTTAAAAAAGAAAATTTTATCTCAAAGAAATGGTAAACTAGGAAGATATTTATATATTTCTTTAGGAGAAATTTATGACTCATTAATTGAATATACTTCAAATGACAAAAAGTCATCAGAACAAATGACAAATTGTCTAGAGGTAGATGACAAAATATCATTTGACCCAATGACAAATTGTCATGACAAAGATTCATCTATAATAGATTCATCTATAAATATAACTACTACTAAGTTAGATAATCTAAATAAGATAGACCAAGATTCTAAAGATAGTTCTACTAGTAGCAGTAGTAGTCCAGTTGAAAATAGTTCTAGTAAAGAAAAAGATACAATTTATCAAATTAAATCAGCTCTACAAAGTCATGGAATAAGTATAGACACTTGTAAAAACATAATGGAGTTAGTAAGAAATGGCAGAGTAAATCTTGATAGAATAAAGTCTGTCCTTATCACAGCTCAACAAAAAGCTTGGGGAGAGGGAGCTATATATAAAGCTCTTAGAGATAATTGGGAAGCTGGAACTAGTGAAACAAAAACTATCTCTGAGAAAGAATTGAGAAAGAAATTAGCTGGTAAAGCTAATATGCTTCTTGATGATTATGAGAAAGGGAGAATTGAGTATGATACTATGATTGAGAATTATATAGAATTTTGCTCAAATCCTATATTCACAGAAGCTTTAAAAATTGAATATTATGACAAAATAAAAAAGGCAGCTGAAAAAACTTTAGTTAAAACTGCATAAGGGAGAATATATGCTTAAATATAATCCAAATATAAATTTGATATTAAATAGTCAAAGTGTTGATGTCAACAAAACGATAGTAATTGAAGAATTATCAGAGTTACAGAAAGAACTTTGCAAGGATTTGAGAGGTTATGAGAGAAGATTGGAAATAAAAGAGGAGATGTGTGATGTTTACATCTGCCTCCAGCTTCTGAAAGAGATTTATAACTTCTCTGATGAAGACCTTGAGAAAATGTATAAAAGAAAAATGATGAGGAACTTAGAGAGGATAGAGGTAGAGTAGATGACAGATGAAGAGTTTGAAAATTTAAAAGCAGGAAAAATTTTTAAAATGGGAAATAAAAAAATAATAGTAAAATTGGCAGAAACAGACACAAGTTGTAAAGGTTGTATATTTTACCATTCTAAAAATTATAGTGGGTCGTTATGTGTTGCATTAGAAAAAATCGGGGCTATACCCGAGTGTGATATACTATTCAGAAAAGACGGTAACAGCGTCGTATTTGTAGAGGTAGAAGATGAAAAAACAAAGTAAGAAAAGAATCTTAAGACTTCCAGTTAAAGAGGTGGTTATATGAAATTGGGTTAGGAATACTTGTACTTGTAAGTTTTTACTATGGGATAATACACCCCAAAAATAAATAAAAAATGAGAGGAGAAATTATGGATAACAGAAGAGATATATTGAAATCTGAAATTACTGAACTTCAAGAAAGATTAGGAATAAAAGTAATTACTACTAGAAATTTAAAATCTATAGAGGAGTGTAGAAAGGCTTTTGTTGTAATAGCTAAACACTATGCTTCTATTTCTCAGGGTAAATTAATTAATCCAGGATTAGATACAGAAGTTGATATTCTAAGAAAAAAGGTTAAAGTATTACAAGAGGAAAAAGCAGAACTAGAAAAAACTAATCAAGCATATTCTAATGATATAAAAACTCTTCAAAATACAGCTCAAAATTTAAAAGAAGATATAGATGACCTAATAGAAAAGAATAATACTCTCTACTCCGTAATAAATACTTTGAATAATAAAAAGTGGTGGCAATTCTGGGGGTAAGAAATGAAAAATGTAATAAAATCTAATAAATGTGTAACTTGTAAGCATTGTCTATATCCAGAGGGGAATGATAAAGCTTATTGTGGTCAACGTGGAGATTACATTGATGAACAATATCCAAGCTGTGAAGGATATCAGGAGGTAGAAACTAGATGAGAGAAACAGATATTCAATCAACTATAATTAGATATTTAGAAATCCTTGAAACTCAAGGAAAACTATTTTTTAATAGAACTAATAATATTCCTCCAGTAAATAAAGATAGTAAAGGTAAAGTAATTGGATTTAGAAAATTACCAACTGGAGCAAAGAAAGGTATTCCTGATATATGGGTAATTATCAATGGAAAAACTATAGGTTTGGAAGTTAAAACACCTACTGGAAAACAAAGCAAGGAGCAAAAAGAAATTCAAGAAAAATTTATAAAAAATGGTGCTGACTATTATGTAGTTAGAAGTTATGAAGAGGTTAAGAACATACTAGATAAATATTTAAAGAGTGCATAGGAAAAAAGGGAGGGAATACTTAATATGAGTTCTCAAATGAGCTTCAAAGATTTTCTAAATGGCGACTCTGTATTCTCTCATAGGGAAGAGAGCGAACTCTTACAAGCTAAGAAAAAGATTAAAAATGCTATGATGAGCTGTATCTTTAATAGGTACAGCTTGTCTTGTAGAGAGGTTGAAGTTTATAAACTCTTTCATTATAAAGGACTTAATCATAGAGAAATTGCTACATTACTTAATATAAAAAGGACTACCAGCAGAAATTACCTTTATAGAGCTAATAAAAAAATAAGGAAAATAAGTAAGAAAATGGAGGATTTATGATAGATAAATTAACTGATGAAGATAAGATAGAGATTATTTACAACTCTCTCTCCAAGATAGAAGAAATTTCTTTTACAGATAAAAGAGAAAAAATTAACTTCAATCCATATATGCTATATCTTAATTTTTTAGAAGCTCAAGGAAAAATAAAGATTAAGATGATTGAGAATTGTAGTAAAAGAGAATGGAAAATTATCATTGAGAAGCTTTAGAGAAAAGGCTTCTTTTTTTATGCCAAAATTAAAAAATCTCTTGACTTTTAACGGTGTCCGTAATATAATATATACAAGGAGGGAGGAAAAAATGCAACAATGTTTTTTTGGGAGAACTTGGAGAAAATCATCTTGATAATAACATCATTTGATTATGCAATAAAAATTATCAGATGGGTAATCAAAGAGTTTAGGAGGTTTAAAGGGAAGTAATATTCCCCCTCCCTCCCCTTAGATTAAGGAGGTGTAAAAATGGATTGGTTTAAAATTGCAGTTACAATACTTGTAATATTAAAAATTATTGAGTTCTCTTATAGAATTTACAAATGGTTTAAGAATAAAAAAAAATAAGAGCTCTCAAAATTACTTAAGAAAACTCTTATTTTTTTCACAATGTTTTTTTGGTACTTTAATTATAAGATTTTTTTAACAAAAAGTCAAGGGAGGAAAACTATGAATTTAAAAGGGGATACGAGAGAATTAAAAATAATGTTCAATAATGATGGAAAAGGTAATTATACAAATAAAATAAGCCTTCCTAAAACTTGGATAGCTCAAATGGGAGTAACTCCAGACCAAAGAGAAGTAATAGTTAAATTTGAAGATAATAAAATTATAATTGAAAAAAAATAAAAAATTTTTTATTACTTAAAAGCCTAGTATTTACTAGGTTTTTTTATTTTCAGCAAAATTTTCACAAAAAACGTAACCATCAAATCGGTTACGTTTTTCTATTAGTGAGAATAATTTTAAAAAGCTGGAGGTGTAATTAATGAAAGAACAGGTATTAAAAATATTGTATTTAGATATTTCTGAAATAAAAGAATATGAAAATAATTCTAAAGAGCATCCAGAATGGCAAATATCACAAATAGCTAATTCAATTAAAAAATTTGGATTTAATGATCCAATAGCAATAGATGAGAATAATATCATTATTGAAGGACATGGAAGATATTTAGCAGCTAAAAAATTGGGGCTAAATAAAATTCCTTGTATTCAGTTAAAAGAGTTGAAAGAAGAAGAGAAAAAGGCTTATATCATAACTCATAATAAATTAACTATGAATACAGGCTTTGATTTAGAAAAATTAAAGGCAGAGTTAGAAATATTAAAGCTTACTAATATAGATTTAGAACTTACTGGATTTGAAATGACAGAACTAGAAGATATTATGAGTGATGAAACTGAATTAAATTTATTACCAGTAGAAGATACTTTAGATGAAGATAATTCTAATAAATTGGAGGGATTAGTTTGTCCTTGTTGTGGCCATAAGGCAAAGAAAAAAGAGTTTTTAGAGTGTGATATAGATGGCTAAAAGATATCAAGACAAATATTATACTCCAGCATCAGTAGTTAAAGCAGTATTAAAAGTAATAGAAAAAGAAATAATGCCATTAGATAAATTTAATAGAATAATAGAACCAAGTGCTGGAGCTGGTGCTTTTATAAAAGAACTCCCTGAATCAACTATAAGTTATGATATTGCTCCTGAATATGAAGGAATAATATGTGCAGATTATCTTAAAGAAAATATTCCTTACTTAGAAAATAGTATTGTTATAGGAAATCCTCCCTTTGGAAGAAGTGGAATGTTGGCCAAAGAATTTATAAAGAAAAGTATGGAACATTCTGATTATGTAGCTTTTATATTACCAGGAGATAACTACAATAGAAAAAGCTCTATTCCTGGAATAAAACTTTTTAAAAGTTATATGCTTCCAGAAGTTAAATATAGTGGAGTTAAATTAAAATGTTGTTTTAATATCTATTGTAAAGGAGATGAAGAAAAAAAGAAAATAAAAGATGTGGATATCTATGAATTTTCAAGAAATAAAAATACTACTAAAAAAGAGGAAGAAGAGTATTTAAAAAAAGATTGTGACTATAGGATTATATCTTATGGAACTATAAGATTAATAGGAAAAAATGAAAAAACAAGAGTACAAGAGTTAAAGATTAATTTTAAAGTTAAAAGAAATTTTAAATATATTTTAGAGAAATATATAAAAGAAAAAGCTAATATAAGTGTTTCAGCAGCAAATATCTCCAAACAAGATATAGTTGATTTAATCTATGATAATTATCCTGAGTTAAGAGGCAATTAAAAGGATGTGATACTAATGAGTAATCCTACTAGGGCTCCCACAAAAGAAGAGGTAAGGGAATACTATGAGCAAAATAATGTTTCTTTAAAAGAGTGTGCTAATCATTTTGGGATATCTGAAAATACTGTTAAAAGTTGGAAGAAAAGAGATAAAGCTAAGGGTGATGATTGGGTGCACCTAATAGATAGTTCGGGTGCACCCAAGGGGGCAGAGGGGAAATCAAAAAAGCAACTTATAAATAAAGCTAAATCAATAGTTATTCAAGGTGGAACTATAAAAGAAGCTTCTAACCAAACAGGACTTAGTGAAAGTACACTTAAAAACTATTCATCTAACGAAAATTGGATAGAGCAACAGGAAAGATTCCTTAAAAATGTATATGGAAGGCTCCAAGAGGAAGAAGGAGAAAAGCATATACAAAGGAGAAAAGAAGCTATTGATTATCTTAACTATATTCAAAAGAAAACTATGGCCAAGTTATCTAATGGGGATTTAGATAAAAAAGATGCTGAAATCTTTAATACAGTAGTTAATATAGTTCAAAAGACAATAGAGGGACAAGCTCAATTATTAGGTATTCCTGAAATGAGATTGAATATTAAGAAAGATACTGATAATAAAGATATTCCTACTAGTAATGATAGAAAAATCACTATTAAGGTGGTGAAGTAATGGAAAATATAGAACTTACTTTTGGAGAACACTTTGCAAACTTAATACAAGATGATGATTTTGACATTGCACTTTGGATAGGTAGATATGGTAGTGGTAAATCTTTCACAGGATTTCTTAAAACTGTTCTTACAGGATCTATTGAAAAAAGAAGAATGCTGGTTGTCCGTAAAGTATATGCAACTTTAAAGGATAGTTGTTTTGAGGATTTAAAGGAAGCTATATCTATTTTGAATATGGAAAATGAGTGGAAATATATTAAATCTCCTTATGAATTTGAAAATTTAATAACAGGAACTCAAATTATATTCAAGGGTATGGATGATTGGAGAAAACTAAAATCAGTAAAAAATATAGATTATATCCTTATAGAAGAAGCTGATGAGTTAACTATTGATGATATAAAAGAACTTAGAAAAAGACTTAGAGTAAAAAATATTAGATGTAAATTAATAATGATGTGTAATCCTGTATCTCGTGGAAGTTCTATTTATAAAATGTTTTTTACTGAACAAGGTTATAACATTGATGAAAATGAATTATATGAGAAAAGACTCATTAAATTTACAGATAAGATTATTTTGGAAAATGGAGAAATCTTAAAACAAGTAGTTATGATACATCATTCTACTTATAAGGATAATCCACATCTTCCAGCAAGTTTTATTTATGAGTTAGAAAGTGAAAAAGACCCTAGATTAAAAAGAATAGCTAAAGAAGGTAAATTTGGAGCAGATGGTGATTTAGTTTTATATAATGCTGTCTTTGAAAAACAAGTTTATGAGAAATATATTGAAGGGAAATTAGGAAAAAAAGACCAGCACAGAGGTATTGACTGGGGATATTCAACTTCATATACTTGTGGTTTAAAAATGGCGGTTAATATTAAATTAAATGAATTGTATATTTATTGGGAATACTACAATAAAGGTAAATTAACCAAAGAACTTTTTAAGGAATTGGAACCTTTAAAAGAAGGTGGAAAAGTAATATATGCAGATAGTGCTTCAGCACAAACTATTGCAGACTTCTATGATGCTGGATATAACATTGATGGAGCAACTAAAGGTAATGGCTCAGTTGAATATCATGAGCAACTTTTGAGAAGTTTTTCAAGAATAGTAATTGATATTGATAGATGTCCTCACACTAAAGAAGAAGCTGAAGAATGTGTTTATAAAAAAGATAAAAATGGAGATATCCAAGCTGGTAGATACAACATAGATCCTCATAGTTTTGATGCTATGAGCTATGGGCTTGAAGAATATGAATATATCCCATTGAAAGAAAGAATTAGAAAGAAAAAATATATAGGAGTTAATGGAGGTGGAAAAAATTGAAAAGAACATATTAAGTAAAAAAGAGCTAACTACTTCAACAGTTATAAAGTTATTTAATGAAACTTACCCTGAAAATTCTAATTTAAGTGATGAACTTATAAAAAAACTTTTAGAAGATATAGATGTAAGTTCAGCTTTAGACAAAGTTGAAAGAGGAGTAGCTGGAAGAAAACTAACAATACAAACTGATGATATCTCATTAGAAGAACAAGCTAAGGAAATTGAGAAAAGATTTTCAGGTATTAAATTCAATAGAATACTTAATCATATGATAACAGCTAGATATTGGGGATATAGTTGCTTTGAAATAATTTATAATGAAGATTTTTCAATAAATACTCTTATTCCTATACCTTATGATTATATCACATATAAAACTTCTGAAAGAGCTTGGAAAGTAAAAATAGGAGCTAATGAAATACCTCTTAATAGAGAAAAATTTTTACTATGTATTCATAGATGGAATCCAGCTAGACCAACAGGTACTAATATCTTTGAGTCTTGTAAAACTTCTTTTTTAGATAAAGAAATGTATCAAAGACAATTAAGGGGACTTGCTAAAAAATATGGAGATGTTATAATTGTTTTTCCTTATGACGAAAATACAGAGTTTGAGGATATTAAAGAGCAAGCTGAACAAGTTGCAAATATGAAAGGACAAGATGTAATAGCAATTCCTGTTAGTAGAAATCAAGGATTAAAGGATAGCTTTGATTTTATAAAATTATCTGATTTGCAACCTGAAATCTATACAGAGTTAGAAAACAGGGAAAAAGAAAAGTTAATTCAAAAAATACTTGGAGGAACTTTAACTATTAATAATGGTGGAGGAACAGGTTCATATTCACTTGGAGAAATTCATCAACAAGGATTAGAAGCTGTTATTCAAGAAGTTTGTAATTTTTGCACAGATAGTTTATATCAATTAATAGAATTAGATTCAATGTTTTTTGGATATAATCCTAATAATTTTTCTTGGAAGCTTGAAAAAGTTTATACAGAAGAAGAAATATTCGAAAAAGATAAAAAGAAAGAAGAAAAACTAAGTTTAAAACTTGATAATATGTTGAAATTATCAAATATTGGCTATAAGCTCTCTAAAGTCTATTTAGCAGAGTATTTAGGTATAGACGAAGTTTCACTCGAAGAAAGTTCTACACCTACTATAATCAATGGAATACAAGGCGAATTCTCAAAAAATAAGTTGGATGAATTACTAGAAAGAGTAAAAGAACAAGATAGTAATTTATTAGAAGAGATTGAAGAAAGTTTTGGAGATTTTTTCAAAGATATTTCAATACAGTTAAAAGAAAAATTAAAGGCCGTAAAAACATTGGAAGATTTAGAAAATATTGTTTTAGATATGACTTCTTTAAAAGATAAAATGCTTATCAGTTTTTTAAAAGGTTATTTAGATGATTTAGTTATTAGTGGTAGTGTCTTATTACCACAGGAAAATATCAATCCTTTTAAATTAAAGCATGAAGAAGCTATACAATATTTTTTAAATAAATCTCCTATACTCTTTGACAAATTGGAAGAGATTTCAGCTAAAGTACAAGAAAGTTATTTTTACATAAAGAAAAGTACAAGCTTAGAAGTAACCAAAGCTTTGTACAATAATTTACTTTCAACTTTAAATGAAGGAAAGACTTTTAAAGATTGGTTAAAGATGTCAGAAGATGTTTTAAATAAATCAGGATTTGGAAATAATCCTTGGTACTTGGAATTAGTTTATAGAAATAATTTAATGACTACTTATAATGCTGGTACTTTCTATAATCAAGAACTTAATAAAAAGAATAAACCTTATGGAATGTATGATGCTGTTGGAGATAATAGAACAACAGATTTATGTAAATCTTTAGATGGACTTGTATATCCTTTGGACCATAGTTTTTGGAAGAACTTTTTGCCACCTAATCATCACGGTTGTAGAAGTAGGAGAATTGCTTTAAGTAAAGAGGATGTAAAAGAATATGGATTAACTATTCATAAAACAATGGGAAAATCCATTTTAGACTTAAAAAATGAGCTTGGAGAATTCAAAGGAAATCAAGTCAATGCATTAGCTACTTCTTTACAGAAAAAAGATGAGAAAGTAAAAGAATTGAAAAAGGAAGTAAACTCTGCTTTAAAACAACTTTCTCTAATGGAGTGATGAGTTATGTTCAATGTAACAAATAATGGAAAAGTAGTTCTAAAAGGATTAGAAAAACTAAGTATAAACTCTGAAAAAACTCTTCCTTTGATGAGATATATAGCTGGAGATATGCAGACTAAAGTTGATTTTAGATTTAGACTTAGTAAAAATCCAAATGGAGAAGCATGGGCTCCACTCTCTCTTATAACTATATCAAGAAGAAGAAAGGGAAGTAATAAACCTTTAGTTGATACTGGAGAGTTACGAGCTAGTATTACTTCAAGAGTAACTCCTACTATTGCAGTAGTAGGAACTAATAAAGAATATGCAGCATATCAAAACTTTGCTGTAAAAAAAGGAGAATTGGGAACTACAGAAGTAACTGAAACTATTAGAGAGCATACTAGAAGGAGAAGAGGTAGAACTGAAAGAGTAAGACAACATACTCGTAAAAGAGAAGTATCTTCTCCTTGGGGAGATAAACCAGCTAGGGAGTTTATAGGATTTAGTAATAATCAAAAGATAGCATATGCAGCTATAATTAGAAAATATCTAAAAACAGGTAAGTTATAAGGAGATGATAATATGGTAACACCAGTAGGATTTTTATTTATAGGAGTAGCCGTAGGAGTAACAGGAGGTTTAGTTTGGGGAGTAGTTAGAGAAAGAAAGGGGAAAAATAAGAAATATATCTTTTGGGGACCTAAATTAGTTAAAAAGGAGGAAGAAGAAAATGCCAAAAATATTTAAAGCTGGAAACTATGGAGCAAAGGGAAACTATACAGTAGAAAACCTTAAAAGCTGGATAGGTAAAGAGTTCTCAATAACAGCTGGACATATAGGAGATTGGCAAAAGAATGGCTATCCTATAACAGCTATTCCAGTCGCTGGTACTTGTAAAGTAACTGATGTAGATGAGAATGGATATTTAATAGGAGAGTTCAATTATAACTCTTTTGGAGAAAGTATTAAGGAACAATATCCTAATCTTTCAATAGGAATAGGAAGTGATGGTAATCCTAACCACTTAGCAATATTAGGATATGCACCACCTCATTTAAAAGATTTAGATAAGTCTTTTAGTGAGTTTTCTCAAGATTTAACATCACTAGAAACAACTCAAACAATAGAGTTTGCAGAAGATGACCAAGCTAAAATTGATGAATTTACAAGCTATATTAAAGGTGTTGATGCATCAAAAATAAAGTTAGGAAATTTATTTGATGTTTTATGGGAAAAAGATAGTGAAAAAACAGCAGTAGATAAACTAAGAGGTGCTGGATATACAGTAGAAAAAACAACAGAGTTTAATACTGATACTTTAAAAAATATAGCTTCTATTCTTAATTTTGATTTAGTAGAAAAGAAAAAAGAAAATCTAAATCAAGATGAAATATATGAGAAAGTTAGAGCAGAGTTTACTAGAGATAATGAGAAAAAAGAAGTTAAGGAAAAATTTATTAAAATGTTCCCGCCAGTAATGCATTCGTTTATTGAATTTGGAATAGATAAAGCTTTTGATGAGAAAGAATACTCAAATATGATTGAGTTCTCAGAGGGAAAAAAGGGAACTATAGCCAATATGTTAAAAGAGTTCTCTAAGGAAGATGGCCCTTTTGCACACTTATTCAAAAATATATCTAGTGGAATAGAATTTTCAGAAGATAAAGACCCAGTACAAGAAGCTAAAGAGTTAGCTGAATCATTTTAAGGAGGTATAAAGAATGGCAACTTTTGAAAGAAAAACAGAAAATTTAAAAGACAAAGCAGTTATCAGATTACAACCTGATATGCAAGTAACAATGGGAGCAGGGGCAGTGAAGCATTTACAACCTATAGCTCAAGACAAAACAGATGGTAAATTCTATGCTTATGTGAAAGATGACCCTAACAAAGGAGTTATAGCAGGACTATATATGGGAGCAGATACTACAGCAGAGGCTGATGATGTTGGTTATATCTCTACTTATGTAGTTGTTGGTAAAGAAGATATTCAAGGAATAGAATGGGAATCTGATTTTACAGCTATACATCAATTAAAAGTAGCTGGAGTTATTTTAACAACTAAAATTGAAGGAACAGAGGAGGCTTAATAAATGAATAAAAGAATGATTTACTTAATATCTCTAATAGCTGAGATGTCACAAAAATTAAATATTCCAAAAAGATACTCAAAAAAATTCATAAACTCTGGAAACGAATACTTATCTCCAACAGAAAAAATAAGAATAGAAGATTTAACAGATCACTTTGTAACAGCTGGAATTGTAGGAAGAACAGAAGTTTTACCTATTCTTGGTAAAGATGGATATAGAGTTATTGAGTTTGAACCTGATATTATTGGAGGACAATTTCCTTATTCAGCTAGTGATTTAATCCAAATAAAAGCTGGTGTTCCTATGTACACAAAAACAGGAGCCGAAATTCCTACAATTAAACAAATGGAAGCTAAATATTCAAGACTAATTGCTGCTGCTATTGATAATAGATTTGAAAAACAATGTGCTGAAGTTTATTTAAAGGGTACTTATACTGACAAAAATAAGAAAGCTCATGAAGTAGGAGTTAAAGCAGATAAACCTCTTTCTTGGACTAATGGAACAACTGTTTTTGTTGATGAAGTTTTAAAACTTGCTTTAGCTTATCAAACTAAACATGGAATGTGGCCTGAAATCGAAGTAGGAGAAAACATATTTAATGCTATAAAAAATGAAGCTAATGATACTAGACAAAATATAAATAAAGTTGAATTTAGAGTTGATGGAAGTGAGCCATACTTAATGATTGGAACTCAAAAAGTAGAACTTCTAGTAAATGCTAAAGGAACTGATGATAAAGAGATAGATACTAAAAATCTAATTATTTTATCTAATGTTAATAACTTAGCAGTTGGATATGGTTGTCTTACTTATGGAGATGTAGCAAAGAATGAATCAGTTTTAGTTAGATCCAAAGTAATAGCTGGAGATACTAAAGTAGAGGAAACTACTGGTAGTAAAGGACTATGGGGTAAATCAGCTCCAATGCCTCTTGTATTATCAACAACTAAATTTGAGAGATATAAGATTACTATATCTTAATATTGAAGAGGGAAGTTCCCTCTTCTCCTTGAGAAAGGAGGGATAATGGCTTTTAAATATCTAAATGATAAATTTATGCCTGTTCCAGTAAAAAATATCTTATTAGCTTATTCTCAATACTCTGAAGATGAGTTTAATAAAGTTGCTGAAGAGTTTGAAAGAGAAGCTATAGGAGTTATTGATTCATCAGTTAACCTAACCAAGACACTTGAGCTAACAAATGGACAAGACTTGGTTACAGGATTATGTAAGAGCTATGTAACAGCTAAATTACATGAAATGATAGCTCATCCAGATTATATAGACTTAGCAGCAGACCTTATGGTTAACTTTAGAGATAATCTCAAAAGAATAAGAGAAGCTCAATTATCAGAGGGGGAAAGTACCTCTGACAAACCTAAAATAAGAAAATTATATATATTCAGAGGAAAAGATGGTTAAGATATTCGAATTAGGTCCTTGTCAAGTATATTTCAATGATAAATATATAGGACACACATTAAAAACTGATAGTACATCTTTAAAATTACAAGCTATTACACAAGAGATAAAGACTGATGAAAGCCCAGATATAAAGGAGATATTGGAATTAGGTAGAAATATTACTTTTGAAACAACAGTATTATTAGATGAAAACTCTATTAATACTTTTGGAATAACTCCTGATGTAAAAACACTAGTAAAAAAAGGAGTTATAGAGATAGTAACTATGAGTAATTCTGTAAGAATAAAGTTATTGAGGGCTGTTATAACTCTTGAAATTAATTTTAATTTCAAAACTGAAGGTACTCATAGTGTAAAGATTAAAGCTAAAGCTTTAAGAAATGAAGATAACAAAGATGTAGAAATAATTACTTAAAGGGAGGTAGCAATGAAAGAATATCCATTAGGACCTTGTAAGATTGAATATACTCTTGAAGGAGAAGAGAGCCCAGTTGTATTAGGACTTACACTGAAAGAAGAGGAAGTTTTATTTAGTGCTGGGTTTGAAATATACTCTGTAGAAGTAGACCAAATGCAAGGACCATATATAGCAAATGTAATTCCAGGAGAAGTTACACTTACATGTACTATTCCTTTAGATTTAAGTGTATTACCTAAATTATCAAACACTTATATTGAAGGAACTACTGGAGTAGGATTTACAACAGTAGGAAAACCACTTAAATTTGGAAAGTTAAAAGTACATCCATTATCAGCAGGAGATTCAACAGACTTTGATATTACAGGACCTAGAGTATCTTGTCTAGTTAATACTCAAATTAACTTTAAAACAGAAGATACACCTAAAGTAGCTTTAACATTTAACTTCTCAACAGATATAGCTGAAGAAAGTCCAACAAAAGGATTAGTATATACTTGGGGAAATTACACAGCAAAAGCTTAAGTTTTTTCAGTGCCTCTATCTTAATTGATAGAGGTATTATAAAGAACTTAAGAGAGGAGGGAATATATGGGGATATTTATAAGAGATATAAAAGATTTAATTCCAAGAAATAAAACTATTTCTTTAGGAATAAGATTTATAACAATTAGAGAACCTACTGTTAAAGATTGGTTATATCTAAACAGTATAGATTTTGAAAAAATGGAGATAAGAGAAATATGTAATATTTATATAAAGACATTATCTGATGACATAGTTGAAGTTGAAAAACTTACAACTATAGAATTAGTAACTGTACTTCAAGAATGCTTTAAGATGATGTCAAGAAATGAAAATACTGGAGAAAAGGAAAGTAAAGAAAGCTCAGATGATATCTATATAAATATGTCATATAGAATAGCAAAGTTTTGTAAAAATACTTCAACATCACTAAATGAAGCTATGAATACTAATTTCTTTATATTTAATTCAATACTAGAAGGAATAAAAGCTTTAGAAGCAGAAGAAAGTTTAAATTTATCAGCTATAGTTGATAATCATATAAATCTAAATTCTAAAGATAAAGGAAAATACACAAAACTATTGAATGGATATAAAGAAGATTTTAAAAATAATGGAGTTAAAGTTGTTAGAGGAATAGATTTCTTTAATATAAAGAAATTACAAGCTATGACTAAAGGAGGAGCTTTATGATACCTTATTCAAATGAATATTTATTACAATATATGGCTACTCTTGACACCAGTAACTATAGTCAAGGCTTAAAGGGAATGCAAAATCAAACTGAAGGAACTACCAATAAAATAGATAGTGCCTTTGGAAAGATGACTAAATCTATTAATGCAGCAACTATTGCTAAAGGAGCTATGGCAGCTGCTGCAATATATGTAGCTAATAAACTTAGAGTCACTACTAAAGAAGTAATGGCATATCAAAAACAACTTGGAATGGTAAATACTCTTCTTAAAGTATCAAGAGATGAGTTAAATAAATATGGAGATGAATTTGAAAGACTATCTCTTAAAACTGGAGCAAGTAAAACAGAGATAGCAAATGCTGCCTACCAAGCTCTATCATCAGGAGTAGGAAAAGGAGATTTAATAGGATTTCTTGAAACAGCATCTAAGACAGCTATAGCTGGGCAAGCTACTGTTGAACAGTCAGTAGGAACTATTACTTCTATTATCAATGCTTATAAAATGGAAATGAGTGAAGCTGGAAAGGTTGCTGACTGGTTACTTACAATTCAAAATGAGGGTGTAACTACTGTAAGAGAGTTAGGGGACCAACTTGGAGATGTAACATCAATCTCGGCAGCTCTTGGAGTATCTCTTAATGATGTAGGTGGAGCAATAGCTCAAATGACTGTAAATGGTAATAATACAGCCAAGACAATAACAATGTTAAAGTCTATGCTATCAGAATTATCCAAAGAAGGATAAATGGCTGCTGATAACTTTGAAAAATTATCAGGTCAAAGCTTTACTGAATTTATAGCAAATGGTGGAACTCTTCAAGAAGCTATGATAAAGATGGAAGAATATGCTAAAAAATCTAATAAATCAGTTGTAGACCTCTTTTCATCAGTTGAAGCTGGAAGTGCAGCTTTAAATCTTACAGGAATAAATGCTGAAAATTTTGCTAATAAGTTAGAAAAAGTGGCTAGTAGTTCAGAAGAATTGGAAACAGCTTATAGAACAGCAACAGATAATATTCAATCAGAATGGGAAAAGCTTGTAATAGCTATGGATAATAGATGGAGTAAGTTTGTAAAATCTGTTGTAGAAAATGAAAGTTTACTCAATTTTGTAAAAACTATTAGAAGGGCCATTGATGGAGAAGATAACTCTTTAGAAATTCAACTAGATAGAGAAAAAGAACTTCCTGATTTAAAAAAGAAATTAGAGGGAGTAACAAAGGAATTAGAAGAGGTTAGAAAGAAAAGAGAAGAGTTATTAAAAACAAATCCTAATAAATCTATGACCTTAATTCCTACTGAAAACAAGCTTAATGATGAAAAAAATCAACTTACTTGGAAAATACAAAATATAGAAAGAGAAATTAAGACTAGGGAAGAGGCAGCTAAAAAAGTTGAAGAAACTAATCAAAAAATAGTAGAGAGCGAAAATAAAAAGAATACTCAACTACAAGATTTAAGAGCTCAAGAAGAAAGTAGATTAGAGGAACATAATGACACCTTAAAATCTAATGAGCTTAAGTATCTCCAAGATAAAAAAGATTATATAGCTGGCCAACAAAATTTATTATCATTAGGAATAATCAACCAAGAGGAATATAACAGGAATATTAAAAATAAGGAAAATGAACTTTATTTAGAACAGCAAAAAGCTAATTTGGAAAGCTTAAAGCAAATGGAAGATTATTATAGAAATATAGATGATTTAACAAAGGCTAATGAGTTTAAGAAAAAAGTAATTGAAGTAGAATTAAATATCCAACAAAGATTTTCTACTGAAAGGAATGATGTAGGAGAAGATTCTATGTTGGATGCTCAATTACAAGCTAGAAAAGAGCAACAAGCTAGCCTATTGGAGAATGAATGGCTATTTCTACAAGAACAGGTTGATTTATATAACCAGGGAAAATTAAGTGTAGAAGATATAGAGAAAAATAAAAATATTAGATTACTAGAGTTGGAACAACAAAGGTTAGAACAAGAGGCACTACAATTAGAGCAAAGAAAAGCTTTCTATGAGTCCAATGCAGGATTTGAGCAAGAACTAGCTGACACTATTGTAGATATTAATAAAAATAAGATTAAACAGGAAGAAAATGCTTTTAAACTTGAACAAGCTAATAAAAATAAAAAATTTAACTGGGAGAAATGGGCATCTAATTATGAAGTTGATATATATGAGAGGTCAGCAGGAGCTATTATGGACACCTACACAGCTTTAGCACAAGGGCAAATTAAATCATTGGAAGATTTTAAAAAGTTTGCTATGTTGCAATTAGCTGAGTTATTAATGGCAAAAGGGCAAGAACATGCTGCTAGAGCTGTTTCAGATACAGCATTAGGATTATCATATATTGCTGCTAATAATTATAGTGGAGCTAAAAACGCTTTTGTATCTGCTGCACAAAATGCTGCTGTTGCCGCTTCTTTTGGAGTAGCTGCAGCAACTATCAACAATAGTGTTGACTCTGAAGAAGATACAGATAATGAAGATAATAACTCTTCTTCTACTCAATATGATGAAGGAATTAATGATAGAGTAGAAAGTTCTCAAGAAAAAAATGAAGGTATAGTCTATATAGATGGAAGTAACTCTACCTTGACCAAATTATTTATTAAAGAAATAGAAAAAGAATTAAATGATGGATATAATGTAACACTCATTGGAAAGAAAAAATAAAGTAGAAATAAGAACATTGGCAATTTAATATCATTCGAGGATTGATTTTCCTTTAAAAATATTGTATATTATGTTAACAATATTTTAAAGGGGGAATTTTTATGGAGTATAAAATTAAAGTTAACTTAGGACTAAAAGACGCTTTTTTTCTAGCATTTATTTATCTTATTAGTGGAATTGTTTTTGCAATTGTTGGAGGTTTATTATTTTTTATTCCATTTGCACCAGCTTTTATAGTAGCTGTTTATTCTTTATTTATTTTAATTTATTCTATTAAATACATACTTGAAGCTACAAAAATAACAAGGGAAGATGTAGAAATCTCAAATAAAACTACTATTATTCAAGAGAAAAAACAAAATATTTATACATCTACAACTTCAAACATGAAAAATAAATTTACAAAAAGTGACGAATTTGCTAAGTTGGAAAAAGAATATTATTCAACTAATTCTGAAGAATTGAAAAAAGAAATAAGAGAAAAACTTTTAAAAAGTAAAGAATTTGAAATTAAAGAACAAGAATATTGCTTAGATGATGAAGCTGCTTTAATTGCATTAATGGAAGCAGAAGATATTTTTGCAGAATTAGAATTATATAAAAGAAATAAAAAATAAATATTATTCAATACACAATCCTCGGTAAAAATACCGAGGATTTTTACCTATGATATAAAGATTTTAAAATTTCTCTTGACTTTTTTGCAATTGCAATATATAATTTTTGCAATGGCAATAAAGTGAGGTGATGAAATGAACGCCAAGTTAGGCAGACCTAAATCTGATAATACTAGAAATAAAAACTTAAGTTTAAGATTAAGACAAGATGAACTTGAATTAATTCAAGAATGTTCAGAAAAATTAAATTTAACAAGGACTGATACAATTATGGAAGGTATAAAAAGATTGAAGGTTGAACTAGAGAATAAAAAATAGGATATTGTCTACCCGCCAAGACAGCCAATACCCTATAACCACACCCATAAGAGTGATAAATCTATTATATCATTTCTTAATGGGTATTTCAAATATTTTTAAGGAGATGATGTAATGGAAATAACAATTCAAGAAAATTGTAAGTATGGTTTAGTAGTGAGTAGTAGAGTAATAGCTAAAGAATTAGGAAAAGAACATTCAAAAGTATTAAGAACGTTAGATGAAATTTTAGAAAAGCCAAATATGGCTTCTCTGATTATTCCTAGCTTTTATAGAACTCAAGGACAAAAAAGAGAGTATAAAGAATATTTACTTACAAAAGATGGATTTACTCTTTATATGTTTAACATTCAAGGGTATCAAGATTTTAAACTTGCTTATATTAATAGATTTAATGAAATGGAAAAGCTAATTCATCATCAAGAATTTATTGAGAATAGAGAGTTACTTACTAAAATTCAAAAGCTAGAGAATGAATTAA
>OGDL01000167.1_pt1 | contig 19806 bp, 19 predicted proteins | sample 1570471 | NCBI WGS metagenome assembly OGDL01 (sample SAMEA2582163, study PRJEB24529) | metagenome | biome: Human gut stool | place: China | collected 2011 | reverse complement strand
TTATTGTTTACTTTTCAGGTTCCGGACCATTATCCGGGACTTTTGCTTCTCATTCACAGATGCCTTTTCATCACTTCTTTGCCCTGACTGTTCGTGGCGTGAATACACACTATTTTAATGTTTCAATATGCCGTTTCCGGTCAGCTTTCCCCCGTTTCTTTTTTCTCCATCAGAAACACGGCATAGTTGGTCTTGATGGTGACCTTCACTTTCTTGATATTCTTGCTTGCGGCCTGCTTGGTGGCGTTCACCACACCGTTCACGCCTCCGGCAATAAGCTGGCTGCCCATGTCCAGGCCTCCGGTTATCTGCGGATTTGTCCCGTCCACCGCCCCGGCCGTGGCATCCTTGTTGATTTCCGCCTTTGCGTTCCCCGGTACATAGATACCTTCCATTGCGTCAGAAGAATATACTTCTTTTTTAAACGGAAGGATATTGCCGCCCACATTGACTGTCCTGATCTCCACAATGACCCTTTCGCCGTCTATCTTCCTCACTTCCCCGTACACCGGCGAGTCCTTCCTCACCCGACGGCCGTCATCGGTGAGACAGTCCTCACCCAGACGCATCTTCAGCGTGGATCCGGCCATCACGACCTGGTCGGAATGCACGTACGCGCGGATGGCGTTCCGCCTGCTGCTCTTGTGCAAGGCGACCGTGTTGAATCTTGTCCTTGCCTCAGGGGCTTCCTTTGTCTCTTCCTTCTTCTCCACCTTCTTTTTCTCCTGTTTCCTTTTTTTCTTCTTCCGCAGTTCACGGGTGATACTGTCCAGGTTCTCTTGTGTGGGAAGGATATAGGAGGCGGTATCCGCCTTCCGCCCGTATTCCTCTTCCGGCGGCATCTCACTGTTGATGATGAGTTGACGCATACGCTCTATGTCCACCGGATTGTCCCCGCCCTGTCCCTCCGCCTGCTTGCGCAGGGGGGTACGCTCGAGCTGGGCCTTCACATCCGTAATGGTCACATCCTTGTTGTCCGTGCTAAGACGGACGGTGTTCTGATTCTCTTCCTTTCCTTTCATCGCGGAGATTGTCCAGATGACAAGAAGGACAAGTAACCCGAACACGCTGACAATGATTACTTGAGTCTTCTTCATGTTCTTCTGTTTTATTCAATTCCTTTCTTTGTTTCCATCCGAGCTATCCAACAGCTCGTATTCCTGTGTATAGTTCCGGAAGAAGAAGCCTGTCACATTCTCCGGATAGGACGGGGTGGTGCGTATGGCGTCGCCCCGGCTGTATATCCTTATACGTTTGACCCCGCCGGCATCATGGATGGACAGGATGGAGGTGAACAGCACGTTGTAACCGTCATCACGTATCCCGACCCTGTGCAGCTTCTCAAACACGCACTTGTAGATGACACCCCTGTCCGCCGCGTCGGCATAGGCGCGGTCGTTCAGGTATTTGTTCCAGATGGCGTTCAGCTCGGATTTCTCCACCAGAAACACGGCCTGCGCCTGGTTTCCGGAGATGCTCATCCTGTCGAAAGAGTTTACATAATAGGCCACCGCGTTGCAGTGGGCCTTCAACAGGGTCTCGTATAACTTGTCCGTTTCCATGGACTTCAATTGCAGGAACTCTCCGCCGGTATTCACGACAAGGATCCTGTCCGTCACTCCGCGGACGGTCATGTTCATGAAGAACAGCACCAGGGCGACGATGGCCGCACACAACAGGCTGACCGCCTTGACATAGACGGAGGACCGCTTCTTGGCCTCTCCCAGTGAGGCGAAGTCCCTCACCATATTCTTTATATCCATTTTCATATTCTTCCGTTGTTTTAAAAAAGGTTATGGATCCTGCCTCTCACAATCGCCAGCAGGGACAGTTTCAACGCAAGGGAAAACAACACCTGCAGGACGACATTCCACGAGGTGTTCATGACATACTCGCAGACGATGGCGTCCGAAAACTTGCTGGCAAGGATGAAGGCCGGTACCATCAGATAACAGACCAGCAGGTTCTTGCACCACGTATGGAAATACGTCCGGGTACTCTCGTTGTAGAAACAGGCTATCGCCACAGGGGATATAAGTTCCAGCAGGAGCAGGAACATGTATCTGCCGACTATGAACAGGGTCTGCGCGTACATGTAGAAAGGGGCGGCTATGACGCCGGCCACATACGCCAGCAGATAATCGAACGAACTGCCGACCGGATTGAGCAACACGCCGGCAACGTCCATTACCGACATGTCGCTGAACTGTTTCTCGAACTGTGCGATTATCGGCTTCTGGAACAGGTCGGCCACATCATAGACCTTTCCGCCGAATCCGGCCTGCAGATCGTCCATCAGTTTGCCGAACACCGTTTCCAGGGCTTCCAGCAGCACGGGGAACAGTGCGACGGCGGCTATGCAGAATACATACTGCCACACCAGGTTCATGTAATCCTTCATGGTGGGCGTGCCGTCCTCGTTGGACTGCACCTCCCGGTATACCGTATACAGACGGTGGATGAGCGTGACAGCCATGAATCCCGTCACTACCGCATAGAAGGCTTCCACGGCGATGTTCCCCCGGATACTTTCATAAGCATTGTGGATATGCTCGACCGATATTTCTGTTATTGATGCCATATTCCTATTCCGTTACAAGCCCCAAATTCCGTCTGATGGTACGCGTATGTGACATGATCTGTCTGATGGTGCCCAGTGAAGCCTCCTGGCGGCGGACTTCCTGAAGACATCCGTCGAGCTGCTCCATCCGTTCGCTGTCGTTCATTTTCAGGTCACTGCTGAGTATATCCCCGGTCAGGGAGATGATGGCGGCGTTGTTCGCCACCACGTCCTGCACGGCCGAAGTGATGCCCGACAGCCCCTTCATGTCCATCTTCTCCGCCTCTTCCAGCGTCCTGAGGCAGTTGCTGTTCAACCGGTTCTGCCGGTCTATCAGGTCCGTGAACATCCGTGCGCGTCTGACGGTGGCGGACACCTTCTGGACATAGTCCAGGGCGGTCTGGAGCCTGTTCACCTGTTCCACCGTCTGCTTCACCGTACTGGCCGTATTGGCGGCATTGATGATTCCCTGTGCCGTATTGCCGGGGTCGGTGACCACCCACTGGGCTCCCGCCGTCACGCAATGCAGCGACATTCCTGTAAAAAAGAAAAAAATTGAAAGCAATCTCATGATATTCCTCCTTTGTTCTGATTCCTATTTTGTTACAAGTCCCAAATTCCGTCTGATTGTCCGTGTACGGGAGATGGTCTGACGGATGGCGGACAGTCCCGCCTCCTGCTCCCTCAGCTTTTCCAGACACTTCCTCAGATGCTTTATCCGTCCGCTGTCGTTCATTTTCAGGTCACTGCCGAGTATGTCCATGGTCAGGGAGATGATGGCGGCGTTGTTCGCCACCACGTCCTGCACGGCCGAAGTGATGCCCGACAGCCCCTTCATGTCCATCTTCTCCGCCTCTTCCAGCGTCCTGAGGCAGTTGCTGTTCAACCGGTTCTGCCGGTCTATCAGGTCCGTGAACATCCGTGCGCGTCTGACGGTGGCGGACACCTTCTGGACATAGTCCAGGGCGGTCTGGAGCCTGTTCACCGATTCCGTCACCTGTTTCACCGTTGCTGCGGTATTTCCCGCGGTCAGTGTGCTCTGGGCGGTGTTGAGAGGGTCGGTAATCGCCGCCTGTGCGGCAGCCTTCAAGGTCATTCCGCCGCACAGGAGCAGAAGCAGAAGCGGCCTGTATCCCTTTAATCCTTTTTCCATACGGTCTCCTTTCATTTCCTGTCCTTTGACGGGTGTCTCTCCATGTATCTGCCTATCGCTTCCTCCATCGGCATGGTCCTGGAATAGCCGTCAATCTCAGCCCATGTCTCCCCGTCGGTCTGGAAGGCGAGGAACTTCTCCCGGCTCAGTTCGTTGCGCACCACCACCGCATACCTCCCCTGGCCGCCGGTGAAGCGGATGAAGCACTCGGAATGCGGACGCTCCCCGGAAAAGTCGTTGCGGATGGACCGCATCATGTTGCACTGGGCGGGGTCGCCCCCCATCTCGAACCTTTTCTCCACGGCCCTGTATACCACATCCGTTGTGGGAAGGATGTACAGCAGCTGGGTGTTGGTGATCATGCCTTTGGTAAATTCGTCATCGGGAAGCTGGTCGGGACTCTGGACGATGGTCATCACCGCACCGTTCTCCTTGCGTATCTTCTGGTAGCAGAAGGCGACTGCGGAATGTATGCTGATATCCTCGCCTCTGGACTTCATCTGCGCCGTCTCGGCATACTCGTCAAAAATGATCATCCCCCTTCTGGTCCGGTCGGAAAGGATCTTGTCATGAATCACGTCGAAGATCAGGGCCATGACCAGGTCGGAGAGGAACTTGTCCTGTTTGATCTGCGTCAGCTCGAACACGACCAGCCGCCTGTTCCCGAAATCGGGCACTCCGTCGGTCCTGCATACATTGGCATACCGTTCACCGGGAAGGAACTCGCTGCATATGAGGCGGAAGGAGGACAGGTCAAAATAATTGGGGTCTACGTCCTTCCGCCGGCAGATATCCTCATAATGCTCCGTCACGTGGCGGTAGAAAGAGGGAAAGGAATGGGGCGGCAGGCAGGTGGCGTAATAATCCTGGATGAATTTTGTGAGGGCTACGGACTGCTCCTCCTCGTCCTTCCCGAACATGCGGCGCCAGAAACGCTGCACGATACCCGATAGCACCTCTATCTTGTTGTTGTCAAGGGAACGGCCCTCCAGATCGAAGGGATTCAGACCCAGCGGTGTCTCCCCGTCATAGTCCACATGCAGCGAGATTTCAGGATAAAGCTTGCAGAGCTGTCCGAAAGAGTACCCGAACTCCACCACCACCACGATATAGCCCTGCTCGATGAGCTGCTGCACGATATTCAGTGTCAGCACGGACTTGCCGCCGCCGGTGGATGCCACCACGATGCCGTTGCGGGCCGGTATGCGTTTTTTCTTCGCGTCCCAGATATCCTTTTTCAAAGGTATCTGATAAATACGGTCATTGAAATACACCCCTTCCTCATCCGGGGTGAATGTCGTGTAGTTGATGAACAGACAGAGCGCGAGGGAAAGCGGGGTCAGGAACAGGAAACCGCTGTCAAGCCCTTTCTCCTGTCCGGGAACCGAAGCCAGGTATATGTTGGCCAGATGCTCGTAGGACGGTATATAGAATTTGAAGTCCGAGACGGTCAGGTATTCCCGCAGCTTCTTCTCGGCCCGGTCCAGCAGTTCCGGGCTGTCATCCCATATCATGACGGAAAAATTGGCACGGCAGAGGAGCTGCCTCTCCTCCATGATCTCCTTCTGCATGTTCTCGAGCTCGTCCGCCTTCGGCTCCAGCATGGCCCTGTCCCATCCCTTGTTGGTGCGGTAGACCGCCACACGGCGGGAGAACTCTTCATAAAGTTTCTCCGAGCCCTCGAAATAGAGGATCTGGTTGACCGCATGGTTGCAGTGCAGGTGCACGCCCAGGCCTTCCAGTTCCGCCATGTACAGGCTGCATCCGGACACGGGCAGTGTGGTGTCCTCCACATCGCTTCTGACGGTGCGGTCAGGCAGATAGTCACCGTCACAGACGGTATAGCAACGCGCTTTCTCCCGGTCGACGGTGATCTCTCCGGAGAAATGGATGTCACGGTCGCAGTCAGCCCGGGGGAAGAAGTTGATGTACCGGATGACATACTCCCTCAGGCTGGCGGCGGCCATCCTTTCCAGACGGGTGTCCCTGATACTGTTTATCACACCAATGGCGGAGTTCACCCCCTCCAGAAATTCGGTGAGTTTCTCCCGGTCGGACACATGCAGCCTCTCCCGGTAGGAGAACGGGTTGGCATTGTACGAGGCTGCCAGGGAGGACAGGCCGGACAGGGTGAATATCAGAAGACAGTCATGTTCCAGATACTCACGGCCGGAGAAATGCCTCTGTTCCGCCTTGTCGATGAAGCTGTCCCCTTCCAGCTCATGAACGTACTCCCTTTTAAGGAACACGTCCTGCTTGTGCACGAAGCTGCCGGAGGGCAGGTGTTTGAACGCCTGGTAGAGACGCGCGTTGCGCTCCTCCAGGTCGGTACGGTGCAGGCTGTAGCATTCCGGATTGTACATGCGGAACGCTACAGACACGCAGCCGTTTCTGGTAAGGATGACACCGTATTCGTCATTGATGACATCCAGTATGGAATATCCTTCGTTTGCCATTTTCTTATTGTTTGTTTTTTTATTTGTTATCCCGTTCAGTTGTTATTTATATCTTTGCAGCAATAAAACATATTGTATCTTTATATCTTTTTAGTTTATGAATGAAATCAGTACAGCCCTTAAAACATTGACTGACAGAATCACTGTAAAGTTGGAAATCGGAGAAAAGCATTTTAATGTTTTTCTATGTATTGCTCTATGCGCACTGGTCATTTATCCGCTCCTGTTCACAGCCGTGGTTCATTTCAGAACACTACCGCTTGGGATACAGTTGTTGATTGTGACAGGAATTTCGGTTGCCTATTCAGTAGTCCTCGTTCCGCTTTCCGCATTTTGGGTTTCCAAAGAATGGATCTGCTATGCACCGGTTGGTATCCTTTCCTGTATGTCAGGGATTTACTGGGTATTTGCCTGCCCTCTCTCCGGAGTTGACCCCAACTTTATAATATTTTGGAGAGTCATGATAATACTCCTTCCGCCCATGCTATTGTTGGGTATAGCCATCAACCTGTGGGAACTCCGCCATGTCAAAACCGGCAACAGACAAAGCAACAGTTTAAGGAGGCAACTCTTTATCATCTTCTTTTTTATCATTGTTTTCACCACCTATTTCCTTATTTCCAATTTCTTTAGGAGTGCTGTTTTTACGTATACGTATATTTCTTGAATCTTTTATTTCCTTGGTGATACAATAAAAGACAAAAGACACACAAAAAAAGAATGTCCAGACAAAAGCAAACAGCACTTCGGGACAGTCAGTTATAAGTCTATTCATATTTTCTGTAGTCTATCTGTTTTTTCATTAAAGCATTTCTCACATCACGGTTTGTAACCGTCTTCTCCCAATGCGGCGACCTGTTATTGGACAAGGTTTCTTGTGCTATATTCAAGTGTTGCCTACTTTAGTATTCTTCTCCTGTTTGCAAAGATTTGTTTGGGTAAGATTACATTGGGGGGCAAACACTGTTGGCAGCTCCTTAAAAAAAAAGTTGAATCATGCAGACGATGAGTCGTTCCTTTCTTTAGAGGGATCATTGATTTTTTTTCGGTATCATTGCCACTCTTGCCATACTTTTTTAAGAACTCCATGTTCCCATGTATGGCAATTCTTATCAAAACATGCAGTGTCAGCATCCCCATGATAATGATGCATATATAATCAATTGGCATTCCGATTGTTTGTTCCAGCCAGTTTCTAACACTTTCCATACTGTCAATAGTTTATCTGTTTTTTCATTAAAGCATTTCTCACATCACGGTTTGTAACCGTCTTCTCCCAATGCGGCGGCCTGTACTTCTTCCTTGAGGCATTCTTATAGAACTTCCTTGCCAACAACAGACCACATCCGACAAGCAATACGAATATGAAAAGCATTTCACCGCCTGTCGTACCGTCCTCCAGCCAGCTCTTGACGTTCAGCAGGAGCACGGCCACGGCGAATCCGCCGTAACCGAGCAACAGATAGAAGTCGCGTACCAGCAGCCCGTGTATCTTGCACGGGTTCTCGATCCCTTTGCGCACCTTGTACTCCATGGCGGTCAGATTGAGAAGCTGACACCGGCTATCTTGCCCACGCAGAAGCTGATGACGGTCACCGCGATAAGGACATAGCCGACCATGTAGGCGACGTTCATCCATCCCTGTTTCTTGTTGCCCTCGCTGTTCTCGTCATTGATGAGTCTCCAGTTCTTTCCTATGCCTACGGCAAGCGCCATGACCATCACACCGAGGAAAACCGGCAGTGCGATGTCGTTCAGGACGGTGTTGATGTCACTTTTGATGGATTGTGCCCCTGCCGGAAGAACCGCCGCCAGCAGGACGGATAAAGTATAAATTTTCTTTTTCATTGCCTTTCTTGTTCTTTTTCAGTTATTGTTCCTTCATAATTGCCTCCGGGCTGCCAGCCGGTGATGGTGATGTCCTCTATCTCCACCCCGTTTCCGGCGGTTTTCAAAGTGTAGACATATTCCTTTCCGGATCGGAATGCCGCCGCCGGCATGACGAAGTCGTATGGATGTCCGCCGGCCACCAGCGCCACGTGCATGGCCGGACTGTCACCGGGATAGAGCAGCAGGCTTCCTGTCCCGGAGGATATTGTGCCTTTTTCCGGTTTTATCTCCAGTGAGCCCGTCAGAAGACTGTACGAAGCGGAGTAGCTGTAATCCGCCACTCTGACCGCGGTGACGGCGGCGGGCATTCTGAAAGTCACCTTCGAAAGAAGATGATACAGGGTGATGGAGGCGGAGGGTGCGTTCCCGGACACCATGGTTCTTTCCGAATACAGATAGTCTGTCTGGCTCCTTGCGTCCAGACCCATCTTTCCGCCGCTGAAGGACGGGTTGTAAGGATAATACGCATATATGCCTTTATCCCCGTCCGACAGGGAAATCTCCGCGAATGTCCATTTCCCGGACCGGTTGAGGACTCGGATGTTGTCCGGATACAGGTTTCCCGCCGTATCCGTTACAAACATGCCGAACTCGCTGACGGACATTTCCTGCCCGTCATCACCACGTGCCGTGCAGGAGCTGATGGACATGACGGCGTCCTGCTCCGGACTGTCGTTAGGGCCGGAGCAGCCGCTGAGGGCTGCAACCGGCATTACAAACGTCAGACAAATAATGAGATGATTGAATGGTTTATCCATATTTATAGTTTTTAGTTTATGTCCACCGATACCTTTCTGTCCTGGTATACAGTGATTGACAGTTTCCTTCCGCTTTCGTTCTGGGTCAGCGTAATCGTGCCGCTACGGTCGGAAGTTGTCGGGTTTTCACTGACGGTTGCCGAGTTTGTGCCGGCACTGATCCAGGACACGTTGGCGGAAGCCGACCAGCCGATATTGCTGCGGGAGGTTTCGCTGCCGTTGGTGTATGTGATCTTCTGTGAGGTGACACTGTAGGTGACGGTTCCCCCGGTGGAGACGACGTCATCACCGCTGACGGCTCCGAGCGTGAATATGTACCCGTAGGTGATTACATCGGCGGGCTTTCCATCCTGATGGATTGTCACATGGCCTGATTTTCCTCCGTAACTTGCCGTATAGGTACAATTGCGGGATGAAGTGCTGCCATTGGCCGCCACTGTGACAGTCGTGCCGCTCCGGCTGAAGCCCGACGCGCTTCCTGACCATGAGGCGGATGAGCTCACATCCACACTCCGGTATTCTGTGGTGGTGCCTGTTGTTATGCCGTTCCACTTCGTGTATTTCGGACGGCTTTGTGATGCTGTCGCACTCAGGTGGCTTGTGCCTCCGGATGAGCCGATACCGGACGGGCTGGCGGACACTGACAATGAGCCCGTGGTCCAGTTGCCGTACTCCGTTGTCTGACTGCCGGCGGACTGTCTGACCGTACAGGCGGCCGACCTGCCGTTTGAAGTGGCCGTGACTGTGCAGGACCTTTCAGACGCTGTTGTGTTGTTGCCTGCTGTCAGTGTTGTTCCGGACAGGCTGAATCCGCTGCCGGCTGCCGACAATGACGGTGTGGCCCTGTCTGTTTCCGTACCGCCGGAACCGCTGACACCGTTCCACGTCCATGTGCGGGTACGGGTTGCCGCCGCGCTGATGGAGGATGTGCCTCCGCTTGCGGCTATCGTGGCCGGATTGGCTGACACTGTCACGTTCCAGGCACTCCATGACGCATATTGCCTGTTTCCTGCAGACTGGGTGATCGTACAGCTGGCTGATTTACCGGCATGGGTTGCCGTATATGTTATACTTCGCGTGCTTGTTGAGGTGTTGTTGCCGGCGCTGACTGTTTTTCCGGACAGGCTGAATCCGGCTGCACTGCCCGAGATGACAGGTGTGGCGGTTTCCGTACCGGTCTTTACCCCATTGGTATATACGTCACGCGCAGCCGAGCAGGTCAGCGTTGACGTTCCTCCGGCGGCCGCGATAGTGGTCGGACTGGCGGATATGTTTACTTTCCAATCTCCGTAACCGGTTGTTCCGGCCGGCTGCTTGACTGTACAGGTCGCTGATTTACCGGCATGGGTTGCCGTGACTGTACAGGATCTTTCAGATGTTGTTGTGTTGTTGCCTGCTGTCAGTGTTGTTCCGGACAGGCTGAATCCGCTGCCGGCTGCCGACAATGACGGTGTGGCCCTGTCTGTTTCCGTACCTCCTGAACCGCCGACACCGTTCCACGTCCACGCACGGGTACGGGCTGCATCGGCCGTGATGACGGATGTACCTCCCGTGTTTGCAACCGTTTCCGGATTGGCCGATACGGTTACACTCCAGTCGCTCCAGGATGCGTATTGTTTTGCACCGGCATCCTGTGTTATGGTCAGGCTGTTATCCGATGTTATGCCGTTGTAACTGCCTTTTACGGTAATACTTCTGGCATTTGTCGTAGTATTGTTGACAGCCAGGACCTGATTCCCGGACAGGCTGAATCCCGTCCCGGTTCCACTGAGGGAAACCGTTACATTTTCTTTTTTATCAGGATCCCGGTGGTCGTTATAATAAGTGCTGAGAACGGCTGTGACAGCCTTGTCTCCTCCGGCAGCGGGTATGTTTCCCGCAGTTGTGCTGATTTGCAAGGTCTGCCGCGTGGTAGCGGAGGACTGTTGTACCGGCAGGATGTAAGTCCTTCCGGATTCTGCCTGGGTAAACAGGACCTTGCCGTTTCGGGGAGCGGTATTCAGGTTTTCCGCCACCTTTATTGTTTTGCCCGCCTTGTCCGGGGTTATCCAGACGTCTGTCGTTGAAACCGTGTAATCCAATGGACTCTCAGTGCCGGGCAATGGCTTCCCGTTTATTGAATAATATTTGTTTGAAACCGTTTCGTAGTTATAGATGCCGCCGGAATAGCCGCTGCCGATGGTTTCCGGACTGACGGTAAAGGTATACTGCAGCTCTTTGCCCATGAACGGAATTACGGTAGTATGCCCCGCAAGGAATTCTTTCTTTGCCGTAAGGGTGTAGTCCTTTTTTGTGCCGTCGGCAAATAAAAGGGTAAGGAATGTACCGTCGGCATCCCGGTCCTGCGCCGGAATGACCGCAGTGAATGTGCCGCCGTCATTATACATCCGTATATCCGAGGTGGCTCCAAGGGTATTGGCGGTGCCGGTTCCCAGGTTGATATTGGCTGTAGCCTTGGCCCTTTGGATGGTCACGCCGGAAAGTGCCTCTCCCGCTTCCGGCGTATAAGTGACCTGCAGCCGGGACAGCCGGTGGGAGAAGGCGAGCGTTATGACCTTATCGGTTGTTCCGCTCCTGTTGGCCGCATACATGAAGTCGGAAAGCGTGATGCCTTCCCGCTGGTCCCCCTGTATGCTGAAATCATAATCCAACGGATTGCCCATGTCTTCCCTGTAGGGGTAATAGGCATAATAATCCGTTTCATGGCCGGCGGCTATTTCGTTGGCGTCCCCGTCCGCCACGAACTGCGAGCCGTTCCAGACGAACCGCTTGTTGTCCGCATAGTTTCCGGACGTTTTCAAGGTTGCAGGCGCTGATGACATGCGTACTGCCGCATAGACGCCGATGGCATCCCCGGTCTCAAACGTTGTCTCGGTTGCCCGTGCTCCCCCTGCGTCAATTTCAAAGGACACGGTATCACGGCTGTGGATTGCGGTGCCTTCCTCATTCTCACAGCCCTGCAGGGACAGGAGGGTTGTCATGGCCAGCCAGGGGAAAAGGCTGTTTAAAATATTCTTCATTTTCATCGTTTTGTCTGATTATGGGGGATTGGCAGCCCCGATATGGTTTGTAACAGGGCGGGAAGAAAGGCTTCCCGCCCCTTAAAGTCAGATTACAGGTACAAGCTGGATTTCACCTTTCACATCGTCTGTCCAGGGTTCGATGGTCACACCGCTGCCATCGGCACCGCCGATGACCAGACCGTTATTCCCCAGTACGATGTCGTAGATATTACGGTAAGAGCGTTCCCATTTCGTTCCGGCCGGGAAGGTGAATTGCAGCTGCTTTCCGTCAATGGTGAACACGGCCTGCATATCCTTGCCCGCTGTCGCATCAACCGGAACGACAATGGATGAAAAGGATACGGCCTTGTCTGTCAGAGTGGCGCCGGCGCTGAATTCCACATTGCCTGCCGTCGTTTTTGTCAGGGAACCTGTTGAAATATCCATAGTGGCATGGGTATACAACGGAGTGGCGGAACCGACATTCTTCAGTGTGATTCCGGTAAGGACGCCTTCCTGTCTGTATCCTTCCGTTTTCTTCATGCGGAATACGACCTGTGAAAGGGCATGTTTCATCGTGATGTTCACATTACGGTTCAGGATGCTCGCCTTGGTGTCGCCCTGTCCGTACAGATGGTCCGTCTGGGTGGTGATGTCCACCGGAAGGGCGGAGGGGGTGGTCAGCGTGGCATCATACGGATAATAAGCGAACACCGTCGCCTCGTTCTCATCCAGCAGGATCTCTTCCGAAGTCCATCCGGCAGCTGAATAGGTGAAAGGGGTGTTGGTATAGACGGCATTCTGGTTGTATGGAGTGCCCAGAGTACCGTTGCAGACATAAAGACCCAGCTTGTCACCGGCTTCCCAGGCGGTCTTTTCCGCGCGGGAAACAGCGGGAGCACCGATGTTGGCGTTGATTTTCAAGGAGGCACGGACATCCTTGACGGTTCCTTCTTCATTCTCGGAACAGCTGCATGCCAATACGGCAAGACACGCTGCGAACAAAAACATTTTCTTCATTTTGTAAAATTTTAAATTGATGATAAAAAAACAGTATTAATAAGTAATTATTCCCTGGCCCCATTCCACATTCTGCCAGTCCTTGATGGAAGCGGATGCGGTATGTAGGGACGGGGATACGCGGACGGTGATGTCCACACTGATACCGTCAGCGGTGAAGTCCTTGAACACATCACTCAGGTCAAGATCCGCATCCACGGGCATGTCCCCGTCCAGATGAAGACGGATGACATTGCTCACCCCGGTATTGATGCCGAACACCAGCACTTCCTTCCGGAAGAAATTCTCCTTTTCAGGGGAGACGGTGAAAGGCAGGGTGGCGAAACCGCTTCCCTTTTCCCTTGTACGTACATACCGGCTTGTGGTCACGCCGTCAAGTTCGGCGGTGATTCCGGTATATTCCAGGATTCCCGTATTCGTCACCGTGATGTTGAAGACAATCCGCTGCACCATCAGTTTGCTCTCGCAGGTGACGTGCAGGGTGTCGTCAGTCATGACCGTACCGGTCACGGAAGAGGAATACGCGTATCCCTGCTCCGCCGTGATCTTTCCCTGTTCCGTCGGAACACGCAAGCGGACGGTGGCGGCGGAGCCCGCATCCTCCAGGATGTTGACATCCTTGTTGCAGGCGAGAAACTCGTAACTCCCGATATGCAAGGTCCCATACGCATCACCGCTTCCATTAAAAGGAATGGAAAGATTGTCATATTCCGCCACGCCGTTACCGGTCAGCGGAAAAACCATCAGGTTCATCTCCGCCTGTTCCGGTGTGCCCATATCGGAAGGGTGACGGAACCCGTTACGGGCGTGCAGGTATCCTTTGTAGATACAATCCTCGGTGAACAGGCCGTCACAAGAGGAAAGTGACAGCAGGGACAGGAATATGCCGGGCAGAATTCTTACTATTTTATTCATATTGCGACAGGTTTAAATTATACGTTGTTATCAGCCGGTTGATTTCCGGATCAAGACGACCGCGATAGGCTTTGGAACCGTCCAGTTCCAGTGAGCGCATGAAGGAGGACACGGCTTTGCCGTCGTCTTTCAGACGGCTGTACAGGATGGACAGCAGGTAGCACACATTGGAACTTTCCGGCAGGGATTCCAATATTCCGGCAGCCCGTGCATCATAGCCCAGTGACATCAGGCAGATGGCCGTGTTGTAGTCGTTATAGTCCGACAGTATCACCAGCGCGTCCTTGTACTGCCTGTCCTCCATCAGGTCGAGACCGTGCATGTAGGCCGAGTCAAGGACGGTGGTGTATTTGAATTCCTCTATCATATCCCGGCGGTGCAGGTAGAATGCGAAGTTCACCGCACGTGCCAGAGGATAATAGTTCTCCCTGATATGCTTGTAGGCATCCGGAAAACGTTTCCGGATCCCGGCCTCCCTTGCGTCCGGATCCTTGACGGAGGACATGATATCCAGAACGGCTGACCTGTCATCCATTTCCGTATCCTGTTGTACCTTGCGGACAAGAAGCTGCCAGTCCTCGCCAATCCACCGGGGACGGATCAGGGTGTCGATGCCGGTCCTGTCATCCGTCCTTCCGGACAGGTACTCCTTCAAGGCAACGGCACGCTGCCTGGACAGGATACGGTTCGCGGCCGCGCTGCCTTCCGGGGATGCGGTGGCGGTCATGTCAATGCTGTCCATCACCAACTCACCGGTATAGGTCAGCTTGTTGATCGCTTCCAGGACTTTGTCTATTTCGGAACGGTTGTTCCCGTATTCCTCGTCAAACAGGTATCTGCCTGCCGGATAATTGATATAGGCGGTCGTATTGGCCGTGGCCTTGCGGTATATCTTCTCCTTCCTGTACCGGGGCGCATGGTCCAGGAACTGCACCATACTGCTTATATAATAGGTAATGGTATCCGAGGACGGTAAATTGGCGGAACTGCCATTGACGGCAAGTATCCTTCCGTCTACTGTCAGGTCAATACGTTTCGTGTTATCGGTAACATCCATCTCCTGCCGGTAATAATAGCTGAAGGTATTGTTCCTGTTCCTGATGACCGTATCCAGACGGGCGGCCTGGTAAGGGAAACGAACCAGCTCCTCATATTTGCGTGACACCGCGTCACGTTTGCGTTCGTTCTCCGCAATGCGCTTGTAATCGAAGTATCTCTCCGCTATACGCGCCGAATCTTCCGGCGTCACCCTGCGTACCTTCAGAGGGGTGCCTTCCGAGAACATGCGGTAGCGGGACGGAATCAGCGTGGTGTCCAGGTCACGGCGGAGCCAGTAGGCGGGAAGTACGGACAGGATGGTGTTGTGGCCGGCGATGGCCATGCGGTTCCGTTCCATCTTCGCGTTGAAGTGCTGGTAACGGCGGTTCCATCTCTCAGTCCAGTCAATCCATTCCTCGCGGGCGATATAGTCATGCTTCCATGCCTGGTAGAACTCCTCCTCCAGCTCGGCCATGGCACGGCGGTAGCCTTTCATGTCGAACATCTCTTTCAGATAGGCGGAATCCGGGATGATGCTGTTTATGAAGGCCTGGTACTGCGCGTATCCTTTTTTCTGCCGCTTGACGAAGTCGGCGCCGGACAGGAAGATCCTCTCCAGTTCTATGCGTCTGCCACGCTTGTAGGCCACAGGGGTCAGCTGTACCTGCCATTTGTCATCTATCAGCCTGCCCGGAACGGTCACGACAAAATCCAGATTCACTTTCCCGGCACGCTCGGGGATGTTCCTGTTACGCGCGACAATGGTCACCTCGTCCAGCTGCAACACGGTCATCTCTTCACCCGTAACGCTGTCACGTTCGGCCATGGTGACAATATGTTCCACTCCCGAACTGTCCTTCCAGGTGATTTTTTCGGGAACGGAATAGCATGTCGTGTCCGGTGCAGGCCGCTTGCCGGCCTGTGAGAGACCGACCTTGCTGATGCTCCTTTCCATCTTGTGGGACAGGGAACAGGATAAGGACAGCAGTGGAAGTAAAAGGATTACAGGTATGTTTCTTTTTTTCATAGGACCGTACATTTAGAAAAGATATATCATGTTCAACGCCACACGTGAAGGTATCAGATACCATCCGTGTTTTCTGCCCAGGAAGGCGCCGCATTCCCGGCAACGGTATTCGTTGTACCTCGCCCAGACCGCGGCGCCGCCGAGTTCCCATTCTATGTTCCATGTTTTTGACAGGGGGTAGGCCTTGCCGATGGAGAGGCCGATGCCGTAGCCTTCCCCCTCATAGCGTTTCTTGTTCCATATCCTGCCGATCGAATAGCCGCTTGCCAGGGTGTTCATCCCGACAAAAAAATTGGAGTAGGACTCCACGAACCAGTAGCGCACGCCCGGCATGACAGTCAGGTTGCGGAACTGGCGGTTGTCCTTAAAGACGAAGGGATTGTACTGGACCGGTAGATGAAGCGACCATCGGCGGTTCAGCGTCATGGACCCCTCCAGGTTGATGTTGCCCGTTGCCAGCCCTATCAGGTTGGTACGCGCGGAATAGAACTGGGCCGGGGATGCCAGGCAGACGCCCAACAATATCCCCAGAAAAAAGAATTTCTTTCTCATCTGTTTTCTCCTTCCTGATTGGACGGCCGGGAATTCAGCACGGTGATGTCCCATGCCGTCAGCGTGTTGAAGTAACGGCCGTCCCGTTCACGGGCGGAAATGTCAAATTTGACACTGACCTCCATACCCTCCTCCATGGGAAAACGGTCCATGTTGGCATTCATCACTTGCAGGCAGATCCTCTTCGGATACTGGTCTTGCGTTTCTATCACAAACTCACGGGACTTCCACGGAGTGCCCGATGTCTTTCCGACTCCTTCCTTGACCGGAAAGAGGGTAAGTACTTTTCCTTTTATCTCCATATTTTTTTCGTTTATGTGTTTTTAATCAAGTGAACGGGGATGAACCGCAACCATCCTTTTCACGATCTGCTAAAACCATTCGGCATCCGGATCGACCTCCACGGAAAGCCGGTCCATGATCCATGTGATCAGTCTGTTGACAAAGCCCATGTTCTTATCCTTTTAAAAGTATTATCCTTCAATTGCCTGCTCAGACTTATATGGCGGCCGTCATCAACTCCGGTCATATAAGCCTTGTGGTTCGTCTTATGCCTGTTCGCCACAGGCTTTCTTCTGACAAGCCTGAACCTGCCCATATAGTCGTCTATCAGTTTTTGGTGACAGATCATGAGGCCGGTTTCCTGCGGCGTCTGCCCGGAATTCTCCAGCTGCATGCGTAAACCGGGTATGCAGCCTTCCAGATAAGACCGGATATAGTCCTTCTTACCTTTGGCGGTTCTCCAGTAACCGCGTCTGCCTTGCGCATACCCGGAATACTTCTCTTCGGACAGACGTCTGAAGGTTTTACGCAGGTAGTCAAAGAGCGCAATGACAGTTGCCGCATTTTCCTCTGTCCCGATTACCACCATATGGGTTGTGCCCGCGTAGAGCAGCATCTTGCAGTAATTGTATTCACATAAGACCCTCATCAGGTCCCGTTTCCAGATATTGCCGGCCGCATCCTTGTAGCTGATTCTGTCAGATTCGCAGGCTGTCAGCCGGTTTTGTGGATTCTCACCGGCAAGATCAAGCAGGGAGAGGTTGTATTCCATAAGCAGGCGGTGTACCGCCGCTGCCGCCGCATGGGCTTCACCTTCAGATCCGATCTGTGTGGCGGATTCTTTGAGCCGGATAAGCTTGCGGATTCTTTCCGTTATCTTTTCTGATACTTCTTTCATATTGTTTGCTGTATTACATCTCATTTCCTGCAGTCATCGCTTTTTTTTTACAGGCTTGCAGGAACTCGTTGAAATCGTTATGCCGGGGATACAGCCGGACGGACTCATTGACCAGTACCGTATCCTTCCCAAGATTCCCCTCCAGTTTGTCCAGGGCGTCCATGCCTGCCTTGTCGTTGTCCAGAAAGGCATGTACCAGCCGGTGCCGGGAAAGGAACTCTCCGGACCTGCCGGCCATGGCCGTGGAGTTCAGGATGCAGAAATTCATTGGCGGCAGTCCGGGATGTTCCCTGGCATACTGGAGATAGCTGAGAAAATCCATGAATCCCTCGAAAACGGCACAACGGTCGCCTCCATTGTCAAGACAGGTGACGGCTTTTACTCCGGCACATCCCTTGAATATCGGATTCCTGAGCTCCATGCCTCCCTTGTCATTGGGGAAAGCTACGGCGAAACAGCGCCTGTCCTTCCTTCCGCTGAAATGGTAGTATGCTTCCTTGCAATATGCCTTTGCAATGTCCGCATCAATTCCACGCCGGCCCATGTATTCCAGAAGCATCCTGTTGGTCAGGGGATTGATATTGTCGACAGTCAGTCTGGGGCTGGTGCCGGCATCCCCGGCGGAAGTCGGAACAGGGAGGGGGTCGGACGGGGCGGACAGGTCGCTTTTTTCAATCCGCCGCATGGCGGAGTGAAAATCGCACCGTTCCAGACGCATGACCAGGTCAGCCACACCTCCCGAGCTGTCCTCACCGAAATCCTTCCATTTGTTCGTGTGCAGGTTCACCATGAAGCTGGGGGTCTCCTCATTTCTGAAAGGGGAGCTGTACATGAGATAGCCGTGGTAGGACCTGACCGGTTCATGACCGTATTTTTCCAGTATCTCCCGCAAGGGGATCGCATTGGCTTCCTGTGATTTCATAATCTTTCGTTTTTTTTAAGTTCCTGCCGCACCGGCTTCACAGCGGGACGGCAGGATGGAATGTTCTTTCACATACTAACTAATGTCAAAATATCATGCGGTCCGGACGGACGTCAGCCTGCTCCTGAGAAAACATAGCGGGCTCCTGATGCGCCCGTTGCTGCGCTCGATTTCCTTCAGGGCGGCTTCCAGCACACGGGGGGAGTCCGCGGACAGATGCAGGATCTCATGCTGCTGTGCCGGAGAAATGCCTAGACGCTCAAGGGCGGCACGGAAACCGTCCTGCCTCTTTTCTCCTGAACATTCAGCGTTGTACTTGCGGATATAGTTCTCTATCAGCGGAGTGAGGCAGCCGCCCACACTGTAACGGTAGTCACCGTTACGGATGCTGTCCTTGACGGCGGCTATGGCGTACTCCAGGGGCATGGCCGGATAACGGGCTTTCAGAATGCACGCCCAGCGGATCTGGTCATCCTTCAGGTTCAGGTATTCCAGATCGGATTTTAAAGTCCGGATGGAATTGTCCTCCTCATCCGTCTTTTCCTGAACGGATGTAAAGGAGCTTGAGGATGATATGTTTTCTTTTCTTTCCTTTATATTGTAAGCTTCCGGAATATTCACGGATTCTTCCGGAATAAATCCGGTTTTTTCCGGAAGAATCCCCTCTTTCAAAGGAACGGGCGCTTCTGAAGGTTCCGTGAAGGGAACAGAGGTGACTGCCACAGATCCACAGATCGGAACGGACGCCGCTTCCACAGGAAGCTGTGCCCGGGAAACCGGGAAGGAGGATTTTTCTTCGGAAAGAAGATTTATTTCTTCCGGAATGACTGTCTTGCGCTTGGCCGCGTGACACATGGACACATATCGGATCTGGATGGAGTGCCCTGTCAGAATGCCGTACTGTTTCCAGATTCCGGCATTGAACAGCCCCGTTTCCGTACAATAGTTGATGATCCGGAGAACCTCCTCTTCCCTCATGTTCCAGTATTCCGCACAATCGAACAGCTCGTCCTGTGTGAAACGGATATAACAGCCTTCCACACGGTAGATCTCATTCAGGACATACTGGTATATCGCATAACCGGCACAGCTGTGTTCCTTTCTCAGCTTGCGGATCTTGATGTCACGGAACCGGTCCGTTTCGGCCCTGTAGTACTCAAAGCCTTTTCTGGCAATTCTTCCCATAATTATACGTTTTAAGAATTTTTTTTTCAGTGTGAAACAAACAGGATTCGAACCTGTATCACCAGCCTGCATACAATGCGGTGACTTGCCTGTTAGTCCATTGTTCCGTTACGATTCTGATAAATATCTCATTAAACTATCCTTATCT
>OGDL01000140.1_pt1 | contig 22605 bp, 18 predicted proteins | sample 1570471 | NCBI WGS metagenome assembly OGDL01 (sample SAMEA2582163, study PRJEB24529) | metagenome | biome: Human gut stool | place: China | collected 2011 | reverse complement strand
TAAATTGTCTGTATAGGATAAATAGAAACATCCCTATAAAAGGAAAAGCTAGTATTCCTTCCTCAGCTAGAGTTGTGAAATACATACTGTGAAGATTACCAGAGCCAGCTATCTCTTTAAGATGAGCTTTTGCATATTTTCCTTTCATCTCATCATATTTTCTATTTTTCTCCATATACTCTAAAGCATACTTACCAGCATTATCTCTTCCCACTCCAAAAGGAAGGTTATTTTTAAACATATCTATTGAGCTTTCCCATAGAAGAAGTCTTACCTTTGGAGAGGTTGCCTCTGTATTGGTTATGCTCTCTATTCTCTTGATATATTTATTATTTTCTAAAGCCTTACTATTTATAGCTCCATATCCAGATAAACATAATAGAATAGTTACTATAACAAATAACTTTTTATTTCTAAATAGAAAGAAAAGTACAACAAATAGAGCTGCTCCAAAACCTAACCATGCTCCCCTTCCCTGTGTCATCACTAAGGCTGCTACTGCTAAGATAAGGGTAAATATAAATAGTGAGGTAAGTATATATTTTCTCTCTTTGATATAGTAGATAATAGCTACTAAAATTAACATACTCCCCATAGCTAATATATGTGCTTCATCTAAGGTATTACTTGAGAAACTGAGAAATCTTATATTAAAATTCCATTTAAGTTTTTTATAGCATAGAATACCATTAATAAAAGATATTATTATACTGAGGGAAAAAAGTGATAAAACTATTTTTACAACTCTATCCTTATAAAGAAAATAAGGTATAAAAAAGAGTCCAATATACCTATATGACTTCTCTAAGGCTCTTTGAAAAGAGTGAGTTCCCCCTGCTGAGAAAAGACTAAATATTGGTAGTAGAACAAGGATAGCCAATATATATTTTTCCTCTGTTGTTAAATTTATTTTTTTCCTATCCCAAAGATAGAGTAAAAAGGCTAGTAATAAAAATCCTAGTCCTATATTTACACCTGACTTGGATATAAAAAGAGAGAGGGTGTAAATATATACACCTAACTCTCCTATCTTGTTGTATATGTTTTGGTTGATTTTAAACATAAGTTGCTCCTAGATATTTTTTATTTAAAAAACTTCATATTCTGATTTTCTATTTTTTAAATATTCCTTTAAAATCTCTTTATCTTGAGAATATTGTTGTAATTTCTTATTATTTTCTAGCATTTTTATAAATATTCTCAAATAATATACTTCTGTACCATGAAATCCATCTATAATTTCATTATCCTTTCCATCATTCTTTCTAATTGAAGTAAAATCATACAATTGATAATTATATTTCTGGAAAATTTCTTTTAATTTTTCAAATAAAAAGAAAACATATACATAATTTTCTTTTTCTAATGCCATTTTTTCCAAAACATAGTCGCTATATGGTGGAAGAAACCCTATAATTTCTATATTATTTCCCCTGCAAATTTTAAGAAAATTATCAACTTCTTTCAATGATATATTTGAAATTTCTTTTCCTAATTCAAATCTTGACCTTTTCTCTTCTATTCTTTTTAATGAATCTTCTATTTTTTCAACTATTGAAGGATCTTCCTTTATTATTTTGCCATAATAATAACTTCCATCACTAACAAATCCACTGTTTGTTCTATTTGCTAAATAACCAATATTTTTTTTTATTTGTATTCTTAAAATATTATTACTTATGTAATCACTAAAAAATTGTTTATTAATTTTTAAAATTCTTTTAAGGTCAAATATAATTTCCATTATATTTTTTTCATTTGTAAGTTTTTGCATATTTATTATATGACTTTTAGGAAAATTATCATTGAAAAAAAAATGGTCCATTGATAGTATTATAACTTCAGGTAATTTTTCTTTAGGTAAAAATTCTATAAATTTACTATAATCTTCTAAATCTTGTATCATTCCTCCCAAATTATAAAATATATTCTTCTTAAAAAAAAACTCTCTAAACTGCATAACTCTTGAATTTCCTAAAGATATTACTTTATAGTCATTATTTAAATAATGATATAATTTATAACCCATCTCATCCTTAAAATCTCTAAATTGAAAACCTAATTTGACATTATTATCTTTTTGCATCTCTTGTATTTTTTTATAACTAATCATTTCATTATTTACAACTAAATAATATATAGGTAACATTAAAGTTAAACCAAATCCTATCATTGTTAAAAAAATAGTTTTTATAAAAAATTTCTTATTCACCTAATTTACCTCTCTTTTTATTAAAAATTAAAATAAATAAATTCAGATACTTTATTTAATGTAAGTATACTTATAAATAATAGAAATGAAATTTTTGTCATAGTTTTATTATTTAAAGAGAAATTTTTTATATTAAAATCTACCAAATAACCTATAATTATAGCTATAAAAATTATTAATAAATCTATCTTATTTCCAAAATAACTATTTGAATTCAAAAGATTTCTATATTCTCTTGTTAAACTTCCTAATTTATTCAAATAAGTTAAGAGGTAATATAAATTATTTACATCAAACATTCCTTTTATTACCTTCATAGCATCTGATACTGTTTCTGCTCTAAAGAATATCCAAAAGATATTTACTAGATTCATTGTTATAAACCAACCTAGCAACTTATTTAACTTTTTTCCACTATTTTTCCATACTCTATGGACTAATATACATACTCCATGTAACATTCCCCATATTACAAAATTCCAGCCTGCTCCATGCCATATTCCACTTGCTAAAAATACTATAAATAAGTTTCTTAAAGTTTTTACTTCTCCCTTTCTATTCCCTCCCAATGGAATATATAAGTAATTTGTCATAAATCTTCCCAATGTCATATGCCATCTCTTCCAAAACTCTTGTATATTAGTTGATTTATATGGAGAATTAAAGTTAGCTGGTAATACAATATTAAACATTAAACCTATTCCCATTGCCATATCACAATAACCACTAAAATCAAAATATAATTGTAATGTATATGATATTGATGTTAACCAAGCTTCTATAAAATTTAATTTATCCATCATATCAAATCCTGCATTAGCAAAATTTGCTATTGTATCTGCTATTATCACTTTCTTTGCTAAGCCTATTGAGAATATATATAATCCTTTATTCATATTTTCCCAATTTATCTTTTTATTTTCTTCTGCTTCAAATTGTGATAACATCTCTGTTGGTAATACTATTGGTCCTGCTATTAGTTGTGGAAAGAATGTTACAAATAAACAATAGTCTAAAAAATCATAAGATAGATGATATCTTTTATAACTATCTATTACAAATGATAGTTGTTGAAATGTAAAAAATGATATTCCTAATGGAAGTAATATATGAAGTAATGGAAGATTTATTCCTAATACTATATTAATATTACTTACAAAGAAGTCATAATATTTAAAATATCCTAATCCGCCTAGATTAAATACTATCCCCATAATTAAAAACATTTTTCTTTGAATGACGTTATATTTATCATCAGATAATTTTTGTCCTATATAGTAATTTACTAATATTGACACTGTTATTAATATCAAATATGACTTATGAAAATATGAATAAAAATATAATGAAGCTATTACTAACCAAGTTTTTGCTAATCTATTTTTATTATACTTATTCAGCCAAAAATATATTATCAGTGTTATTGGTAAAAATAAAAATATAAATTCATATGAATTGAATAACATTGAATACTCCTTTTAGTAGTTTTACGTATTTTTTATTTTTAAAATTTTAAAAAATAAAAGAAATTCAATAATTTCAATTTAATATAATAAATAAAAATTCATTGAATATCTTTTTTTAGTACATAGAAGATGTACGTCTTTCTACTAAAAGACGTATTCTTTATATCTCTTCTATTGAAGTAACTATTTTCTCTATTCTTCCCTCTTTTAAAACAACTATTCTATTACATCCTTCAAGGGTAGTTAATCTATGAGCTATAATTATAAGAGTCTTATTTTCAGAAGCTTTATATATTTCATTCATTATCTCTTTTTCTGTATCATTATCAAGAGCTGATGTGGCTTCATCTAATACTAATATCTCTGGATTATCATACAATGCTCTTGCTATTGCAAGTCTTTGTTTTTGTCCTCCAGATAACATTATTCCCTTATCTCCTACAATAGTTTTTATTCCATTTTTCTTTTGTAAAAATTCCCATATCTGTGCTTTTTTTAGTGCTTCTTCTAGTTTATGGCTATCATATTCTCTTCCAAATACAATATTATCCTCTACTGTACCATCAAACAGATATACTTCTTGTGGAATGTATCCTATGCTACTTCTCCAACTTCTAAGATTTTCATCAGTAAGTAAAATATCATCAATATATATTTCTCCACTCTTTTGTTTATATAGTCCTATTATAGAATCCACTAAAGTTGTTTTTCCAGAGCCAGATTCTCCTACAAAAGCTATTCTTTCTCCCTTTTGAATATTTAAAGAAATATTTTTCAATATCTCCTTATCTTTCTCATATTCAAAAGTCAGATTTTTTAAACTTATATTTTCCTTAAATTCTATTTTCTCATTTCCTAAATTTTCAGCACTTTTCTCTAGCTCTTTAACTATTATATTTAATGATTGTCTATAGAAAACTATATTTTGATAATAACTTACTGCTCTATTTAATGAAGGAAGTATTCTATATAATCCTATAAAAAATACTGTAATAAGAGGCATTATCTTAGTCATTCCTTCTTCTCCATAAATAATTACAGCTCCTACTATAAGAAGTACAACTATAAAGAATCCTAAAAATTCTAAAATATATTTAGGAATTGGTTGAGTTCCTTGGAATTTCTTATCAACTACCACATAATTATCACAAGCTATTCCAAATCTCTGATTTATCTGCTCATCATTTCCTAATAATTTTATAAATTTATAGTTTCCAAAAGTAGCTCCAATTATCTTATAGTACTCTTCTATTGCTTTTGCTCTCTGTACTCCCCAACTCTTAGTTTTATTAATTATTAATAATTTTATAATAATAACACATAATCCTAAAAATATACTAACTAATAATGTAATTTTAAAATTTACTATCAACATTACTATATATATCATTGTCATTACTATAATTTCACTAAAAAGTAACAATATATATTGAAGAACTAACACTAATAAATTACATTCTGTAGTTATATTTTTATTTAAGGAATTGGAATTTTCCTTAATAAAAAATTTATATGGGTACTTTAAATAGTTATTCATTAATTTACAGGTAACTTTATAGTAATTATTTCTAGCAAAATTTACTAAAGAATAATTAAACACTGCATTCATAATATTTTTCAATAGAAAAATTATAACTATTCCTATTCCTGAAAAAATTATAAATTGACTATAACTTTCAAAATTAAAAAAATCATAAATTACCTTTAAATATTTATTTTCATACAAACTATTTCTATTACTTGCTACTGAGATAAATGGAACTATCATAGATAGTCCAAATACCTCTCCTAGTGATACTACTACTGAAAAAATAACTAAAAAATATAGTTTTTTAATTTCATTTTTATCAAATAGTTTCTTTATTTGCTCAATCATTTTTATTTCCTTTTTCTTTCATTAAAAATTCTGCTATTTTAAAATCTATTTCTTCATCTATATCTATAGAGTTTTCTCTAGACATTATATATGCATATGAATTTTCATAATAAAAATCTTTAAATTTTCTAAAATATTCTATATTTACTATATAAATAGCTCCGTTTATTCTATAATATTTATCTAATTGTTGCCTATTTTTATTCCCAAATTTTTTTAAAAAACCATCCATTTTATTATCTATAGAAAGAGTATTTGACCATAGTGGACTATGCTCCATTTCACAAACTGACACTACTGCATTAGCTTTATTTTTTAAATATAAATTATATGCTTCTTTTAAATTTTCTACTGTTCTCAATGGAGAAGTAGGTTGTAATAAAACTAATGTTTCATATTTTTTTCCTAATTTTTCCATTTTTTCTAATACATCTAGTATCACATCTAAGGAAGAAGCTGTATCACTAGATAATTTTTCTTCTCTTAAAAATGGAACTATTGCCCCATACTCTTTAGAAATTTCTGCATATTTTTCCGAATCTGTTGAAACAACTATATCTTCAAAAATTTCACTTTCTCTTGCTACTTCTATTGTATAGGCAATTAAAGGTTTTCCACCTAATTCTCTTATGTTTTTATCTTTTATTCCTTTTGATCCACTTCTTGCTGGTATAATTGCTAAAACTTTTCCTTTCATAATTACCTCTATTTATATTCCATATTAAAATTCAATATCATAAAACTTTTTCTTTAAATTTATTTCTTTCTTACCAAATAAATATTCTTTTATAGTTTCTACTATCTTTTCACTTGCATTTTCACCTTTATATGGATTTTCTATTTTTTCTTCTCTTAATTTTCTTTTTCTTCTTATTAATTCTTCTAATCCTTTAGTTATCTCCTGTTCTGAAATACCACAATTTATTGTAGTACTAGCTTGTTCTCTACCTCTTTGCCTTTCTCCAATATTTAAACTTAATACTTCTAATGATGGAGCTTCTATTATTCCACTAGAGGAATTTCCAACTAATCCTTCAGAATTTTTTAATAAACTTAAATATTCTTCTATTGATAATGAAGTAAAAATACTTACTCTATTAATATTTTTTTTATGAAATTCTTCTATTAAATTATTTATTTCCCTACCATTAGTATCTGAATTTCCTTTTATAAAAATAAAGTTATAATCTTTAAATTTAATTAAACTTTTCATTAAATTTTTTATTTGATTTTGTGTTTCTAGTAAATCTAAAGTTGTTGAGTGCATAACTACTAAAAAATATTTTTTCTCCAATCCAATATTTAGTCTTTCAGCTAATTCTTTTTTAGAATATAATTTTACTTTTGTTATATTTTCTACTCCAACATCTCCAAAATTAAAAACTCTTTCTTTGGCTTCCCCTAATTGTATTATTCTCTTTCTAGAACTTTCTGTTCCTGGAAAATGTAAATATGCCATTTTAGTTATACTATGTCTAAAAGCATCATCATAAGCTCCTTCCGTTATATCTCCTCCTGATATATGAGCTATTGGTATCTTTAATATGTATGCTGCAATTGTTGCTGCTAAAATTTCATATCTATCTCCTAAAACTATTACCATATCAGGTTTTAACCTAGAATAACTTTCACTAAAACTAATCATAGCTAATCCTATTGATTTATTTATTCCATTATCTGTATCCGAACTTAATAAAATTTCTATCTTATCTTTTATTTCAAATCCATCTTTTTCTATTATCTTGTATGTTAATCCAAATTCAGGGGATAAATGCATTCCTGTTATAATTAATTGCAATTCTAATTGATTATCATCTTTTATATTTTTTAATAAATTTTTTAACAATCCATATTCAGCCCTCGTTCCTGTTATTACACAAATTTTTTTCTTCATAAAATCTTACTCCATGTCTTCCCAAAAAAGTATTTTATTTTTATCTATATCTTTTTTTATTTTTTTCCCTATAACCATGTCAATAAATTCTGCTTCTATTCCTTCATTAGCTCTTTTTAAAATTAAATTTTCTTTTTTTATAATATTACCCTTTTTTAAAATATTATTTGTTACAATTTTTCTCCTTACAACTTTTTTTATTTTTTCTTCACTTTTGTTTGGTTTTTTTATTCCATCTCCTAAGGCTATTTCAATGTTTCTTATTTTTAAAACCATTTCTTTTAATTCGTTAGGTTCTAAACTTGCAATATGATCCGGTCCTTCTAAATTTTTATCTAAAGTAAAATGTTTTTCAATTACTTTTGCTCCTAATGCCACTGCTGCAATAGGAACTTCTATACCTAAAGTATGATCTGAATATCCCACTTCTATATTAAATGCATTTTTTAATGTTAACATAGCTCTTAAATTAACTTCCTCCATAGGACATGGATAGTTAGTAGTACAATGAAGTAATATTAACTTTTGATTATTATATTTTCTTATAATCTCTATTGCTTTTTCTACTTCTCCTAATGTAGCCATTCCAGTAGAAAGTATTATTTTTTTATTTTTTTTAGCAACATCTTCTAAGAATAAATAATTGGTTACTTCTCCTGACCCAATTTTTATTGTATCTAGATTTAATTCATCACTTAAAAAATCTAAACTTTCATTTTCATCAGGAGTAGATAAAAAAATTATTCCTACTCTATCACAATATTCTTTTAAACTTTTGAATTCATTATATGATAATTCTAATTTTTTTACCATTTCATATTGTGTTTCATTTTTTATTGAATTTTCCTCTTGATACTCAGCTTTTTTAGCATCTTCCATTATAATTTTTTCTGTTTTAAAAGTTTGGAATTTAATACAATCAACTCCTGCTTCTTTAGCTGCATCTATCATTTTATAAGCTAAATTTATATCTCCATTATGATTTACTCCTGCTTCTGCTATAATAAAAACTTGCTTCATAACTATATCTCCCTTATTTTTACTATATCATCACATTTTAAAACAACTATATTTTCCTGATAATTTCCTATATTTTTTGGATTAACTAAATTATTTAAATTATTTTTTATTAATTTAGGAAAATTTACTCCACATTCATATGCAGTTAAATATCCCCCACCAAATCTTGGATTAACTTCTGATATATAATAATTATTATTTACCTTAAAAATATCTATATCTATCGGCCCCTTTGTTCCTAATTTACTCACAAATTTTTCTATTAATTCTAATAATTTATATTCTTTTATAGAAAAGGATTTATCAGTTTCTCCTGCTCTCATACTTATCTTCCTTTTAGTAAAAATTGATACTACCTCATTAGAAATTAAATCTGTATATACATCACATCCAATTTCTTCGCCTTCTAAGAATTCTTGTATTATATATTCTTCTTTTCTTATCTTCCAATAATAATCTAATTCCTTCATTTCATCTATTTTTTTTACTCCTATACTAGCACTTCCATTTTTAGGTTTTAATATTATTGGAAAGCCTATCTTCCTTTCAAGATGTTCTTTTTTAAAATGTTCTAAGTCATTATAAGTTCTTGCAGTTAAAAAGTTATTTTCTTTTAAAAAATTATACATTTTCCATTTATCAAAGCAAATATCTGAAATTTCATAAGAACTTCCTATTATTTTTACTCCTATAGATTCAAATATTTTTTTGTTCTTCGACAATAACTCTAATTCAGGATCTATTAAAGATAAAATAGCTACTATTTTATCTTTCTTACATATCTCTACTAATCTCTTTATATAATTTTCATTCTTTATTGAAGGTAAAATATAATATTTATCAGCATGATATAATGCAGGAGCATATTTACTCATATCCGTTACTACAACTTTTTTAAATTCTCTTTTAAAATAATCTATTAACTTTGTTCTTCTACCTACACTTGTTATTAATATATTCATTTTTATTCTTTTTCCTCTCTAAAAATAATTTTTTTGTATAATTTCTTCATAAGTCCATCTTTCTCTAACTAAATAATGATTATTCCCATCTTTTATTACCACAACTGGAAAATATTCAATAAATAATGGAGATAAAGTCATTGTATATGAACCTATTTTTTGAAACTCTATTAAATCTCCTTCTTTAAGTTTAGTTTCATCATCTAATTCAAAAAGTTCATCATTTTCCATACAAGTAAAACCTACTATAAGTTGCTTTCTTACTTTTTCTCTTTCTTCTTTATCTTTAAAGTGAAATTTATAGAAATATTTCTTATTTTGCATCAATGGATTTAAATTTATACAACTTCCATTAATTGTAATTAGTCTTATCTCTTTTACTTCTTTTATACTTTTTACTTCTGTTACAAAAGAAATAGGTGAAGCAATTATAGATGCTCCTGGTTCTATTATTAAGCTTGTTTTTTCATCAAATTCTTTTTTCAAAATTTCACATATTATTTCTGCATATTCTGAGTATTGTGGCTTATTTGATAACCCACCAAAAAAGCCTCCCCCTATATCAACATATTCTAAATTAATCCCCATTTTCTTTATTACTATAGCAAATTTCGCAAGTTCTTTATAAATATTCAAACTTCTTGTCTTACTGCTTGTATGTAAATGTATCCCTGCAATAGCAATATTTTCTATTTTTTTTAATAACTTTAGTGCCTTTAAAAACTCCCCATTTTCAAAATTAAATCCAAATCTTCCTCCTCTTTTTCCTGCGCTTGTTTCATTTGGACAGTATTTTTCTAAATCAAAATTTATTCTTATTCCTAATTTTAATTTTTTATTTCTTACTTTTATTTCTTTTAACCATTCAATTTCTTGAAATGAATCTATATTAACTATAGCTCCATGATTCAGTGCCTCTAAGAAACTTTCTTTACTTTTTATTGGCCCATTATATATAATTTTATTAATTTCATATCCCAAAAATTTTGCTAATTCATATTCATCTTTAGAAACAACTTCTGCATATAATCCCATTTTTTTTAAAGTTGTTATTATCCATGGTAATGAATTTGTTTTAAATGAATAACCTATAATTACATTATTCCACCTTTTTTGAAACTCTTCCTTTAAATTAGTTACATTTTTTTTTAATTCATTTAAATCTACAATAAAATATGGCGTTTCTATATCATTTATTAAAACTTGTTTCATCTATCTTTTAAACTCCTTTAACTTCTCTATAACTATATCAACTTCCTTTTTAGTTAAATTTGTACTACATGGAATATTTAAAATCATATCTATATAGTAAGTTGATTTTTCCATCATATAAGCTTCATGGTTTACATATGGTTTTTGTTGATGTATCAATCCCCAAATAGGTCTTGTCTGTATTCCTGCTTCATTTAGTTTTATTAATAATTCATCTTTATTTAATCCATATTTTTCTTTATCTACCAATAATGAATAAAACCAATGATTTGCTCTTATTCCCTTATTAAATGGCATTAATTCCAATCCTTCAATATTTTCAATAGCTTTTTTATATCTCTCAAAGTTTTTTATCTTAGTTTCAATAAAACCTTCTAATCTATCTATTTGGTCTGTTCCCAAAGCAGCTTGTAAATTTAACATTCTATAATTATAACCTATCTCATCATGAACAAAATAAAGAGGATTTGTTTTAGCTTGTACAGAAAGAAATCTTACTCTATCTAATAATTCCTTATCATTAGATACTACCATTCCTCCTCCTCCAGTTGTAATTATTTTATTAGCATTGAAAGAATATACCCCCATATCTCCAATTGTTCCCGCATATTTTCCTTTATATCTTCCTTCAGTATAATAAGTTCCCAAAGCTTCTGTTGAATCTTCTAATACTTTTAATTTGTACTCCTTAGCAATATCCATTATTTTTTCCATATCTGCCATGTTTCCAAATACGTGAACTACCACTAAAGCCTTTATACATTTATTTGTTTTTTTATTATATAGATGTTCTCCTCTAATTTCACACTCTTCTCTACAAAATTTTTCTAATTTTAAAGGATCCATACAAAAAGTATCATCACAATCTATAAATACAGGCTCTGCTCCTAAATATGTAATCGGATTTACTGCAGCTATAAATGTTAAAGTTGGAGCTATTACCTCTTCTCCTCTTTCTACTCCTAAAACTCTTAATGCTGTGTGTAAGCCTGCTGTTCCACTTTGTATTCCTACTGCTTCATCTACTCCTACATATTTAGCTATCTTATTTTCAAATTCTGTTATAAATCTTCCACCAGTAGATACCCAACCACTTTCTAGACATTCTCTTAAGTTTTCTATTATAGGTTCTACTTCTAAATTTGGAATTGATAATCCTATTGTCTTTCTTTCTTCCATCTTTATTCCCTCTTTCATGTTTTAATAAGTAACTTCTTTATATGTTTTAACTATCTCTTTCAATTTACTTTTTATTTTATTAGTATCATAACTATCTAATATTTTTTCTAGCTCTACTATCTCTTCTAATAACTTTTCATCTTCATTTTTTAATTTAGCTATATATATTTTTTGAGAATCAGTTTTTATACAGTTGTTAATATCATATAGTAACTCTTCATACAGTTTTTCTCCAGGTCTTAGTCCACTAATCTCTATATCTATATCTTTTCCCAATTCTAATCCAGATAGTTCTATCATTTTTTTAGCTAAATCCATTATTTTTACTGGCTCTCCCATATCTAATACAAATACTTCTCCACCACTTCCTAAACTTCCCGCTCTTAAAACTAATTGACTAGCTTCTGATATAGTCATAAAATATCTAATTATATCTGGGTGAGTTACTGTCAGATTTTTTCTCTCTTCTATTTTTTTCTTAAATATAGGTATAACTGAACCATTACTTCCTAATACATTTCCAAATCTTACTGCCATAAATTTGGTTTTATTTAGCTTGTTATATTCTGTTACTAGCATCTCGGCAGCTCTTTTTGTAGCTCCCATTACATTAGTAGGATTTACAGCCTTATCTGTAGAAATTAGTATGAATTTTTCAACTCCAATTCTTATTGAAGCCTCTATAACATTTTGTGTCCCTAAAATATTATTTTTAATAGCTTCTTCTGGTGTTCTTTCCATAAGAGGTACATGCTTATGTGCTGCTGCATGGAATATTATTTCTGGAGAGTATTTTCTCAACAAATAATTTATTTTTTCCTTGTCTCTTATACTAGCTATCTCTATATTCATTTTTATATTTGGGTATTTTTCCTTTTCAGCTAACTCCAAAAAATATAAATCATTCTCATTTATATCTAACATAGTTATCTCTAAAGGATTGTACTTTAAAACTTGTCTTACTAATTCACTGCCTATTGAACCTGCTGCCCCTGTTATAAGAACTTTTCTATTTTCAATAAATCTCTTTATCTCAATTATATTGTGTTGAACTACTTCTCTACCAAGTAAATCCTCTATCTCAAACTTTTTAACTTGCCTAAATAAATTTGAATTTAACATAAGTTGAGACATATTAGGAATTATTCCAATTTCTATTTTATATTTATTTAGAATTTTAACTATTTTTTCAATATCTTCTTTTGATATAGAAGTACTTGCTATTATACAAATATCTACTAAATTTTTCTTTAAAAACTCTTCTAAATTATCCGTTTTATCTCTAACTTCTACTCCCAAAAATTTTTTCCCTATTTTATTTTCATCATTATCTAGGTATGCTACTATTTCATAATTTTCTTTTTGCTCTAAAATACCAGTTACAGTAGCTTTTCCTGCATATCCAGCTCCTATTATTAATAATTTTTTCATAGTTCATTTTCCTTTTTATTTGTTAGAATAAATGCTCTTTTTCCAATTTTTTTAATATTTATCTCTAAAGTTTTCTCATAAATTTTATTATATTTTTTTATTAAGTCTATAAAATCCTTTTCATCAATTTTACCAAATTTATCTAGACTATATATCTCTCCATTTTTGTAACAATTTATTTTATTAATGATTTTTTTGATATTTAAGACTTTTAAAAGAGGATATAATAGTAATGCTAATTTTATTTTTAGTTTCTTCTTCAATTTATAAAAAGAAAAAATATAATAATTAAAATATTTTTTTTCTATATTTAAATTTTCTATATAATTAATAATCTGTTTAACACTTTCATCTTTATTATAAAAAGAAATATATTGTTCTAAAAAATTTTTATAACTTTTTTCATCATAATTTATATTTATATAATTCGTATCCCAATTATCAATAAGTAATTTTAATAATTCATCTTGAGTATCTATATTTAAACTTGTTTTATCAACTATTTCAATATCCCATTTAGGATCATATATAGGTTTAAAAGAGATACATTTCTTGCCAATTATCAAGCTTTCTATACTACTTGTACATCCATTTTGTATTACTAACTCTGATGCTTTTATCCACTCTGATAAAACTCCCTCATAAACAACTTTTACATTTTTACTATTCTCAAATATTTTCTCCCAAAATTCTTTACTTTCAGAAGGATGAGGTCTTACTACAACTTTTAACTTTGTACCTTCTATTTTTTTTAATAATTCTAACACTTCCATTAATATTTTTTCATAATATTCAAATCTCATTTTGAATTCTTTTTCATCCTCTACTGATTTCACTAGTTTTAATTCTTTAAATGTTTTTAAACGGGATGAATATCTTTCCTCTTTATTAAAACTTTTTATTTCTTTTGGAGTATTAGGCCCATTTGAAACATATAAAATAAATTTTCCATGTCTTTCTTTTATTTTTTTTATATTATCTTCATCTAAAATTTTAAAATTATCATTTAATATATTGTTTCTTGGATTTCCAGTGACAACAATTTTTTTATTATCATCTTCTAAATAATATTTTCTAGTTAATTTCTCTTGGTACCGACCATAACAAAAAAAATAATCTAATAATTTTAAATTTTTCTTAGGATTTGTTGACTCATAATATTTTTCATCTAAAACTAAACCTTCTTCATGTAAAACTACAATTTTATCTCCTTGTCTTTTTAATTTTTTTAAAATTTGTTCTATTTCTATATAAACACTATTTAAAAATGATAGTCCTTTTGGATAAATCTCAATATTTTCTGAAATAATTACCCCATATCCTTTCTCTAATAAATGATATATTAATAACATTTTTGAATTAAATTCTCTAACTTTTGTCTCTAATCTTATTTTTATCCATTTTTTTTCAATTTTTTCCTCCATATTTATCAAAGTTTTGATTAAGGTAAACTCAATATTTATAATATTTACTTTCCTATTTCATAATCAATTCTTAAATTATGGAAAGTTCTTATCTTTATAAAAATTTTTAATTAATTTTTTCCCAATAACTTCCAATTTTATAATCCCATTCTTCTGGTGTAAATTCTTCCATCCCACTTCCAGGACAAAATGTTAATTCACCAAAATAAATTTTATTATTCACTTCATATAAATCAACTCTTACAAAATCAAAGTCTTCTGCTAATTTTTCAGAAATCTCTATCATTTTTTCATAGTTATCTGGTTTATTTATAATCTTATCACTATTTTTATAATGTCTTTCAAATGGTAATTTTTCCCATTCCTTACTATAAAAATCTACATTTAGTCCTGTACTATTTCTATTTAAACACAAAAATAACATTTCAACTTTTCCATTAAAACATAAAAATTTATAATCTACAATTTCCTCTTTTAAATATTTCTCTACAATAATTTTTCTAGGAATATTACTATAATATTTTTCCATTGATATTATTCCATAATCAAATTTTAAACTCATATTAAGCTCTTTGATTATTTTCTTTTTATCAACTTTATTTTTGTCTTTTATTATCTTTACAGTTCCACTATCATGATTTGCTTTAGCTACAAATGAATTTGGTAATTTATCCCATTGTTCTTCTGTTAATTTATCTGTTACTAAATATAAAGGAATTAAATATTCTTCTCCTATTTTCTCTTTTACATACTCTCTTACTCTATATTTATCGGCACAGATTGAGTACAAAGGATTATTATCATATAATTTTCTAAATTGTATCTTTTGGTTAAATGTTTCTGGCTCTTTGTTAAAATCTATTTCATAGCCTAAATATTTTTTAAATTGTTTTTTTATATATTTTTCTTTAGCTTTAGTTGAAGAGTAAAAAATTTTTAAATATAGTTGTTTTAAAACGAAATAAAAATATCTTATCCATAAAAATTGCTTTAAAAACCTTTTTATTTTTTTCATTATTTCACCTTCTCTATTTTTCTATATAAAATTCTCTGTACCATTTAACAAACTTTCTTAATCCTTCTCTTAAAGTTGTTTTAGGCTTAAAGTTAAAATCTCTTTCTAATGTACTTACATCTGCGTAAGTTACTGGAACATCTCCTGGTTGCATTGGTACTAATTTCTTATGAGATTCAAAATCATAATCTTTAGGTAATATTCCTTCATTTACCAGTTCTTCTTGTAATATAGTTACAAAATCTAATAGATTTTCTGGACTATTATTACCTATATTATAAATTGAATAAGGTGGTATTGGTAATCCATCCTCTCCCAATTTTCTTTCTGGAGCTTTTTCCATTACAGATTTTATTCCATAAACTATATCATCTATATAAGTAAAATCTCTTTTACAATTACCATAATTAAATACCTCTATAGCTTCATTATTTCTTAATTTATTTGTAAAGCTAAAGTATGCCATATCTGGTCTACCAGCTGGTCCATATACAGTAAAAAATCTAAGTCCTGTTGAAGGAATATTATATAGTTTCGAATAGCTATGAGCCATTAACTCATTTGATTTTTTAGTAGCTGCATATAGTGACACTGGATTATCTACCTTATCATCTACTGAATAAGGTATTTTCTTATTACTTCCATATACAGAAGACGATGAAGCATATACTAGATGTTCTACTCCTTTTGCTCCATTATCATAACTATGTCTACAAGCTTCTAAAATATTATAGAACCCTATCATATTACTTTGAATATATGCATCTGGATTTATAATACTATATCTTACTCCAGCTTGAGCTGCTAAGTTCACTACTATCTCTGGTTTATACTCATTAAAGATATTATCTATTGTATTTTTATCAGCTATATCTCCCTCTATAAAGTGATATTTAGAATTTGGATGTTTCTCTATCTCTTTTTCTATCTCTGATAATCTCCACTCTTTTATGCTTACATCATAGTAATCATTTAGATTGTCTATTGAAACTATACTAATATTTTCAACTGTTCTTAATAGTTCTAATATTAAATTAGAACCTATAAATCCAGCTCCACCAGTTACTAATATAGTTTTTCCCTTCAACTCTATATTTTGCATATTCCTCAACTCTTTCTTTAATTAATCTCTTTTAAATATATCTCTTGTATATACTTTTTCTTTTACATCATCTAAAGAACTATCGTATCTATTAGCTATAATACTTTGGCTTAGTTTTTTAAATTCATCTAAATTATTAACTACTTTACTTCCAAAGAAAGTTGTTCCATCTTCTAAAGTAGGTTCATATATAATTACCGTTGCTCCTTTTGCTTTTATACGTTTCATTATTCCTTGAATACTACTTTGACGGAAGTTATCACTATTACTCTTCATAGTTAGTCTATATACTCCAACTACTATCTCTTTTTCCTTTGTTGGATCATAAGAACTATTTGCTTCATAAGCTCCTGCTATTTCTAACACACGATCTGCTATAAAGTCTTTACGAGTTCTATTTGATTCTACTATCGCTCCTATTACATTTTGTGGTACCTTATCATAATTAGCTAATAATTGTTTCGTATCTTTTGGTAAACAATATCCTCCATAACCAAACGATGGATTATTGTAATAACTTCCTATTCTTGGGTCTAAACATACTCCATTTATTATCTCTTGAGTATTTAGTCCTTTCATCTCTGCATATGTATCTAACTCATTGAAATAGCTTACTCTTAAAGCTAAATATGTATTAGAGAATAGTTTTACTGCTTCAGCTTCAGTAAATCCCATTATCAGTGTTTCTATATTCTCTTTTATTGCTCCCTCTTTTAATAATCTAGCAAATTCATTAGCTTTTTTAGTTAACTCTTCATCATTTTTATCAGTAGAAACTATAATACGTGAAGGATATAGATTATCATATAGAGCTTTTGATTCTCTTAAAAACTCGGGACTAAATATTATATTCTTGGTATTATATTTCTTTCTTACTGATTCAGTATATCCTACTGGAATAGTTGATTTAATTACCATAATTGCATTAGGATTAACTTTTAATACTGTTTCAATTACATTTTCTACTGCTGATGTATCAAAATAGTTAGTTTTTGAATCATAGTTTGTAGGTGCTGCTATTACTATAAATTCTGCATTTTTGTATGCTGACTCCCCATCTAAAGTAGCTACTAAATCTAACTCTTTATTTGCTAAGTAGTCTTCAATATATTCATCTTGAATAGGAGATTTTCTATTATTTATCATCTCCACTTTTTCTGGAATAATATCTACAGCTGTAACTTTATGATGCTGAGCTAATAATACAGCTATTGATAATCCCACATAACCTGTTCCTGCTACTGCTATTTTTATCTTCATTTTCTTTCCTTTCATTCTTACTTAAATAAAAAAGTTGACAAAAAAATTTTTATTCTATTATGTATTTCTTTACGATAGTACTTAGATGAAAAATAAACTAAAGGTAATATAAATGATAATTTAATCTTATTATTTTTATTTCTTAAAACAAGAGCATTAATTTTTTCAAACTTTAAATTTTCTTTTTTATAAATTTTTTCAATCTCTACTATATTTTTTTCTGAAAAACTATCTTCTCCATTATTCTGTTTACGTTCTTTTGCCAATCTTTGTATATATTCAGCTAATAATATTTGAAAAAGTCTCTTTTTTACACTTATAGCATTTTCTCTTACTCTATATCTCATTAATGGTTTATCTATATTTTCAATTTTATATCCTGCATCCATTATTCTTAAATAAAAATCATAATCTTGTGCACATGGAAAATTTCTATATCCTTTTACTCTGTCTAAAATTTTTTTATCAAACATAATACTTGGATGCAATAAACAACATCTATATTTAAGAGTCTTTTTAATCTTTGAACTACCAATTGGCACAATCACTTTTCCAATTTCAACATTTTGCTCATTTATTTTTATGCCACTACTTCCAACTAAAAAAATCTCATTTTTTCTTTCCTCTAAATAATCTAGTTGAATTTTTAGCCTATCCTTTTCTGCAATATCATCTGCATCCATTCTAGCGATATACTCTCCACTTGCTACCGCTAATCCCTTATTTAGTGAATTAGCTAAACCTTCATTTTTTTCATTAATAATAACTTTTACCCTTTTATCATTTTTTTTATATTCATTAATTAATTCTATTATTTCTTGATTACCAGGTAGATCAACTATTATAATAAATTCAAAGTTTTTAAAACTTTGTTTTAAAATAGAATTTAAAGCTAATTCTACTTCCTTTTTTTTTTCATTATACACACTCATTAAAATGCTTATTTTATAATCTATACATTTCATTTTCTGTCTCCATTTAAAATTTCATAATTTAATTTATATGGTTTATTTACATCTAAATTTATCTCTTTTACATACACTGTACTTAAGATTAATATGATGATAATAAAAATTAAATTTTTAGAGGTTCTTGAATTTATTTTATATAAAATTTCTGGAATTATAATCATCTCTAAAGTTCTAATAAACATATTTATTCTAGTATTAAACATATATTCAGAATATAGAATTCCATACAGTAAAAATCCAATTACATAAAAAATATATATATTGAGTTTAGTATTTCTAAGTTTTTTATAATAAAATAAAATTATTCCCATTAACATTATTCTTAATATTAATCCCGATATACTTAAAGCAAAATCTTTCTCAATGAATATTTTAAGTTTATTTATATAATTTGATAAAAATAGAGTTATCTTATTTGAAAATAATAATCCTATAAAAAAAATAGGCATTATCAAATAATTTACTTTTTTTATAACTGATATTTTTAACTTAGGTTTTATTTTTTCTACAAAAAAATAAAGTATGAATATATAAAAAGAAACTTTATGAAATCCAATTGCAATAATAAAACTAATAATTTTTTTCCAAAAATTATTATAAAGTACAAATATTAAAAAACATGCCATAGATATAGACTGTCTCATTGCATTAAATGAATATGGTAAAAAAAATACATTTAAATAAATAAATAAACCTATAAATCTATATTTTACTTTTCGCATACCATAATATAAAATTATGTGATTTATACCAGACATTAAAATAAAATTAAAATTAAAGTTAAAAAATAAATTGTTTAATTTTACTACCTTAACAAAAATATATTCCAAATAATTACTATCCATAACATTTATATTTTTAAAAATTTCATAATAATTTCTAAAGTCACTTCCATTATCATACCGCAAAGCTGTTACCAAAAATAAAATAATATAAATAATTTTTTCTAATTTATATAACTTATATTTATTAAAATAAAGTTCATATAAAGAACATAAAAATATCATTATCCATAAAAATATATAAATAAATATATTTCTCACACTCCTTTTTAAAATTAAAGCACATATAAATAAAAAAGATTAAAGTTTCTTAAATAAAATTAACTTATTATTCTTTAAGATAACTTCTACAGTATATTTTTTGGATTTTTCCTCTTAAATCATTTGGTAATAATCTATAAACAAAATATTTTATCAAATTTAGTAATAATTCTCTCTTATTTATAAAATCAAGCCCATACAATTTTTTTTGAAATTTCACATCACTTTTTAATAACTTTAATCCTCCTCTTCTTTTTGAAGTTCCTTCTGTTATTCTAAATTCTAGTAAACTTTCTTGAAGGTTATACATATTAGCGCCACTTATTACTAACCTTATCCATAAATAATAATCTTCTAAAGCAAACTCTTGTAAATAACTTCCTACTTCTATTACTTTACTTTTTCTATACATTACTGTTGGATGATTAAAAGCACATATAGATTTTAATTTTTGAAATATTTCATCACTTTTTTCTGGTACTTTTCTAATACTTCTTATTTTCATTTCTCCATTTTCTTCTATAAATTCATCTATCCAGCTTCCTAATATATCTAAATTAGGATTTTCTTTAAATATATCTATTTGTTTTTTAAATCTTTCTGGTTTAGATATATCATCTCCATCCATTCTAGCAACTAACTCATATGTACAATTTTCTAAACCTATATTCAATGCCTTTCCTAAACCGTAATTTTTTTCCAAAACAACTATTTTAAATAGATTAGGATACTTCTTCTCATACTTTTCTATCACTTCATCTAGTTCTTTGGTTAAAGGTCCATCTTTTACTAGCACTATCTCATTGGGTTTTAATACTTGGTCATCCGTTATACTTTGAAGTGCTCTATCTAAATATCTTGGAATCTCTTTATAATAAACAGATATCAATACTGAAAATCTAAAATCCATCTACATTCCCTTCCCAAATAATACTATCTTACTTGTTTTAAATAATATAATCATATCTAGCACTAAGCTATTATTCTTCACGTAGTACAAATCATACTCTAGTTTTATCTTTGCATCATCTACTGATGCTCCATAGGTAAACATTGTCTGTGCCCATCCTGTTATACCTGGTTGTACTGCATATCTTAGATGGTAGTTTTTTATCTTCTTCTCATAATCTCTACCCAGTACATCCCACTCTGGTCTTGGTCCTACAAAGGACATGTCTCCTCTTAATACATTTATTACCTGTGGCAACTCATCTAGTCTTGTCTTTCTTATAAAGTGTCCTACCTTAGTTATCCTATCATCATGTTCAGAAGCATATTTAGAATATTTATTAGGGTCATGTACCTTCATACTTCTAAACTTGATAATCTCGAACTCTTTTCCTCTAAAACCTATTCTCTTCTGTTTAAAAAAAGCTGGATTCTCCCATATTTTTCTAGGATTAATAAATAGATATTTCACTCCTACATCTAACTTTACCATCACATAAGTTACTGCCATAAAAGGTACAAAGCAGATAAAAAGAATAAATGAAAGTACTACATCAAATAATCTTTTTAGTTTCTTTTCAAAATCATTACTTAGAGTATCAAATCCATTACTCATCAATACCCACATACTATCTATCTTCTCTACATCTATCTTTCCCTCTATATTTTCTAAAAAGGTCAGATAATCTACTACTCTTACACCTCGTAGTTTTACTTCTAATATCAAATCTGAATACTCTTTTAGTACCTTATCTTTTACAAAAATAATTATCTCTATCTTTTCCTTTTCAACTATCTCTTTTATCTCATCTAATCTTCCTAGATAATGTTTTCCATCTGCTACATCATTAGCTAGATATCCACAATATCTATATCTGTTATCTCTTAGCTCTAAACTATCTTCAATTATTCCAACATAACTATTCTCATTATCAAGGATAAGAACTCTACTCTTCTTCTCTTCTTTCTTATATAGCAAATAATTCAAGGTAGTTTGTATAACTGTATACGTTAGAAAAGCAAAGATAAGAGTTTCCTCTTTATAGAAAAAATAGAAAATCATAAATGTAAAAAAATTCAAGATAGTGGAGTAGATAATATTTACTCTCTGATATCTTGAGTCAAAATTTATCGTATTAAATAGGTAATATGAAAAAAATAGTATGATAAATAATCCATACATAGCTAAGTTAAGACTTAGTTTTTGAATTACAAAACTCTGTCTATATACTATAAACAGAAGAATAAAATAGATTAATCTCATTCTGATGTTTCTTGTGTGTTTTACCATAATACTCTCTCCAATTCCTAATTTATCTGTTAAATATTTTTTTAAACAAATGAAAAGTACTGACACTTCTTACTCCTCATTACTTAAGACTTTCTATCCCTCTCTAAAGAGTGATAGCCCAATCTTTTTCATTTGAAGTTTTCACTATTACTAGTTAGGTTCGCATCAAAACCTATTTTAAATAGAATGATTAGTGTGAAACTTTAAAGAATTATGTAAATTATGTAAAAAAGTTAGATTAATACAGCGAAATCGAATGCTAAAAAACACAACTGTTTGAACGAAGTGAGTTTTGTGTT
>OGDL01000135.1_pt1 | contig 23047 bp, 24 predicted proteins | sample 1570471 | NCBI WGS metagenome assembly OGDL01 (sample SAMEA2582163, study PRJEB24529) | metagenome | biome: Human gut stool | place: China | collected 2011 | reverse complement strand
ATATAGAGCTAGAGAGATATGGAGCAAAAGAGATAATTAAGTTAGGCTATGTCTTTGATGGGAAGAAAGTAATAAGTAGTTATATTGAATAATGTATAAAATGGTGGAGAGTTAGTTCTCCACTTTTTATTTTTATAAAATTAGAAAAAAGTACAGACCATAAAAATAAATTATAAAACATATTATAAAAAATAAGGTATTTTACTAAGAATATGATATAATATCTATGAGATTTTATTAATTAATTTGATAAAAATAAAATCTTTTAAAAAATTATGAATTGAAAAAGTATTAATATATTAAGATAATTTTAAAAAATTAAGAGAAGTGTAATAGATAATAAATAGCACATTTTAAAATTACAATATTTTATATCTAAGGGGGAAAAGTTATGGAACAAATATCTGAATTATTAAAAATATTTGAAAAATATCCTACTCCTTATTATTTTATAGGGGCGGGAATATCTAGAAGATATCTAGACACTCCAGATTGGGAAACACTCTTAAAATTAATTTGTCAAAAATATTCCATTCAATTTAATAAACTTTTACTTGAATCATCTGAAAAAAATACTAAAATAATTGATTATTCATTTGTTGGTACTAAGTTAAGAGAAAAATTAACAAAACTAAAAGTTGAAAAAGATAGTGATTATGATTTTAGATATCGAGATGCTCTAAAAGAAGAAGTTATTTATTTACTAAAAGATGCTCATAAAAATTTAAAAGAAAATTCAGAAATAGTTTTTTTTAGAAAATTATTAAAAAAAAGTTCAGGTGTAATAACAACAAATTATGATTTATTAATTGAAACTCTTGATATAGATAAGGATTTTGAATCTTATATTGGACAAAAAGGGATAATTGAAGGAAATATTTCTTTTTCTCAAGAAATTTATAAAATACATGGATGTGTTACAGATGAACAAAGTATAGTTATAACCAAAGAAGATTATGAAACATTTTTAGAAAAACAGAAATATCTTTTAGGAAAGCTTATTGTAATTTTTACAGAATATCCTATTATATTTTTAGGTTATAAAATATCTGATGAAAATATAAGATCAATTTTGAGAGATTTATCAATTTCTTTATCCAAAGAACAATTGGAAAAAATATCTCAAAAATGGATTTTTGTAGAGAGAAAAGAAGGCGAAACAGAGTTAATTCTAAGTAAAAGAGAAATTAGTATAACAGATGAAAAAAATGGAAAATTTGATTTAATTTTTAATTGTATTACTACAGATAATTATAAAAAATTATATCAAATTTTAGATGAAGTAAATAACTATATTCCAGCCAATAAGAAAGTTATAAAATATATTAGAAAAATTATAAAAAAATATGAGTTTAATCCTACAGCAACTGAAGGAGTTACATTTGATAAAAATATTGAGAGTATAAAAAATTTAGATGAATTAAAATTAAGTATTGGAATTATTAGAGAGCCTTTTCCAATACCTCATAATGTTGTAAGAGATATGTTATTTAATCCAAATATAAATTATTCTGAAACTTTTAAAAAAGATTACATTGTAAAATTAGGAAGGATGAAATATTATCCTAGATACTTTCTTGGGATAGAAAAACTAAATTCTTGCGATTTAAATATAACTTCTATTAAACTTAATGGAAATCTTAAAGAAAAAGAGTTAGTAGATTTTGAAGTTAATGAAAGACCAATAATTATATCAAATTATAATAAAATAAAAGAAATGGTAAGTGAGAAAAAATTTAATGAAGAATTGTTGACTAATTGTTATGAATTTTTAAAAAAAATATATATTAAATATGAAACAGAATTTGATATAAAAACATTAAATCCTAATTTTTATAATAATATAAAAAAAATAACATGTATTTTAGATATCTTAAAATATAAAAAGGAGAAAAATATTAATTATGAAGAAAGATGAAATAACTAGAGATCAATTATGCGGTAATATAATGAGAAGTTTAACCATACAAATTGATTACAACCTTATAGGAAACATTCAAACATTTATTAATGAAGTTGGAAAAGAACTGTATCAAGAATTTGGTGAATACAATAAAATCAGTGAAAATGAAATAAAAATAGAGCTTAAACCTGATTTAAATGAATTACAAAAAAATTTATCTATTCCTATAAAAGAATTAGAAACTACAATTATTCATAGTTTTGAAAAAAAAGATTTAGATGATAATTTAGTAACTTTATTAATATCTGATTATTATATGTTACTTAGTGTCAAATGTAATAATTATAAGAAAATTGATGATTACTTAATAAAATTTGCAGATGTATTTTTAAAAATGAAAAAGAAAATAGACTATATTAATTGTAAAAGATTTGGTTTAAGAAAGATAGGATATGATTTTTATGAAAATGTGAATGAGATTTTTAAAGACTTTGAACAGAAATCTTTTTTTATACTAAATAATAATTTTATACTAAATAATGAAAAAATATTACAATCTGTTAAAACCGAAGATGAAAAATATAATATAAATATTTCAAAATTTATTGATGGTGGAGAAATATTTGATGAATTAAATAAAGAAATTAAGAAAGCATATAGAGTAGTACTTGATTTAGATGGATATTTTTATTTTAATAATCAAGAAAAAAAATGGGATAATCAAGAAAATATTATAAGAGAGATAAGCATCTTAAATGATTACTTATTTATTTTATTTAAAGATCATGTTACAGAGGAGTTTCTAAAAAAATTTATTAAAAAATAATAGGAGAATATATGTTTAAAAAAATTAATCAAAATGAAGAAGTTGTATTTTTTGTAAATAATTATAAAACTTTTTTTAGTTGTAAAGAAAAAAGAGAAATAAAATTTATTAAAACTGAAGACTCTATTAACTCTGGCATCAATAAAACAACTTCTACTAGAATAGAGAAAAAAATAGAATTTCAATATTTTGGAAATATAGGATTTAGTAAAAATGTCAAGTGATTTATTTATTGATGATTTAAAAGAGTTACAAATAGAAATACATATGTTAGGTCATAAATTACAAGGTGAGTGCATAATATTTTGTATAAGAAATAAAGATATACCTATTTATTCAGGATTAATAGATTGCTATGAAGATAATGATAAAATTTTAACTTCATTTTTAGAGTTTCTTGGTATAAAGTATATAAATTTTTGCTGTTGGACACATCCACACTGGGATCATTGTAGGGGATTTGATCAACTTTTAGAAAGTCAATTATTCAATGAAGATACTTCATACTATCTTCCAGAAGGAGTTTTTAAGAATACTCTAGACCAAATTAGCAACAGTGAATATAATTTAGAATTAATAAAAATCCTAAATAAAAAATTTGCTAGATTTTTAAAAACTAATTCTTTATCAGTAACAACTAGAGAAAAAAGGCAGATTAATTTAAAAACTTTTAAAAGCAATAATCAGATTAATGAAAAAGTAGATTTAATAATAGAAATTATTGCTCCAAACTCTGCAATCATTAGAAAAGAACTTGATAGTGATAAAGGTAAACCAAATTCATTTTCTATAGCATTCATTTTACATTTTGGTAATATTTTTAAAGTTTTTTTAGGTGGAGATATAGAAAATGAGACTATTAAGTTATTAGATAAAGATATTTTTCAAAAAATAAAAATATTAAAAGCTCCACATCACTCATCAAATGGAACAGATGAAATTATAAAATATTTAGAAGTTCTGGATGAAAAACCAATAGTAATATCTAGTGTATTTAGAAATGGAAATTCTGATTTACCAACATTGAAAATGAAACAAGAGTATAGAAAAAATAGTAATAGCTTTATTTGTACAGGATGCGTTGATAAAGATGAAATCAGAATATCAGAAGAAAAAGAAAATTTTGGGATAATTTCATTTTACCATAAGTATGATAGTGGAATTATTGGATATCGTACTGATGGAAATACACAAATTTATGAAAAAGAAAATATGTAAAAACTTAAAGTAAATTTTTATATTTGAAAATAAAAAGTAATATGCTATAATGTTTAGGTTAAAATACAAAAAGAATATAAAAATTTTAAATAGATAAGGAGAACCATTTAAATGGCTCTCCCTTTTCTAATCTTAGGAGCAATGATGGATATAGCTAATTTATGTTGGCTTTCATCTCCACCAGAATGTTTTTAAGACTAGAAGTATAAAAACTTTTAGTCTTTTTTTTCAGAAAAATTTCATATAATAATTATAGAAAAGATTTACAAAGTTTTTAATATATGATAAAATTTATGGTAATAAAAAATTTTAGGAGGAGTTTTTTAATGATTGGAATAGGAATAGTAGGACTTCCAAATGTAGGTAAATCAACACTTTTTAATGCTATAACAAAAGCTGGAGCAGCAGAAGCAGCAAACTATCCATTTTGTACAATAGAACCAAATGTAGGGATGGTAACTGTACCAGATTCAAGGTTAGATGAATTATCAAAGATAATCAATCCACAAAGGGTAGTTCAAGCAACAGTGGAGTTTGTGGATATAGCTGGGCTTGTAAAGGGAGCAGCAAAAGGAGAGGGACTTGGAAATAAGTTCTTATCAAATATTAGAACAACAGCAGCTATTTGTCAAGTTGTAAGATGCTTTGAAGATGATAATGTAATCCATGTAAGTGGCTCAGTAGATCCTATAAGAGATATAGAAGTAATTAATACAGAGTTAATTTTTGCTGATATGGAAACTGTAGATAAAGCTATAGAGAAACATAAAAAATTAGCTATGAACAAAAATAAAGAGTCTATGGCTCTTATGCCAGTTTTAGAAAAGTGTAAGACTCACTTAGAAAATTTTCAGCTTTTAAAAACATTGTCAATGAATGACGAAGAATTAGAACTAGTTAGAACTTATCAACTATTAACTTTAAAACCTATGATATTTGCAGCTAATGTATCTGAAGATGATTTAGCAACAGGTAATGAATATGTAGAAAAAGTTAGAGAATATGCAAAAGAGTTAGGGTCAGAAGTTGTAATAGTATCTGCTAAAGTTGAGGCAGAATTACAAGAGATGGATGATGAAGAGAGTAAAAAAGAGTATCTAGAAGCTTTAGGGGTAGAGGAAGCTGGGCTTAATAGACTTATTAGAGCAGGATATAAGTTATTAGGACTTCAAACATATTTTACTGCTGGTGTAAAAGAGGTAAGAGCTTGGACAATAAAAATAGGAGATACAGCACCAAAAGCAGCAGGGGAGATACATACAGATTTTGAAAAAGGCTTTATTAGAGCAAAAGTGGTATCTTTTGATGACTTTATAAAATATTCTGGATGGAAAGGAGCACAAGAAGCTGGTGTTCTTAGACTAGAAGGAAAAGAGTATATAGTACAAGATGGAGATTTAATGGAATTTTTATTTAATGTATAGAATAAAAAATCCTTTGTTAAGAAAAATTACTTGACAATATTTAAAAAAGTTAGTAAAATATCTAGGTGTACGATTGGAGGAAATTGTTTTGAAATTAGAGATTAAAGATTTTCCAAACCAGATTTTAAAGTTTGATTTCTATATAGAAAATATAGAAGATATTGAACTTATAGAAAAAGTACATGTTGTTGGAACAGCTGTAAATAACAATGGAAAAGTTGAAATAAGTGGACATTACTCAACAATACTAAGAGTACAATGTGTAAGATGTTTAAAAGAGTTTAATTTAAAATTAGAAAATGATTTTATGGGAACATTCTTAGATGAAAATCAATATATACAGTATTTAAAGAGCTTAAGTACTGAGTGTGAAATTGATAAAAATGAAATTTATGACCCAATAGAAAATGGAATAATAGATTTAGAAAGCTTAGTAAGAGAGTATATATTATTAGATATGCCACCATATCCACAATGTGAACCTAGTTGTGAAGATGATTCAGAAATAGAGAAACATAGTAATGATGGGATAGATCCACGATGGCAACAATTATTACAGATAAAAAATTAATTTTTAAATAAGATTGTAAGTAGGAGGGAAACTAAGATGGCAGTACCTAAGAAGAAAACATCTAAAGCTAAGAAAAACATGAGAAGATCTCATCATGCTTTAACTGGAACTGGATTAACAACTTGTGAAAAATGTGGAGCTCCAAGAAGACCACACAGAGTATGTCTTTCATGTGGAGATTACAATGGTAAACAAGTTCTAGCAGGACAAGCTGAGTAATTAGATTGTTTAATTAGATAAAAAAAGACAAGATAAGCTCTTGTCTTTTTTTATTATAAATTATATTAAAAATATTTTTAAAATTTTAAATTATGATGTATAATATATAGGGAGAATTTTTTTATAGGAGGACAGTAATGAAAATAGCGTTGGATGCTATGGGTGGAGATAAGGCACCTTTTGAAACGATAAAAGGGGCTATGAAGGCATTAGAAGAAATAGAGTCTTTACACCTTGTACTTGTTGGAAAAAAAGAGATAATAGAAGAAGAGTTAAAAAAATACAAATATGATAGTACAAAAATAGAGATAGTTGATGCTAGAGAAGTAATAGAAATGACAGATGACCCTGTTACAGCTGTAAAGAGTAAAAAAGATTCATCTATGAATAGAACTTTGGAACTAGTAAAAGAAGGAGTAGTAGATGCTTCTGTATCAGCAGGAAATACTGGAGCTTTAATTACAGCGAGTCAACTTAAATTAAAAAGAATAAAAGGAGTACTTAGACCAGCTATTGCAACAATGTTTCCTAATAAAAAAGGTAAGATGTTAATGCTAGATGTAGGAGCTACCGCTGATTGTAAACCAGAGTTTTTAAATCAATATGCTATAATGGGCTCAAAATATTTGGAAATATTATTAGGAATGAAAAATCCTACAGTAGGCTTACTTAATATAGGAACTGAAGAAGGAAAAGGGAATGAAGTTACAAGAGAAGCATATAATCTTTTAAGAGAGAATAAAAGCATAAATTTTGCTGGAAATGTAGAGAGTACAGAAGTAATGAATGGAAAAATAGATGTAGTAGTTACTGATGGATTTACAGGAAATATGGTTCTAAAAACAGCTGAAGGAATAGCGAAGTTTGTAGTTTCATCTTTAAAAGAAGAGATAAATAAATCTTTTATATATAAATTAGGAGCATTATTATTAAAGCCAGCTATGAAACATATAATGAAAAGAATGGATTCCTCAGAATATGGAGGAGCAATGTTCTTAGGATTAAATGGACTTTCTATAAAAGCACATGGAAATTCAGATTCAAATGGTATAAAAAATGCTATTAAAGTAGCTAATAAATTTGCTGAAATGAAATTTGTAGAAGAGTTGAAAAATGTTATAGATATGGAAAATAGTGAAAATAAAACCTTAGATTAGGAGGAAAAATGGAATTTAAAAGTGTAGGTATCAAAGGATTAGGGTATTATGTACCAGAAAAGGTAATGACTAACTTTGATTTCGAAAAAATAATAGATACAAGTGATGAGTGGATAAGAACAAGAACAGGAATAGAAGAAAGAAGATTTGCTGCTCCTGAACAAGCTACTTCAGATTTATGTGTAGAAGCAGCTAAAAAAGCAATAGCAGCTTCAGGAATAGCAAAAGAGGATATAGATATGATATTAGTGGCTACTTGCAGTCCAGACTACCTAGTTCAAGCTACAGCTTGTCTTGTTCAAAATAAATTAGAGATAAAAAATGTGCCAGCTTGTGATTTAAATGCTGCATGTAGTGGATTTATATATGGACTTACAGTTGCTGGAGGATTAATAAGAGGTGGAATTTATAAAAATATTCTTGTAATAGGGGCAGAAACTCTTTCAAGAATAATTGATATGCAAGATAGAAATACTTGTATATTATTTGGAGATGGAGCAGCAGCAGCAGTAGTAGGAGAGGTAGAAGAAGGATTTGGAATGTTATCTACTTATCTAGGAGCTGAGGGAGAAGATGAGGATATTTTAAGAACACCAGCTGGAGGAACTAAAAAGCCAAATACTGCAGAAACAATAGTAAATAGAGAAAATTTTGTAAAAATGAAAGGGCAAGATGTATTTAAATTTGCTGTTCATGCTTTACCAAGTGCAACAAATAAAGCTTTGAAAATAGCTAATGTAAAATCAGAAGATTTACATATGATATTTCCGCATCAAGCAAATGTAAGAATTATTGAATCAGCAGCTAAAAGAATTCATGTACCTCTAGAAAAGTTCTATATGAATTTACAAAGATTTGGAAATACTTCTTCAGCTTCAGTAGGATTGGCTTTAGGTGAGGCATTAGAAAAAGGAATGGTAAAAAAAGGTGATATGATTGCACTTACAGGATTTGGTGCAGGACTTACTTATGGTTCAATAATAATGAAGTGGGCATACTAATAAATATTGACATATTTAAATAGCTATGATATATTAAAATACAGGTGTTTTATTAAGGAGGAGAATATGTCTAAAATAGCTTTCGTATTTCCAGGACAAGGAACACAATATGTTGGAATGGGAAAAGAATTATATGAAAATAATGAATTAGCTAGACAAGAGTTTGACAACCTATTTTCAAAGTTAGATTTTGATTTAAAAACAGTTATGTTTGAGGGACCAGAAGAGGTATTAAAAGAAACAAAAAATACTCAACCAGCAATTGTATCAATGAGTTTAATATTAAAAAAATTATTAGAAGCTAAAGGAGTAAAAGCTGACTATGTAGCTGGGCACTCTGTAGGAGAGTATGCTGCTTTTGGAGCTGCAGGGTATCTTTTAATAGAGGATACAGTAAAACTTACTTCTGCTAGAGGAAAGTTTATGAATGAAGTAGCTGAAAAAGTAAATGGTGGAATGGCAGCTATAATCGGATTAGATTCAGATAAGATAATTGAAGAGTTAAAAAAGGTAGATGGAGTAGTAGAGGCTGTAAACTTCAATGAACCTAAGCAAACAGTAATAGCAGGAGAAAAAGATGCTATAGCAAAAGCTTGTGAAGTTTTAAAAGAAGCAGGAGCAAGAAGGGCTATGCCATTAGCAGTATCAGGTCCTTTCCATTCATCTCTTATGAAGGAAGCAGGAGAAAAATTAAAAGAGGAAGCTGAGAAGTATAATTTTACTATGACTGATATAAAGTTAGTAGCAAATACTACAGCTAATATCTTAACTTCTGTAGATGAGGTAAAAGATGAAATATATAGACAAAGTTTTGGACCTGTAAAATGGGTAGATACTATAAAAAAATTAAAATCTGAAGGGGTAACAACTATTTATGAAATAGGACCTGGAAAGGTTTTAGCAGGACTTATTAAAAAGATTGACAAAGAAATTGAGGTAAAAAATATAGAAAAACTTGAAGATTTGTCAAATATATAGTAAAATCTATTATATATAACGTTTTTTAAAATAGATAAAGAAAAAATTAAGGAGGAAGAAAAATGTTAGATAAAATAAGAGAGATAGTAGTTGAGCAATTAGGAGTAGACGCTGAACAAGTAGTACCTGAGGCAAACTTTGTAGAGGATTTAGGAGCAGACTCATTAGATACAGTTGAGTTAATAATGGCTTTCGAAGAAGAGTTCGATGTAGAAATCCCTGATACAGATGCTGAAAAAATAAAAACAGTTCAAGACGTTATTGATTATATCGAATCTAAATAATTAATTAAATAAAAGAAAGCGGGGTATGAAAGTACCCCGTTACTTATATATAGTAAATAAAATTGAGGTGGTATTGTGAACAGAGTAGTAGTTACAGGAATAGGACTTATAACTGCACTAGGTACAGGAATTGAAAAAAGCTGGAAAAGAATAGTAGCTGGGGAAACAGGAGTAGGAAGAATAGAATCATATGATGCTACTGATATGCCAGTACAAATAGCAGCAGAAGTAAAAGATTTTGATCCAATTGAATTTGGAATTGAAAAAAAAGAAGTAAAAAAATTAGCTAGAAATACTCAATTTGCTATTGCAGCTACAAAAATGGCATTAGAAGATTCGAAATTAGTAATTGATGAAACTAACGCTGAAGAAGTGGGAGTAATAGTTTCTTCTGGTATAGGGGGAATTGAGATATTTGAAGCTCAACATCAAACAATGCTAGAAAAGGGAGTAAAAAGAATATCTCCATTTACTATTCCAGCTATGATAGCAAATATGGCTTCTGGAAATATAGGAATATATTTTGGGGCAAAAGGACCAAATAAATCAATAGTTACAGCTTGTGCATCAGGAACTCACTCAGTGGGAGATGCTTTTGAAATGATAAAAAATGGAAGAGCAATAGCTATGATAGCAGGAGGAACAGAAGCTTCTATAACTCCATTTGCTATGAATGCTTTTGCTAATATGAAAGCATTATCTACAAGAAATGATGAGCCAACAAAAGCTTCAAGACCATTTAGCGCTGATAGAGATGGATTTGTAATGGGAGAAGGAGCAGGAGTATTAATTCTTGAAGAGTTAGAACATGCAAAAGCTAGAGGCGCAAAAATATATGCTGAAATAGTAGGATATGGAGAGACTTGTGATGCTTATCATATAACAGCTCCAGCAGATGGTGGAGAAGGAGCAGCAAGAGCATTTAAAATGGCTCTTAAAGAAGGAAATATATCTCTTGATGAAGTAACATATATCAATGCTCATGGAACATCAACACCAGCAAATGATAGAAATGAAACAGCAGCAATAAAATCTGTATTTGGAGATTGTGCTAAGAATTTAATGGTATCATCAACTAAGGGAGCAACAGGACACGGATTAGGAGCAGCAGGAGGAATAGAAGCTGTACTTATAGCTAAAGCTATATCTGAAGGAGTAGTCCCACCTACAATAAACTATGATAACCCAGATGCTGATTGTGATTTAAACTATGTACCAAATGTAGCAGTAGAGAAAGAGATAAATGTAGCTATGTCAAGTTCATTAGGATTTGGTGGACATAATGCTGTAATAGCTATGAGAAAATACAAATAATTTTAGGAGGAAATAATGAAAAGAAATTACTTAGATTTTGAAAAAAATCTTGGGTATTCTTTCAAAAATAAAGAACTTCTAAAAAATTCACTTATTCATCGTTCATTTGGAAATGAGCATAGAAGATATAAAAAAATAAGTAACGAAAGACTAGAGCTGCTAGGTGATGCAGTTCTAGATCTTGTTGTTACAGAATATTTATATAAAAGTTATGCTAATTCTACAGAAGGTGATTTAGCAAAGGTTAAATCTATGGTAGTAAGTGAGCCAGTTTTAGCTGGAATTTCTAAAAAGTTAGAAGTAGGAAAATATCTTTTACTTAGTAGAGGAGAGGAGTTAACTGGAGGAAGAGAGAGAAGTTCTATTTTAGGAGATGCCTTTGAAGCTATTTTAGGAGCCATATACATGGACTCTAATTTTGAAACAGCAAAAGAGTTTGTTTTAACACACATAAAAGATTCTATTGACCATGTAGATAGCAATGAAGAGATTTTAGATTTTAAAACTATTCTTCAAGAATATAGTCAAAAAAATTATAGAGTTATTCCAGAATATTCAGTTATCAATGAGATAGGACCAGATCATCAGAAAATATTTGAGATAGAAGTAAAGATAGATAATGGTATAGATGAAGAAAAATCAGATAGAGGTACAGGAAAAAATAAAAAAACAGCAGAGCAGGCAGCAGCAAAATCTCTATGTAAGAAATTAGGGGTAAAAATTCATGAAGCACTATAATATACCTGTATTTATAAGCCATTTTGGATGTCCAAATTCATGTGTTTTTTGTAATCAAAAAAAAATAAATGGTAGAGAAACTGATGTAACAATGGAGGACTTAAAAAATACTATAGAAATGTACTTAGAAACTCTTCCAAAGAATTCCAAGAAAGAAGTGGCTTTCTTTGGTGGAACTTTTACAGGGATTTCTATGAAATTACAAGAGGAATATCTAAAAACTGCATATGAATATATAAAAAGAGGAGATATATCAGGAATTAGATTATCAACAAGACCTGACTGTATAACTGATGAGATAGTAGCTCAATTAAAAAAATATGGAGTAACTTCTGTTGAGTTAGGAGTTCAATCATTAGACGAAGAAGTTTTATTAGCAACAGAGAGATATTATCCAGTAAGTGTAGTAGCTGAAGCTTGTAAAACTATAAAAAAATATGGTATAGAACTAGGGATACAACTTATGATAGGATTGCCTAAATCTACAGATGAGAGTGACTATGAAACAGCAGTAAAAGCTTTAGATATGGAACCTGATATGGTAAGAATCTATCCTACTTTAGTAATAAAAAATACTAAAATGGAGAATATGTTTTTAGAAGGGGAGTATACTCCTCTTACAATAGAAGAGGCAATAGCTAGAACTAGAAAAATATATGCATTATTAGAAAGTAATGGTGTAAATATAATAAGAGTAGGGTTACAGCCAAGTGAGGATTTAAGAGAGGATGGAGTAGTTTTAGGTGGACCATTTCATCCAGCTTTTAGAGAGTTAGTAGAAACAGAAATCTATTATAGTTTTTTCAAAAAAATTATAGATAGAGAGAAAAAATTAGAAATATTAGCTAATGAAAAAAATATTTCTAAGCTTGTAGGAATAAAAAAAGTAAATAAAATAAGATTAAAAGAGTTTTTTGAGATAAAAATAGATAACTCAATAGATAGAGATAGTGTAGTTGTAAATGGTAAAGAGTATTCTAGGTTAGATGTACTAAAGGGAGAGTTGGAATAGAATGAATCAGATAGTAATCAACATAGATGAATTTCAATCAAGAGCAGCTATTATAGAAGATGAAAAAGTTGTAGAAGTCCTTATAGAGAGAGAGGAAGAAAGAAGAATAAATGCTAATATTTATAAAGGAAAGGTAGCAAATGTTTTACCAGGAATGGAATCAGCTTTTGTAAATATAGGATTAGAAAAGAATGCATTTTTATATGTAAATGATTTAAGAGAATTTGAAGAGAAATATTTAGATGGAATATGTAATAGTGAGAGACCTATTGAAGATATACTAACAGTAGGAGATGAGGTAGTAGTACAAGTACTTAGTGAACCAAGAGGAACTAAAGGAGCAAGAGTTACTACTCACTATACTATTCCAGGAAAATATCTAGTATTAATGCCTAATAATAATCATATAGCTATTTCTAAGAAGATAAAAGAGGAAGAGGAAAGAAATAGATTAGAAGAGATAGTGAGAGATTTAAAACCTGAAAATATGGGAGTAATCATTAGAACTGCTGCTCAAGGAAAGAGTATTTTTCATTTTGAAAGAGAGATGGAATATCTTGTAAAAAAATGGGAAGATATAGAGAAAAAAACAAGTACAGCCAAAATAGGAGAAGTATTATATAAAGATAATGGAATAGTAGCTACTGTACTTAGAGATATATTTTCTAATGAGATTGATGAATTGGTTATAGATAACGAAGAGGCATATTGGGAAGTAATTGATTATATTAATGCTTTTAGTGAAAAGACTTTAAAAACAAAAATAAAGCTGTATAATGATGATGAAATTGGAATTTTTGAAAGATATGGGATAGAAAAAGAGATAGAAAATGCTTTAAAAGAAGAAGTAAGATTAGAGTGTGGTGGATATTTAGTTATCCAAAAAACAGAAGCATTAATAAGTATAGATGTGAATACAGGAAAGAATACTGGAAGCTATAACTTAGAACAAACAGTTTTAAACACTAATTTAGAAGCAGCAAGAGAGATACCTAGACAACTTAGATTGAGAAATTTAGGTGGAATTATAATAATAGATTTTATTGATATGAGATTAGAAGAGGATAAATTAAAAGTTTTAGAAGCCTTAGAACAAAATCTTTCTAAGGATAGAATAAAAAATAATATAGTTCATTTTACAGATTTAGGACTTATAGAGATGACAAGAAAAAGAACAGGAAAACCTCTTTATAATTACTTTCAAGAGAGATGCCCTATGTGTGAAGGAACTGGAAAAATAAAATCCAAAGATTCTGTTATCCATGAGATGATGACAGAAATAAAAGAGTGTGCTAAAGATGAGGACATAAATATCATAAAAGTGATTTTGTCTAAAAAATTGAAAATAGCTTTTAAAGAGTTATATTTTGATTTTGTAGAAGATTTTGTAAAAAATAGAAAGAAAAAAATTATTTTGGAAGAGAATAGTCAAAATGATTATAGTTATGAAATTATTTTGATGAAGTAAAGGTGGATATATGAGAATAGGAGTATATGCAGGAAGTTTTGACCCGATAACTAAGGGACATTTTGATGTAATAAAAAAATCTTTAAAGATTACTGATAAGTTAATAGTAGCGGTAATGAATAATGCTAATAAAAAATGTTGGTTTTCTTTAGAGGAAAGAAAAAATTTAATAGAGATGTTAGTATCAGAGTTTGGAGATAAAGTTGAAGTAAAAAGTTTTGATGGACTTTTAATAGATTTTATGAAAGAAAATGGTGCTGATATAATAATTAGAGGATTAAGAGCTGTTTCAGACTTTGAATATGAGTTAGGGTATGCTTTTGTAAACCATGATTTGTCTTATGGAGAGATAGAAACTATATTTATACCAGCAGCTAGAGAGTATATGTATTTAAGTTCAAGCTCTGTAAGAGAAGCAGCAACAGTAGGAGCTAGATTAGATATATTTGTAGATGAAAAGATTATAGATATAATTAAGAAGAAGGCTGAAAGTCTAAAAGGATAGGTTATAGATGGCAAAAACTAAAAGTTTTTATATATGTAGTGAGTGTGGATATAAAGCTACTAAGTGGGCAGGAAAATGTCCACAATGCGGTAGTTGGGGAAGTTTTGAAGAGGAAATAGAAGTGACATCTTCAGTAGGGGCTTCAGTAATTTCATCTGCTATTTCTATTAAAGAAACTTCAGAGAAAGTTTTTTCCTTTGATGAAATATTAACAGAAGAAAATGATAGATATAGAACTAGAATAGGAGAGTTTGATAGAATTTTAGGTGGAGGATTACTTTGTGGAGAAGTAATCTTAATAACTGGAAATCCTGGAATAGGAAAATCAACACTATTACTACAAGTAGCAAATGAATATACTACATATGGAGAAGTAATCTATATATCAGGGGAAGAATCTCCTGCTCAAGTAAAAAATAGAGGAGAGAGATTAAATATAAAAAGTAAAAATCTATTCTTAATGTCAGAAACAGATATTTCAAGAATTTATGAGTATCTAGTTAGTAAAAAACCTAAAGTTGTTATTGTAGATTCTATACAAACATTGTATAATTCTGTTGTAGATTCTATTCCTGGAACTCCAACGCAGATTCGTGAATGTACTTTAAAAATCATAGAGTTAGCTAAAAAATATGGGATATCTTTTTTTATAGTAGGTCATATAACTAAAGATGGAAAGGTAGCCGGTCCAAAACTTTTGGAGCATATGGTAGATGCTGTATTTAATTTTGAAGGAGAAGAGGGACTTTTTTATCGTATTTTAAGAAGTACTAAAAATAGATTTGGTTCAACAAATGAAATAGCAGTATTTAGTATGGAAGAAGATGGAATGAAGGAGATAAAAAACTCTTCAGAATATTTTTTAAGTGAAAGAGAAGAGAAAAATATAGGGAGTATGGTTGTACCTGTATTAGAAGGAACAAAAGTTTTTTTATTAGAGGTACAAACTTTACTTACAGAGGTAACAATAGGTATACCAAAAAGAATAGTACAGGGATTTGATAGAAATAGAATCCAGATACTTACAGCTATTGCAGAGAAAAAAATGCATATAAATTTATCTATGAAAGATTTATTTGTAAATATTCCAGGAGGGCTTAACATAGAAGACCCAGCTGCAGATTTAGCTGTACTTATTTCGTTGTTATCTATCTATAAGGGAGTAGAAATTAGTCAAAAAATAGCAGCTATAGGAGAATTAGGTTTAAGAGGAGAGATTAGAAAAGTCTTCTTTATAGACAAAAGGCTTAGAGAGTTAGAAAAACTTGGTTTTAAAGGAGTATATATTCCAGAGACCAATAGAAAAGAAATAGAAAAAAATAAGTATAATTTAAAACTGATATATTTAAAAAACTTGGAAGAACTTTTAGAAAGGATGAATAAAGATGGACAGTAAAAAATTAGAGGAGATGCTGTCATTTGTAATACCAGGAACAGCTTTAAGAGAAGGATTAAACAATATACTTGAAGCTGGACTAGGAGCTTTGATAGTGGTTGGGTTTGATGAAAATGTAAAAAAAATAACAGATGGTGGATTTTATTTAGATTGTGATTTTACTCCAGAGAGAGTATATGAACTAGCTAAAATGGATGGAGCAATAATATTAGATGCAGAATGTAAAAAAATAATGTATGCAAATGTACATTTACAACCAGATAGGAAGTATAGATCAACAGAGAGTGGAACAAGACATAGAACTGCTCAAAGAGCTGGTCAACAAACAGGAAAACTTGTCATAGCAGTGTCTGAAAGAAGAAATGTGATAACTCTTTATAGAGATGATATAAGATATAGGTTAAAAGATGGCTCATCAATTGAAAATGAAGCTTCGCAAGCTATAAAAACTATGGAAAGATATAAATCTGTTTTGGATAGAGCGTTAGCAAATTTAACTAGTCTTGAGTTAGATAATATAGCAACTCTTTATGATGTAGCAACAGCTCTTCAAAGATTTGAAATGCTTAGAAGAATTGGTGATGAAGTAAATAGTTGTGTAGTTGAGTTAGGAGTAGAAGGAAGACTTTTAAATTTACAATTTCAAGATTTAAATCAAGATATAGAAGAAGATGAATATGACTTAATAAGAGATTATATGGAAGAAGATAGAGATTATAAAGATGTAAAAGAAAAGATGAAAGCTTTAGACGATGAAGAGTTATTAGAAGTAGAGAATTTCTCTCATGCTCTTGGTTATGGAAAGAGTTATAGTCTTTTAGATAATGAAGTTAGCCCTAAAGGATATAGACTTTTAGGAAGAATTAGTAAATTGACTAAAAAAGATATTGAAAAACTTATAAATAAATATAATAGTATATCTAAGCTTCAAGATGTCCCTGATGAAGAGTTATCAGATATGAAGATAAGCAAAGTAAAAATAAAAGCACTTAAAAGTGGTTTAAAAAGATTGAAATTAACTGTTGAATTAGAAAAAGTTTAGATAGTATGCAGATTAAGAGGAATGAAATTTATAAAAATTCCTCTTTTTTATTTTTATAATTTTATAACTTATATCAAATAATAAATGTTAAAATAAATACCTAAAAATATTATTTTTAAATCAAATTCATAACAATATGAAAAAAAATCATATACTATTGAGAAAAAATATGATAGAATTAAGTTAGTTGGATAATATAAAAATATATAATATATAGAGTTTTTTGAGATAATAAAAGGAGAGTGTAGATATGTCAACATTTGAAAAAGAGTATCAAGAAAAATTAGTATCAGCAGAAAAAGCAGCAGAGATAGTAAAATCTGGGGATTTTGTAGATTATGGTTGGTGTGTAACTACTACAGTAGCTTTTGATAAAGCTTTAGCTAAAAGAATGCCAGAATTAACAGATATTAACTTAAGAGGTGGAATTCTTTTATGGGAACCAGAAGTTTTTAAAATAGAAAATCCAGAAAAACATTTTACTTGGAATTCATGGCATTCAAGTGGATTAGAAAGGAAATTAATATCAAAAGGTTTAGGTTTCTATATGCCTTTAAGATATTCAGAAATGCCAAGATATTATAGAGATGGTGGGGCAAAAGTAGATGTGGCGGTTATGCAAGTTACTCCAATGGATGAAGCAGGGTACTTCAACTTCAGTGTAAGCCCTTCTCATATGATGGCAGTTTGTGAAGTAGCTAAAAAAGTTATAGTAGAGGTAAATAAAAATCTTCCAGTATGTCAAGGAGGATTTGAGCATGCTATCCATATTTCAAAAGTGGATATGATAATCGAAGGAGATAATCCAATGCCAGCTATTTTACCAGCACCTACTCCATCAGAAGTAGATATGAAAGTAGCTGAGCTAATAGTAGAAGAATTAAAAGATGGATGTTGTATTCAATTAGGAATAGGAGCAATGCCAACTGCTGTTGGATCTTTAATAGCTAAATCTAATTTAAAAGATTTAAGTGTACATTCAGAAATGTATGTTGACTCATTTGTAGAAATGGCTAAAGCTGGAAAAGTAACAGGAGCTCATAAAAACTCTAATAGATTTAGACAAGTATTTACATTTGCTGCTGGTGGAAAAGAGATGTATGAGTATTTAAATAATAACCCAGAGATAATGGCAGCACCAGTAGATTATGTAAATGATATTAGAACTATCTCTTCAATAGATAACTTTATATCTATTAATAATGCTGTTGATATAGACTTATTTGGACAAGTAAATGCTGAAAGTGCTGGTCCTAAACATATAAGTGGAGCTGGAGGACAGCTTGACTTCGTACTAGGAGGTTATCTATCTAAAGGAGGAAAAAGCTTTATCTGCTTATCATCTACATTCAAAACAAAAGATGGTCAATTAAAATCAAGAATAAGACCTACATTACAAGAAGGATCTATAGTAACTGATACAAGAGCTAATGTACAATATGTTGTAACAGAATATGGAAAAGTTAATTTAAAAGGAAAGAGTGCTTTTGAAAGAGCTAAATTATTAATAAGTATAGCTCATCCAGATTTTAGAGAAGAGTTAAAAGAAGAAGCTAGAAAATTAGGAATTTGGAAAGATTAAAAAATATGGAGGACTGTTAAGTCAGTCCTCCATATTTAATTAAATTAATACATATTTTCAGAGTTTTCCCCTTTGATGATTTTTACTATTCTACTTGTACCTAGTCTATCAGCACCTAATTCCATAAACTTAGCAGCATCATCTAATGAAGAAATTCCACCAGCAGCTTTTATTTTTACATCTTTTCCTACATATTTTTTCATTAAAGCTATGTCATTAAATGTAGCTCCACCAGTTGAAAATCCAGTAGAAGTTTTAATATATTCTGCTCCTGATTTAGTAACTATTTCACACATTTTTATTTTCTCTTCTTCAGTTAAAAGACAAGTTTCAATAATCACTTTTAATATTTTACCATTACAAGCTTTATGAATATCTTTAATCTCTTCTAAGATTGCATCAAAATTTTCATTTTTTACATCAGTAATATTGATAACCATGTCTATTTCATCAGCACCATTTTTAATAGCATCTTCAGTTTCAAAAATTTTTACAGCAGTTGTAGAATAACCATTAGGGAAACCAATTACTGTACAAATAGGTAGCTTATCTCCTACATATTCTTTAGCTTTTTTTACATAAGAAGCTGGAATACAAGCAGAAGCAACATTATATTTTATTCCATCATCAAGAATTTGTTTTATATCTTCCCAAGTAGCATTTTGAGTTAAAAGTGTGTGGTCAACAGCACTTAATATTTTATTTCTATCCATATACATATCCTCTCTTAATTTATTTTATCTAAAATAGAGTATCCAATAGTATCTTGAGGCATTGTTAGTCCAAAGTTATCAACTATTGTTGCTCCTATTACAGCAAAGGTATCAAATTCTCCTAAATTTCCATTTTCTTTAAAAGATGGAGAATAAGCTATAAAAGGCACTTGTTCTCTAGTGTGATCAGTTCCAGTATAAGTAGGATCATTTCCATGATCAGCTGTCAATATTAATAGATCATCTTCTCTCAACTTAGAAAGAAGTACTCCTAAATTTTTATCAAATTTTTCTATCTCCTCAGCATAACCTTGCGGATTTCTTCTGTGTCCCCATAAAGCATCAAAATCTACTAAATTTACAAAACAAAGACCTATAAAATCTTTATTGGCTATTTCAATAGTTTGTTCCATTCCATGAACAGAACTTTTTGATTTATGAGACTCAGTAACTCCCTCTCCATCAAATATATCATTAATTTTTCCAACAGAAATTACATCTAGTCCAGCATTTTTTAAAACATTAAGAGCAGTATCTCCATAAGGTTTTAAAGCATAATCATGTCTATTACTTGTTCTTTTGAATTCTCCTTTTTTTTCACCTATATATGGTCTAGCTATTATTCTCCCGACTTTCCATTCATCTTTCATAGTAAGTTCTCTAGCTATTTCACAATATTTATAAAGATTATCTAATCCCATATATTTTTCATGTCCACAGATTTGTAAAACTGAGTCAGCACTGGTATAAACTATCATGTCTCCTGTAGCTATCTCATGCTCTCCATATTCATCAAGTATTTCTGTACCACTAGCAGATTTATTTCCAACTACTTTACGTCCACATTTAGCTTCAAGTTCATCTATTAATTCTTTTGGAAAACCTGTATCAGTAAAAGTTTGGAAAGGTTTTTGTATATTTAGTCCCATCATCTCCCAATGTCCAGTCATAGTATCTTTTCCAACACTAGTTTCATTAAGAGCAGCAAAATATCCTAATGGTTTTTCTACTGTATTTACATTTTTAATAGGATGTAGATTAGCTAATCCTAATTTTTGCAGATTTGGAATATTAAGAGAAGAAACAGATTTAGCAATATTACCAAGTGTATCTACTCCTATATCTCCAAATTTTTCAGAATCTTTCATAGCTCCAATTCCTAATGAATCTAATACTATTGTAAAAATTCTTTTGTATTTTTTCATATTAATCTCCTTTTTAGTCAATAAAAGTTTCTAGAGCTATTTCCATCATCTTAGTGAAAGCAGTTTGTCTTTCTTCAGGAGTTGTAACTTTATGAGAAGTGAAAGAATCAGATATAGTTAAGAGACAAGCTGCTTTTTTACCTAAAACTTTAGCATTATGGAATAGAGCAAAGCTCTCCATCTCTACACATGTACAACCATGTTTTGCAAAATGCTCTTTATAGCTATCTACATTTGGCTCTGTATAGAATACATCACTTGAATGAATTTTTTCAACATGTAAAGGAATACCTAATTTTTTAGCAGTTGCTATAATTTTTTCATTTAATTCTTTATCTGGGTATGTAGTATCACTTTCATATCCATTTTGAGTATGAGCAAAAGTTGATTGACTCCAAGCTGATTCAGCTAAGACAACATCGTATACATCTAACTTATCAACATATGCTCCAGCTGAACCAACACGTACAATATTTTCTACTCCATATACTTTAAATAACTCATAAGAGTATATTCCTATTGATGGCATTCCCATTCCAGAAGCCATAACAGTAATTTCCTTTCCTTTATATGTTCCAGTATAGGCAAGCATATTTCTAACAGAGTTAACTTGTTTTATATTTTTTAAAAATGTTTCAGCTATAAATTTTGCTCTTAAAGGATCTCCAGGCATTAAAACATTTTTTGCAATTTCTCCAATTTTAGCATTATTATGTGGTGTCATATTAATATATCCTCCTATTATTTTAAATCATCACTTGTAAAAGAAAAAGGTAAAAGTTCAACAATATTTGTGATCATAGCTTGAGAATTTGTATTAGCAATAATTATAGGGGTATCCTTTTTTAAAAGCTCAACCATAACTTGTCTACATGCTCCGCAAGGACTTCCTAAAGTGTTCCCTCTAGTTACTAGAGCCATAGATTCAATGTCATCTTGTCTATACCCTAAAGAATATACATGAAATAGAGCACTTCTTTCAGCACAATTAGTAAGCCCATAGGAAGCGTTTTCTATATTAGCTCCAACATGATATTTTCCATCTTTAGTTTTTACACAAGCTCCAACATGGTATTTTGAATAAGGTGCATAAGCTTTTTCCATTACCTCAAAAGCTCTATCTAGAATATCTTTATATTGTTCAAATATTTTTTGCATAAATACCTCCTTCTAGTAATAATTGAGGTTGAAAATCAACCTCAATATATTATAACATAAATTTATATAATTGTGATAAATCCAACAATCATAGCACTTAAAATACTTACAGCAAAACCACCTATCATAGCTTTGAAAGCAAGTCTAGCAAGTACAGGTCTTTTGTCAGGACAAAGTATAGATATTCCAGAAATACAAATTCCCATACTAGAAACATTAGCAAACCCAGCCATAGCAATACTTAACATAAGTCCTGTTCTATAATCTAAAGAAGCAAGGTGTTGACCTAAATTTTGAAAAGCAACAAATTCATTTAAAACTAATTTAAATCCAAGTAATTCTCCAGCATACAAGATATTTTCACCTTCTAATCCCATAAAGAAACCAAATGGAGAGAATATATATGCGAAAATTTTCTCAAGGCTTAATCCAGCAACTCCTAATATACCATTTACAAGAGAAACAATAGAGATAAATGCTACAAGAGAAGCAGCAATGGCAATAACAGCTTGGATACCGTTTACAGCTCCTTCTGTAACAGCTGATATAATATTTTCATGATGTCCTTTTCTATCCATACTTACATTTTCAATTACTTTAGCATGCTCTGTTTCAGGTAAAAGAATTTTTGAGATAGCAATACTTCCAAAAGGAACAAGAGCTGAAGCTGTAAGTAGATACTCCATAGGAATACCTAAAGCAGTATATCCTCCAATTATTGTAGCAGACATACTTCCCATTCCAGAAACTAAAACTACCATTATTTCACTTTGAGTCATATTTCCTAAGTATTTACTAACAAGAATAGGACTTTCAGTTTGTCCTAGAAACATATTAGCAACAGCAACAAAGCTTTCAACTTGAGTAGTTCCTAAGATTTTCCCTACTACTTTACCAATAACTTTAACAATAGCTCCTAATATTCCAAGATAGAAAAGAGCAGCTACTAGAGCTGATAGGAATATTATGTTTCCAAGAGCACCTATTATAAATATGAAACCAGTAGCTTGACTAGGGTCTGCTAAACTACCAAATACAAATGATAATCCATTAAATCCATAACTAAGAATTTTTGTAACTACATCAGAAAGCTTAGATACTACAATTCTTCCAAAAGGAAACTTTACTAGAAGAAAAGCTAGAATAAATTGAACAATTAAAGCTTTTACAACAATAGAAATTTTTACTTCCTTTTTGTGTGAAGATATAAGATACAATAGACCTAATAGTAAAACTATACCAATTAAAATTATTATCCCTTTCATCATTCCTCCGATTTATTTAATTAAAATTATAAAAGACCAGATTCTTTATCTTGTTTAATTAAGTTACG
>OGDL01000128.1_pt1 | contig 23658 bp, 19 predicted proteins | sample 1570471 | NCBI WGS metagenome assembly OGDL01 (sample SAMEA2582163, study PRJEB24529) | metagenome | biome: Human gut stool | place: China | collected 2011 | reverse complement strand
AAATCCTGAAGGACTGAACAGAGATGAAAGCAAGGCACAGGAAATAACAAAAGATATTACTGTAAATGAAATTACAATAAACCATCAGACAGAAACAAGAGATTGGAACGAAGTTAAAGATATAATGACAGAACATGGAAAAAATCTTGGAAAAGACTTAGATAGACTTACAGGAAATAAGTATAACTTAGAAAAAGAACTTGGTAACAGTTTTGGAGAAGTATATGGAGAAATAGAAAAAATAATAGACAAAGATTTAAAAAATGAGATACTTGGAATTATTCCAACAGAAGCAACTAATGGGGGAATATACGGAGAACCAAAAGCACTGATAAGAGGTCAGGAAAAAATATATGTAACAACATATAAAACAGTCTTAGACCGTAATGGAAAAGAAATCTATGATGAGAATGGAAAAATAAGGCTGGAAGCTGAAGTCAAAGAAATTACTCCACAAGAATATACTAAACTGAAAGCAGAAAATCCTGATATAAAAACATCATTAAATGGAATTTTAAATACATTGGAAGGAGCAACAGAAGGAACATTTAATGGAACATTAAGCCCTGAAGATTTGGAAGCATTAAAAACAGGAGCAGTTCAAAAAATAACAGTGCATAATCCAAGTAATGGAATAGTAGCAGATTTAATAGAATCAGCAGTAGGAAAAGTTGGAATAATGATGAATAGTAATATAGGAGCAAAAGACTTAACAGAAATAGTAAAATCAGACCCATCAATACTAAATGGAATGATAGCCCACAGTCAAGGAACAATAAAGTTTACTCAAGTATTGAAAGAACTAAATAAAACAGAGGAGGGCAGAAAATTAATAAAAGATAATGCCAAACTGATAGCAGTAGCAGGACCAGCAGTAGGAACAAAAGAGCTGCAGGAAATCCAAAATATAGTAGGAAAAGATAAAGTAAAAATACTGAATAATAAAAAAGATATCTTAAACTATATGACAGGAAATGAGATAACAACAACTGAAAAAGGTGGACATGCTTTAGAAAATTATAATATTAATTTTAAATTAAATAGTAAAGGAAAATATGAAAGACCTGAAGAGTTAAAAACAAATAGAAATAATATCTCAGGAACAGTGGAAAAAGTAAATGGAAGAAGTACAAAATCAATAATTCAACGAATGAGAGAAAATATTTTTAATAAAAAGAAAGGTGAGAAATAATGAAGAAATTATTAATTAAATTAATTATTTTTACAATGATATTATTTACCTTTACAGGCTGTTATACTTTATGGAAGTTTTACTTTTATGAAACAAAGCCTATGGATGAATCTTTAAGTTTTAGTGAATATATATATATGCAGAACAATTAGATGATTCTGATAAGAATAGTCCAATAGATATGATAGATATAAGACCAATAAAATTTGCTAATTTAAAGAAATCAAAAAAAGTAGAAATTTTAAGTGATAAAATAACTGTAGAATATAATGATAAAAAATATGTTCTAAAGGTAGTGAACAAAACAGCAGTTCTTCCATACAGAGAAGGAATAATTTTAAAAGAAGGAACAATAGTATATTTTGGAAAAGTAAAAGTTGATGACAAAATGATAATAGATATGCCACCAGTGAAATTAAAACAATACATAAAAGTAACTAAGGTAAATCCAATAGCAGATGGTTTAAATATCGATACTTCACAAGATATTTATTATGGACCAGCAGAAGGGTATAAAGGAAGATAGTTGATATTTTAAAAGCGGCCTGAAATTATTCAGGCTGCTTACCAAAATAAGAAATGGAGGAATTTATGAAAAAAATACTTATAATTTTATTAGTAACAGCATTAATAGGGTGTAGTAATACAAGCAGAAATACAGAAAATAATGCAGAGAAAATAAATACTGGTATAAATTCTTTAATAACAGAAAAAGAGAAACAGGATTTAAGTAATGGTAAATCATTATCAGTTATAACTATTGATAATCCTTCTCATGGAGTTCTTGGTGATGGCTTGGGGGCATTGGTAAGTAAAGTTCGTGGAAATGATAAGCAGACAATGACAGCTGTAAATTTAATATTGAATAATCCAGATACTATTTTTGTTTCTCAAAATTCAGATACCCTGTTAAAAGCAATAAAATATTTAGGAAATACAACTGAAGGAAAGAAAATTTTACATAGAACAAGATTCATATTTTTAAATAGTCCACTTACAGGTGTTTCTTTTATTAGCAGACAAGAAATAGAAGATTTATCAAAACTGTATAAATTTAAATATTCTTATCCAGAATAAAATATAGTCTACTATTCTTTTAATATTTTATATACTAAAGAAAAATAGATAAAAAAAATAAATATTATATTCTTTATAATAAAATTCCGCAGACATTGTCTGCGGAATTATTAAATTATCTTTATTTAATTTCTTTTTTCAAGATTTGCCAGTATCCTGAACGATTATTTCCAATTCTTTCAATATAGCTATTTTCTTTAAGTAAAGAAATTATTCTTTCTAAAGTTCTTTTACTTATATTCAAATTTTCCATAATATTCTTTTGTGTTGTTTCGGGATATTGTTTTAAAAACTCTAATACAAGAGGAGTGTTTTCTTCTATTTTATTTTTTGAACCATTGGCGACATTCTTGGCGACATTCTTGGCGACATTTAAAACCTCAAATCTTATCATTATATCTTCAGGATAAACTGTATATTTTGGAAGTGTTGTGCCATAATTTCTACAAGCCTCACATATCTTTTCAATACCCCTTCCCCAAGTTTCTATAAATCCAGCTCTAAAAAATCCATTGGCGATATTTGGGTTAAATGGTTTTGAACGATGTTTTCCCATAAGAGTTTCAACAGTCCAACCTGATGGAAGAATACAATCATTAGAAATATATAGTTTATCTTTATAAACACTTATTTGAATAGGAATTTGTGTTGCATAATTTTTATGAACTATGGCATTATAAACAGCTTCTCTTATAGCTGCTTTTGGAAACGGAAATGTTTCTACTCTTGTAACTCCCTCATAAGTTATATTAGCTTTTAAATATTTAGTAAAAATAAGGTCTATCACTTTATCAGCTTGAGATATTAAAGAACCGTGTATCTCGTCCATATAGCTTATTTCAGAATCACTTTCAAAAAATCCTATTTTTATATATGCTCCATTAATCCATTTTTCAGGATTCTGATGAAATAACATCATTCCTGCTCTTAGAATTTTGCCATCTTTAATAAGTCCTAAACTATCTAAAAGCTGTTCATTCGTCATGTTCAAATCTTTTTCGTCCATTCTTTTACTTAAAATAGCTTGTTTTCTAAAAATATCAAAGCTATCTCTCCAAAAGTCATCAGCAGAAAGATTATCTAGTGGTATACTGTCCCAAGTTATCCCTGTTTTTTCAAAAAGAAATTGTGTAAGTGCAGCACCTTTTAAAAGCTGTTTTGTACTTCCACTTCTATAATGGTATTCCCCTTTATAATTTACAGGATATGAACTTGGTAGAGTTACTATTTCAAGATAGTCTTTATTTTCTTCAGAATATAAATTTACATCAACAATTATTCCAAAAACATCTCTCACTTTATTAGGAATATCTTCCAAAAGCTTTTTGGCATTTGCAATTCCTGTAACTGTTCCATCATCATTTTTTCCTATATAAATTTTACCGCCCTGAGTATTGGCAAAACCACAAATCCATTTTAAATAATCTTCTTTCCAAGTTTCTTTCCATTCTATATTTTGTTTTTCTTTATCTATCATAATTATCCTCACACAGAAATCTGAAATCATTTAAACTATTTCATATAATTATATCATATTTAATGAGAATTTTTATTATGTTTAATAAAAATATCAAAATTATCTTTATCTATCCAATATTTTTCATTATTCATTAAAATATTATGAATTTTATTAAACTCATAATTTATCTGATTTAACTGTCTTTTATAAAAAAACATCATAGTAATATTAATTATAAAAATTGCTATAAAAACAATTAAAATAGTTCTATCAAGTAAATAATAAAAATATTCTCTTTTATTTATATTTTTATTAGCTTTTTCTGAAATTAACATAATTTGTTCTTCTGATTTCTTAGCTATATTTTTATTACTATCTTTTATATGCTTACTAATTTCAAAAATATCAGATGAATTTTTTTCTATATTTAATAAAATATTTTTAAAGTCATTAAGTTTCAACTCTTTATTTATAGTCTCAATTCTTTCTATCATTATAGGAATTTTTTCTGAAAAATTTTCAAGAGTTTTAATGACTTCTTCTGATTTTTTATCAAGTTCAGCTAAACGATTTTCAGCTTTTACTTTTAAGGCAACATTATCTAAAGTTTCTATTATTTTTTCATTACTATTTGATAAATCATTAATATTCATAAGTCCTCCTACAATTCAAATTCATACACTTTTTCTTGTTTTTTAAGTATTTTTAAATCTCTTTCTTGAATTTTTTTCTCTATGGTATTTTTTTCTTTTGGCTTTTCAAATCCCATTTGAGAAGCTATTTTATCTAAACTTTCCTTTCTTTTATTTTCTTTATTTAAATTAAAAATTTCCAATAGTTTATCTTTATTAAAATCAGGAATATTAAAAGTTTTTTCTAAATTAGAAAGTCTGAATTTATCTTTTTTCCCTTTAAGAATCTTTTTATCAACTGTAAAAACAATATGCTTTTTATTTTCTACCCACTCTGTAGAATATCCATCCTTTTGCATGTTAAAAATAAAATTTTCTTTTGATGTTGATACTTTCATATTTTTTATTATTTTTTCTGCTAGTCTTGTAATATCTGCTCCTTTTTTAATTATTTGATATTTATTTTTATCATAGCTTACAATATCTCCTTTTTCCCTTGTAATCTTTTTGTTATCTATACCGTAGTATTTGCATATCTCATCATTTAATTCCTTTTTAAAGACTAAATTACGAGCTTCTTCATGTAATTTTTCTCCTGTTTCAAAGTTTACAGTATTAACTATGAAATGACTGTGAAGATGTTCTTTATCATTATGAACTGCTATAAAAACTTCGTGTCCTTGAAATGCTTTTTCAGTCCATTTAACAGCAATTTCTAACACCTTTTCTTTTGATATTTCATTAGGAGAAAAACTTTGAATATAATGACGATATTGTCTTCCGTCTGTCTTTTTAAAATAATCTTTAGTTTCAAAAAATTCATAAGCTATTTTTTTATAATTTTCACTGCAGTTTATTCCATAAGTTTCATATGCTTTTTCTCCAACATAATTTAAAACCTTTTTAAGAGAAGTATGAGTTTTTCCACTCTTTTTTACGACTTTAATAATTGCCATATTTTTACTATCTCCTCATGAAGTTTTTCTGCTTCATCAAGCTCATTTATCATTGCAGTACTATTTATTTTTTTAGCAATTTGATTAATATTATTTGATAAATTTCTTGTGGCTTTTCTTAAATCATCAAGAAGCTCATTATATTCTTTAATATCATAAAGTAAATTTTTTCTTATTAACTCTCTCAAAAATTCAGCTTGACTTATATTAAGTTTCTTTGCTTGATAGACTAACTTTATGTGGTCATCTTTTGTTAATCTCACTGTAAATTGTCTTAAATCTTTTTTCATAAATAGCCTCCACTTTCACATAAAATTTTTATAAATTTTTCTTCCCAAAAAAGAAAAAATTATAAAAATTAAAAGGGGTATTAGGGGAACTTTTCCCCTAACAAGCTCCAAATTGCGACAGCATATTTGAGTAGCTTGCTCACACTGTTTCACAACAATATTTAAGGGAAAAAACTTTACTTTTTAATGTCCAAAAAAATTAAAAAATAAAATTATAAACAGTGTGATACTAGCTCTTTCTTCTTAGACAAAGCAGATGTTGTTTAAACTCAAAAGTATTCATTCTAGCAAGTGTATTTTTATTTGTATTAAGTACTTCAATAGGAATATTTATTATAATATTTTCAATTTCATTTTTTAGGTTTTTATCAGAAATAATTCCAGCAAAATAAGAAAGCCATTTTCTTTTGTTTTCATCTAACAATTTTGGCTCTTCAGTTTTAATATTATATGTTGAATATTCCCATTCATTATTAAGTCCCTTATAAAGAACTGCATTAAAATTTTGACCTTTACCTTGTTTAATACATTCCAAAGTTAAATTATATATTTCTATAAATTTTTCTTCTGTTAAGTCTTTAATGTTTTTTCTAATATTTTTCTTAGTAGCATTGTTAAGTAAATTAAAAATATTTTTATCTAAAAACTCATAACTACTACTAATTTTTTTATCTTTTTCTAAATCAGTCTTTATATCCTTAGTAGTAGTTCTATTATTAGTATTTCTTTCTTTAGTATATTCTTTTATTAGTAGTGTTGGATTTGCCGAAGTCGGTATAGCCGAAATCGGCTTTTCCAATTGCGGTGAAACCTCTTTGTTTTCAATACTTTTCTTCTCTTCTTTTTCTTTTTTCTGTTTTGATATTTCTTTGTAATGTACAGTACAATTTTCAGGAATTTCTATAAAATTTTCTAAAATTTCTTCATACTTTGTGGGAACTTCAAAAACGAGATAAAAATTTTCTATTATTTTTCCTGACTTTCTAATTTCAAAATAGTGGCAATATCCAAATTCTCTAAGTTCATTTAGATATCCTCTTGTCTTATCTTTTTTATCTCTATCTTTTACTGTTGATAAATGATTTAAATTAATTTTCCAGTCTTCAGGTCTTCCTATTAAATATGTTAAAAGTCCAGAAGCTCCCCAAGATAATCTGTTATCATTGATTCCTGTTTTGTCTATTTGAATATATGGATTCTCTCTTTTTATTATTTTTACAATTGCCATTCTAAGCCTCCTAAAAATCAAACTCGTCCTTACTCGTCCGTTTATGAAAAAAATATTTAGGACGATTTAAAATTTTTAGGATTTAAAACATCAAAAAAAGCCATAAAAATCAACTTTTATAGCTTCCAACTAATTATATTTTCTTTTTCCATATTTCTCAAAATCCGTTTCCCCTAAAGGAGTGAGGGTTCAAGTCCCTCTCTAGGCACCATGGGAACACTCACCCTTAATACATTATAAAAATATATTAAATAAATAACGAGAGGTTTTATATAAATCTCTCTTTTTTATTATAATTATTTAAATATAAGTTTCTACAAAATAAAAATTAGTCAGACAGTGTCTGACCAATTTAATAAATAAAGTTATGAGAGTTTAAATTCTTATTTTCCCACTTAAATATTTTTAAGGCACATTCTTATAAGTTGGATTCCATCTATTAGAATAATACTTTTTTCTTGAGCTAACTCTTTTATTCTAGAGCTAAACTCCCCTGTACATACTAAAACTTTATAAAAATTATTAAATTTATTATCTTTCCCTTCAATATTTTCTTTAGTGGCAACTATCTTCTCAAGTTGCTTAATTCCTTCATCTTCATCATATTCGCCATCTTTTTTCTTAATCTGTACATAGACTCTGCAACTATCTATCTCATCATTTATTTCACTTAATATTGGAAGAGGTTTTATAAAAGTTCTATCAGAATCTCTACCTTTTTTATCGTAGGAATTTTTACTTTCAACTAAATAACCTTGTTTTATAAAAATATGTTCTACAATTTCTTCTACATCATTAGGTCTAACAGAAAAAATTTCTTTATTCAGATTTTCCATATTTTTAATATTTTTCTCAAAAATATTTCTTAAAATCTCTGTTATTGGAGATACCTCTTTTATACTTTTTATTTGTAATAGACTTTCAATAGCTTTAATTATCTCTTCGTTATAAACACTATTTATAGAAGTTTGATACCCTCTTAACTTACTATGAATTTTTTTAGTTTCATCATTACCATTATAAGTAAAGCATTTGTCTATTTCATATGGATATGTAGTAGCAATTTTTACAGGAATACAATGTCCATAATCTACTGCTGTTTCTTCTAAGTTAAAATAGTATTTTCCTGTAACTCTGTATAAAGAAAACATATTCCATTCTGGAAATTTAGGAATAAGAATTATATCTCCCTCTTTCATCTCTAACATTTTTCTTAAATTAGTATTTTTATTTCTAAGATATTTTTTAGCTTCATCAGTAGTTCTCCAACTTTCTGGACAAGCATTAACCCATTCCTCTTGATTTCTAACTTCTCCATTTTCATCAAGTAGGGATAAGTTTTCTACTCCCCACCCTTGTCTTAAAATACCTTTTTCTAAATTCTCTTTAAAATATTTTTGTTTTGAATAATCAATTCTAAATATGTAGTAGTTCACTCTTTTCTCCTTCATATTAAAATCACTCTCCTTATTATTAATGGCTATGCTACCTTTAACTTTTGTGAGAGTGATTTTCAGTTAATTATTATTTTCTCCCATAATCAATCTCTTTATCTCATCTTTTGATGGAAGAATCATCTCATACTTACTTGCAAATATTTGGTCATTATCTTGAGGAAGCGTCATTTTTACTAAAGTATCATTCTTTTCACGACAAATTATTATTCCAATAGTTTTATTTTCTTCTGGAAGTTTGACTTCTCTATCATAATAATTTACATACATCTGCATCTGTCCTAAATCTTGATGAGTTACTTCACCAATTTTTAAATCTATCAAAACAAAACATCTTAAAAGTCTATTATAGAAAACTAAGTCTACTCTAAAATGTCTTTCTTCAAAAGTAAATCTTACTTGCCTACCTACAAAAGTAAAGCCTTTTCCAAGTTCAAGTAAAAACATTTCTAACTTATTTATTATCTCTGTTTCTAACTCACTTTCAGAATAATTTGGTCTTTCCTCTAAACCTAAAAATTCTAAAATATAAGGGTCTTTCACTATATCACTAGGTTTTTCTATAATTTGCCCTTTTTGTGATAATTCTATTATTTTTTTCTTATCCTTGCTAAGTAATAATCTTTCATACAGAGCTGAATTTACTTGTCTTTTTAACTCTCTCATACTCCAATTATTATTAATTGCTTCAATTTCATAAAATTGTCTAGCATTAGAATTTTCCATTCTCATAAGGATAAGATAGTGAGACCATGAGAGTTTGAATTGGTCAGACACTGTCTGACCATTTTTATAAATTAAATAGAATGATTTCATCTGCTTTAAATTAGTTTTAGAAAATCCTTTCCCAAATTCCTTTGTTAATTTTATAGAAAGATTTTTTAAAATCTCTTTTCCATAGGTAGCACGGTCTTTCCCGTTTTGTTCCTCTTCTACAATAAGCCTTCCTATCTCAAAATATGTAGTTACCATAGTAGTATTTATAGCTCTTATCGTTTGTTCTCTTGATATTTTTAAAAGGTTAGATATTCTATTGTACAGATTTTCAGTGTTGACAATTATTTCCATAATTATATACTCCTTATCTTTTTTTTGCTAATATTTCAACTTTACTTATTCAAATCTTTATCAACAGATACTACTAGAAAAGTTTTAATCTATTTTTCTATTACAATTATTTTATTACCCATGCTAACCTTAAATTTATTATTATAACTAGAGCCAGTATTACAAATATAAATAACTGAATAGTATCTACACTTTTATTTTTAAATTTTTTATCAATATTCAGCCTATTTTCAATAGATTTTAGCTCCTGAGATAATGTAAAAAACATTAAAAATTTATATAAAGAAAGTACTAAAAATGAAAATGCTACAATACCAATGAAATTTTTATTCATATTACTTTTTAAAAAAGTAAGTATACTTATTAAAATAGTTACATAAAGAGTTATATCATTTTTATCTCTGATTTCTTTCTCAATTTCATGGTATCTAGTTATTAATTTTTCATTAGAAGAGTATAAATCATAAATATTTTTTAAATACTGATTAAGATTTTTATTTTTTCTCACTATTTCCATCTCCTTTATTATACTTTAAGTCATAATTTATTAATAATTTTCTAAAATAAGTTTTTATTGTTCCATCATTATTTTTTCTCATTTCATCAATTTCACTTAAAAGATAGTTTTTTAAATCCTCTTTTGTAAAATTATCAATATTATGATTAATTATTGCATATTCATATTCTTTAGGATTTTTAAACGTAGTATTAGTTTTATTAATAATTTCTAATATTTCTTCAATTGTTTTACACTCATACTTTCTTTTATAGGTTGAAAGAGAATTTTCTTTATTAAACGATATTAATTTATCAAGTCTTTTCTGTAAATTATCTCTTTCATTATCAAGCAAATCTTCATTTTCATTAAAATTGTTTAAATATCTATATCCTGGTGGTAAACTTCCAATATTTAATTGAGCTATGTATCTTAATTGACTACTTATATCTACATCATCATTTTCACTAATGTAATCATCTAAATAATCTATTATTGAAGGTGTTTTTTTGAAAATACCTCTATCTCCCAATGCAACAGCTATATTTTTATTTTCTATATCTTTTAACGCACCATCTAATTCTCTTTTTGAAACTAAAGTTACTAATGTTTTATCTAGTTCTCCCTTTCTTCCCTTACTTATAATTAATTCTTTTATAATATGTTCAAACTTAGAGATTTCTGCTGGTGTTATTCCTTGATTTATTTCAGATATTTTTTTATAAAGTCCTAAATAATTATTTGTAGAAATTACTGTATAAGTACAGTTTAAAGTATCATCTGTTTTTTGTTCCTCTCTAAAATTTTCTTCATTTTCATCCCAATTTATTATTATAATTTTTTTAGAAAATTCATTTCTTTCATTTGAATCTAAGGCTTCAGCAAAATTCTTTAAAATATTTCTAACATTTAAATCTGTTAATGAATATCCTAAAAATATAATAGGTGAATGTAAAAGATTAGATACTATTTTAGAAGTTATTAAAATTGAATTTTTATTATATTGTTCATAATCTTTTTCTGTAATTACAATAGTATTACTATCCGAAACACAGCCATGTATTTTATATAATTCACAATACCTGCTTTCACTTCTAAATAATCCTTTTTGTCCTATATATTTTTTTAAAACTTTTTTATCTTTATCATCGATAGTGTCTTCTATAAATGTATCATAGTTTGTTGTAAGTATAATTCTAGCCTTTTTTAACATATTCTGGAACTCTATAATCTCTTCTTCTTTTTCTTGAATAATATTATAATGAGAAAAACTATTAGCTATATATTTTTTAAAGGGATTTATTTTTTTCAAAAATTTTTCTTCAATAGTAAGTCCATCTATTTTTAATTCTTCTCTATTAAATTTACTTTCTATTTTATTTTCTAATAATGTTGCCATTTTTACATTAGTAAAGAAATCTTTTTCTTTATCATTATTTGTTTCGATTTTTTCAGAAATAATACTCAACTCTGAATAAATGTTTTTATCTTCTATTCTTTCCCAAATATCCTTTAATAGTCCCAACCAACTAGGATAATTTTCTAAATATCTTTTTGATATACCAGCTCCTATAAAAATAATAGGAAATTCATTATTTTTAATTAATTCTTCCAATACAGTCATAACATTTCTCCTTTTGTTAATAACTTAATATTTTTAAAATTTATAAATTAAATATCAGTTGATTTTACTTATAAATTTCAGCTTCACTCCTTTTTCTTTTTATACTTATATCATTTTCTAAAGAATTAATAATTTCATTTCTATACTTTTGAAATTCTTTTATTTTAAATATTTTTCTTATAAATTTATCTCCTTCTTCTTTTAAATTTTTACAATATTCTTTATGTTCTTCTTTTAAAATATCTTTATATTCATCATAATAAGAGTAAGTAATATCTTCTTCACATTCTCCACTTTTTTCTTCTAATTCATTCTTTAAAATAATATTTTTTATTTTTTCTAAACTTATCTTTGAAAAAGTAAGAGTAGTTTCAATACTATTAATACATCTGATTAATTCTGTCTTATTGATAATCAAATCATTTTCTAAAGCATTATTTAATTTTAAACAATCTCCTTTTATTAAATTATAAATATAATCATTGTACACATATAAAGAAAAATCATTTTCATAATTTTTAGTTCCAAGTATTATTTCTTTTATTTTTGAGGTAGTAATATTTATCTCTTCTACTATTACATCCCCTTTATTATATGTATCAATAATAGATTTTATTTCTTGGCTAAGCTTAGAATATACATCAATTTTTGAATAAAATTTCAAAGAACTATCAACATAATGTATGAGTAAATTTTTTTCTATAAATTCCATTGTATTCTTTAAATTTATAGCATTTTGAATATCTTTATCTAAAGAATTATGAAATCTTATTTCAATATCTTTAATAAAATTTTTCTTTAAAATCATAAAAATGTAAATAGAATAAATGATATATGTTTCTTCATAATAAGGATATAAATATAAAATTTCTTGAAGACTCTTTTCTAATAATCTAATATTCATTTTTAAATTTAAAGTTCTTATGATATTATAAATCTTATTTTGAAAATCTTTAGGAAAAATTTCTTTTTTAGTTTTGCTTCTATGGAAATTTAAATTTTTTATGTCAAAGAAATTTCTTAAATTTTCTACTATTGAAGCTATAAATTTATTTTTATTTTCATCTGAACTCTTCTCACCATAAGAGGATACTGACTTAAAAATATTTTCAATAATTAATCTTAAATCACTATCATTTAAGTCGTATATTGTTGGTTCATTTAATCTAAATCTGTACTTATAATATTTATCTAAATAAACAGAATTTTTTGGAGAATTACTATTAGTTTTTTTATTCTCTAAAGCTTTTATAAAAGCTAACTCTAAATAATCATATTGTGATAATAATAAAATTGTAACATTTGTATTCTTAAAATATTCAGAAAGCTCTCCTAAAAACAAAATACTCTTATATATTTTTTCTAAATTTTCTTCTCTTTCAATATCATCTAAAATTATTAATATTTTTTTATTAATTTTCATTAAAGTTCTTTGTAATTCTTGAAGTGTATTCCAAATACTTTCTTTTTTACCTAAATTTATTTCAATACAACCTAATTTTAATGTAGAAACATCATTTAATAAGTTATTTATAAATTTATTATTTAAATCATATTTTACAAGTATCTTTTGTAACTCTAATAATAAATTTTTTTCTAATTCTTCATAGGACTTAACTAGAGGTAATTTAAAATAAATAATTTCACACCCCTCATTATTTTCAAAATCTTTAATCAATGAATTTATTAAAGTAGTTTTCCCATTTCCCATTTCTGCTTCTATTAAAATACTTGTTATCTTATTATCTTCAATTATTTCTTTTAATTTCTTTTTTTCTTTTTCTCTAAAACTTAATAATGTTATTTCATCTTGTTGATTTTTATTTTGTTTAATTTTATTAAAGTCTTTGAATAAATTAATAAGAATTAGTACAGTTAAAAAAACTGTACTAACCATTATTGCATAATAGTATATATTATTAAAAGAAAAATTATTAAAAAGAATTTTACATTTTATCAAAAATTTATTAAAATCCTTATTTGAAAAAACTAATAACCCTATTGATGTTGTATATAAAGAAAGATTAATAATTTCTAAGTAACTCTTTCTAAAATATGTAACTATTCTTTTATAAAAATAAAGATTTAAAATTATAAGAAGAAATAAGATAGATATTCCAACCTTTATATAATTATTTTCTTTTACAACAAAAGTATATATAGTAAGAAATGGCAAAGTTGTCATTAAAAAGTAATTAAATATTTTCATTTTAAAACTCCCTTACTAAATCTTTCTCTTCTTCTGTTAATTCATATAAGCCATAAACCATTTCATCAATTTGATTTTCAAGGTCTTGGGTATCTTTATCTAATTTTTTAAGTTCTACTATCCTTTCAACTAAATTTATTATTTTTTCTTCAATCTCATTACTAGCTATTTTTATAGGAATATTCATTAAAGGTTCTTTATCTATTTGATAATTGCTTCCTTGCATTTTTCCCATGTATCTTAGCCAAAAAGCAATTAATTTAGAATTTAATAAACCTGTTAAGTACTTCATATTAAATCTATCAGTTTTAATAGAAAAAAATGTTTGAGGAACATAACAATCTTCTTTACAATATGTAAAAATTGGTTCTTTCACACATTTTCTTAAAGAAATTATTTTTTCTCCTTGAAAAAACTTTTCATCTCTTGCTCTATGTAAACCATATGGCTTATTATCAGATGTTATTATTTCTGAATAAATATTTAAATGCTCCTTTATTTTTGGATAATTTTCTATATTTTCTTTTATTGAAGATTTAGTATAGATTATCCAATATTTATTTTTACTTATTAGAGCATATTTTTTTAGCTCATCGGTAGTATAATAAGGTCTTATTAAATCTTTTATCTCATTTTCTAAAAAATTCTTTTCTTTAATCTCATCACTATTTAAAACAAATATTCCCTCGCCAATTTTTCTGTTTAATTTTATTGAATTTTCCTTATTTAAAAAATCTTGTGGTGAAACAATCCCTTGTGCAATTTCATCTTTTTTTAAAGTTATTGTTCCTATTTTTAGCTTGTCTAATATATATTTTAAAGTTAAATTCAAAAAGACAATAATATCATCTTCTTTATATTCTTCTCTATTTAATCCAGAAATATAATATGAATAATTTTTATCTTGTTCTATTCTATTAAAAAACTCTGTATATTTAAAATTAGTTTTATCTAAAACTTTTGCAATTTTTACATTATTCTTTAAATTTTTATTTTTTTGTAATAAAAATATCATTGTTTGTTGCATAGCATTTTCAAAAACCATATAATCCCCAAAATCAATAAATTCTTTTATTACCATTTCTTTCATTATATGATTTCTCATTTTCTTTCCACCTGCTGTGGTAGTCCAGTTATTTGGAGCTATATAACTTAATGTTCCATTTTCTTTTAAAAGTTCTATTCCTAAGGAAGTGAAAAAATACCAAAAATCCATTTTCCCAATATAGTATTTTTCACCAAAACTTGTCTTCTGTACAGGAATAAATATCTCTTTCTTTTTTCCTTCTCCAACATATGGTGGATTACCTATTACAATATCAAATCCCCCATTCTCTCTAAATACTTTAGCAAACTCTAGCTTCCATAAGAAATATGGTTTTCTTCTTTCCTTTCTTCCTTTTTCAATTTCATTAAGTTTAGATAAATTTTGATTTACTTCTAAAGTAAATTTTATTAGAGATATTTCTAACTTTTCAATTTCATTTTTTAATTTTTTCTTATTTTCTAAATTTTTTTCATTAAAGAATCTTGCCTGTTTAGAAAAAATATCTTCTAAAATACCTTGTTTAATACTTTCACTACCTAATAAAGATTTTTGTTGTCCAATTTTTCCTTTACTTATTTCTTTTTTTAATACCTTATCATTTAATAATGTTTCATCAAATAGCTTCATTCCCTCAAATTCATCTATTAAAGAGTTTCCAATCATAAAATTAAAATCTAAGTTAGGAAGAGGTCTTACATTATTGTTATCACTATCTACTATAATAGAAAGCCAAAGTCTTAATTTTGTTATATCAATAGCACTTGGCTCAATATCCACTCCATATAAACAATTTTGAATAGTTTCTAATTTTAGCTTATACAATTTTCTCTCTTTTTGCTTTTTATCTATTCTTTTCCAGTAATTTTTCTCATCTTTATCTTTTAAAACTTCTATCATATTAATATAGAAAGTTAAGACATTTCTTGCTCTTACTATTTCATTTAATATTCCAAGAGGGAAAGCACCAGAACCACAAGCGGGGTCAGCTATCTTTACTTTTATTAATAATTCATCTATCAGTTTTGAATTTGCTATTATTTCTCTAGGCATTCCAAAAATATCTTTTGATAAGGGTTTATTATCAGAAAGATAATCTTTTTCAAATATTTGTTGGTCATACTCCTTTGTAAATTCTCCTAAACTAAATAGATATTCTAAATCATTTTTAGTTATATCTTTTCCTTCAAGATTAGTTAATAGGTAGTTCATTATACTTTCATTAGTCATATAACGCACAATCTCTCTTGGTGTATAAAAAGCTCCCTTTGATTTTCTATCAGATACATCAAGAAGATTTTCAAAAACTTTTCCCAACATCTCTGGGTCTACTGCTACTTCTGTTTCATAGGAATCATTTTCATTGATAGTAAAATTATATCTATCAAATATATCTAATATTCCTGTTTCATCATCATTAGAAAACAGTTCATCTTTAAGATTAAATTTTGTTTCTCTCCATTTATAATCTCCATAAGGGTCAAATAATCCACCGTTTAAGAATGGAATACGGCTATCAAATTCTGTAGAATATTGTAACTCTCCTCTATCCTCACTAAAGTTATTGTAGAATAATACCTCTAAATAATCTTCAAAGAAAGTTTTTCCATTATTCTTATCATTTTTTGAATGATTATCAAATAGAGTTCTTAGGAATTTTTTATCTCCATTTCCCCATTCTTTAAAATATTTAGGAAGATTAAAAATAGTTCACTCTCAGTTTTATTATCTAATTTTGATAACTCCTCTTTATTAAGTATAAAGGTATCTCTATCTACTCTATCATAAACTTTTTCAAGTACCTCTTTCTCTTTGTCTAACGCCCTTTCATATATCTTATTATACTCTTCATAACTTAGTTTATCTGCTGTCATCTTTAAACCAAGCCAACCTTTTTTCTGTAAGAAATAGATAAAAGATATTTGACCCATAAGTTTTTTAGCAAATCCTTCAGCAAAACTCTCTGGTTTTTCATTATCATGTTTCTTAGCTTCAGCCATAAAATTTTCATCATTGATTAAAGTTTCTTTTATATCAAGGTATTTATTCTTATATTCTTTAAAAAATTCATTTGTTACTTTCTCAAGAGCAAAAACTTCTTCTAATTTGCTTAAAGAAACACTTTCTTCTAAATTTGCCAAAGTATAGAATTGGTCTTTAGCTGTTTTACAAGCTTCTCCCTCTCCAACTACATATGATAATCTTTTAGCAGGAGTAATCTTTTCTTCTATTCCCTTCAGTGTAAATTCATAGTTAAGTCTAATAAATGACATTCTCCAATGTAAGCTTTCTTCATTATAGAAAACAACTAAAGCTCCATCTTTATGCCATTCTCTCAATAATTTTGCTATGAACTCTCTCTGTTTTACTCTAGCTCTAATAGGGTCTTTATCCTCTTTTACCTTTACAACCATTACGTATATTTTATTTTTTTCTTCATCAGAATACTCTGAAATTACTTGATAACTAGTTATATATGAAAAAAAAGCTTTAAATATACTTTTTGATTCTGCTCTATTGGCGATTTTAGCATTTAATATATTAGCAACAAATTCTTTAAAATTATCTAAGTTAAATTTATTTTCAAATAAGTTATCAATTATTCTTTGTTTATTTTCTACATTCATAATAACTCTTTCTCCTATTATTTATTTTCTCCTGCTTCTAACTCATTAAGAAATATCCACCAATTGTTGTATCTTTTTAAGGAGTTTTTCCCTTGTTGAATAAAATCCCAAGTAACTTTATAATTTCCATTAGCTTTACATTCAGAAGAATTAAAAAATTCTATAAATCCACTCTTATTTTTATTGAATTTTCTTCTAAATTCAAAAGCTTTTTCTACTTTTAAAGTATTATCTAAATTGATTTCATTATGAAGAACATGGTCTAAATTGCAAGACATATAAAACATTCTATATTTAATTGTTTTATCTATTTTTTTAGTATTTAGCAATTCTTTGATAATTTCTATCTTTCTATCATTTCTATTTTTTACTTTTCTTTTATTATTAGCTTTTATACAATCTAAAGTATAATGAAAATCAACAAGAGTTTTATCAACTACAATACAACCATCTGGAATAAAAGCTCCATCTGTATCGATTATATGTATAACTTCTACTATATCATCTTTTTCCAATTTTTTATCTTCTCTAAAATGTTTAACAATACCTTTTAAAACTTCTGTACAGTTCGTAATTGTTGTAGTTCCATTTGAAGTTATATCTCCCTCAGTAGTATAAACTTTTAAATTTTTACTTTTATAAAATGTTTCTATTAAACTTAAAGCTTTTTTATCACTTGCTCCTTCAACCAAAATTAAAACTACTTTTCTTTTTGTTATCACATCTTCACTATTTTTTGGCATCTAATACACCTGCCTCATATAGAGCAAACTCAATCTCTCCGTTATTTGTTTCCTCATAAAGAATCTCATTTTGCTCTTGCATAGTCATCTCCCTAATATATACATCTCTTAGATTATTACTTGGTTTAATATTTTTTAATCTAAGATATCTATTTTCTTCATTAACTGTTGTAAATACAAGAGAGTCCTTATCTAATTTCTCCAATACCCTTAAATTATGAGAGGTAAAAATCAATTGCCCTTTAATTCCTTCATCTAGTATAGATAATAGCTCCCCAAGTAAATATTCAAATATTCCAGAGTCTAATTCATCAATCACTAAACAAGTTCCTATATTATTATAAATTGCTATTAAGGCACTTAGAATAGATACAATCTTTTTTATTCCAGCTGATTCATTTTTAAAAGGAATCACTATCTCATTTCTCATAGACTTTATTTGAAACATAACATTTATTTTATTTTTTTCAACGAGCTCTCTCTTATTCTCAAATAAACCTAAACTCATGTTTGGAATTATTGAATGTAGAACAATATTTATCTGTTCTATAACTTTACGAAGCTCATCACACATTTTTTCATCAATTACTATATTTTGCTCAGTAATTAAAAAACTTCCAAAACTTTTATTAGTCCTTACATTCAAAGGAAAGACATTATTCATATTAATAATACCTAGATTTTCATTTGTAATTACAATTAAATCACTTACTCCAAATTTTTTCAAAGCTAAAATTATATTGATTATTTCTTGATAATTTTCTTTATATTTAATTAGAACTTTCATTAATTCTTCTATAAATAAAAATGAAGTTGATTCATTTTCAGCTACTTTTTTTATAACCATCAAATTAATTTTTTCATCTTCATTTAAAAGTAATTTTTTAAAACTTTCACTATTCTTTAGAACTTCTTTTTTAGTACTTCCAATTAAAACTTTTTTACTTGTTGCTTTTTCGCCAATAATTTCAGAGTATTTTATAATCTCCTTATCTACAACAACCCCATTAACTTCTTCATTTTCAACAGTTTTCTTTATTTTTTTTAGAGTAACTTCTAAAAATATTTTATATTTTTTCTCACTTATCTCAACTTCAAATGTAAAATCTAGGTTACAAGTTTTAGCTTCTACATTAATTAAATCATAAAAAAAGTCTAATTTTCTTCCTAATAAATAAGCTTTTAATATATTAGTAGAATCTACTAAAGCTGTTTTTCCAGAACCATTTTGACCATATATCCCTGTTATATGAGTTTTAAAATCAATTATCCCATGTTTAACATTTTTTATATTTTTTATCTCAGCTTTGATTAATTTAATAAAATTCTCCATATTTTATATTCCTCTCTATATATATAATATAATAAAATTTTACCACTTCTTTACTTCTTTTACAATAAAATTTATAGAAATCGTTATAAAAAATTACTTTTTTAAAAATTATATAAGATACTCTGATAACAATACCTCTATTTTATGACCACGTTTATCAACTCTTTTTTGAGTAACTCCTTTGTATTCCTCTGGAATAGTTTCATAAAATACTTCTAAGATTCTATGTGGATTTGCTGTTTCAAAAACTTTTTTACACTCTTGTAATATATTTTTTACATAATTTTTAGAAAGTTTTCCCACTTCAAAAATCTCTATTATTTTTTCTAATTTCTTTTCTTCACTCTCATTAAATTTTTTATAGTTTCTCAATCCATCTATTATTTTCTGTATCTCTCTACTTTTTCCAGCTTTTTTTATCTCTTCATTTTTCTTAATTTCACTTGTTTGAGCAAAAGTAGCCTTATTAATAGCAAGTAATTGATAGAACTCATTATCTATCTCTTGTCTTGGCTCATCTACCTCACACTTAAAATATTTTACAGCATCAAAAAAAGCTAACTCTTTTGCTTCTAAGTTTCTATTAGTAATATAGATTCTTTTATTCTCTCCTCTCTTTAAAAAGGAAATTGTACTTGGCTCTATAAAAGTTTCCCTATATTTTCTTGAACTTTTACTCTTTTTAGGAAGATTTTTAATTTTTAAATATAGTTCCTCATCTTCATCTCTTATATTTCTAATAAGTGATAGATACTCTAATTCACTTTCTCCTAATGTTTCCTCATTATCTTCTAAAGAAGCCATCAACTTATCATAAAGTCCATAGGAATCAATCTCTTCATCATCAGACAGATATTTAAAATCCTCTCCTAAAGTATTATGAAAAGCTTGAATCTTATTTAAAATATTATCCTTTAGGGATAGGTGTTCATCAGTTTTAGAAGTTGGGAAAAAGTTAAACACATAGATTTTATCAAATTTTGTTCCTACTCTATTGATACGCCCTATTCTTTGCATTATCTTTGTAGGATTCCAAGGAAGGTCATAGTTTATTATTACATTACTTCTATGTAAATTTATTCCCTCTGCTAATACATCTGTAGCTATTAAAATATTATATCTATCTTCTTTTTTCCCTTTAAAATTTGGGTCAAAGTTAGCTATTATTACATCTTTTTTAGAAGTATTTGAAGACCCTGTATAACATATTACTTCTTTATTTAGATTTTTTTCTATATTTTTAGCTAGATACTCTGCTGTTTCTTTAGATTCAGTAAATATTATTATTTTTGAGTCTCTAAGAATTTTATTTTTTCTTAAATCTTCTAAGAAGTATTCTAATTTACAATCCTTATCTCCTAATTTCTCTATACTTAGATACATTTCATTAAGAATATCCAAATCTTTTTCTAAGTCCTCTTTTAAATCTTCTCTAAATTCTACTGATTCATATTTCTCTATCTCTCCATCAGCAACTAATTCCATTAATTTCTCATCATCTTCATTAGCTAATAGTTCATAGACATCATATTTTTTACTAATATATACAGTACCTTGATTATACATACTTAAAAATTTTTCATAAGATTCTTTAAATCTTCTAATAGTATTTTTAAAAGCAAAGAAACTACTTTCTAATCTTTTTAAAAGTAGTGCTTTCATAAAGCCTTGCATATTTACTTGACCTATCATTAATGTAGATTCTTCAGCATTTGGATTTAATAAATATGTTAAAGTTTTATACCTTGAATAATTCAAATCTCCTATTGCTTTTAAAAGTTGTTCAAAAACTTCATTAGTTTCCTCATCAAAAGTATATATTATTTGCTCAGGCTCTCCTAAATTAGGAAAAACTAGCCCTTGTTTTTCTATGTCATTTTTATAGAATTTTTTTATCTCATTTCTTAATCTTCTAACCATTATTTTTTTTAATACATTTTCTCTTATCTCTGAGGAATTTGCTTTTATAATCTCATTAACCTTATTTTTATTTGCTTCAGTTGGATTATCTTTTTGTAATTTAATAGCATTTTTCTCTCTTGTACTAAGTCTTTTGAAAAATTTTTCAAGATTAGGTTCATCTTCAATTATATTTGACTCATTTTTATATTGAAATAAAGAAATTAAATTTAATAAATCCATAGGACTATTATTTTGAGGAGTAGCAGAAATTAAAATAACTTTTTTATTAATGCAGATTTTATGTAATTTCCCATAAGCTTCTGTTCCCTCATTTCTAAACCTATGAGCTTCATCTATAAAAACATATCTAAAATAATCATTTGGATAATTTTCTAAAATCTCATCTAATTTACCTAAAGACACAACCTTGGCTAAAACTCCAAACTCTCTTAAAGTTTCTTCCCAATAATTTTTTAAAACTGGTGGACAGATTACTAATTTTTGTCCAATTAATTCTCTAGCTAATAAAGCTGTAATGAAAGTTTTTCCAAGTCCTACCACGTCAGCTAAAAAAACTCCATTGTACCTTTCCAACATCCTTTTAGCTTGATTTACAGCATCTGTTTGATATTTATAATTTACAAAACCTGCAGGAAGGTCAGATACATTCACTTCAACTTTATCTTCATTTATCTCATCAGCAAAATATTCAAAAAGAAATTTTAAATAGAGTTCATAAGGTGTTATATCCTCTTTTATCCAAGTATCATTTTTTAAAGTTGAAACATATTCTTCATTTAACGGTTCGCTAACTTCCCATAAACTTTCAAATTTATCTAGAGCATATTTTACATCAGCAGAATTTTTTAACTCTACGTTGAACTCTAAATTACCTTTCAATCCACTATATGAGAAATTACTTGAACCTGTAATTACCTTTCCAAAATCTTCTGACTTGTCTAAGTCCTTTCTCATAATATAAACTTTAGCATGAATTTTATCATAAGGATAAACTCTTATCTCTATTTTTCCACTTTGAAGATATTCTATAAATTTTTTAACTCCTAAATCTATCTCATAGGTATCTTCTGAATTTTCTAGTTCTTCTTTAATTGCTTTTTTAGTGAAGGTTTTTATCTCTTTTGTTGAAAAATAATATTTCTCTCCATCAGAACTTTTTGCTACATTATTTACTAAAACTGTTTCCTCATCTACATTTATTCCTACTAATATTCTTATTTTTTCAACATTTTCTAAAGCTTCATATATCTCATAGAATCCACTAGCTCTAAAATATCCTACAAGTACATCAAAAAATTGAGTATTATTTTTTATTATTTTCTTAAATCTATCTGACAAAGTTTGTCCTTGCTCATTTGTAAAGAAAGTCAAATCATTCATATTTACCCCTCATATTTAAATTATTTTATATTTTTGTTGCCCTGATGATGTCTTTTCAATAATTTTTATCTTATCTTCATTGGTTGTTCTTACCCAATTTAAAAATAAAATCCCTAATAAAAGTCTAGTTTTTCTATCTATTCTATTCCACTCATATCCTTTAAAAAGTTCTTTAACTAAAAATATTTCATCTGTTTTTAAATTTTCAACCTCTTTTTTTGCTATTTCTAATAATTCATTAACATCTAATTTCAAAATTACCTCCTCAATGCCATAATTATATTAACAACATTGTTTATATAATTATACTATACTTATATTCATTTTTAAAGTTTTATTTATAAGCTATAAAAACAAGTTTTAAGAGTTTTTCTTATCTTTATATGTCTTTTTTTATATAATGGCTTTAAAATAAAAATGAGGAATTCTTCTTTAAAACTCCTCATAATTTTATATAATTCTATTATTTCTTGTAATGAGAGGCAAATTGTGCTAATAGCTCTCTTCCTCTTTTTCTATTTTTTTCAAGTGACTCTTTTCTTCTACAAATTTCTTCTGGGTCTTTTTTAGGAGTATCTGACACTAAAGCATCTATTATTGTATCTACTGCTTCTTTACCTGTTACAACTATTTTCCTAGTAAAAGATGATGTTGCCATATTTCTCAACTCCTTTCTTAAATAATTACTTTTCTTTTAAATCTTGTCAAGATTTAAAAGAAAAATATTATTGATTAGAAATTTATAGAAATATTGGATAGGGAAGAAGAATTATTAAAGAATAGTACAGGAAATGAAGAGAAGTTTTTACAAATGATAAAAATTGTATAAGATTATAAGGAGTTTTAAAGGTAGCTATACTAAATAAACTCCTTATTTGTCAATTTTTTTATCAAGATAAACTCAATGTTTACAGCACTTAAA
>OGDL01000125.1_pt1 | contig 24035 bp, 30 predicted proteins | sample 1570471 | NCBI WGS metagenome assembly OGDL01 (sample SAMEA2582163, study PRJEB24529) | metagenome | biome: Human gut stool | place: China | collected 2011 | reverse complement strand
TATCTATTCCTTTAACTTTTAAACTTGTAAACCATCCAAAGTGATTTAACTAAAATCTCTTTCATATCATCTTTTTGCACACATTCATGTGTAGTATTGCAAACACCACAACCTGTACAATATTTAATATTTTTATCTGCTAAAAAAATTTTTTCTACATCATGACCAGCTTCAGTAGCACCTTTCATAAATTCATCACATAAAATATCAGAATTTCCATTTCTTCTTGGACTAGCTGACAATATAACAACATTCTTTTTCATTGTAATCTCTCCTCTAAATAATACATTTCTTTTGTTATTTATACTATAAACCTTAGAGTAAACTTCATGTCAATAAAAAAAATGCTTAAATATTTATTAATTTATAATAAATACTTAAGCATTGTATTTTTTATTTCCAAATTAACTGCATCAAATTTTTATACTCATTATTCAAATATTTTATAATCACATCAAACATAGTATAAATCAAGTTACCTTCTTTTTCTATTTCATTGAGAAGAATACAGCAATCTAAAATCAAATTATCTTCATTATCAAAATAATATTTAAATGATTTATACGTTTTATTTAATTCATTTATCCCTATTCTTAGTTCTGTTTCATTATCTTTATTTAAAGCCTTAGCTGCTACAAAAACCCTTATCATGCCATAAATACTATCATCTAAAATAACAAGTACAGGCAATTTTTGTCCTTTAATATCAAGATTTGAACGAAAAACTACTGTATTAAATTCATTATTTTCAAATTCATTTACCTGAAAACTATTAATATTTTTTTCCTCTAAAAAATTTTTAAATGCTTCAGCTCTATTATTCATTATATATAACTCCTCTCTTCATCAATAGTTTTATATCTATTTCACAATTTCATATGGCCAATTTACAATGCCACCAAAATTATAAACATTTACATAACCCATCTTAGCTAATTTAATTGAAGCGTCTGTAGCTCTTCTACCACTTCTACAATAAACTAATATCATTTGTTCTTTATCAGATAATAATTCTTGTAATAGTTTATTATCAGGGCTAATTTCTTCATTTGGCAAAGATATAGCATTTTTAATATGACCATCTTCATATTCTGGTTTAGTTCTTACATCTAAAATCACATAATTTTCTTCACTGTCCATAAACTGTTTTGCTTGTTCAGGGTCAATTTGTCGAAAGCTGATATTTTCACCTACATCTACAACTTCATTATCAGCTTTTGCTATTTGATTAAAAGCTATTAAACCCATACCTAATACCATAACTACTAATATATACTTCACATATTTAAACATAATTATACCTCACCAACGTTTAAACAATTCATTTTCTACTACTTCTGGATGATGATATTGCTTATCCTTTAAATTATAATTGCCAAAATTAATCGCCTGCATTGGACACCACTGAATACACGCTAAACAGTATATACAATTATTATTTGACTTAAACTTTATTTTTCCTGCTTCTTCAATAATATTGTTTGTAGGGCAAAGTTTTACACATTGCTTGCAATGAATACAATTCTTTTTGACTGTCTTCTTTTGTAAACATTTCTTTATAAATAACCATGAAATGTATTTCTTTATTACATACCACCATGATTTTTTCACTAAAACATTATTGTTAGTCTTACGTTGATTTAATTCTTCTGCAATTTTTAATACTTTATCTTTATACGTATTCAATAAGTTATAATTGTATTTTTTACCCCAAAAACTTAAGATATTATCTGGTAAATATACCTCATTTCTATATGCTAAATCTATATTTTTAGCTTTTAATAAATCTTGCATTGTTATAAAAGTATTTCCTACTTTACCACCACAAGTAACTACAGCATAACAATATATTTTCTTATCACTTTTTATATCTAATTTTTTTATAAAATCCTGCATTAAATCTAAAACATCATAACAATGTACAGGAAAAACAAATCCCATTACACTATCATCATGCTTATAATCTTTTACAGTGCTGATATCTTGCATTTTATCTTGTGTTAAATATGCCAATAATTTCGCTACTTGATACGAATTTCCAGTTCCTGAAAAATAATATATCATTACTTATTAAATTCTCCATTTCTTTTATTCCTTAAATAGATTTTATAAATTCCTATAATACGCTCCCCATTTATTCATCAAGTTTATTATAGGCTCTATTGTTTTGCCTATTTCCGTCAAAGAATATTCCACTTTAGGTGGAACTACAGCGTAGACTTTGCGAGATATGATTTTATCTTTTTCCAATTCACGTAAATTAGATGTTAATACTTTTTGTGTACAAGGAATAGCTCTATTTAATTCTGAAAATCTTTTTGTTCCTTTTAACAATTCTTTAACTACTAATATTTTTATCTTTGTCCCAAAAATTTGTAAAGATACAGCTACATCACAAGGTAATAATTCTTTTTCCATATTGCTCCTCTTCCATTTCTTTACTATCTTTGAAGAAACTATAATACTTTAAAGTACCTTCTTCATAAACATTTTTATCCATGATATTATTATAACAAATTTACAAATCTATATCAGAAAGGATTTTTATGATGAAAATTCAACAAATACGCAACGCTACTTTAATCATAACGTATGCAAATAAAAGATTTCTAATTGATCCGATGTTTGCACCTAAAGATTTTTATCCACCAATACCAAAATGTTTTAATCCCAATACTAAATGGCCGCTTGTAGATTTACCCTTTGCCATTTCCAAAATCATTGATAATATTGATGCTGTAATTTTAACACATTATCATATCGACCATTTTGATGAATTTGCAGTTCAGGCACTACCTAAAAGCTTAAAAATCTACGTTCAAGATGATATTGATAAACAATTATTGATAAATCATGACTTTACTAATATCGAAGTTTTAACAAAAGAAGGCAATTCATTTGATGATATCAAACTCTATAAAGTTGATTGTCAACATGGTATAAAAGCTCTAACAGTGCCATATTTTGAATTTACGAGTAATTATTTTAACATGAGTGTACGCTATGAAGCTATGGGGGTTATTTTCCAACATAAAGATGAAGAAACTTTATATCTAGCTGGCGACACTATATTTTGTGATTTTGTTAAAAATGCTATTGCTCAATATGCACCTGCTAAAATTATCATCAACTGTGCAGATGCTCAATTTGAACATAGTGGCTCTATCATCATGGGAACTGATGATATTTTAAAACTTCATCAATATGCTCCTAATTTAAAAATAATAGCTAGTCATTTAGATACTGTAGGTCATGCCACTTTAAACCGTCAACAATTAAGCGAATTTATCACTCAACATAAATTAACCGATTATATCTTCGTACCAAAAGACGGAGAAATAATCTAAACGAAAATACATTTATCAGAAAAATCCCTTTAAATATTGAAATTAATTATCATTTTTATTATACTTGATATATAAATTATATATCCTAAAGAAAAGAAGTGATATTCTTGCAAAAAGAACATTTTGATATCACAGGTATGACATGTTCGGCTTGCTCTAGTAGAGTAGAAAAAGCTGTCGGTAAATTACCTGGTATAATCAATCACTCGGTGAATTTGCTAAAAAATTCTATGGTTGTGGAATTTGATGAAAAATTATTATCCACAAATGAAATCATTCAAGCTGTAGAAAAAGCTGGTTATGGTGCTTCATTGCATCATAATCAATCTTTGAGCAAACAAAGTCCTACAAAAATTGAAAATAAAGCAGAAGATATTCATACACAAATGAAAAAACGTTTATTTATCTCTATTATTTTCATGTTACCTCTATTTTATATTTCTATGGGACATATGTTTTCCTTACCTATGCCCTCTTTACTTCTAGGTACAGAAAATGCTCTTTCGTTTGCTTTTACTCAATTTTTATTATTAATTCCTATAGTATTCGTCAATTTCAAATATTATAGTGTAGGCTTCAAAACATTGTTTCAACTTTCACCTAATATGGATTCTTTGATTGCTCTTGGCTCAAGTGCTGCCATTATCTATGGTATTTATGCCATTTATAAAATAAGCTTTGCCTTAGGTCATGGAGATTTATCTACAGCTCATCATTTCAGCATGGATTTATATTTTGAATCAGCAGGTATGATTTTGACCTTGATTACTTTAGGGAAATTTCTCGAAAGTAGAGCTAAAAACAAAACATCTGATGCTATCACCAAATTGATGAATTTAGCACCGAAAACAGCTCTTCGCTTAGAAAATAATCAAGAACAAGAAATTTCTATTGATGATGTAAAACTAAATGACATTCTAATCGTCAAAGCAGGTGCAAGTATTCCTACAGATGGTATTATTATTGAAGGTCATGGCGTTATTGATGAATCTTCTCTTACTGGTGAACCTATTCCTTGTGATAAAACCATTGACCAAACTGTAATCGGTGGTACAATCAATAAATCAGGCTATTTTAAAATGCGTGTTACTAAAATTGGCGAAAATACTACTTTAGCTCAAATCATAAATTTAGTAGATGATGCCACTAGTTCCAAAGCACCTATTGCCAAAATCGCTGATAAAATCAGTGCTATCTTTGTTCCTATTGTAATAACACTCGCTATTATTGCCACTATCATCTGGCTATTTAAAGGCGAAAGTTTAGAATTTGCTTTATCTATTGGTATCTGTGTATTGGTTATTTCTTGTCCTTGTGCTTTAGGACTTGCTACACCTACAGCTATTATGGTAGGCACAGGTAAAGGTGCAAGTTTAGGTATTTTATCCAAATCAGCCCAAGCATTAGAAACTCTTCACAATATCAATACAGTTGTTCTCGATAAGACAGGCACAATAACTCAAGGCAAACCTCAAGTAACAGATATTTATACTTCAAAAGAAATAACACTTCAACAATTGTTGACCGTTGCCTCTTCATTAGAAAAATTATCTGAACACCCTTTAGGTGAAGCCATTCTTCAAGTAGCAGACAAGCACAATATATCGACTTTAGCTGTAGAAAATTTTAAACAAATAGCAGGGCAAGGATTATCTGGCATTATTGACAATTCCATTTGTCTTGCAGGTAATCAAAAATTATTAATCGCTCATGATATTAAAAATGAACAGCTATTTTCCCTAGGTAATAAATTAGCCCAGCAAGGAAAAACACCTTTATACTTCACTAAAGATGATAAAATCCTTGGCTTAATAGCTATCGCTGATACAATTAAAGCAACAAGTCCTCAAGCTATTCAAGAATTAAAAAATCTCGGTATCAATATCTATATGTTAACTGGTGATAATCAAATCACAGCAAAACAGATATCTAAGCAAATAAATCTTGAAGAAAATAATATAATTTCTGATGTATTACCTCAAGATAAAGAAGCTAAAATTCGTCAACTCCAAAATCAAGGACAAAAAGTAGCTATGGTAGGTGATGGCATAAATGATGCTCCTGCACTTGCTCGTGCTGATGTTGGTATCGCTATTGGAGCTGGTACAGATATTGCTATTGACTCTGCTGATATTATTTTGATGAAAAACAATTTACTAGATGTAGTAACTGCTATAAAATTAAGTAAAGCCGTTATCAAAAATATCCGTGAAAATCTCTTTTGGGCATTTATCTATAATATCATAGGTATTCCTATTGCCATGGGCTTATTTTATACTGCTTTTGGTTTAAAACTAAATCCTATGATTGGTGCTCTAGCCATGAGTTTTAGCTCCGTTTTTGTCGTAACTAATGCTCTTCGTTTGCGTTTTTTCCAAAATAATTATCAAACTTCATCCATAAATAAAGATAATTCATCTACTGCCATAAATATTCAAGCAATAGATTTAAATACATCAAAAGGAGACGATAATATGGGATTATTAAATAATTTATTCCACAAAAATAGTGAAAAACAAACTGAAAAAATCATATCTATTGAAGGTATGATGTGCCAACACTGTGTAAAACATGCCACAGAAGCACTGGAAAAAATAGATGGTGTCAGTGATGTAAAAGTAAGTCTTGAAAATAAAAATGCTGTTATTCATGTAAATCAAAATGTTACAGATGAGCAAATAACTAATGCCATTGTTGAAGCAGGCTATGAAGTTACTGCTATAAAATAAATAATATAAAATAATTAAAAATCCTTTCTATAATCTATTGAAAATTTTTAAGTCTATGTTATAATATTAAAAATCATATTTTTATGTTATAATATTAAAAATCATATTTTATAGAAAGGATTTTTTTATGTTTAAAACACTTGTAAAAATCATCTGCGTTATAACAATTTGTTTATTCACTACAAATTGCACCTCTGCTGAAAATTCAACTCCATCAAGCAATCAAAACACTTCCATGCAAACAACTCAAACAACAAAAAATTCCATTGATTTATCTTCTTATTTTGAAAATATTAATGGTACGGCTGTATTTTATACACCTGATACAAATACATATAATATTTACAATGATGAATTAAGCACCAAACAATCTTCTCCTTGCTCTACCTTTAAAATTTTCTCCACTTATGTAGCTTTAGACAATAAGACTATTGACATTAATAATTCTCTTCGAAAATGGAATGGCACTATTTACTGGTATGATGTATGGAATAAAGATATCGATTTAGATACAGCATTTAAAACATCTTGTGTTTGGTATTATCGCCAAGTCATTGATGAAATCGGACAAGATACTATGCAAAAATATATCGATAAATTCGATTATGGCAATAAAGATATTTCCGATTGGGACGGAAAAACAGATTTAGATGATGATCCTAGAGATTTAAAAGGCTTCTGGCTAGAAACTTCTTTAAAGATTTCACCATTAGAACAAGTACAATTATTAAATCGCCTATTTTCTACCAATGAAAATCCTATGGCTTTAGCTAAACTAAAAGAATTAATGTTAGTTTATGAAGATAATAACACTGGTCTAAAAATTTATGGCAAAACTGGTTTTGGTAAAGTAAACGGTGAAAATACTGATGCTTGGTTCACTGGTTTTTATGAGATCAATAATCAACGAACATATTATTCTGTACGTTTAGATGACCCTAAAAATCCTCAAGCATTAAGTTCCACGGCCAAAGAAATCGCTATTAATATCATTAAAAATCTAAATAAATGACAAAAGGCTTTTCTTAGTATCATTTTCACTACTACTAAGAAAAGCCTTCTTTTTTATTTATTTAACATACGCATTGCTCTTACAATTACTTCTTTATACTCTCTTTTTATTCTACTTGCTAATAAATAACTTATGATTGTAGCCAAAATAGCAAATACCCCACCTGTGATACCTACGCTGTTTAATCCTGCTAAATCAACAGATAACGAACCAGCAAAGGAACCTACAGCAATACCTACATTATAAGAAGATGATGTAAGTGAACCTGCTAATGCTAAAGTTCCTGGATAGAATTTCTTGGACACTTGTAAATAATACATCTGTGTTGGTGTGTTTAATAAATACATCAATACACCTAAACAGCAAATAACCACACTGCCTAAAATAAATGATTCCATAGTAAATGTTAATAAAATAGAAAATATTGCTTGTCCTGCAAATATCATCCATAAAATACGCATACCGCCCCAATAATTGAGCATAGGAGATAACAAATTACTAATCATTGCCGCTACACCAAAAATAACAAATGCTAAAGTCAATAAATTAGCAGATAAGCCCATTTTATCTAATAAAATCGGGGATAAATAAGTATAGAAACAATATGCAGAAGAACCACTTAAAATCATTGCACTTACTGCCATAATAATACGTCTATCTTTTAATAATACTAATTGTTCCATAATATTATTAGTTGGTGGTAAGTTTTTCGTTGGTAAAAATTTAATCATTAATAATAACAATAAAACACTAACAACAACGATAAAGGCAAATGCTACACGCCAACTTGCAAATTGTACGATAAACATACTAAATGGCACACCAAATACTGAAGCAATATTAAAGCCAGCAAAAATCCAAGATATTACCGAAGAAGTGTATTTTCTTGGGGCAACATCTGGAGCAAATGTCATTGACATTGAAATTAAAGCACTAGACACAGCTGCCAAAAATATTCTTGAAGCTAACATAACTGGATAATTAGGTGCTAACATACAAGCCACATTACCTAGTGTAAATAAAAACATTAAGCTTAAAACCGTACGATATCTAGGAAATCTTGATAGATATGCCGTAATTAAAGGTGCGCCCACTGAATAAACTATGGCAAATGCAGAAATCAATAAACCTGTTTGCGTGATTGATACATTCAAATCTTCTGCAATATTCGGCAAAATACCAATAACCACATATTCACAAGTACCCAATACAAAACTAAGCATAATCAACATGATTACTCTGATATTAAACATAATGTTATGATCTCCTTTACTATTTTTTTATTTATATTCCCTGTGCTTATTATTAGTAATAATAAGTAATTTAACTCGTTAAACGTTTACTATTATATATATTTTTTTTTATAAATACTATGCTTTCATATATTAAAAACATTGCTAAATGTCTTTTCTTTTTTTACACAATAAACACAAAATTAAAAGAGCAGATTTTAAAATCTACTCTTTTTCCCAACCGATTGGAGGAATTTCACAAACTACTTCATCTCCATATTTTAGCCATTTTCCTGGTTTATATCCCATGCCCACACCTGATGGCGTACCTGTAGCAATGATATCTCCTGCTTCTAAAGTCATTCCTTGTGATAATTCTGATACTACTTTTGGTATATCATTTAAAAATAATTTTGTATTTGAATTTTGGCGAAGTTCCCCATTTACACTGCATTTTATATCCACCTCTACAGGAAATGGCAAAGCTGATTTATGCAAAATAACAGGGCCCATAGCACTATAAGTATCTAGAGATTTTCCCTTAAACCATTGCATATGTTTTAATTGCAATCTACGTGAAGAAAAATCATTGAAAATACTATAACCAAAAATATAATCTTCTACTTTATCCACAGGTATATTTTTGCCAGTTTTACCTATGATTACCGCCAATTCCACTTCATAATCTAAAGCATTATCTATATCCAAACAAGCTTGTACATCTTCATTTGTACCAATTATTTTAATCGCACGCTTGCCAAAATAAACTGCATCATTACTTGTTTTCTTGAAAATTTTTGCACGTTCACTAGCTTCTTCTAAATGATCTTGATAATTTACACCCACACATAAAATATCATGTATTGGTCTTTCTATTGGTGATAATAATTTAACTTCACTCAATTTATAGCTCTTAAAATCATTATTTTCATCATCTAATTTTATCTGTATATCTTTTATATCATCTTCATTTAATTGTTCAATCACATCTTGCATACAGCAAAAAGTTTTATCTGCATATAAATCATTAAGTGCTATTATCTCATCTTCATCATTTGCTAAAACACCTATCAATTTCTTATTTTCTATTTTAAAATTTACAAACTTCATTATCCTTCATTCCTTTCCTCACATACTAACTAAAATATATATTATACATTTTCAATCCAAAATCCTTCTATTTTATAATCCTATTCAACAAATAGGTTTTAATGAAAATAAATTTATATAATTATTTCACCAATCTAAATTTATTATTGTATTTGCTCTAATAAATTATTTTATATTCATCTTGACATTATATACTATTCATACTAAAATAATAGTAAATAAGATATAAATTTCTTTTATTCTTTTAATTTATAAATATATTTTAAATCTATATATAAACAAGTAATTATCATATTTTCATAAACTTTAAACCTACTATAAAAGTAGGATAGGAGGATATATTTCATGACTAAATCTCTTTTAAATATTACGGACTTATACGCTAGTGCTGAAGATAAAACAATTTTACAAAATTTAAATTTAAATATAAATAAAGGTGAAACTCATATTTTAATGGGCCCTAATGGTGCAGGAAAATCTACATTAGGCAATGTCATTATGGGTAATTCTCAATATAAAGTAGACCGTGGAAGTATATTTTTCAAAGATGAAGATATTACTTCTACTAGAACTGATGAACGTGCTCAAAAAGGATTATTCTTATCTTTCCAAAGCCCTATAGAAATTCCTGGTGTTTCTATCTCTCAATTTATCCGTACTGCTATGGAAACAAAAGAAAAAATCCGCCTAAAAGCTTTTCGCGATAAATTAAAAACTGTTACTAAGACACTCGGTATCAATGAACAATGGATTAATCGTGAATTAAATGTAGGATTTTCTGGTGGCGAACGCAAAAAAATTGAAATGCTTCAATTATTAATGCTAAATCCTAAATTAGCTATCTTAGATGAAACAGACTCTGGTCTTGATGTTGACGCTGTAAAAACTGTTTCTCGCGGTATACAGACATTCCAACAAGATGACCAAAAATCTTTATTAATCATCACTCACAACAGCAAAATCCTTGAATATCTCCATATTGATTATGTTCATATCTTAATCAATGGAAAAATCATCAAAACAGGAGATGCTTCTTTAATAAAAATCATCAACGAACAAGGCTATGAACCTCTTATCACTGGACAAGGAGAATAAAATCATGAATGAAGCAGAAAAAAGACAAAATGAATATATAAATCAAACTGCTGAACGTGTAGAAAATCGTTATGATTTTAAAAAAGCAGAAAAAGATGCTTATCGTCTCAAAAAAGGTCTCACGCCAAAAATCGTAGAAGAATTATCTGCTAAAAAAAATGACCCTGAGTGGATGCGTGAATTTCGCTTGCGTTCTTTAGAAATCTACCACAGCTTAGATGTACCACCATGGGGACCATCTATTGATGATTTAAATATCGACAATATCGTAACTTATGTAAAACCAAATACTGATATGCAAGGTTCATGGAAAAATGTACCTGAAGATATCAAAGACACTTTCGATAAATTAGGTATTCCTCAAGCTGAACAAAAATCCCTAGCTGGTGTCGGTGCCCAATACGACTCTGAGGTCGTTTATCACAATCTCAAAGAAGAAGTTGCCAAACTAGGTGTAATTTATACAGATATCGAAACTGCTCTCAAAGGCCCTTATGAACCTATGATACGTGAACATTTTATGAAACTTGTAACACCTCGCGATCATAAATTTGCAGCCTTACATGGTGCAGTTTGGTCTGGTGGCTCTTTCGTATATGTACCACCTGGAGTAAAAGTGGACATTCCACTTCAATCTTATTTCCGCCTAAATGCAGCAGGTGCAGGGCAATTTGAACATACTTTGATTATCGTAGATAAAGGAGCTGACCTTCACTTCATCGAAGGCTGTTCTGCTCCTAAATATAATGTAGCTAATTTACATGCTGGCTGTGTAGAATTATTCGTCGCTGATGATGCAAAATTGCGTTACTCCACAATTGAAAACTGGTCAAAAAATATGTATAATCTCAATACAAAAAGAGCAAAAGTAGGCAAAAATGCTACTATGGAATGGATTTCTGGCTCATTCGGCTCTCATATCTCTTACCTTTATCCAATGACAATTCTTGCAGGTGAAAATGCCAAAGCAGAATTTACAGGAATTACATTTGCAGGTAAAGGGCAAAATCTCGATACAGGAGCTAAGATGGTGCATAATGCCCCTCATACATCTTCTTTAATCAACACAAAATCTATTTCTAAAGATGGTGGTGCTAGTACATTTAGAAGTTCTGTCGTTGTAGCCAAACAAGCACAGCACAGTAAAGCCCTAGTTTCTTGCCAATCTTTAATGCTCGATAATATTTCTCGTTCAGATACCATTCCAGCAATGGACGTGCGTACAAATAAAGCCAGTGTCGGACACGAAGCCAAAATCGGTCGCATTAGTGATCAAGCTGTATTTTATCTTATGAGTAGAGGTCTAAGTGAAGCCGCTGCTCGTGCTATGATTGTAAACGGATTTGCTAATCCAATATCCAAAGAATTACCAGTAGAATATGCTGTAGAAATGAATCATTTAATTCAATTAGAAATGGAAGGCGCCATTGGCTAAAAGGAGATATGACTATGAATATAAAAATTGAACATGCAAATAGTTTACCAATGCCAACATGGCGTTGGTTAAAATTAAATGATACAACTATATCTTATGATAATATAGATAAATTAACTCCCCTCAAACCTCAAATTATCAATTCCACGGAAAATATTTCCCTAGCTTCACAAAAAGATATAGCTTTTGCTGACTTTCCTCACATCACTACTGGTATCGGCTCAGATGCTAATAATTTTGTAGTAAATAACGCTAGTAACAAAAACTATTTCACTATCAAAGCAAATACGATTACCCAAAAACCTTTAATCTTCATTTATGATTTAACCGATAATCTTGATTTAATTGATGATAATTATATTTACGCTCAAGAAAATAGCCAAGCTACTATAATTATCGTTTACAATTCTCCTTATCATAATCAAGGTTTTCATGCGAGCAGTACAAAAATTTTCGCTGAAAAAAATGCCCAAATTAAAATAATTCAATTGCAAACACTCGGCAAAGATTATTTTAATTTTGATGATATCGGCACACTTGCTCAAGAAAATGCTCGTATATCCATTCAACAAATTGCTTTAGGTGCAAATAAAAATTATCTAGGTGCAAATATTGATTTACTACAAAATAATGCACAACTAGATTTCCAAACAGATTATTTAACTACTAAAAATCAAATGCTCGATATGAACTATATTGTCAATATCCTAGGTCAAAAGACCAAAACTAATTTAATGACAAATGGTATCTTAATGCATAACGCTCAAAAAATACATCGTGCAACTTTAGATTTTAAACAAGGTTGCAAAGGTTCTATAGGTACAGAAGCAGAAAATGTATTATTACTTGATGAAGATATCCACAATAAATCAATTCCTCTAATTCTCTGCGGTGAAGATGATATCGAAGGCAATCACTCCGCTTCTATCGGTGAAATGGATAAGGAGCAATTATTTTACCTGCAAACTCGTGGCTTAAATGAAAGACAAATTCGCCAAATGCAAATTGACTCCAAACTTCAATTAATCACAACAAATTTACCTGAAGAACTTCACGCTTATATTTCCACTTATCAACAGGAGGCTTTCTATCATGAAAACTAATTTTCGCCAAGATTTCCCTATATTAAATGATAAAGCAAACCCTGTCGTTTATTTAGATAGTGCTGCTACTACGCAAAAACCACTAAGTGTGATAAAATCCCTAGAAAATTATTACACATCTCAAAACGCAAATCCCCTTCGTGGTCTTTATAAATTGAGTGCTACTGCTACAAGTGAATACGAACAAGCTCGCCACAGCGTAGCACAATTCATCAATGCTAATGAAGATTGTGAGATTATTTTCACTAGAAATACTACTGAATCCTTAAACCTCATTGCCTACACTTACGGCATGGAAAATATCCAAGAAGGCGATGAAATCGTAATCTCCATTCTTGAACATCATAGCAATATACTACCATGGCAAATGATAGCAAAATTAAAAAAAGCTACATTAAAATATATGTATATAAATGATGAAGGTATTATTTCTGATGAAGAAATCCAAACAAAAATCACACCTAAAACAAAGATAGTTTCTATCACTCAAGTTTCAAATGTCTTAGGCGTTGCCACTCCTTTAAAAGCTATAATAAAAAAAGCTCATGAAGTAGGTGCTATCGCCATTGTTGATGGTGCTCAAGGTGCTCCTCATATGGCAACAGACGTCCAAGATTTAGATTGCGATTTTTACGCATTCTCCGGTCATAAAATGTTAGCACCTATGGGAATTGGCGTTTTATATGGAAAAAAATCCATACTTGAACAAATGCCTCCATTCTTACGCGGTGGCGAAATGATCGAAACAGTATCCGAACAAGATGCTACATTTGCCCCACTTCCAGAAAAATTTGAAGCTGGTACACCTAACGTATCTGGAGCAATAGCATTAAAAGCCGCTATCGAATATATAAATCAAGTAGGATTTTCCTATATTGAACAACAAGAAGAAAAATTAATGAAAATCGCCATGGAAGAATTATCTAAATTGCCTTATATCACTATTTATGGCTCATCAGATTATAAAAAACATAAAGGCGTATTGAGCTTTAATATTCAAGATATTCACCCTCATGACGTATCTTCACTTGTCGATTATCATGGGAATATAGCCCTTCGTGCAGGCAATCATTGTGCTCACCCATTATTAAAATATCTAAATGCACAATCAACAAATCGCATAAGCTTTTATTTCTATAATACAAAAGAAGATGTTTATCAATTCATTGAACAAATAAAAAAAGTAAGGAGTTATTTAGGATACGATGTTTAATCTCTATAATGAAATCTTAACTGAACACAACCTTCACCCTAATAATAAATGTTCACTAGCAGATGCTACACATCACCAACATGGTATCAATCCTAATTGCGGTGATGAAATCACGCTCTCCTTAAAACTCAATAATAATATTATTGAAGATGCTAGTTTCCAAGGTTCAGGTTGTGCTATTTCCCAAGCTTCCACAGATATCATGATTGATTTAATGCTCGATCAACCAATCGACAAAGCCAAAGAATTATGTCGTTTATTCATCGGCATGGTTCAAGGCACAATCACTGATGAAAAAGAGCTTGCTCCTTTAGATGAAGCTCTTACCTTTAAAAATATATCCAAAATGCCAGCTCGTGTAAAATGTGCCGTACTCAGCTGGCATACTATGGAAACAATCCTAGACAAAGCCCTCCAAAACTCTCAATAAATAAAAAGTATCATCTTGATTTAAATAGTTCAAAACTAAAATTAAGATGATACTTTTTTATTTTATCTAAAATTTACCAACCAAAATCAAGAAAAATCTCGCTAATCCTTGATAAATAAACATTTTCACTAAATCCCTTCAAATCTCATTATTGCTGGTAAAAAATAAGTAAAATCCTTGTTTATCAACACTTTTAATAGTACAATAAAATCATAAAGATTAATTTTTCTAGCATTTAACTTTAACAAGAGTTGTATTTGAATTCTGTACTATTTTCTACATCATCAAAAAATACTTTTATTTAACTTTAACAAGAGTTGTATTTGAATTTGTTCTATCAAATTCTATAGTTACATAATCTACATTTAACTTTAACAAGAGTTGTATTTGAATTTCAAGAAATCAGCGTCATCTTTTTTGGGTATATATTTAACTTTAACAAGAGTTGTATTTGAATCATGTTATATACTGGGTTTGAACAAATAGGATATATTATTTAACTTTAACAAGAGTTGTATTTGAATGATGATAATATTGATAAAGAAAAAGAATTACATTCATTTAACTTTAACAAGAGTTGTATTTGAATAAAAGATATACAACTAGAATTTTAATTTTTTTAGGTATTTAACTTTAACAAGAGTTGTATTTGAATTAATGTTCTTCCATTGTTTCACCTCGCTATCAAAATTTAACTTTAACAAGAGTTGTATTTGAATTAGTAATTAGCAATAATACTCCAACATCTTTTATATTTAACTTTAACAAGAGTTGTATTTGAATATTCTAATGATTACTTTATATTTATTAACCCCTATATTTAACTTTAACAAGAGTTGTATTTGAATTAACAAGAGATAACATGGGAAAAGTAGTGGTTTGATTTAACTTTAACAAGAGTTGTATTTGAATGAAAGTACCCATTTTGTGTATAACGTTTTTTTATGGATTTAACTTTAACAAGAGTTGTATTTGAAGCTTTTAATAAAATGCACGTATGGGCTTTTATCCACTATTTAACTTTAACAAGAGTTGTATTTAAATGTTAGCATGCAATATTCCACAGCGTCCACCATATTGATTTAACTTTAACAAGAGTTGTATTTAAATTAACTCTCTAGCATTAGTATAACAATGAAAAAAGCCTTAGGAACTGACCCTTCCTAAGGCTTTTGTGCGTCATCATGAGTTTGATTTCGTCTATACTTAGTATAATATATTACATAGATTTTGCAATACAAAGCTTGTTATTGTGCAAATAAATATTTATGATAAACTACATCCTAAAAATCAAATAAAAACGGCAGCAAAATGGCAACAATAAAAAAGTACCTGCATAAAACAGGCACTTTTATAAATAAATATACGAATATTATTTTCTCACAAAAGTCATAATTATAGTATCTTCACTATAATTATGCTTCATTTTCTCATAGTCTTTAGCCTCAATAGGTGTTATAACTACAGTCTTTAAGCTAGGATTTAATTTATTTACCTTTTCTACTACGCCTAAATGTTCATCACCATGAAAACTTCCTTGTACATGGAGGACTTTTGTATCTTTATGTTCCTTTAAAAATTCAACAATACTTTCCGCCATTGTTATAACTACTATTTTTTTATTTTTATGACTTTCATATACGCTTATTTTATAAGCTTTTTTACTTCATTTTAATTAATTATCATCATATTTTTTATATAATCAAAAATAGAATGGCAACAAAATGGCAACATAAAAATATATATTTTATAATTATACGTACTATACATTTTTATAAACATTGTACGCTTTTTCAATTTCTTTTTTATCTTGCTCATTAAATAACTGGTCTATAGATAACATTTTATATTTCTCTAATTCTTTTAATACAGATGTATCTATTATAACCTTAAATCCTTTAAAGCTTTTTTTCTTATTCAATTTTCTTCTTATCATGGATATCCTCCTAATATTGAAAGAGGCTATCCTCTATGGTACAATATTTCACAGAGGGTAACCTCTGGTTTTTTATAAGGCAGTCTGTAACACTTTGGTCGGTAGTGCAGGCTGTCTTTTTTATTTACATTTTATTATTCTTTATAAATTCTTCAGCTAGTTTTGGATTTTTCCTTACTATTTTCATAAACTCTTTTATAAGAACATATTCATCATCATAAGCTCTTATATTTCTTCCTGGTCGTGCTGTACTAATTTCTTTTGTTGTTCCCACTGGTCTTCCAGCACCTTCACGCTTTCCACCTCTACCCATTTCATTTTTACCTCCTAAATCTAATAAACCAATATGAAATAATTACTCCCATGCTTACACCATTGAGCCAATTAATAAAATCTAAATCTTTAAACTTTAAAATAAAATTAATTAAAACTATTATGGTAAACAATATCATTGTTTTCATCGGTTATACATGATAGAATAATCGTAGTGGAGCGGATAACCGCTCCTTCTACGGCTCTGCTTTATCGTTTACGCTTGCGAGGCTTTCTACGATTTTGCGGAGCTTTTTTATTTGCTTTTCTTTTTAACCATCTACCTATCTTTATTAATGTTTCACCAATAACTATAAGATAAGTAGATACTTCAAGAAAATCCTTTACATCATTATCTATCATGTAAGCACCTCCCTTCTATGCTTATATTATAGCATATTACGATTATTTTGTAAAGCGAATTTATCAATATTAAAATAAAAAAAGCCCCTATTACCTAGATTTTTTCTAAGTAATAGGGGCTTCTTTTTTAGCAATAAAAGAAAATGTTATTTAATTATAACTCTTTTATTAAATTTTATCTATAATTTTATTTACTTCTGCGATACCTTTACCATCTAGCGTATCTATTATTCTAAGATAGGCTGTATTTCTAGCTACTACAGATGTGCTAGTAGTCGTAATTATTTGTTTTTGTAATTTTTCCTTAAGCTTTCGTTTTTCATCCTCAAGTTTGGACCTGATAAAAATTTTGGTTAGTTCTTTTAATATGTTCATTTATATAATCTCTCTTTCATAGTCTGTAATACCTCTAGCGATAGCATTAGCAAATTCTTCTATTCTATACATAAGTTTATAAGCATCTTCTTGATTTGAAATAAATGCTGTTTCTACTAATACTGCAGGCATACTTGTTTCTCTTAATACACATAAATCAGGACGTTCTTTAATGCCACGGTCCACCATATTAAGAGAATTAACAATTTGTGCCTGAATACATTTAGCTAAAATATTAGATTTTCCACCATCTAAAGCATAAACTAATGTTTCTGTTCCTTTTGCACTAGCATTAACAGCAGAATTACAATGAATAGATATAAAAATATCTGCACCACTATTATTTGCAGTAGCACATACATTAGGTTTACCCTCTGTTTCTCCGTTTAAATTATCACTCTGGATAAGCTGGCATGGATAGCCGATAACTTCCATTGTCTTTTTTAATTTTTCCCCAATAGCTAAAGCAATATCTACTTCTCTTAAATTATTAGCACATGCTCCTGGGTCTAAATCCATATCATGTCCAGGGTTGATAAAAATTTTTAACATTATGCATACACTCCTTTTTTCGGCTTTTTTATCGGTTTTTAAAGCCGATAAATCTACCGATTACCTTCCTATTATCTACCAATTAAATCCTTTAACTGTGCGGTTTGTAGGTTTTTATCTTCTAATTACTGTCCAATTATCTACCGATTAGCAACCGATTATTTACCAATTAACTATAAGATAACGTTAATCTATATTACATAAATTAACCGCGTCGAAATCGACACTATTAACCCATTAAATTCGAGGTGTTTTACAAAAATAGCTATTTTTGCAATATATTATGCATACACATTACAAAAAGTGCCTATTTTGTAATATCTTTATTTGTAGAATTATTAACTCGTACTAGACCACCTAAATATCCAAGAAGTCCAGCACTTATTGTTGTAGACAATTCATTATTCATATAAAAAATAGCCGTTATTAAAGCTATTACAAGCCCGATAACGACTACTAAATTTACTATATCCAGTTTTTCATATTGCATTTTATCCCTCCTCTTTTCTTTGAGGTAGTTGAATTGTTTTATTATACAATCCAGTTATAGCTCCATTCCCTCCTAATGCTTTATAAGTATTATACATATCTGTTAAGTTTTCTAATGCCCAAATTGGTAAGAAGCCTTCTTTTTCTGCGTTGTGGCAAATGTTTATAATTTCCACTCGCAGAAGTCCTCTTATTGCTCCATCTATATTTTGTGCTTTTTTATCTTTTTCTTCCTGCTCTTTTTTATATTCCTTATATAAGTTATATGCAAATTTTACAATACCAGCTTGTACAACCAATATTATTAAATTAATCCAATCATTTTCTAAAAAATTATTCATGTTCTACCTCCTTTGATAAACTCCTATAGAGGAGTTGATTTATTTTGAATAATAAAAGATTAAAATTACCTAATGGGTTTGGTAGTATTACCAAGAAAAGTGGTCGCCGTAGACGTCCCTATGAAATAAGAAAATTCATTGACGGACGTCAAAAAGTTATAGGTTATGAAACCACCTATGAAAGTGCCTTAGCTTTTTTATGCGAATATAATAAAAATCCGTTGTTATTTAGTCCTAGTGAAATTACTTTTGATGAACTATTCTGTTTAGTAAAAGCTTATTTGTACCCACGTATTAAAGAACGTACACAGTCTAGCTATAATTGTGCTTATAAACATCTAAATCGTTTATACGATAAACAGTTTGCTAAAATTCGTATTGGTGATTTACAATCTGCAATTCGAGATATTCACGACAGTGGTGCTGGATATAGTACCCAAAAGAAAGCAAGACAGGTGTTGCACCACATGTATACCTACGCAGTGAAGTATGAGATAATTCCACCAGAAAAAGATATTAGTCGATATGTTGATATAGACAAAGATAAAAAAATTTATAAGAAAACAATCTTTAATACTAGACAAATTTATAAACTTTTTAGAGCTTCCGATAACAGATATGCAAAAATGATACTAATGCACATGATGTTAGGTACTCGTCCTAGTGAATTTTTAGCAATAGAAAAAACTGATGTAAAGCTTAGACAACGTTACCTAATAATAAGAGAAAGTAAGACAGAGGCTGGTAGAAATAGAATTATTCCATTGCATAAACAAACGTTACCTTTTTGGATAGAATTTTTAGCAGAAAATAATAAATTTATAGCTTGTGATGAACATGGTATACATTTGAATTACAGCAGATTTAGAACCAAATTTGATAAAACACTAATTGAATTAAATATTAAATATCACACACCTCATGAGTGTCGACATACTTTAGCTAGTTTATTGAATAATGTCGGTGCTAATATAACAGCAAGTAAACGTATTTTAGGTCATGCCAGCAATGACATAACCGAAAAACACTATACACATAAGGACCTACATCAGTTAAAAAAAGCTATGGATTTAATAGTTTTTAAATATTAAATTTTGGCACTAATACGGCGTTAATGTTAATCTATATAAATTGCTATATTCCTTTATTTTCTAAGGTGGAACATGGCACAAATACGGTAATATAATTTTTGACATAATAAAAGCACCCTCTAAGCCTTATTATTATTAGCTTCTTGGGTGCTTTTTGCTTTTTCTGCTAACACTTTCTTTTCTGTTTCTATAAGTTCTTTTCGTTTGTAATCTGGACACTTTGAATTAGTGCAAAAGCCTTCTGTATCAAATTTTCTTCCGCAAAATGTACAAAATTTAAGCATTTGTCAATTCCTCCAATTTTTTTGCATATTCATCTAATATATTTTGTCTTTCCTGTTGCAATTCACGAACATATTCATCATCATTGTTATTTTTGGCAATCTGTATTGCCTCATCAATTGCTTTAACCTTAGCTTCATATTCTGCTTTAAGAGCATTTGCTTGCTCCTCTAATGTAATAACTCTAGCAGGTGCAGAAATAGGTTTTCCAGTAATACTATCCCTTATATATCCTGTATCATTATCACCATCGCCACAATTACCAGTATAGTAATTCCAATCTTCATCAGATACTTCAATATATCCTTCATTTTTCAATTTTTCTACACCTCCCCAATCATCAGCTAAAACCAAAGGAACAGCAAATATTTTTTTACCTTCTTCATCAAATTTCATTAAATACATAAAAAATCAACCTTTCTTTAATAATTTAAGTTCAATGTACAATGGGGAGAATGGAACAACGGAAAAAATTATTTTCCTGTAACACTTACTTCTTTTTACAAAATCGCTGTATGTGGAAGTTATAGTTTCGATGATAATGATAATACTATAAACAATGTCAGCAATTTAAATTATTTTAACGCTCAAAAACGGTACTCATGTATTACTCATTACATTGCTATAGGCAAGTAACAATGGGGAAGTGCCAATGGAACAGACGGTTCTAACCCTCCATGGTATAATTTCCCTATTGCTTTTTCTAATATATGTTATCAAGTGGTTACAAACCGCAAAGATAATGGTTGGGGAGCAGTAGATGGAAACTCAGCGGGAGCTTGTAATTGGAATGCAAAACAAGTTCAAATTTATTCCAATGATGGTACAGTTCCAGTAAATTATGTTGCAATAGGTAAATAAACAATGGGGATTTGCTAATGATAGCGGACAGTGGAGAAAAGTAATTCATTTACCTATAGACTTTAAAAGCTTTTCTAGTATTTTAGCGGTAGGTATAAATAGTGATGATAGTGCAAATTGTGGATATCACTTAAATTCAAAAGAGCTAAATAGTTTTTCTTACTTATACGATGTTTCTTTATGTTATATTGCTATTGGGGTTTAAACACCTATTGCAAACCAATAACCACCACCACCATCACAAACAGTCCACATATTGGTAGTAGTTAATTTATCAACATAGTTATTTCCGTTAGAACTATCCCCACTTCTTTTAGTAGTAACATGACCGTTAAAACATTGTTTTATAAATGCAATAGGAAAAGTAACAGTTCTACCACCATAACCTGTATCACTTCTATATCCCCATTGTTCAACCTCAACAATGGGGAGAATGGAACAACGGAAAAAATTATTTTCCTGTAACACTTACTTCTTTTTACAAAATCGCTGTATGTGGAAGTTATAGTTTCGATGATAATGATAATACTATAAACAATGTCAGCAATTTAAATTATTTTAACGCTCAAAAACGGTACTCATGTATTACTCATTACATTGCTATAGGCAAGTAACAATGGGGATTTAATCAGATTATTTACAGAAATATTACTAAAATAACCTTGCCAATAACTTTTGTTAATCCGTTTATAGCATTAGCAACTCCTTACAATGATGATAAAGATGTATCAGGAAATTATCTAGCAGGCTTTGCTATTAGAAATTTAACAAATACAGATTTTAAGATAAATCAGGCTGATGTTGGATTATATGCTAGTTGGATAGCTATAGGATATTAAATACCCAATGCTATATAACATACAGAGACTCCATATAGATATGAAAAACTATTTAAAGCTTTAGTATTTATATGGTAACCACAATTAGCACTTTCATCAGTATTAATACCAGAAGCTACTATGATTGAAAAATTATTAAAACTTATTGGCAATGTAATTGTTCGTCTATTAATATGACGATTATCAAATCCCCATTGTAGAATTAGACCATTACTATATTTAACCCACCCATTTTGTGTTAAACTGCCTCCAACAATGCCACCGAGTGTACCGTCGGTTTTGAATTGATTAATGAGGTTTCGGACAAATTCAGTTGTAGCTATTTTTGTACTATTATCAGAAGTTCCTTGTGTAGGAGCTGTAGGACTTCCTGTTAATGCAGGACTTGCTTTTGGTGCTAACGTAGATAAATCAATATTACAAGCTGTTGCTGTTCCAGCATTAAGATATATAGGTTTACTAGCACTTCCTACTGTAGAAGTTCCTAATTTACTAGCAGTTGTAGCATTTGCTACAGAGCTTACAGTTTTCCACGTTCCATCTCCAGCTAAAAAATGGCTTGCGTTGCCATCTCTCTTTGGAGCTAAACCGTTTGCAGTAGTGGATACAACTGCTGTACTTGCTTTGCCATTCCATGTAGTTTTTTCTGTATCTGTTACAAATCTGTGTGTCGCGTCTTGAGTAATCATGGTGGCAGGGTGATTTGCTGGGTGTACATAGTTGTTTGCACCTGTTGCAATACCATCTAATTTTTTCTTTAGTTCTGGGGTCATGTAACCTTTCAAACTATCTGTAACCTCTCGCCAATCTTGAGCATTTACTACGTTTTGCAATGTATCAAGCCATTGCTTTAATAATTTATCATTAGATAAAATTACACTAAAAATCAAATTCATTGTAGAATAAAGCACTGGGTCCTTTGAAATAAGTTGCGGAATTTCTAAAAAGAAATCATTACTACTAGGTATTGATTCATCTGGTCTTTTAAACCCATTTATCTCACTTGGCATTAATAACCCAAATTCTTTTTTTAATTCTTCACTATTCATCTAACCACCTCAAAACTCTACAGTCCATTTAAATATTGCTCCACTTTCAGCATCTACACCTTTAGATGTTAAGAGTCGCATTTTAGCAGCAGTTTGTTCTTCTTCATCTATCAAAGCTACTTCATTTATTGCACCAGTATACTCACCAGCTTCAATTTCTGCTTCAAAACAAACAGAAGTTTCAACCGGATAAGTAACTTCTTTTATATTTTTAGTTAGAACAACATTATTAAGTGGACCATTATCTGTTGGTGGTGCAGGATTTCCTTGCTCGTCTGTTTCCCCTGCTATACCAAAAGCCATTTTTACAATTTTACTTATTCTCCCTGTTGTTCCTATAGCTTGTGCAAATGCAGTTCTATAATCTGTAGTCGTTTTTTTATTGCTTTTTAAAAATGTATCTTGGTCAAATTCACTTTGTCTTTGTACACCTACTCCATTAACAGTTAAAGTATGTGTTGTATTTACATTACTCATAATATTTCTTTGCTCCCTTCATCTATAATTCCATGTTTTGTACTATAAAAAACACATATATTTTCCATTTGTTTATCTATTTCATAAGCACCACTTAAAATATGGCTACCATCTAAACAAAAAGAACCGTCCCAGCAGTTTTTTGTATTTGCTGTACGGTTCTGTATAACATTATTTTTATTTATATTAGAAACTTGATATTTTTTATAAATTTTTTGTTTATTATTTATTTTATTTTCTGTTTTATTACTATAACTAATAACTTGTTTACATTTAGAATTTATCTGCTCTTTATTTTCAATTTTATAATTAATATTTATATATAAAACAGGCATTAATAGATTTTTTATACAGAACCGTAC
>OGDL01000080.1_pt1 | contig 38945 bp, 38 predicted proteins | sample 1570471 | NCBI WGS metagenome assembly OGDL01 (sample SAMEA2582163, study PRJEB24529) | metagenome | biome: Human gut stool | place: China | collected 2011 | reverse complement strand
CCTGTCCTAGTTGCCCATTAGCTCCAGTAAGTAATACATAATCTCCTTGATATCTCTCTGTATGCTCTTTAAAAGATTGATGTTTTTTATCTTTTTCTGATAGAGTAAGTTCTGTTATTCCATACTCTTCTAATTTCCAATCAATATTTAAATCTTTATCATCATACATTATTCCACTATCATATTGTGGTGCATATATATCTGTACATTTATATTGAAACTCTGTTTCATCTTCTAAAGTTAAAAATCCATGAGCAAATCCTGCTGGTATATAGAACATCTTTTTATTATCTGCACTTAATTCTATTCCATACCACTTACCATATGTTTTACTTCCTTTTCTAATATCTACTGCTATATCATATACTGAGCCTTTTATTACCCTTACTAGTTTTCCTTGAGAGTGTTTAGTTTGAAAGTGTAATCCTCTTAATACTCCCTTTTTAGATTTTGAGTGATTATCTTGTACAAATTCCTCTGTTATTCCTATCTCTTCAAACTCTTTTTTACTATATGATTCTAAGAAAAACCCTCTATTATCTCCAAATACAGTAGGCTCTATTATACATAGTCCCTCTATACCTGTTTCTATTCTTTTAAACTTACTCATCTACTCCACCTATTTCACTAAATTTATTAGATACTCCCCATATTTTGACTTCATTAATGGTTTAGCTAACTCCAATACTTTTTCTTTACTTATCCATCCATTTCTATATGCTATCTCTTCAAGACAAGCTACCATTACTCCTTGCCTACTTTGAATAGTTTTTACAAAGTTAGCTGCTTCAAGTAAAGCATCATGTGTTCCTGTATCTAACCAAGCCATTCCTCTTCCAAAATTAACAACATGTAGTTTTTCTTCTTGTAAATACATTTCATTAATTGAAGTTATCTCTAACTCTCCTCTTTTTGATGGCTTTACTTTCTTAGCTTTCTCTACAACTGTATTATCATAAAAATATAGTCCTGGTACTGCATAATTTGATTTTGGATTTTGAGGTTTCTCTTCTAAAGAGATTACTTTTCCATCTTTATCAAACTCTACCACTCCGAAATCTTTAGGATTAGGTACATAATAGCCAAATATTGTAGCTCCCTCTTTTCTTGCTTCAGCTTCCTTTAATATTCCTGTTAATCCATGTCCATAGAAAATATTATCTCCTAAAACTAATGCACAGGAATCATTACCTATAAATTTTTCTCCTATGATAAATGCCTCTGCTAAACCATTTGGTTTTTCTTGTATAGCATATTCTAGTTTTACTCCAAAATCTTCTCCATTTCCTAATAACTCTTTAAATAAAGTCAAATCTCTAGGAGTTGATATTACTAATATTTCTTTTATTCCTGATAACATTAAAATAGAAAGAGGATAATATATCATTGGTTTATCATATATTGGATTTATCTGTTTTGATATTGCTTTTGTTATTGGATAAAGTCTTGTTCCACTTCCTCCAGCTAATATTATTCCTTTCATTCTTTAAACTCCTTCCTTTTCATTTATAAATATTTCTTCTATAAATCCTTCAAAAGAATATCTGTATAAAATATCACCACTTAACTTTTTATATGGTACTTTAAAAAAATCTATATCTATATTTTCTATATCTTCAGCTTTTTCTACAACCATTATATTATTCTCATGATAAAAATCATAATGAATTATATCTTCATTTGTTGTTATTAGTTTAGTATTATAAGCTAAACACTCTAATGTTCTTAAGCTCAATCCTTTTTGATTTACTATGTTTTTTTCAAATGTTACTCTTGATTTTTTTATATTTTCAATATTTTCACTATATTTTATTTTTTTATTAGTAATAAACTCCTCTTTTTTCTTTTTATCTTGACTATATAATAAAATTTTATAATTTAATTTATTTTTAATACAATATTCAAAAATCTTTTTTACGTATATGTATCTTTCTTTATCCCTTTCTCTTCCTAAATAGTAAAAATCTATATTTTTCACTAAATTTTCATATTCTAAGAAAAAGCTTGGTCTCCATTTTAAATTATACCTTATTGCATCAGCTTTTTCGAAAGTATAAACTACATCGTAGTTTTCCTTGTATTCTTCTATTTTTTTTTGTTCCATTTTATCCCAAATAAATTTAAGAAACCTTATTTTTCTATTTTTTTTCTTTGCTAACTCTATAAACTCTTGACTATATCTTATCTCTCCAATAACTAAAACATAATCCTTATCCAAATATTTTTCTAAAAGTTTATTATAATAATTCTTTATCTTTTTATTATAAATTTTCTCTATAAATTTTCTAAAAATTTTAATTTCTTTTAACTTTCTTAATTTTTTATAATAATAAGAATTTATTTCTGGCTCACTTCCTAAAATAAACTCTACATCTTTAAAATATTTTTTTGTTTTTTCTAACATAATATTTTCATATTCTTTTAAAATAGGATCTACTGAAAGAATTATTTTTTTATTTTTTAATATTTCTAAATTCTCCATCCTTTTCTCCTTAATTCTTTCTTCTTCTCTTTTATTTTAGCCATAAATTTATTTCTTTTTATTTTTTTCAATAACTTTGCTAAATAATAGTATATATCTTTTCTTCTTATTAAGTAATTTTTCTCAACTTCAAAACCCTTTTCCATTGTTAAAATATCTTCTTTAAAGGTTAAAATATCGTACCAACGCTTAAAATATATATTTTTTTCTTCTTTAGCCTGAGAATCTAATATTCTCATCATTCCATTTTTAGCTTTCAAGAAATTCGAAGTATTTAAGTCTCCATGATAAATATTATTTTTATGTAATTTTTTAGTTATCTCCATTACTTCCTTTATCTCTTCAAGACTATCTAAAGTTTTTCCATCTATATATTCCATTATAATAAAACTCTCTACTATCATTCTATTTTTTCTTTTTACTATAGCACCATATACATCTACAAATTCTATTATTCCTTTTTCTCTTGCTTTATTTATATTTATTAAAGTATTTAAAGCTTCTCCATTTTTAAATAAAGTCATAAATTTTCTTTGAGGAATTATATTTTCTGCTTTAGGAGATTTTAATATATATTTCTCTTCATCTATATTTATTATAACTACATAATTTCGTACTGTATCCTTTAAAATTTTTTCTATTTTGTAGTTCTTATCTATTATTTTTTTTATGATATTCTCATATTTTTTTAAGAAAAAATATCCTTTATATCCTTTATAATTTATATTTTCCATATAAAATCTCCATCTTTTCTAATGTTTCTTCTATTTTTTTTATTACTTCTTCCTTATCTATTATTTTTAAATTTTCTTCCTTTTTACCTATTATTATTGAACTTATATCTGACTTTGGAGCAAAAATCCTCAAAGTATCTTCATCTTCTGTATAAATTGCAACTATTGGAATATTATATACAGAAGCTATATGGACTACTCCTGTATCTACACTAAATAACATATCACTATATTTTATTATTGCTGCTGCCTCTAATATATTCTTAGTTTTAGGTAATAGTTTTACTCTTTCTAATTTCAACTCTTCTAGCTTTGAATACATTTTATCATAAATACTTGGAATTGTTAAAAGATGTACTTCTATATTTTTATTTATCTTAGGAATATCTTGACAAAATATTTCTATATCTTCGTCAGTTAGACATCTACCTTGAGAACTCCCTAAAAAATTAAAAACTATATTTATCTTATTTTTATCAAAATAATTTTTATATTTATCTTCTAACTCTCCTAAATATACTTCATATTTTCTGTTAGAAATATCTAATCCTAATCCTTCTAATGCTTTCATATTTATATCAACAGCATGATCATTTTTATTCATATCAATATATTTATCAAATATTGTCAATTCATCTTTCTTTATACCAAATTTTTCATTCCTATAACATCCTATCAAATATTTAGGTTTCATTATTCTCAAACTTAGAATATGAAAAAATCTCAAATTCCTTGTAAAGTCAAAAAATAAATCATATTTATTTCTTATTTTAAATGCCAGTATCAGTTGCTCAAGTACTCTAAAAATTTTTATTTTATATTTTCTTTTTTCTCTAATTATTATTTTATTTATATTAGGATGATTCCATAATAGTGATTCACATCCTTTTTCTACAATTACATCTATTTTTATATTTTCATTTAAATTTGATAAAGTTCTTATCATTGGAGTTTTTACAATTATATCTCCAACTCTTCCTCCTTCAATAAGAATTTTTTTTATTTTTTCTACATTTACCTTATTTTTCTTTTTATTTCCTACTATTCTTATTAAAAAACCTCTCATATATTTAATCCCACCATTTTCTTAAACTCTTTCATTATATTTACCATTAAAAATTCTTCAATTTTTTCATTCATAAATTTATCTATAAATCTCTTTTTTCTTTCTTCATCATCTAATAATTTTACTATCTCTTCTTCAAAACTTTTTTTATCTCCTGTTTTAATTAATACTCCATATTTGTTTTTTCCTAAAATATCTTTTGGACCAGTTGGACAATCATATGCTATTACTGGTGTTCCTGATATCATGCTTTCTATAAAAACTAACCCTAATCCTTCTCCATATGAAGTATGTAAGAAAAGTTTTGCATTTTTCATCCATGGAAATGGATTCTTTTTCTGCCCTAGCAATAATACATCTTTTTCAAGATTTAACTCTTTAATTCTTTCTTCTAGCTCTACTTTTTGAGGTCCATCTCCTATTATATATAACTTATCTTTTATGCCTCTATTTTTCAAATTATAGTATATATCTATTAAATCTTCTCTTCCCTTTTCCTTTACTAATCTGGATACAGCTATCATATATTGATCTTTTAAAAGATTTTTATCCTCTATTTCAAATTGAGACTCTATATTGTTTTTTACTCTACCTATATCAAAAGGATTATATATTCTATATAACTTACTATCTTCAATATTAAAAAACTCTTTTGCTTCCATCTTCATTTCATCACAAATAGTCACTATTTTACTATATTTCTCAAAACGCTTCTTAAAACTATTATACTTCTTTTTATTCTTAATATATTTAGTTAGTGTATAATGAATCCATCCTATTTTAGGTAATGGTATTACATCTAGATATTTTCCTAAACTCATATCAAAATCTATTACTAAATCAAACTTCTCTTCATTTTCTTGCATAAATTTTTTTAACCATTTTTTCATATATATTCTTTCATAGCTTAAAAGTAATGGATATAGTAATCTACAAAAAATATTTTTCTTATTATTCTTTACCTTATTTCTAAATTTAACCATTTCCTCTGTTTTTATAAATATAACTGGTAAATTTTTAGGTATATCTTTAAAAAATATATTTTTTTCTGGATCATTTTCTTTTATTAAAACTGTTATTTCTAAATCTTTTTCTTTTGCTAAACCTTGTAAATATGAAATTAATACTCTCTCTATTCCTCCCATAAATAGCTGTCCATTATAAAACAATACTCTTTTCTTTTCCATAAAAATCTCCCTTAACTTATTGCTCTCTCTATTTCTCTCATATCAAAATTATTTATATCATCATCTTTATTCTCTTTTGAAAAAATTTGAATAGCCTTATCTGAATTTGGTCCCCATAATATGCTATTGTTTCCTATAACATCTTCTCTATATATAGCTATCACTTTTTTATCTAACCCTACTCCTATATGTACAATAGAAGTATCTGGAGATATTATCATTTCACAATTTTTTATCAAAGCTATTACTTCTTGTATTCCAGCTAACTCTATATAGTGTACTCTTTTATCTTTTATCTTTTCTTTTATCTCTAATATCTCTTTTTTATTTTCTCCATGTCCCAACAAATATAATTCATTTTCTCTATATTTCAAAAGAATTTCTATAATCTTTTCTATATTTTTTCTATTAAAATTTCTATGTTTACTTGCAGTATATGGATTTAATATAATCCTTTCTTTTCCACTTGCCTCAAGTATATTTTCCTCTTCTTTTATTTTTTTCTCTACCTTTACCAGAGCTTCATCTGATATTTGGATATCATAATTACTTTGTATCTCTTTTATTCCTAATACTTCTAAAATATTTATAAATCTTTTAGTTATATGAGAATTTTTTTCTTCTGGTACACTTATATCAAATAATTGCCACCCCTCTTTATCTACTCCCAAATTTATTTTACAGCCACACTTATTAATAAACATTATCTGTTTTTCTCTTAAGATAGTAGAAGTATCTATTAATAAATCATATTTTTCTTTAGCTATCTCATTAGCTAGATTTTTTAAATAACTGCTATCTTTTTTATATTCATAAATTTTATCAACATAATGGTTATCTTTTATAATGTCAGTAGCACCTTTTCTTGTTACTACTCCTATTTTAATATTAGGATATTGTTTTTTTAGCTCTCGATAAATAAAACTACTTACAACCATATCCCCTATTTTTCCATCATCTCTCATTATTATAATAGAGTCTATTCCATTTTTTTCTATTAGATCCTCTTTAATTATCTTCACTTTTTCTTTTTTATCCCATAATAACCTAGCTATTTTTACTTTTTGATTTCTTAAAAAATTTTGAAATACTCTATTTATTTTCCTAATCATAGATTTCCTTTCTAAACTTCCAACATTTTCAAGATTTTTAATACAGATTTACTCATTCTAAATTATACCAAATTTTTATTAAATTTTATACACCATTTTTCAAATTATATGATATTATATACATTAGGAAGTAATAAGTTACAATAATGAGGTGTGGTATGAAAAAAGTTAAATTTATATACAATCCTTTTTCTGGAGAGGGAGTAGTTACAAAAAATTTAGACATAATCATCAATAGGTACCAAGCAAAAGAATATACTATCATTCCTTTTAGAATATCTACTAAGCAAAGTTTAAAAGAAGCTTTTTCTGACATAGATAGCTCTTACCATCACATCTTAGGAGCTGGTGGAGATGGAACTATCAATCAGATTATAAATTTAATGAAAAAGAAAAATTTAGATATTCCTCTTGCTATACTTCCTGTGGGAACTGCCAATGATTTTGCAAAATATATAGGTATGCCAGCAGATACAGGAGAAGCTTGTAATAAAATTCTTTCTGGAGAGATTAGAGAGATAGATTTAGGTAAAGCTAATGACAAATACTTTATAAATGTATTTAGCTTTGGGCTTTTTACTGATATCTCACAAAAAACACCTACACACCAAAAAAATACTCTAGGAAAATTAGCTTATTATATCAATGGGATAAAAGAACTTCCATCACTAAAAAAATTAGATATCAAAGTTACATCAGATGAGTTTGCTTATGAGGGAAATGCACTTATCTTTTTTACCTTCAATGGACGTACAGCAGGAAATATAAACATATCTTACAAAAGCGAAATAAATGATGGATTACTAGATGTTATCATAGTAAAGGGAGAGAATATTCTATCTACCTTCCTTTCACTTTTTGAGTTTTTAAAATTAGAACATCTAGAAGAACCAAAGGATATTATACATTTTAAAAGTTCAGACTTTGTTGTTGAATATCTTGATTCCTCGTTAAATAGTGATATAGATGGAGAGGTTGGTCCTAAATCTCCTGTTCATATTTCTTGTATTAAAAATGGATTGAAAATCATATACTAAGAGTAAAAAAAGCTCATTTTTAAAAACTGAGTATTTTTTTACAACATACTTTATTTTTTTGCACTTTTATTGTAAAATGTTATATATATTATAAATTTTTATTATTTTTTTATTTTATAGAAAAGATGCTGATAAGATTATATTAGCACAGTTTTTTTATTAAATGTTTATTAAAAGGAAAATAAATTATTTTTTTTACTTTATGTTTAAATTAAATTTAATTTTAAAAAACTTCTATATCATATTTTGATAATATAAATATCAATTATATATATTGTCAATTATTGACTTTTAACTATGGTATAAGGTATATTCATAATATGAACCATAATTACAATAATATGAGGAGGTTTTTTATGTTTGAGTACACATTTAATATGGCAGAAACTCTTGCTATTGCAGTAATCTTATTATTATTAGGAAAAGGAATTAAGAAAAGAGTTCCTATCTTAGAGAGATTTTTTATTCCAGCTCCTGTTATAGGTGGAACTCTATTTTCTATTTTTATGTTAATAGGTCACAATACTGGAACTTTTACTTTTAACTTTGACAGTATTTTAAAAGATTTTTTAATGGTTATATTCTTTACTACTATAGGATTCTCAGCTAGTTTTGAACTCCTGAAAAAAGGTGGAGTAGGAGTTGCTCTATTCTTAGCTGCTGCTACTATTTTAGTTATTATTCAAGATGTAGTTGGTGTTTTCTTAGCTAAAGCTTTTAATTTACATCCATATATTGGACTTGCTGCTGGTTCTATTCCATTGACTGGAGGACATGGAACTTCTGGAGCTTTTGGTCCTGTACTTGAAGAGGCTGGAGCAGCTGGTGCTTTTTCAGTAGCTATTGCTTCTGCTACATTTGGACTAGTTGCTGGATGTTTAATAGGTGGACCTGTAGCTAAAAGACTTCTACAAAAGTACAATTTAAAAGCTAAGACAACTGATGAAGAAACTGGAAACTCTACTATTAAGTTAGAGTCTGACAATCCTATTTCTGAAGGAACTCTCTTTGATTCTGTAGTAGTTATAGCTTTAGCAATGGGTATTGGTGCTTGTATTCCAGTATTTAGTAAGAAACTTGGATTAGTTTTACCTGCATATCTTGGACCTATGGTTATCGCTGCTATAATTAGAAATATAGCAGATGCTCAAAAGAAAACTCTACCAATGAAAGAGATCTCTATAATTGGAAGTATATCTCTATCATTGTTCTTATCTATGGCTTTGATGTCAATGAAATTATGGGAATTAGCTGCACTAGCTTTACCATTAATAGTTATCTTACTTATCCAAACTGTTATCATGGCACTTTTTGCTTACCATATAACATTTAGAATAATGGGAAAAGATTATGATGCTGCTGTTCTTGCTACTGGACACTGTGGATTTGGATTAGGAGCTACTCCTAATGCTATGGCAAATATGGAAACTTTCACATCTGTCAATGGATTTTCAGCTAAGGCTTTCTTTGTATTGCCATTAGTTGGTTCTCTATTTATAGACTTTGTGAATGCTTCTATAATTACATTCTTTATGAATATTTTTAAATAATATTATTTTTATTAAGGGAGGAAGCATTTGAAATTAGAAAAACAGAGTATAGGAGTTTTTGATTCTGGGGTAGGAGGTACTACCGTTCTAAAAGAGATATTGAGTATTCTTCCCAATGAAAATATATTTTATTATGGTGATAGTAAAAATTCTCCTTACGGACAAAAAAGTGCAGAAGAGATTAGAGAATTATGTTATAAGATATTAGATTTTTTTATAGCTAATGAATGTAAAGCAGTAGTGGTGGCTTGTAATACAGCTACCGCTGCTGCTTTAGACAGTTTAAAAAATAGATACTCAATTCCTATTATTGGAGTTATTGATGCTGGAGTAAAGAGAGCTTTAAAAGTTTCAAGCAATAATAAGATAAATATTTTAGCTACACCTTTTACAGTTTCATCTAAAGCCTATATTACAAAATTTAATAAAATTTCTAAAAATATCTCTGTAACTCAAGAGGGATGCCCAGAATTTTGTACTATGATAGAAACAGGTTGGGAAACACACAAAGATAGATATGAGCTTCTTAAAAATCATATTGATAATCTTTCAAAGAAGGCTGATACTCTTATTTTAGGATGTACTCACTACCCTATTATTAGAGAAGATATTGAAAAATATTTTTCTGGTAAGATTGTAGATCCAGCTAGAGAAACAGCTTTAGAGCTATATTCTTTACTAAAGTTAAGTGATAGTCTAAATACCTCTGATAAAAAAGGAAGAGTTGATTTCTTTGTAAGTGGTAATAAAGAAAGATTTAAAAAGATAGCAGAAAAGTTTTTAGGATTTGAGATAAAAAATATATATTCAGTATAAAATAAAAAGAGGTTATTTCAATTTAAGAAATTTACTAGGAGAGAGAATAACATTCAAGAATGACGAAGATTGAGGAGAATAAATAGAGCAAGTCAGCGAAATCGAACGCTAAAAAACACAACTGTTTGAGTGAAACGAGTTTTGTGTTTTTAGTGAGATGAACCTACTTGCTCTTTATTCTTTGAACGAAAGTCATTCTTGAATTTAGTTACAATAACTTTAATTTTTTAAATTACAACATCCCCTTGTTTTTTTTAAATTTACGAGGTATACTCCTATTAAGAAGAACATTGACTTTAATAATAAATTAAAAATAATTTTCTTATTTTATAAAATTATTTTTAGAGGTTTTAGGTGGTTCCAATGGAATAAAAAATTTTTTTGAAATTGTTTTACACTAATAAATTATTTACTACTGTTTTTTAATAAGGTGGAGGTTTATTATGGAATTACAAAAACTAATTTATACTGTTGAAGATGGTATTGGAATAGTTACAATGAATTTTTTAAAAAATCTTAATGCTATTGATGAACAGATGGCAGATGAATTGATGTATGTAGTAGATAAAGCTGAAAAAGATCCTAATGTTAAAGTTCTTGTAATCAAAAGTGCTGGTAAAGCTTTTTCTGCTGGTGGAGATATTGGATATTTTTATAAATTAATACAAGCTGGTGGGGAAGTAAATATGGACGGTCTAATTGCAAAGGTTGGTGTTGTTGCAGACGAACTTAAAAAAATGAGTAAAATGGTTATCACTTCTGTATCAGGAGCAGCTGCAGGAGCTGGAGTTAGTTTAGCTCTTGGTGGAGATTTTATGATTTGTGCTGAAGATGCAAAATTTTTATTAGCCTTTGTAAATTTAGGACTTGTACCTGATACTGGTGTAACATATCTACTTTCTAAAGCTATTGGAACTTCTCGTACAATGGAATTAGCTGCTACTGGTAGACCTATGGGAGCAGAAGAAGCAAAAGAACTTGGATTAGCATATAAAGTTGTTCCTGTTGAAGAATTAGAAGAAGTCACTATGAAATTTGCTAAAAAACTAGCTGCTGGTCCACTTATCTCTTATAAAAATATTAAAAAACAAATTTATGATGCTAACTACTCTGATTATAAGAAATGGCTTGCTGAAACTGAGATTCCTACACAGAGAGAGTGTGCAGCTTCTATGGATTTCCAAGAAGGATGTAAAGCATTTATGGAAAAAAGAAAAGCTATTTTTGAAGGAAAATAATCTAATTTATGTATAGATGAAGGGTGGGATGAAAAGTGTTATCGAAAATATTTTCTATGGAAGAGATACTTAAAAAATTTCACGATGGTCAAACTATAATGTTTGGAGATTGGCATGGAGAATTTGCTGCTGACGATATTATTGAAGGAATATTAGATAAAGGTGTTAAAGATATTCATGCAATTGCTGTTTCTGCTGGTATGCCAGACCTTGGGCTTGGAAAATTAATCAGTGCTAAAAGAGTTAAATCTCTTATCACAACACATATTGGTCTAAATCCTGTAGCAAAAGACCAGATGTTTGCTGGAGAATTAGATATTGAGTTCAGTCCTCAAGGAACATTTTCTGAAAGAATTCGTTGTGGTGGTTATGGATTAGGAGGATGTTTAACTCCTACTGGACTTGGAACAGATGTTGAAAAAGGAAAACAAAAATTAGAAATCAATGGAAAAGAATATCTATTAGAGTTACCTCTAAGAGCAGATATAACTTTAATAAAAGCTACTAAAGCTGATAAAGCTGGAAACATATCTTTTAGAATGAATTCTAGAGCTATCAGTACTGAGATGGCTTTTGCTGGAGATATTGTTATAGTAGAAGCTGAAGAATTAGTTGAAGTAGGAGAATTAGGTCCTAGTGAAATTGATGTCCCAGCTCCATTAGTTGATATGATTTATGTAAGAGAGGGTAATACTAGACATGTATGTCCTTATTGGCAAAGGTTAAAACAAAAAGCTCAAGAAGGAGGTAAATAATCATGGCTGAATTAAAAGGACGTTCACTAATTGCTTCTCGTTGTGCAAAATTTTTTAAAGATGGAGACTTTGTAAATTTAGGAATTGGAGTTCCTCTAATGTGTGTTAACTACCTTCCTAAAGGAGTAGATATATGGCTTGAAGCTGAAATAGGTACTGTTGGTAGTGGTCCTACTCCTAGCTGGGATGATGCTGATATAGATATTATTGATGCTGGTGGTATGCCCGCCTCTATAATTTCTGGTGGTAGTATTCATGACCATACTGCTAGCTTTGGATTTATTCGTGGTGGACATATTGATATTGCTGTTCTTGGTACTCTTCAAGTAGATCAAGAGGGAAATATCGCCAACTGGACTATACCTGGAAAATTAGTTCCTGGTATGGGAGGAGCTATGGATTTATGTTCTGGTGTAAAACGTATAATTGTTGCTACTGACCATTGTGAAAAAAATGGTGCTCCTAAAATTTTAAAAAAATGTACACTTCCATTAACTGGAAAAAATTGTGTAACTGATATTGTAACTGAAAGATGTTATCTTCAAGTTACTCCAGAAGGATTGGTTCTTAAAGAGCTTGCTCCTGGTTACACAGTTGAAGATATTATTGCAGCTACTGATGCAGAAATTATTGTTCCAGATGAAATAGGAGTTATGGAATAACATAAAAAAACTACACCCTCTATCTTAGATATTAAAGATAGAGGGTGTAGTACACTCATATCCTTTTTTCATTATCTTTTTATACATTTATTATAGAACTCTTCAAATCTCTCTACTACTAAATCTGGCATTACTAAATCCTCTTGCTCTTTAGCAGAGTATTTACTATATGCATCAGGGTCTACATCTAATGGTCCTACTCCTTGATGTCTTTCATCTTCTACTATCCATTCCTTTATATCAAGATTAGGTCTTTGTACTATAAAGCTAGGTGTTCCTACTGCTTGAGCTAGGTGTCTAGGTCCTCCTTCATTTCCAAAGAACATATCACAATTTTTAAGTAGCATTGCTAACTCTCTTATATCTTTAGTCTCTATATTAGTAAATATATGAGGATCATGCCCTAATCTTTCATGAGCCTTTAAAGCAAACTCTTTTTCTGCTGGAGAGTAGTAAAAAATTATTTGTGGGTCAATATCAGCTATTATTCTTCTAGTTATCTCTAACATCTTATCTATATTAAACACCTTAGCAGGAACTCTAGCATTGATAGCAAAAGCAAATACTGGCTTAGAAAAATCCACACCAGCTTTTATCATCTTATCTCTCATATACATTTTTTCATCTTCCGATATATGTATAGAAAAATCCTCTGTATATTTTACATCATACTCTTGCTCTAAAGGTTTTAACATTCTTAAAAATTTATCTACTTTATTTTTTGTTCCTGTTGGCTCCTCAATCTTATGAGTATATGTATAACCTCTTTTTTTCTTAGCTCTTCCTATTCTATATTTAGCTCCCCTAGAAAATAGTGTAAATAATTCACTTTTAGGAGTAGACATTATATCTATCACTATATCATAATGATTTCTAGTAACCTGCCAAACCTTTTTTATATATTTAAAAGGATTTTTCTGCTCCTCTTTAGTTATTTTTATTACATTATCTATGCCTTGATGTTTCTCAAATATAGGAGCTATATGCTCATACACTACATAGTCTACCTGTGCATCTGGAAAAGTCTGCTTAAGCGTAGTACATATTGGAGCTGCTAAGATAGAATCTCCTATCTGTCTAAATCTAACTACTAATATTTTCACTCTTCTCTCCTTTTTAGTCTCTATAATATTTTTTTAAATAAAACTCTTCAAAGTCTGTCTTACTCATAAATAGTATTTTATCTACTAGTGTTTTTTCATACTCTGATAAAATCTCTTTTAAAATTTGGATATTAGCTCTTCCTTCTAAAATATTTCCAAAAGAAGCTGACATATAATTCTTCTCTTCATTATATACTAATATATATTTTTTCTGTAACTTTAGAAGATTTTCAAAATCACATTTAAACTTAATATCTTCAAAACCTCTAACTATCCCTAATAATGACTCTGTTAATTTTAATCTAATTCCTATCTTATCCTCTTTCTTGTTCAACTTTCCATTTTTAAATTCAATTAGATAGACAGTATCATTTTGAAAATCTAATCCATCTACTGCCATTATCTCATATCTCTTTCCCAAATTATTCCAGATTTTTTTTAGAACATCCTTATCAAAATTAAATATCTTTACATCATCATTTTCTATCATTGAAATAGATGTTTCTCCAGAGTCATCCTTTGAAACCAAAGAGATAGTTTGTAAATAATCACTATAATTTTCCTTGAAAAAATTTTCTATATCTTTTTCATTTTTCATTACACATCACTGAATTCTACTTGTTTTAATATCTCATATGCTTCAGTTAATTTTTTATATATAAAGCTTAACTCATTTGTTTTATCCAATAATATTTTTGAAGTTCTTTCATTTGAATCCACCATAGAATAAAACCTAGTATTACATCTATATTTTTCAGAATAAATCTTTATAGCATCTATAAAATAAGGACTATGAGAATTTAATAAAATTTTAACTTTTAAATTCATAGCCAAGATTACCAATATCTCTGCATACTTAACCTGCCAATTTGGATGTAGATGTACCTCTGGTTCATCTATAATCAAAATTGTCTTTTCATTCAATCTTCTATTGTTAAGTAACATCTCTATTAATCCAAAAGTTTTTATTCCATTAGCTGTATTTTTTACATTGATATTGTATCCATTTTTCTTATAATTATATTTTCTAGTTTGTTTATCAAAAGTAAATTCTCCAGATATTATCTCTACTATCTGTTTATTTATTTTTTCTATCTCTTTCTCTTTTCCTAAAAGATTATCAACTATATTAAACTCAAGTTTATTCATCAAATTTTCTTTTAAAATATAGTTTTTATCATCTATTTTTCTCTCTTTTTCACTACAAATTTTATCTAAATAATCTATTATAAGAGGAGACTCTATATATATTATATTATAGTTATTTCTCAACTCTCTTATTGGAAGCTTTGTTTCTACTACTTCATCATTAAGTAATTTTATCTCTATTGAGCTATTTTCATCTTCTAATATTAATGATGACTCCTCTTTATCTTCAAATATATTTCTAATTCCTGTTTCAAATTCCTCTTTAAGTGCTTTTTGAAAAGATTCTTTTTCAATTAAATTATAATCTAAAGTTTCGTTAAAAACTTTAAATAATGCTTCTAAAAACTCTTTTAAGGATTTTTCTAAACTCAAGAGTTTTTTTATATCATTATCTTTATCAACATATTTATTTAATTCTTTTATATTTACTTCAATTTTTTGTAAAATTTTATCATCTATAAAAATTTTTTTCTTATATTTTATTGTTTCATTTAATATGTCTTCTAAGTATTTTTTTAAATTATTTATTTCTGTCTTTGTTATAAATATAAAATTATTTTCTAATAGATTTTTTATAATTTTTTTAGAATAAATCTCTTTTTCTTGCTCAATTAATTTAACTAATCCATAATGTGTAACTTCAAGCATTTTATTTACAGTTGAAATATATTCATCTTCAAAATAATTCATTGTATTTATTAAAGTAAATAGTGCTTTCCCTATTGTACTCTTTCCACTGTCATTTTCAGCTGCTATCAAAGTTATATTATCTAATAACATATCTGCTTCAGAGATAACTCCAACATTTTTTAATTGAAATCTCATCTTTCACCTCCACTTATTTTCTCCTCAATTATACCACTTTTTTCTAAATTCCCCTAGAAAAAAAGGAAATACAAGAAAGTCTTCCTCTCTTATATTTCCTAATTTATTAATCATTGTAATATAAATTTTCTGTTGGGAATACTTGGTCGCAAGTTAAATCAATTCCTAATTTTCTTAAAGTTTGTTCATTTGTTTTTCCAAGTATATTTGTGCAGTGAGCTTGAGTTCCTTTTAACATTGATAATTTTTGTACAGCCACTTGTGCCATTGGGTTAGTTGCTGCACAGATACTTAATGCCATAAGTATCTCTTCACAGTTTAGAGCAATATTTTTACTTTGAAGAGTTTTATCTTTTAAATTTAAGATTGGCTCTAATACAACTGGAGAGATTAATAATATCTCATCATTAATTCCAGCAAAATATTTTACAGCATTTAAAATAGCTGCTGAAGCTGCATCCATAAGTGGAGATGCCTTACCAGTTATCATAGTTCCATCTGGTAACTCAAATGCTATTGCAGAAGCTGGCTCAGTTTGCTTAGATTTTATATCCTCTAATTTTTTTCTAGCTACTCCTACAACTTTTCTATCCTCTTCTTTTAATTCTAGTGCATCCATTATTGTACGAGTTCTTTTAAAAGTTTCATAATCTACATAACCTTTTTTATATTCACAACCAGTTTTGAAATATCTTCTGATTATCTCTTGCTTAGAAGCCTCTCTTACTACTTCATCATCTACTATTCCAAATCCTACTCTATTAACTCCCATATCTGTTGGAGATTGATAAATTGACTCTTTACCAGTTATCTTTTCTATTATTCTCTTTAATAATGGAAAAGCTTCTACATCACGATTATAATTTACAGCTGTTTCACCATATTTTTCTAAATGGAATGGATCTATCATATTAACATCTTGTAAATCTACAGTTGCTGCCTCATAAGCTATATTTAAAGGATGTTTTAAAGGTACATTCCATACTGGGAAAGTTTCGAACTTAGAATATCCAGCTGCATTTCCTCTCTTATATTCATGGTATAATTGACTTAAACAAGTAGCTAATTTTCCACTTCCTGGTCCAGGTGCAGTAACTACAACTATTGGCTTAGTTGTTTCTACATATGGATTTTGTCCATACCCTTCATCACTAACTATTACATCTACATCAGTAGGATATCCCTTTGTAGCTCTATGTTTATATACTTTTATTCCTCTACGCTCTAATTTATTAATAAATAAAGTTGTTGCAGGTTGATCATTGTATCTTGTGATTACAACGCTGTTTACTTGAAGTTCATGCTCTCTTAAATCATCAATCAATCTGAAAACTTCCATATCATATGTAATTCCAAAGTCTCCTCTAATTTTATTTCTCTCTATATCTCCAGCATAAACACAGATTATTACTTCAAGCTTATCTTTTAATTTATGTAATACTTTTATCTTAGCATTCTCATCAAATCCAGGTAAAACTCTCTTAGCATGTAAATCAAACATAAGTTTTCCACCAAACTCAAGATAAAGTTTATCATAATTATTAACTCTCTCTAAAATATATTTAGATTGTTCTTCAAGGTACTTATTGTGATCAAATCCTATCTTCATTATTCGCTTCTCCTTATAATTAAAATTTATTCGACTTTATATTTTACCATAGAATTTAAATAATTGCTATACTATTTTTACTTTTATTTCTATATAATTAATAATTTAAAAAAAGAGGGTGCATATACACCCTCAATTTTTATTGTAAATTCATTAATACTCCAACTATAACGAATATTGAACCAAAGAAAAATAAAATTCCTTGGAATTTTATTTGGAATTTAGCCCATACTAGCCAATCTAATTTTGCTATTCCTAATATAGCAATTAATATTCCTGATGTAGGTACTATTAAGTTAGTAAATCCATCTCCTAATTGGAAAGCTAATACAGCTACTTGTCTTGGTACTCCTACTAAATCTGATAGTGGTGCCATTATAGGCATAGTAAGTGCTGCTTGTCCTGATCCTGATACAACAAAGAAATTAAATACAGATTGGAAAATATACATTACCCAAGCACAAATTGCTGATGGTAATCCACTTAATCCATTAGCTACCCAGTTAAGTACAGTATTTAAAACACTAGGTGTTCCTGCATCAGCACCACCAAGAACTAATACAATTCCTTTAGCCATTCCTACTACTATAGCTGCTCCTATTAAATCCTCTGCTCCTTTTCTAAAAGATGAAGCAATATCATTAATTCTCATATCTCCAAGTTTAAATATTACTCCTACAATACCTGAAGCAACTCCCATTATTACAAATTGAGTAGCTATTTCTGGTAAGAAATATCCAAACTTTACAACCCCATAAATTACCCAAGCCATTCCTAAAGCTACTATTAATAAAACTAATTTATGTCCTAATTTAAATTCTATATCTTGTTGCTCTTCCATATTAAATTCATTTCTATAGAAAGCATCTGTTTCATAAGATATAGAAGATTGAGGATTTTCTTTTACTTTTTTTGCATATCTTAGTGTAAATACTATTCCTAATGCAGTAAAGAATACCCACATAAATATTCTAAAGCTAGCTCCTGATAACACTGGTACCCCTGCAACCCCTTGAGCTATAGCAACACTAAATGGATTCATCCACGAAGTAGCAAATCCTATCTGTGTAGAAACATAAGTTATTAAGATTCCTGTAACAGCATCATAACCCATTCCAATTACTATAGGTATTAAAACCATCGCAAAAGGAATAGCCTCTTCTCCCATTCCGAATACAGCTCCTCCTAATGAGAAGAAGAAGAATACTATTGGTAATAATAGATACTCTGAACCCTTAGTTTTTCTAATAAGAGTAAATAGTCCAGCTTCCACTGCTTTAGTTCTTAAAATTATACCAAAAGCTCCTCCAGTTATTATAATGAAAGCAATTACTCCTACAGCAGTTCCCCATTTATCTCCACTTGTTATACCTTCAAAAACATAGTTAGATACTCCAACTTCTCCTCCTGGCTCAAAGAATTTAACTCCTTTTACTAGTGGTTCCCCTTGTTCATCCAATTCATAAGTAAAACTTCCAGCTACTGGAACCTCTCTAGATTTTTCAGCTCCAGTTTCAGTAACATAAGTTACCTTTTCCATTTGGAATTTCCCCACAGGTACAGTATGTGTAAGTATTGCTGCAAATATTACAACAAAAAATATTATGACATATGTATCTGGCATATTAAATTTTTTCTTCATCTCTACCTCCATTTATTTTTATCCCATATAATTATACTTTATATCATTAATTTTATCAATAAAAAAATATTTTTTATAGAAATTAATTTAAAATAAAAAACTACATCTGTTACCTTAATATCTAAGATTTCAGATGTAGTTTAATACTAATTATTTTTTATTTTTCTAAAGATTGATTAGAATTTTTTTCCAAAATATCTCTCTAATAATCCTGCGAAAGCTCTTCCGTGTCTAGCTTCGTCTTTAGCCATTTCATGAACTGTATCGTGGATAGCGTCAAATCCTAATTGTTTTGCTCTCTTAGCGATATCAAATTTTCCTGAAGTTGCTCCGTACTCAGCTTCAACTCTTCTTGATAAGTTCTCTTCAGTAGAAGCAGTTACACACTCTCCTAATAATTCAGCAAATTTAGCTGCGTGCTCAGCTTCTTCAAAAGCTATTCTTTTATAAGCTTCTGCTACTTCTGGATATCCTTCTCTGTCAGCTACTCTTGACATTGCTAGGTACATTCCTACTTCTGTACACTCTCCTTCAAAGTTAGCTCTTAATCCAGCAATTATTTCTTCATCTCCACAAGCTAGTCCTTCTCCAACTTTGTGCTCAGTTGCCCAAACTCTTCCTGCTCCTTCTACTACTTCTTCCCATTTATCTTTTCCAGCCTTACATACAGGACATTGAGTCATTGCCTCATCAGTTATAATTTCTCCACAAACTTTACATCTCCATTTTGCCATTTTAATTCCTCCTTAAATTTCATTTAATTTATTTTATTCTTATTTTTCTTTTTTGTAATCGTTTCATATTTACTACAATAATAATATACTATATATTACTCTTTTTGTCAAGTATTTTTTGAAAAAATTTTATTTTTTTCTTATTATATGTTTTTGAGGCTGTAATATTATCTCTGTAATCACTGTTCCCTCTCTTTGAGATAGTATATTCTCCACTGCATCTGCTACACATTCTGGAAGAATATAACTTTCTTCTTCCTCTCCCTCTCTAAAATTTAATTCATCATAAAAAGGAGTCTTTGTTATATCTGGTAAGATAGAAATTACCTTTACTCCTGTTTTTCTTACTTCATCAAATAATCCCTTAGAAAAATGCACAAGCCCAGCCTTAGTAGCAGAATATGCACAACCATATGTACTAGCTTTAGTGGCTGTAATAGATGATATATTTATAACTGTTCCCTTTCTCTTTTTCAAATCTCTAAGAAGAAGCTGAGTTAAAATAAGAGGAGCTTCTAAATTAAGAGCTATCATTTTATGAAGCTTTGTAGGGTTTATCTCTTCATGAGGTCCAAAATATCCTACCCCTGCACAATTAATAAGTATATCTATATCCACTTCTTTTTTTAATTTTTTTATCATATCCTCTATATTTTGATATTTTATAAGATCACAAATAATTGGGTAAAAATTTGAAGAAGCTATATCAATCTTACTAAAATCTCTTCCCACTCCATAGACACTATATCCCATATCTAACATTTTTTTTGATATAGCTAGTCCTATTCCAGATGTAGCCCCTGTTATCAATACTTTTTTCATCTTCTCTCCTCTATATAAATATTTTGCTTTCTTCCACATATTCTAATATTAAGTTTTTCATATACTCTAACATCTTACTATTTTCATCTAACGGATAACTGTATACCCCATCTTGACATTGAAAAGGATAATTCAATATCAATGAGTTTTTTCTATTATTTTTCATTCTTTTCATATACTCTTTAGATATTCTAAATGTTCCAATACTTACATCTAAAATTTTTTTACTATCTATCTCTTTAAAAGTTTCCCTTACCATCTCACCATAGATTTCATAAAAATTTTCTACCTTTATCATAGGATCAAAACAGATTCTTACAGTCCAACCACTATCTATTAAAATTTTAGCTGATTTTACTCTCAACTCAAAAGGTGCAGCACCTCTCTCATGCTCTTGAGCAAATCTCTTAGGAGATATTGTCCATGCTATTATAAAATTAGGATTAGGTTTTAGATCTTTAAATATCTTTATACTTGCACTTTTAGTACGTAACTCTATTTTGAGATTTTTATACTTAGCTACAAAGTCATGCCATCTCTTTACAAAGCCTGTTACCTCTTCAAGAGCCATCAAGTCCGTATCATAAGAAATACAGATATACATAGATTTCTCTTTTAATATTCTCTCTATCTCTTGAAACATATCTTCTAGATTTACAAAAATAACTATATTTCCAGAAGAGTATACCCCTTGAAGATAGCAGTATTCGCAATCATATATACAGTTTAAAATAGATGATGAGTAATAAAAATTCTCATTTCCAAAACTTTCACACACCTTTGCTCCCTCATAGAGATAATTTTCCTTTTTCACTGCTAATATTAGTTTAGGTGTCCTTTTTTGTAGTGAAAAATTTTGATTATTTTTAGAAAAAATCTCCTTATAATCATCTATCTCTACTATTTGAGAGTTTGGAAATCGTTCAATGATTTTCTTACTTTCTTCATATTGCTTTGCTTCCTTTTCAATATATATGTGAGAAAAACTTCTATTTAATAAATTCATCTATTAAAATTATCCTTTCTATATAATACTCTTTCTATTATAATCTGTAATATCAGTTTTCAATTTTTTTAATAACTCTTCTACTTTTAATTTATTACTATCTATATTTTTTAATTCATTATCAGTAGCACCTACTAACTCTACAAATTGCACTTTACCATTAGGAGTAGATATCTCCCCTGCCATATCAAGAGTTGTTACAAATCCTGTTATCTTAGATTTTTTATTATAATCTATTCCCTCTTTTTGCCCTGTCCAAATATACTCGTTAGGCTGGAATATCTCTCCTGTTTCAAATACATATCTAGCTAACTCTTGTAATATGGAACAGATATTTTTTAGCTCCCTGTCCTTTATATCAAAGTCTCTTTTCTTTCTCTTTTTCTGTTCCTCTGTCATCTTCAATTTAAATGTAAGCTCAAAACCATATCCACTATACTCCATATCATCACTCTCTTTTTCATAGAGTTCACTAAAACCAAAAGTTACAAAGTGATAATACCCATCTCCTCTAAATATACTTATTCCATCAAGTGGGTCATCTCCACCTAATCTTGATGAAACTTGAGCGTGGAAATGTATCTCCTCCTGTTTAGGATAAATTTTTTTAAATCTTTTTTCTATTGCATCAAAACCAGCTGTATCAATTATCTCAAATTCATTATTCTCTTTCATCTTACCTCCTTGATCTCCTCTAAGATTTTTTTACTATTTCTCTTATCTTTTATCTCTACATCCCTATATTTTTCTAAAATTCCATTTATATTCTTTCCTTGCAATTTATAATAAAGTAACAAATTTTTTAATTCATTTTCCATAGTTGCTGTAAATCTAGCTTTTTTTATAAGTTCCTCTATCAAATATTTTTCTTCTAAAGAGAAATCTATCTCCTTTTCTACTTTAAATTTTTCTCTTTCTATCAACCAACTATCTATTTGAGGAAGAGATTTTAAAATTAACTCTTCCACCTGGTTTTGCTCTACCTCTCTGTCTAAATAATCAGATACTATCTTTATAAAATTTAGTTGGTAACTTTGAAAAAAATATGTAGTAGCTTCAAAGAGTCCTGCCCCTTCCATATCTACTAAATCTCCTACAACCTCATCTCCACAATATACAGGGATATTAAAGCTCTCTAGGCTTCCTTCCTTAAAGGAATGATTAAACACCATATCTGGATAATAACTTTTCTCCAACTCTGAATTTATTATTTTATTACATAGGACTATATCCCCTATACTATATTTTTCACTTTTAGCTCCACAAATTCCAATATTTAAAAATATATCATCTTCATCTATCTCACTTTGGGAGAGAATATATGTCAATGCTATTGCACTTTTTAAAATTCCTACTCCTGTTATTATCAAGGTAACTCTCTCATTTTTAAAAACTTGTAATTTTTTTATACTATTATCTCTCTTCAAATTAAAATACTTTATAATAGGTTTTGCTTCTATTCCTAAAGCTACTGAAATATATATCATCTTCTCTCCTTTTTTATTCAATAAGAGTATAGCTCATTGATTAATATTCGTCAAATAAACTTAAAGAAAATAAAAAGAGAGGATTTTTAGTTGTTACTACTATTCTCTCTTTTATTTGAAATTCTATAAATTTTTTAGAGCTGATATTACTTTTTCTATCTCCTCTTCTAATTTTTCTACTATTTCTCTTATCTCGGCAAGATTATTTTTCTTTGCTAACCTCATTAATTCCACTGAATATTGATATACTTTATTAAGTCCTAAATTTCCAGCTACACCTTTTAGAGTATGAGCTTCCTCTCCTATTTTATCTATATTATTATTTTCTAAAGCCTCTTTTAAATTTATAAAACTTTTATCATCTATAAATTTTTTTAAAAATTTGATATAAAAACTTTCCATATTTCCAAATCTAGCTAAACTTCCATCAATATCTATATCTATTACATTTTTTAAATCTTTTAATTCCATCTCTCTCCCTCCTATTCTCTATCTATAGTATATATTATTTATATTTTTTTATCAATCTCTAATTCTACTAAATATAAAGAATAATAAAAGAGGAGTTCTCATAATTTTTAATTATAATAGACTCCTCTTTATTTTTTATTCCTCTTTTAACATTTTTTCAATTTTTTTAACTCTTCTGTCTATCTCATTTAATCTAAACTCTAACGAATTAAGTATCCAAAATTGAAAGTGACTTGCTCTTTGTGTTTCATAAGCCATCCAAATAAGTTTGAATACTCCTAAAAGAGCTACTATCTCCAATGTAAGAAATAAAGTAATTTTTTGTAAAACAACACCTAAGATTAAAAGTACTCCTATTAATAAAACAAATATTAAGCTCACTATCTTATGTTGTTTATTATTTTTTCCTCCTATCTCTCCTACAATATTTCTTATTCTCTCTTTTTCCTTTTTAAACTCATCTAACTCCTGTCTTAAGTGCTCATCTCTTTCCATATAAATTTCAACCCCTTATCTTAATCTATTTTCAACTCTTTTTATACTCCCCAATCTCTTGGATATCTAAATCCTGTTCCTATTCCTCTTGAGAAAACCTTCGCAATTACAGGCATAACTCTTTTATATTGCATAATTTTAGTTCTTTTAATAATTTTTTCAACTACTTCTTGGGGATATCCCTCTTTCACTATCTCATCTATTGTCTTTCTCTCTTCTACATATCTATATAAGATTTCATCTGCCATTCTATATGAATAACCTAACTCTTGCTCATCAGTTTGTCCTTCCCAAAGATCTGCACTTGGTTTTTTATCTATAAGCTCATTTGGTACTCCCATATGTCTTGATAAATCCCATACATGAGTTTTATATAAATCTCCTATGGCATTAATAGCTGATGCAGAATCTCCAAACTGTGTTCCATATCCTAGTAATAACTCTGTTTTATTGGAAGTTCCTAGCACAAGAGCATTCTCTGCTGCTGAATGGTCAAACAGTATTGACATTCTCTCTCTTGCCATCTTATTCCCTTTTCTTAAGCTACTCATATCTGGATTCATAGCAAAGTAAGCATCTACCATTGGAGTGATTTCTACTAACTTACTTCTTATTCCAGTTTTTTCTATCACAAGTTTAGCATGTTCTACACTCTCTTTACTAGATGTCTTATATGGCATCATTATTCCTAGTACATTTTCTGGTCCAAAAGCTTTTGCTGCTAAAAAAGCTACTAGAGCTGAGTCTATTCCTCCAGAAAGACCAAGTACTACTTTTTTAAATCCTACTTTTCCAGCTTCCTCTCTTAAAAAATTTACAAGTATCTCCTCTAAAACACTTAAATCTACATTCAGCTTTTCCATAACTCCTCCACAACTATCTATCTAGTCCAAATTTTCCAATTCTACAACCTCTATAATCTCTAAGTACTGTATAAGCTGCTTGTTGTACATTTAGACTCTCACCTTTATTAAACATTTTACATCTAAGAGCTATTTTTTCTAAGATTTCTCCCATTATTTCACTCTTATCCTCATCTAAAAGTTTATATCTCTCTTTCAGTACATCCCACATCTCATATCTTATCATTTTAGAAATTAATATTCCAGCTATCTCCTCTATTGGTAGTATCTCATCTCTTATAGCTCCTGTAATAGCTAAATTTTGTCCTACCTCTTCACTTTCAAACTTTGGCCAAAGTATTCCAGGCATATCTAAAAGCTCTAATCCTTCTTTTATTCTTACCCATTGTTTTCCCTTAGTAAATCCAGGTTTATTTCCTACCCCAGCACTATTTTTTCCAACAATTCTATTGATAAGTCTAGATTTTCCAACATTTGGTATTCCTACAACCATAAGTCTTGTATTTACTTTTCTAAGACCTTTAGCCATCATCTTCTCTTTTTTCTCTGCTGATACCTTATCTATTATTGAATATAGTCCTTTTATATTAAATCCTGTTTCAGCACTTATCTCCAATACTTCATCAGCAAAATTATTCTCTTTAAAATATTTTTTCCAATAAGCTAGCTCCTTTTTATCTACAAGGTCTGACTTATTTAAAACAATTACTCTTTTCTTATTTTTTGCAAAAACTGTAATATCTGGATTTTTACTTGATAAAGGTATTCTTGCATCTACTACTTCAAGAACTATATCTATCAGTTGCATATTATCCTTTATTAAGTCCTTTGTTTTTTTCATATGTCCAGGATACCAGTTGATTTTTGTCATTGACATAACTTAACTCTCCTCTTAATCCTCTAAACCTTTAATCAGAAGAACAATCTCTCCTTTGATAGGATTTTTAGCCAATCTCTCTATAAGTTCGGTAGTAGTTCCTCTCATTATCTCTTCATATATCTTAGTAATCTCTCTGATAATTACTACCTCTCTTACTCCTATAAATTGCTCTATATCCCTTAAAGTTTTCTCTATTCTAAATGGAGATTCATATATAACTATTGTCCTCTCCTCCTCAGCTAAAGATTTTAATAGAGTTTGTCTTCCTTTTTTCTTAGGTAAAAATCCCTCAAAACAAAATCTTCTCATACTAAGTCCAGCTACAGAAGCTGAAGCTGTAAGAGCACTTGCTCCAGGAATTGGCACTACTTTTATTCCCTCTTTATGAGCCGCATCTACCAACTCATATCCAGGATCAGATATACAAGGTGTTCCTGCATCAGTAACTAATGCTATATCCTTTCCCTCTTTTAAAAGATTGATTATATTAGCTATCTGGTGCATCTTTGTAAACTCATCATATCTATATACAGTATTCTCTATCTCAAAATGATTTAATAATTTTTTTGTAACTCTTGTATCCTCAGCAAATATGTAGTTTACCTCTTTTAAAATACGAATTCCTCTCAAAGTCATATCCTCAAGATTTCCAATAGGTGTTGCCACTATGTATAACATATCTCTTCTCTCCTATTTATTTTCTAGTAGTATTCCTTTTAAAATTCCAATAGCAGTATCTAATTGAATATCTTGATGATTTTCAAACTCTTTTGCCTCTTTCTCTCCTACTACCTCTTTGATTAGCTCTTTTTTATTTTCCTTTGTTCCCTCTTCATCTATATTAGTAACCACACTATCAAATAGCATATATCCATTTTTTTCCTCTACCTTAACATCTGGCTCTATTCCTACTCCATGGATACATACTCCACTAGGTGTATAATACTTAGCTATTGTTAGCTTTATTCCATCTCCATCAGGTAGAGTAACTAGAGTTTGTACACTTCCTTTTCCAAAACTCTTCTCTCCTACAAGTATTCCTCTTTTATTATCCTTAATAGCTCCAGAAACAATTTCAGAGGCTGAAGCACTTCCTCCATTAATAAGTATTACTAATGGAAAATCTCCATAATATTTTCCCTCTCTATTAGAAATTTGTTCCTCTCCATCTTTAGATTTTACACTTACAACTTTTCCCTCTTTTAAGAACATAGAAGAAATTTTTATAGCTTGATCTAAAGCTCCACCAGGATTACTTCTTAAGTCAAATATAAGAGCTTTCATTCCTTGCTTTTGTAATCCTTCCAATGCTTTTGCTACATCTGGATATACATTTTCACCAAATTGAGTAAGTCTTAAGTATCCTATTTTATTTTTATCATCTACCATCTTACTCTTTACATATTTTAATTCTACAACTGCTCTTGTTATCTCTACCTCTTTAGGGTCTTTTATTCCATCTCTTACAACAGTAACTTTTACCTTTGTATTCTCTTTTCCTTTTAATTTCTCTACTGCCTCTTCACTAGTAAGATTATATGTAGATACTCCATCTATTGCTATAATTTTATCCTTAGGTTTCATTCCAGCCTTATATCCTGGTCCATCTTCAATAGGAGAAACTACTACTAATGGTTCATTTACTCTTTTTTGAACTACCATTCCTACTCCTACATATTTTCCCTTAATATCCTCTTGGAAATTTTCTAACTGTTCCTTTGTAAAATAGTTAGAGTGTGGGTCTCCTAAAGATTCTATCATTCCTTTTAAAGCTCCTTGCATAAGAGATTTTCTATCTACCTCTTTATCTCCCACATAATTTTGATTGATGACATCCATTATATCTGACAACTCTTTAAGCTGTCTGATATTAGATAAAAATCCTGTTGACTCTTCGCTAGCTTTATTAGTTGCTTTAACCTCTTCTTTTCCAAAACAATTAGTAAATATTAAAGCTGATAGAATTACTATTACTAATTTATTTTTAAGTAGCCCTCTCATATTGTACCTCCTAAACTTCTACCCTTCTCTACTATCTCTTCTATACTTATATCTATTTCCTTAGAAGAATCTTTTCCGAAAAGAGAGATATATTCTACATTTCCTTTTGTTCCTGTAATAGGAGAAAAATCTAAACCTTCTAAATAAAGTCCCTCTTTTTTTCCATACTCTATTATATCTTTTATTACCTCTATATGTCTAGTATCATCTTTTACAATTCCACCTTTTGCTATATGTTCTTTCTCCACTTCAAATTGTGGTTTTATAAGAGCCATAAGCTTTGTTTCTGGTTTAAAAAATTTAACTAAATCTCCAATTATCTTTTTTATAGAGATAAATGAAACATCCATAACTATATAATCAACTTTATTATTATCAATATCCTCTAAAGTCAAATCCTTTATATGCATATTTTCTAAAGATTTTACTTGAGGATTATTTCTTAATTTCCAATCTAACTGATTTGTTCCTACATCTACTGAATATACAAATTCAGCTCCATTTTGTAAGGCACAATCTGTAAATCCTCCAGTTGATGCTCCTACATCTAATACTTTTTTCCCACTAAAATCTATATTAAAAACTGATACAGCCTTTTCTAATTTCAATCCTCCACGACTTACATACTTTAAAGAATCTCCCTTTATCCTTATATTAGGCTCTTTATCTAGTTTTATCATAGTTCCACTCTTGTCTATTTTTTTCTCATCTACTATTACAAGTCCAGCCATAATAGCTCTTTGAGCCTTTTCTTTATCTGGAAAAAAACCTCTTTTTACTAGTAGAACATCTAACCTTTCTTTCATTGTACACCTCAGATTTTAAATATCTCCTCATCTATCATATATGGTAGTAGCGGACTTTCTAACATAATATTTTTAAATCCCTTTTTATCCACTACTCTCTTTAACTTTTCAGTTTCTCTCACTCTTTGAATAAAGAAATTATCCCCTATTGGGATTTTTTTATTTTTCTTATAGTAATTTAAAAGCTGTTTAGTAGTTTTTACTTTCAACTCCTGTTTTGCTCTTTTTAATCTATCCTTTATTACTCCTTGAGTACAATTTAACTTATCTGGAATATCGTCTAATTGGACTCCTTTAGCCATAAGATCCAATATCTTATCTGCACCAATAGGGTTAATTCTATGATACTTAGCTGAATACATATCAGCCCTATGAACAATATGAGCCTCTTTACTATTAGGTTGAATTTTTCCCCATTTCCCATGATGAGATAGAACTATATGAATAATATTTTTCTTAATATTCTCCTTTAGTTCTGCTCCTACTTTTTCCTCTATCTCTTTTAAAACTTTTTCAGTTTCTTTTGTTATATATTCTGGTTTTTTTAACATCATTTGAGAATGAGAATACTTCTCTTCCATCTTTCTTATACTTCCCTTACTCAAATCATGTATTATAATTCCTACTGTCAAAGCAAAAAAATCCACTCTCTCCTTTGCTTCTAAAAATGTTCTATAATCTCTTTTTAGCTCATCTATTGAGATTTTTAAAACATCATATGTATGAGTAGAAACCTTTACTCCTTGGTCATCAAAAAGTTCTAAATCCTGTACCATCTCTAACTCTAATAGAGAGGTTATAAAACCAAGTGCTCTCCTATTTTTTTCCTGCATCTATTTTTTCCTCAATTCTTTTTATTAAATTTTCGCCTCTCAAACCAAACTCTTCTAAAAGCTCACTTCTTTTTCCATGAGGAATAGCTCCCTCTTTTAGAGCTATTTTTCTAATTCTAACATCTATATCTCTTTCATTGTAAAATTCCATTATACTGCTTCCAAAAGAATTTTTCTCATAGGCTTCTTCCAAAACAAATATATTTTCATACTCTTTTACACAATCTAAAAGATATTTTTCATCTAATGGTTTTAGAGTAGAAGCATTGACTATTGTTCCCTCTATTCCTCTAGCTTTCAATCTATCCTCTATATCTAATATCTCTTTTAGCATACTTCCTGTTGCTATAAAAAGATTCTTCTTTCCTTTTTTTATCTCATGCCATTTTCCAAACTCAAATTTTTTAGCTTTATCTATATTATATTCCACTTCTCTTGGTATTCTTATCATAAGTGGTCCTTCTTGGAAATCTTTAGAAAATTCCAACATCTCTACTAACTCTTTTGATGTTGCTGGTGCTAGTACTGTATAATTAGGAATAGTTAAAAATATTGATAAATCATAAAGTCCATTATGAGTCTTCCCATCTTCTCCTACAATTCCTGCTCTATCCACTATAAATCTTACAGATAAGTTTTGTAAAGAGATATCATGTATAAGTTGGCTATATGCTCTTTGTAAAAATGTAGAATATATGGCTACATATGGCTTTTTCCCTTGAGTAGCAAGTCCCCCAGCAAAAGTTACAGCATGCCCTTCAGCTATACCTGTATCTATTGCTCTTGTTGGAAACTTTTTGAAAAACTCTCCAAGTCCTGTCCCTTTTACCATACCAGAACATATTACATAGATATCATTATCCTCTTCTCCTAATTTTACTATCTCACTTCCAAATATACTCGAATAAGTTTTTACAGTTGAATTAGTATTTCCTGTTTTCATATCAAAAGGAGAGATTCCATGAAATTTTTCCTTATCCTGTTCTGCATAACTATAACCTTTTCCTTTTTGAGTCTTAACATGTATAAATATAGGTCCTTCCATATTTTTTATTTTATTTAAAGTTGACAATAACTCTTCAGGATTATGTCCATCTAATACTCCAAAAAATTTAAACCCTAAACTTTCTAACATGCTTAGAGGTAAGAAAAAATTTTTTAATGAGAACTCCATTCTTTCTAAAGTATTAGAAACTTTATTAGCCTTTATTTTTTTTATTATTCCCTTTATATCATCTCTTAAACTCATGTATTTTTCACTTACCATAAATTTTCCAAAAAATCTTGAAAGTGAACCTACATTTTTTCCAATAGACATCTCATTATCATTTAAGATTACTATCATATTTTTTAATTTATTTCCACCTATATTATTAAGAGCTTCTAAAGAGTGACCATTAGATATAGATGCATCTCCTATCACTACTACCACTTTTTTCTCTGGAGAAGCCATAGCTATCCCTGCTCCTGCCGAAAGTGCAGTTCCAGCATGTCCTGAGATAAATGGATCTGCACTACTCTCTTTAGGATCTGTAAAAGGACCTATTCCTCCTCTTTGCCTAAGAGTAGAAAACTTCTTATCTCTTCCAGTAAGTAACTTGTGAACATAAGATTGGTGACCAACATCAAATAGTAATCTATCTTTGGAAAAGTCAAATACATTATGTAGGCACAGTGTCAGTTCTACTATTCCAAGATTAGAAGATAGATGCCCACCATTTTTACTTACTGTTTCTATTAAAGTTTCTCTTACCTCTTTTGCTTTTTTATTTATCTCTTCAATACTCATACTATGTATATTTTTCATCTACTCTACCCCTGTAAATAATCAGTAAAAATTAAACCTACACCTATTCCTAATATACACCCTACTAATACTTCAAAAGGTGTATGACCTAAAAGTTCCTTTAGCTTTTCACTTTTCTCTTTTCCAAAATATTTTTCATATCTCTTCTCTCCTAACATAAGAGGTATTTTTTCTACAAATTGATTAATTACTCCAGCCTGCTTTCCAGCTGCTCTCCTTATTCCAGTAGCATCATACATCACTATTCCAGAAAGAATTATTGCTATAGCAAATATATCACTGCTTATCCCATGGCGAATCCCTATACATGTAGTCAAGCAAGATACAGTAGAACTATGAGAACTAGGCATACCACCTGTTTCCCACATCCTTCTTATATTCAGCTTACCATCTGAAAAAATAGTTGTTAAAACTTTATAAAATTGAGCTATAAACCAAGCTATAAAAACTATATCTAGTATTCTATTACCAAAAATTATTCCACGACTCATAGCTCTCTCCCCTTTCTATTACTTAAATACTTTTTAATTCTAAAGAGATTACAGGCTTATCCTTATTCTCTTTGAAAAGTATAATAGTTCTTCCTATTATTCCTACTACTTCAAACTCTTTGCATTGAGAAAGTTGCTCCATTATTTCCATTTTTTCCTCTTCACAATTTTGAAGTATTTTTACTTTTATTAATTCTCTTGACTCAATAGCATCTAATATACTTTGAATTAAGTTGTCAGTTACTCCTTCTTTTCCTATTCTTACTAGTGCATCTAAATCATGTGCCTTCTTTCTTAGATATGCTCTTCTTTTACTTGTTAATTCCATTTTTGTCTCCTTCTCTATTTCTTTATTTATTATACTTCCATTATTATTGGTAAAATCATTGGATTTCTTTTTGTCTTATTATAGAAAAACTTAGCAGCAATATCCCTTGTAGTATTCTTTAATAATCCCCAATCTTTCGAATAATAGTTAGATGTATCATCTATTTTTTCTTTAATATTCTCTATTGCTTCTTTGATTATATCATCTGACTCTTTAGAATATACAAATCCTCTTGTTACAATATCTGGTCCTGCTACTATTTTTCCTGTTTCTTTATCTAAAGTAAATACTATTACTACAACTCCATCTTGTGATAGTTGTTGTCTATCTTTTAGTACTATATTTCCTATATCTCCTACTCCAAGTCCATCCACTAATGTACACCCAGCATTTACTTTTCCTTTTATCTTAGCTCCCGATTTTGTAACTTCTATCTTACTACCATTTTGAGCTATAATTATATTATTCTTAGGAATACCTGTTTCCATTGCTGTATCTTGATGAGCCTTTAACATCTTATGCTCTCCATGTACTGGCATAAAATATTTTGGCTTAATAAGATTTAGCATAAGCTTCTGCTCCTCTTTACTTCCATGCCCTGATACATGTATTCCAGCTATTTTTTTAAATACAACCTCAGCATCATATTTTAACAGATTATTTATATTATTAGATACTGCTCTCTCATTTCCTGGAATAGGTGTAGCTGAGATAATTACTGTATCCCCCTCTTTTATTTTTATATGTTTATGCATATTTTTAGCTATTCTTGATAAAGCAGCCATAGGTTCTCCTTGTGTCCCTGTACAAAGAATTACAACTTTATTATCCTTTAAAGTATCTACTTCCGATAGTGGTACCATCATATCATTAGGTACCTTTAGATATCCTAAACTTCCAGCAATCTCAAATACCTTAACTAAACTTCTTCCATCTATTGCAATCTTTCTTCCATACTCTTGTGCAACATTTACTATCTGCTGAAGTCTATGCACATGTGAAGCAAAGGCAGCAACTATTATTCTTCCCTTAGCTTTAGAAAACTCTACCTTAAAAGCTTCTCCTACACTTCTCTCAGATGGAGTAAACCCTTCTACTTCTGAGTTAGTAGAATCAGATAACATTAAATCTACTCCCTGCTCTCCTATCTGTGATAATCTTGCAAAATCTACTCCCTCTCCATCTACTGGAGTTAAATCTATCTTAAAATCTCCTGTATGAAATACTGTTCCAGCTGGAGTAGTTACTAAAAGAGAATATGCATCTGTTATTGAGTGAGTTATTTTAATAAACTCAACAGTAAAATATTTTCCTACTTTTATTTTAGTTCTACCCTTTACCTCTTTCATCTTAGGTATATCTTTTGTAAAACCATTTTCAAATTTTGATTTAGCTAATGCTAATGTAAGTTTTCCTCCAAACATTGGAACTGATTTATCAATTTTTTGATAAAGATAAGGAATAGATCCTATATGATCTTCATGTCCGTGAGTTACAAATAATCCCTTTATCTTATCTTTATTATTTTCTAAAAAGCTAAAATCTGGAATAACTAAATCTATTCCTAAAAGATTTTCATCCGGAAATATAACCCCAGAATCAATAATGATTATTTCATCTCTATATTGGACTACTGTACTATTTTTCCCTACTTCTTCCATTCCTCCAAGAGGTATTACATACATTTTTTCCTCTTTTTGTGCTTTAGCTTCTTTTGTTTCTACTACAATATTAGTAGCTACTTCCTTTGCTACTTTACCTGTAGCTTTTTTTACCTTTTCAGTTTTTAACTCTTTTATTCCTTCTTTGATAGCTTTTATTTTTTCTTTTATGCCATCTACTCCTGTATTACTACTTTCTAACTTAAATTTTCTCTCTAATCTTTTTCTTTTTTCTTGACTTATACTACCTTTTTCTGTTCTTAACATCTTCTCTCCTTTTTTCTAAAATCTCCCTCCATTACAAATCTTTTTCATCATTTTCTATTTTTCTCCCCTCTTGTGGAACTTCAGTTGGTCTATTTTTTATCTCTAGATATTTATCTATAAATTTTCTAGCCATTCCTCCAGCTACTGCTCCTCCTCCTCCAGCTCCTTCTAAGATAGTTGCAAAAACTATCTCTGGATCATCTGCTGGAAAATATCCTGCTACCCAAGCATGAGTTATTTTTGAATGAGCATTCTGTGCTGAACCACTTTTAGCTGCTACTTTCATTCCTTTTGTTCTTAATACTTTTGTAGTTCCATTATCCTGTGATACTGTAGCTATCAAAGCATCATTTAGAATATTATAGTATGACTTTGGATAATACTTAATCTCTTTTTTATATAGCTCTATAGGGTAGCTTTTTCCTTTAGAATCTTTAAATTCCTTCACTAAATGCGGAGTATATATCTCCCCTTTATTTGCTATTGCTGCATAGAGATTTGCTATTTGTAATGGTGTAACCAAAAGATACCCTTGCCCTATTGATAATAGTATGGTATCTCCTTTAAACCAACCACTTCCTATCATCTTCTTTTTCCAAGCTGTGTCAGGAAGCAAACCTTTTTTTTCTCCTGGAATATCAATTCCAGTTTTCTCTCCTAGCCCAAAAGAAGCAGCTACATCTATAATTGGCTTATGTCCAATCTTATCTGAATATTTATAATAATATGGATTCGCAGATTCTACTATAGATTTCTTCATATCTGTATATCCATGTCCTCCAGCTTTCCAAGCTCTCCATTTCCATTTTCCTATTTGATAATATCCAGTTTTATCATAATATTGTTCTTTTGGGTCTACACCATTTTCTAAAAAAGCTATTGCCGATACCACTTTAAATACCGAACCTGGTGGATATTCTCCTGCTATTGCCTTATTAGAAAGTGGCTTTCTAGGATCATTTATTATCTTATCCCATTCATCATAGGATATTTGTGAACTAAACATATTCAATGAGTATGTTGGATAACTTACCATTGTAAGTATCTCTCCATTTTTGGGATTTAAAGCTATGAAAGCTCCTGCTCTTCCATCAGCTTCAAACTGTTTTTCCATATATTCTTGAAGTTCCATATCCAGTGTTATATGCATATCTTTTCCTGGAATTGGATTCTTTTTTTCTTCGATTTTTCTCTGTAACTTATTAAGGGCATTAACTTCTATATATTCATACCCATCTTCCCCTTGAAGTTCTCTATCATATCTGTTTTCAAGTCCATCTTTTCCAATAATATCCCTTGGTCCATATCCTTCATCTTTTAATTTTTCATACTCTTTTTCAGATATCTTCTTTACATATCCTATACTATGGGCTGCTACATCATCAAAAAGATATCTTCTTTTTGAATAAGTCTGTACTTGAAGATATGGATAATCTATTAATTGCTCTATCAATTTATGAGCTATCTCTGGTTTTAAATCATCAATTATGACATTCTCTCTTGTATATGGAAATATCTCTCCATATTTTATTCTTTTAGATATATAATCTTCACTATAGCCTGTAATTTCACTAATCTCTTTCAATACCTCTGGTGTTTGTTTTCTCTCTTGGAGATAAACCAATCTATATCCAGAACCATTAGTTACTACAAGTCTTCCCTTACTATCATATATTTTTCCTCTAGGAGCTTCTATCTCCTTTATCTTTATTCTATTTCTTTGAGAGAGATAGGAATATTTATCTCCCATTAAAACTTGTAAATAAAAAATTCTTAACCCCATTAATAAAAAGACTAATAACATAAAAGCTTTTAATATTATATTTCTAGAGTTATTATCCTCTCCAAGTTTTATATTAATATTCCTTCTCTTCAATTTTTTCATAATTATCCTTTAATATTTTCCCTTTTCTTTGAAATTTTTACATAAATAAAGTTTAAAACTATAAAAATACAAATATTTGCAATAACATACTCTTTTTTCAATCTATTTATAGAAAGAGCTGCATATACTCCTAACTGTAACAATGAAATTAGAATGATATTTGCTTTTCCATAAGTTAGATGTGTAAATAAATAATGAAATAAATAATAACCAAGTAATAATATAATAAGTATCTCAAAAAAATTATTTGTTTGCAAAGAACGTATCAAAATTACAAGAATAACAAGTCCTATCTCTTTTTCCTTTTTTAAACTTACTAAATAAGTTAAAAATGGTAATGTAACTCCATACATATTAGCAGTAAGAGGTAAACTCACTTCAACTACAATTAGAAAAAAAGAAATTAAATAAACCATTTTCTCTCACTACTTTGTTATTACTCTTATTTTATTTTTTAAATTATTATTTTCTATTAAACTATCTATATTTAAAGTTTTTGCTATCTTATAAGCTATAAAATAATCTTCAGAAGCATATTCTACAAAAGAACTCTCAACTTTTATTTTATCTTTTTCACTTTCAACTTTTCTATATCCTTCTCTTTTTAATTCATTACTTATACTTTGAACAGTTGCATTATTTTCTCCAGCTACCTCTATTGTAAAATCTATATTTTTTTCTTGTCCTAACACTACTACTATATTAGCAAGTGTTGGAATAGTTGGTACCTGTTGAATTTTAAAATATTTTTCATTCAATTGCATAACTATATCTTGAGCTTTTTCTATTGAGATATCATTTAATATAATATAACTCTCTTCTAAATTTTTCTCATAGTTAGCAGCATTATATTTCATTCCTAATTTATTTTTAATATTCTCTCCTGTTCTTCTAGCATATCCATTTATTCCATTAGCATTCAATACATCCACTATGATATTTTCATTTACTTCATTTTTATTTTGTTGTTCATTGTACAAAGAATCATACATAGAGTATAAGCTAGATGTTATTATATATCTTTTATTATCCACTGTTGTTTCAGGAATATTTTTAGCATTTTTTACATTTAATTTTACTTGTCCAAACTTAACTGTCATATAATTATTTACTTGAACTGGCAATAATTTATTTATAGTTTTTAAAACTTCTTCTTCATTTTTATTAGCAACTAAATCTCTTACAGTTGTATCTTTATCAATATTTATTTCAAAAGGAATTCTTACTGCTAATTTATCTTGGTACACAGCTATAAGATTTTCTTTTCCTATTATTAAGTAGCTACTATTTTTATCTAGCTCTGGATTCTTTCTCATTGAATTTACAAATAAAAATCCACCTAATGCAACTATTATTAAAATTACTGTAAATATTGCTCTCACTCTTTTATTCATCTGCTACTAACAACTCCTTTTCTAATGAGGTAATCTTTACTTCTATTATCTCATTAATCATTTTTTTGTCCCCTTTTACTTTTACTCTCAAGTAGTTTTCACTATAACCATATAGATACCCATCTATCTCTTCCTCTATTAAAATTTTTAAAGATTTTCCTATATAGTTTTCTCTTTCAATTATAGCCATCTCTTTCTTTAACTCTTCTAATCTATCTGCTCTCTCTTTTTTCACTTTTGAGTCAATCTTATTTTCTAATCTACTAGCAACAGTATTTTCTCTATCAGAGTATTGGAAAATATGTAATCCTGAAAATCCTATTTTCTCTATAAGATTATAAGAGTTTTGGAACATCTCCTCACTCTCTCCAGGAAATCCTACTATAATATCAGCTGTATATTCCATATTCCCTACACTGTTTTTTAACTTTAGAAGTCTCTCTTCTATCAAATCACTTCCATATTTTCTCTTCATCATCTTTAAAACTGTATCATCACATGATTGAAGAGATATATGTAAATGTGGCATCAGATTTTTATATTTAAACATATCTACAAATCTATCAGAAATTTTATCTGGATATACAGAACCTATTCTGACTCTTTCTAATCCCTTTACTTGTAAAATCTCCTCTAACAGATCTTCAAAATCTATATCCTCTTCTAAATCCTCTCCATAAGCTCCTAGATTTATTCCAATTAAGATTATCTCTTTAAATCCTTCATTTACAAGTTTTTCTATCTCTTTTAAGATATTCTCTTTTTTTCTTGACCTACTTCTTCCTCTTGCAAAAGGTATTTTACAATATGAACAAAAATTATTACATCCATCTTGTATCTTAACATATGCTCTTGACATCTCTCTTAGAGTAGCAAACTCATACTCTGTGTATTCATACTCATCAAAGATATTGTCATTTTTCAATCTATCCATTGTCCTATTCTCAATATCTTCTATAAAATTTACTATCCCTTTTTTATATTTATTTCCTATTACATAATCTATATCTTCCATCTCTAGTAATTCTTTACTATTAGTCTGAGCATAGCATCCTGTAACTATTACTTTACTGTGAGGATTTACTTTTTTAGCTCTCCTCAACATATTTCTTGTTTTTCTATCTGCTACACTAGTAACAGTACAAGAGTTTACTATATAGATATCTGCCTCATCTTCAAAAGCTGTTTCTGTATACCCCTTTTGAAGAAGTTGATTTTTTATACTCTCAGTTTCATATTGATTTACTTTACAACCTAGAGTATAAAAAGCTACTCTTTTATTGAAATTCATTGATTAAAACTCCTCCTACTACAATAGAAGCTGTCTCTGCTCTTAGAATTCTTTTTCCCAATGTTACTATATTAGCACCCTTTTGTTTTAGATACTCTATCTCTTCAATATCAAAACCACCCTCTGGTCCTACTATATATAAAACACTCTTTAACTCTTTTGTCTGCTTTCTTAAAAGATTTTTTAAAGTATACTCATCTTCACACTCATAGGGAACAATTACTAAATCATAATCTTCCAGCTTCAATTTTTCTATTTTTGTTACTTCATCAATAATTAGAGGCTTCACTCCTTGACACTGTTTCAAAGCCTCTCTCACAATTAAATCCCATTTATCTTTCTTTTCACTTACCTTTGCTACTCCTCTTTTAGTACTCAAAGGTATTATTTTATTTATTCCTATCTCAGTAAGTTTTTGGATAGTCAAGTCCATCTTATCATTTTTCAATATTCCAA
>OGDL01000069.1_pt1 | contig 44001 bp, 53 predicted proteins | sample 1570471 | NCBI WGS metagenome assembly OGDL01 (sample SAMEA2582163, study PRJEB24529) | metagenome | biome: Human gut stool | place: China | collected 2011 | reverse complement strand
CGTTCCGGCCCAGCGCAGACATTACCGCCTGTGCAGTCTGGCGACGACTAGCGGACTCGCCCGGGGCGACGCTAAACGCCTCAAACATTGTGCACAGGCTCAGGGTGGTCAGGACATCCAAGGGGATTAAGCGCAGGAACCGGCGGTACTTTCCACCAATGCCTGGGGCTTTGACATTTCGCATCTCATCAATAGCGGCAGCAGCCACCTCATATGCAGAGGTGAGCATACGCTGCGTCATTGGCAGGTTCATAATCCCACCGTTCTGCAATGCGTCCGTAATTAGCTTACGTGCCCGCTCGATTCCGCGAATCTTATAAGTTTCTTCAAGCTCCAGCTGGCGTTTCACCAGTGCTTCCTCTGGTACTACAACCGTATTCAGGGCGCTAATCATAGGCGCTTAGTCTCCTTGGTTATGTCCGGTACTTCTAACTACTGATTGCGACTAACCCAGAGATTGTACATCTCCAGGTAGTTTTTAGCGGCGGCCTCATCACCCCGCTCTACTGCTTTCTGCCACATCCAGTGGCACCACTCACTTGGCGTCAATGCACTTACCTCGGTGTTGCTCATACAGTTCTGAGTACTTATCAGACTTAGCAATGTCCTGCTCCAGTTTATCCTTGTTCCCGGCGCGCAGTCGGTACTTGAGCCGGTTCCCCAGGCAGTATCCGTAGAACTGCTCTTGCGTCATGCTGCGTGCAATGACCTCAATTGCCTCCAGGTCCTGGAAGAACTGGTAGTGCTTAGGGGAGTTCACTGCGTCGGACGCTTTCGGTGCTGGCAGCTCTTCCGGTATGCCGGGGGCACTTACCAAATCAAATAAGTCTGAGTCCCAACCATAAGGTAAATGATCCAACTCAATAATATCATTATAACGGACAGCAGCCACCACGTGCGGGGTACCTGCTGGAAGCTCTTTAAACCGATTGCGCCAGTTCTCATTGCGGTGCTCGGGCTTACGTACCACTACATCACCAACTTTGAACTTACTCATTTAATAGTCTCCCGTGCTTTGCGTCGTGCCCGGGCCTTGCGGGCTTTGAGCTTCTGTGCCTGTGCCAATTCTTCCGGCGTCTTGTGCGTATAGTATAGCATATCCGTAGGTTCGCGGTCTAAGTAATCGGCGACCCTACGTAGAGATTCAGCAATAGCCCTAGAAGATTGCATGCTACCAACAATCCAGCGCCCAGCGGCAGATGCCACTTTGCCTTCCCCTCCATTGCACGAGCGATGAAGAGCACCCCGAATACGCCCAGTAATATGATCGTGGTCAACGACAACAGAATCACCAGTTACCCCCTTGATTGTGAAGTCCAAAGGTTTGCCACAAAGGAGGCAGATACCTCCCTGGTCTTTGGCAAGCTTAATCGCCACGGAGCGAATCTGTGCCCGTGTAATCTTTCTTAGGGCCATACCTCAATCTCCCCAACTACATCCAGCATAGCATTGTCGTGAATGAGAGAATCCAAATGCTCAACCGTTCTTCGATGTGTTTTGGGTGCTCGTTCACGCAGCGCATCCAGAATAGTTTCAAGTTCATCGTGTTTCCCCTCGTAGTATAACTCAATCGCCCGCAGGCTCATTTCCTTCGCAGACATCTTCGCCATTGTCTGGGTGCTCCTGTATCCACTGTATATGCTGTTTATGGTACTCGTGCAGCGAATGCACCCAGTCACGTAGACTGGGAGTAGTCAACAGTGACATCAGATACAGATACGCTGAATCTGATTGGGAGCGTCTCAGCCACAGGCATTCTGCCTCTGCGAGTACGTCTTGGTTGTTTCGAGCATAGGCCGCTACAACGAATTCTGCGGCGTCCTGCTCCGAGGTAATAGGGTAGATAGCATCAAAGGCCGTTCGCTTCCCACAGAGCTTCCCATCAAGCAATGTGATGCCTTTGACGTTATCTGCGTCATCCCCTGCTAGCATCTGCCACCAGAAGAACTTAGTGCCGTGTGCTCGCACCGGCATAGCCTGGGTATCATCCCACTTAATCCAACCGAAGGGATTATCCAAGGCAGGCCACACGGTTCCGGTCGGGATATCGAACCGGGCCATGGGGCTTAGCCAGGAATCCTTGTCCTGGGACATCAGTATTCCCCGGTCTCCGAAGGAGTATGAGTCCATCACGAACAGGTCATCTGCCTCGAAGTAGTCACTGCTGACTACCTGAATACCCTGTTCAGAGTACTGGTCTGGATTCTCAATTAGGTGCCGCTTCAACGGCGCCTTGAGTGGCAGCTCCTGTCGATTAGCGCGCTGCCCCTGATAGGGCTTAGCCGTAGGCAGGTGCCAGCGCAGGCACTTAGCACACCCCGTAGGCGTCAGATACGCCACTGCTTCTGAGCAGCCGACCAGGAACATGTCCTCAAGCAGTAGCTGATAGAAGCGGCGGATTGCAGTGTCCAAACGTTTTACTGTAGCGGCGGCTTTGTAAACTGCAAAATCCGCGTCATACAGCAGAATCTTCCCAGAGTTCTGTGGAGCTAACTGCTCCCCGAGCTGGGACAAGTCAACCCCGTTGATAATCATTAGCGCCCCGTAATATCACGGGCCTTCTTGTCGGCCCAGTTAACCCAACGCTCTGCCCACTTTGCCTTGCTGAGCTTGTCGCCCAGGTAGCATAGTCCCGCCAACGGAATCAGTGGGAGAATCAAAGCTACGTAAATTGCGCGAGATACGTACAGCATCATTAAATCTCCAGTCTAGCTACTGATTTAGCTGCCAACTTCACCTGCTTGCGGGTAGGTTTAGCGGCCCAGCGCACCACATACATGGTGCCAGGGTCGTCCTCCCGGATAAAGGTCACGTACCAGCTGTTGCAGGCATGTTCAGCATAAGGCGCCATAAAGCTGTGCCTAGGTGCAGACGCCTTTACACGTATGTGCATGCTCAAGCCTCCAGTTCAGACAGCACCAGCACGGTACCGAGCATGTCCCCAATTACTTCCGGAGTACGCAGACTCTGGTCTGCATCGTAAATACAGGAACCAATCTCAGCCAACCCGATGCTGAGGGTACCTACAACGCGGATAAGCACGAGGTCATCGCCACGTAACTTATCTGCATGCGCCGCCAGGTCATTGTGCTCTTTGAAGGCAGTGGCGGCCATCTCCAGGTCCATGCCATATAGGGCCGCCAGCTTGTCCAGTTTGTCATAGACATCATCGAGGCGGTGGATGCGCACCCCATATACCGCAGCATCATACACTACGGCACTGACTGCGATAGCCAGATTCTTGTACGCGTTCAGTACTTGGTCCATTAATCAAATCCTTTCAGTTTGTGTTTTGAAATGAAATTGTGGGCTTTGGTCTCAGTGGCCGTAGCCTCTGCGCCCAGGGCGTATGCACGGCGCCGGGACTTGGCGCACTGGCGAGTCAGGTGATACCGTTGTGCACTAATCTCATTACCCAGAAGGCTCACCCTGTGTGCGTGAGAATTAGCTGCCCAGTGCCAGTCGTTTGCTCGCTTCTGCAAACGCTGTGCACGCAGTAGCAGAAACACAGCGTACTGTTCTTTGACCCATATGATTATACGCATTTAGACCCCCAGAAAGTTAGCTACTTCATCGCGCTTAGCACGCAGGTTATCAGCATGACAAGCGTGCTCCGCTGCCAATTCTTTGCTGTGCTTGGAGGCCTCTACTCGCGCCTCGGATTGAGCAGCCAGACGCACGGCGTCGTCTGCGAACTTAACTGACAGCTGCTCGTTAAACTGAGCTTTGGCATCGGCGCGTTTAGCTTCTGCTGTGTAGGCTGCACTCGGGAGTTTGATGAGAATGTTGATGATGTTCATAGGCTTCCTCTAAGGCCCCATGCGGGGCCATATTAGTTTAGGTTAGGGTAGATTAGGCTTGAGGTGCAGCAGGCGCTGCAGGAGCCGCAGGGGCCACTGGTGCGGCCGGGGCTACCGGTGCTGCCGGAGCCGCCGGGGCAGCAGGAGCAGCCGGAGCAGCCGGTGCCTGCATAGCTGCCGGACTCGGAACAGAGCCAGCGTTCAGCATAATATCCAGAGCACTGCCCGGGAAGTCTACGGCCTTGTACATATCCTCCTGAATCCAGTTCTTGCTCTTACCGTCGTCGAAGGTGCCTTCGATGTGTAGGCTATCCCAGGTCTCTTTGGTTGGGTTGTTCCACAGGAACAGCTTAATCTCAGAGGCATCCAGGGCTGGCATCTTGATAGGCTCGCCGGTGTTCGGGTCGAACTTCGGAATCGGGCGGATACCGGACAGGTCCACGATGTTAGACTTCTTGCCCGCGGCACTGGTGTGCTCATCAATCGGGAAGGTGAAGGCCTGGCCCAGACGCTGTGCCGCATGCTTAATGCTGTTATCGTAATTGAGCTTGTCGAAGAACTTCTTGAAGCCTGCTCGCTCAAAGTTACTGATAGCCATCGGATACGGGCGGATACGCTTCACTTCACCGTTGGGGCCGAACACTACAATGCCGATACGTACGTTAGCCACTGCAGGCTTACCGGTAGGCTTACCACCCTTGGTCGGCAGGCGCTTACCGATTTCCACGTACTCGGTGAAGTAACCGTAATATTCACCCTTCGGCAGCAGCACGTCCTCATACGCACCGCCCTGTGAGGTTTCAGTCATGTCAACATCCTGCGTTTCAATCGCAGCAGCTACCAGGGAGTTCAGAGTGTCCAGTGCATTCATAGTCATATAATTACGTCCTCGTTTAGTTTAAATGATATTTACGTGCAGATGCAGGGCTTATCGTGAGGCGGTTTTGATGGCCGCCACCAAGAACACCAGAACTACGCCAACTACAATAGGTCCCCAGAACGGGAGCAGCACCCACAGCCAGGACCAAGCGATAACGCCAGTCAGTTTCAGGGTTACAAAGATAAGGCCCAGTACAGAACAGATTCCCATTTTCATCATCACCTCGATATTATTTAGAACGACCAACCCAACGACCATCGTCGTCGAGCAGCATCGGAATTAACTGCGGGCAACCCTCGGTGATTACCATCACACCCAGGATTGGTTTCTTGCGGGTGAGTCTGCCGTAAGCAAAGGCCACGCTCTTGCGGTCAATCAAACACCCAGCGTACGCACCAAAGTACAGCGCCGTTGAAGAAGCAGCATACTGAACCTCGAAGCGTCCATGCTCATGTCCCAGCACCAGAGAGGTGCGCTCATGGGATGCATTGAGCATGAAATCACCGCTGACTTGATGTTGGAAACGGACAGGCCCCAGTGGTGTATTGAGAACCCAAGCATCGGCCCACGACCATGCCGGAGCACCATGCTCAGGGAATAAGATGTCCCGGTACTTCTTGATAAATTGCACTGGCAAACCGTGAGCTTTAGCGCGGCGATATACGAGTGAGCCGTGATTGGAATCGCAAACCAGTAGGTTCGGGAACAGTTCATGCAGCTCCTCCAGTACGAGCTTAGCTTTCTCCAGCTCCACCCCGGCACTATCCAGGTTCGGGTCGGAGTCGTGGAAACTGATTGCGTGCCCATCAGTTTCGTCACCAACCTGCACCACCATGTCCGGGCAGTAGGCGTCACGTACGCTCTCAAGGAAGGGCATTGCGTCTACGTGGGTATACGGAGCGTGCAAGTCCCCGACCACCAGAATGCGGTGGCACATATCCGGCACCACCGTATTCCCGATATCATCCGTAGGGCTCGGTTGGATTAGCTTGCGCGCTTCCTGCAGCCCCCGATTGGCCCTTGCCTTGCTGCCCTTGTTATCCATGAAGATGCTGCGCCAATAACGCACAAGCTGGCGGGACACACTAATGTCCGAATCCACATCCCCACGATTATCCAGCTCCTGGTTGTAATACTGAGCAGCCAGGGCGTTGTCGAGATACTGGCCCAAGATTGCCTGGTGCTGCTCTTTTGTGAATAGTTTTATTAGACTGACTTTAGCCAAGGTTTCCTCTCTTGTGTTGTTCCTACTCGTATCACATTAATTCTCTGTGAATCACAGAATCAAGCCAGAGTCAACAAATAATTTTATTTAATTATTTAGTTGACCCTAGTGTATTTCCATGATACCCTAACACCCTACGCCACCCAAGGGTACACCTACCACTACTCCACGATAAGTTTGTACTCCCCCGGGAAGAAGGTAATACCATCCCCAGGTTCTTCTGAACCATTCGTAGGGTCTATCAGTTCTACCTCCCAAGTTTCTTTACAGTAAGAGATAACCCGGTGCTGTGAACCGGGTGTGAAGTACTTCCGTAACTCTGGACCAAGTGGCTCAGGCCCAAGTTCCAGTAATTCCACAATGCTGCCTGGTTTAATATTCATTCTACCTTCTCCTTACTGTACATGCTCGTACCCATCTCAGCCTCTGCTGGGAACGGGACCTCACCAATGATACCGTAGTTAGGCCAGAGCTGGTGGATACGCTTAGGTGCATCCTCCATGCACTGCTTAACCAGCAGGCTCGCCTCACGTCCAACCTCCGGGTTGGCGCTGTCCAGATACAATGCATCGTGTACGTTCGTAATCAGGCACACCTGATTGTCGAACCAGTCACGGGCCAGGAGTGCGCGCAGGACCATACCGGCCGCCACTGCCATCAGGAAGAATGCTTCCCCCTGACACCAGTAGTTAGCCATCTCAGTTTCCTTGTAGTCCATTACCTTCTGCTTACGCTGCCCGGGCACAACTTCCTTCCACTGCTCTTTCTGACGGAAACTGTAGCGGGCACCGGCTGGGCTGGTCCACGTCCCAATGCGGTAGATTCGGTAGCTGCCGTCGTCAGCCTGCTCCCGGTACATGCGCCCCTCCGCACCGGTACGTTCTACCTCTTCCTTGACAACAGCGCGGAAGCCAATTGTTTGCGGGAACAGCGCAGCCTCGTTGTCCAAGAAAGCCTGTGCAAATTCCACCGTACATCCAGTAGCAAACGCAATCCCCTTAGCCGTAGCGCCATACTGGGCTGCAAAGCTAGGAGCCTTAATACCTGTACGCATTGCCTTCCAAAGCGGATGCAGCTCGTGCTTCTTGTTGTGGCAGCGCTCATATACTTCTTCATACGGTAATCCCTCGCGGAAAGCTAGGCGGTAACAGTGCATATCCGTACCACTCTGCAGCAGTCCCAGCAGTTTCTTGTCACCCGTGTGTACACAGGACATAACCACTTCCAGTGCCGAGTAGTCAACCTCAGTGATACGTCCGTTGTCCCCGAATCTACTGGTGAACACCTGCTTCACCTTGGATTTAGCCACACCGTCGCCATCCTCATCCGGGCGGGGTAGGTTCTGCAGGTTCGGGTTAGAGCTACTCAAGCGCCCGGTTACGGTGGCGCAAGTATTCAGCCGGTGGTGAATGATGCCGGAACCATCGGGACGCTCCGGGATTACATACTGCAGCATCCCCTTCCGCTCTTTTACCTTACCTTCTGCGTCCAGTACTTCTCGCAAATAGTAAGTGCCGGTATCCTTCTCCAGCGCCGCCAGTTCGTTCACCAACTTACAGAACTCGAACCCTTGGCGAGCCAGCGCCTCCATTGCATCAGTGCTGGTGCTATACACAGGGGTGCCATCCTGCAGGGTGCGCGCCTGTCGGAACTCCCCGCGCTCTGCGTACTTCTCCCGGATAACTTCCGGAAGCTCCTGGATGTTCACTAGGCCCGGGCAGAAGTAAAGGTCGTCTTCCCATTTAAGTTTCTCTTCCTCGGTATCGAGGCGGAATACTTTAGGGAGCCCCTTGTTCTTACCCGCACGATATGTCACTACACGCCACCATCCGCCTTCCGTTTGAAGTTCTTGCATGTGCGTGTCGTGTACAGGTATATAGGTGTGCGCACCCTCTTCGTCCTCGTACTTATAGAAGTCGGCCTTGACGTACTGCGGCGGGTCATATGGCACCTTCTTGCGGTACTTGATAGGCCCGCCGTACACCAGTGCTGACATATGAAAGTCCGAGCCGAAGTTGAAATCCAGTGTCTCCGGCAAGTCCTTCGGGATGTACTGCTGCAGCTCCTGCTTAATCTCGCGGATGCGCTGCTCCTGCTCCTCCTGGTTCTTGCGTGCAATTGGCATATTCACGAACAGGCCGAACCACTCGCAGTACGCCCAAGCTAGCAAGGCATCCATACGTTCCCACACGTACTGCATCTGATTGCGCTGGGCGAACGTAGCGCATTGGCCGTAGAAGCACAGGGCCGTGTTCGGGATGTCCCCGTTAACTAGGTAGTCATGCAGCAGCATAGGATCAATCTGGGAGGTTAATACACCTTGCTCCCAGAGAATCTTAACCCCATCTACTTTGTGCGTACCGCCGTACTTAGGAGCCGTCTCGTCCAGTGACGGATACATGCTCTGAAAGTCCGAGGCGATGTATTCCCCGTGCATTGTGCAGAACACCCTGCCGCCGCGCTTGAGGAAGGCCTCAAACTGCTGCCGCTGGTACGTGAGAAACCAAGAAATCTCATAGGCTGCGTTGTGCGCAACAATAAGCCAGCAATCTTCGGGGATATGAAACCACCGGCAGCCTTCTGCTGCACTGTTTCCCGCCAAGAAATCAGCTCTTGAATTGAAGCGCACCGATTGAGTCGCGCCAACAGTGGTAGTACCGTCAGCCTGTGTCGTGTCGATACGCCATGCTGACTCAACAACATAGTTGTCAGGGCAGTATGGGCTTGCTTTAGAGCCGTAATATTCATGGTTCTCCGTCTCCAGGTCAATGTGCATTATACTGGTTGTCATTGTACAACTGCCTCCCACACTTGGAATCTACCCGTTACGTACTGGGCAGTGCATTCATCTGCTACAGCTTTACCGTGCGCCTCTGCGTCTTCCTTTTTGTGCCACAGGGTTATGTGCTCACCGAAGTGGTCGTACCCGTCTGTTTCCCAAGTTTCACATACCCACACTTTCATTTCCATTTAGCCCTCCGAGCCTTGTTGATAGCCAGATGCACAATCAGCTGGCTGCTGTCCAGCGCGAATCGTTTACGGAAAGTACCTGCAGACGCAGCGTACGCCTTGATTACCTCTTCATCGAGGTAGTTAATGTCTGACGGTTTAAGCATAGTAGCCTCCTATTGTACCTACATAGCGCCCTCATAGAAGGCGCTAGGGAAGTCACCGGTTAATCTGGCCTTCGTCAAAGCGGCAACGACCCGGCTCGAATCCCACCTCGAATTGCAGGAGCGATTCTTTACCAGATAGTGCCATCTTGTTCTTCGGAGTACTGATACCGCGTACGTTTTGCATGTGCGGCTGCTCGTTTCTGTCCAAGCACCCCATCATAATAGCTAAGTCCAAGGCACCCTGCACACCAATCTTGCTCTGCTTCATAGCGGTGAGTGGCGGGAACAGCATGTTGTAACCTTCGAGTGAAAGCTGCATAGTGCCTACAATAGCGCAATCGTTCTCGCACCCAAGTATGCGCAGCTCCTGCCATTTCGCCTCGAGGTTCTGGTGCTCGGTCTCCATAGTGCCGCCACGGATGTTCGCCACCATGTCGATGATGATTACCGCAGGGCGCATCTCCTCCATGAGCGTGGATATCTGCGCCATAGTCAAGGAATGCGCAGCCTTAACACGAATCCGGTCAGCCCTGCCTACTTTCTTGAGGTAGGCTGGCACGAACTCTTGCTTACTGTGCCGGTCCTTAATCTCAGCCAGAGTCCAGTGCAGCGCCGCTTGATATACCCGCGGCACTGTGCGCGTCGCCGGACCTTCGTTAACCAGCCAGAGAATCGGGCGGTCTCCGTACACTTCCGGCTGCTGCTGCATTTGCTCAGCAAAATCCACAGCAATAGCAGCAAGCAGACTAGTTTTACCAGAGTCCACAGGAGCAGCCACTGCGATACAGTCCCCGCCACGTAGACCTCGGATGTTGCTAGCGAGTTGCTCGAACACGCCCAGTTTAAGACCGCCGCTCTCATCAGTCGCGGCAAGTATCTCGTCAACACTACCGCTCTCCCATTCAAGCAGCGACTCATGCACCGCAGCGCCATCACCGTACTTGCGCTGTAGGTGCTTCATCTCCAGGAGGTAATCAATCTCCTCGCCGTCTTGGTAGCGTTGCGTCAGCGCCGCCACCTCTCCGCTGTAGGCCAGCTCATTCAGGGTCTGGACAATCCCCACCACAGAATCCTGCGGTACGGCTTGTACTCCCCGCATAAGCTCGTCCATGATTACCCGCTCTTCCCGGGATAGGTGTCCCGCCCGGAGATTGAGCATGCTCTGCATTGCATCCCACTGAACCTCCTGGTGCTCCGGGTACGTGTTCCAGTACAACCCCACCCAGTCTAGTAGGTTCGACGTATCCGGCGCGAGCATGGACTTGGGTATCTGTTCACGCAGTCGGTTCCACACCTTCTGCGTGCACATCGCTTTAACTACTATTAGGTCCAATTAAACCTCCTTCGGAACGCAGATTGCTTTAGCGGTATACACCCTGAATGTGTCAAACTTCTCTTCGAACGCCTTGGCCGCCTTGTTGCAGGCGGCCTCCGTTGTGAACTCTTGCGTAGTCAGGGCGGCGAAATCTGTATCGCTAACCGCACTGCCATTAATCGCCATGATTAAAACCCAGATACCCATATTCATTGTAAAGCCTCCAGAATCTCTTTGATTTCTGCATCCTTAGGGTCCGCAGCGAAGTAATGCTCACGGCACTGCATGAACGGGCGCAATGCTCGACGTGCTGCTGCTACCCCGGCGTGCCCTGCCGGGTCATTGTCCAGCATCAGAATTACTTCCGGGCGATTCTGAATCAGCCAAGCCCTCAGCGGCGTGGGCAAGCGTGTACCCAGCATAGCTATAGCCTGCACGTTCAACGCACTGTAACTCGTAACTGCGTGCTGTATCTTCCGGGCTGATAGATAGTCCTCGGTGAGCACGACCTTTAGAGGTGCGGCCGCAGCTACATCCGGTGCTACGGCAGGTGCCGCGGCAGCGAATGGTATTGGTTGGCCGTACATTACCCACTTCGGTTGCTGTCGGGCATGCACTGCACGGCCCAGAGCAGCGCTTCCGACACGGAAGATTATCCGCTGTTTCTCTTTGCTCCATTCTGCATCCTCCACCATTTCAGGCATGATTCCCTTTGTGGTCAGGAATCCGTAAATAAAACTCTGCGTTTCCGCAGGCGCTTGGCTAATGCAAATTGCATCTGCAGGTGCAGAGGGCTGCACCCTCGGCTCTTCCTGTAACTGTATGCGCTGGTACTGCTTGTGCTCCTTGCCCACCTGTTTGCAGCGGTGGCAATAGTATTCCCAGGCATCCGGGTTATTGTAGAGCACCCCGGCGGCGTCCCTGCCGCAGCACCGAAAGCGCGCCCTCTGCCCCACGGCCAGGCGCTTGCACGCTCTAAGCCAGGGCTGGTCCATGTATTACTCCGATTTAACTGGTACAACGCGCTCTTCTTTGACCACTGTAGTCATGCCGGTTTTATCGTCGCGCAAAGTTAGCCGACCACCACTACTCAGTAGGACAGTATAGGTGCGGTCGGTAAACAAAAAGTTCTCCGGGCTATTCTCTACTGCTACTACTTTCATTGTGCTTTCTCCTTACGTTTGATATCCATAGCCATGCGGCGCAGGTCGTGCGCCAACTGCAGGGCTGAATCAGGGTCGATGTTAATCCCAATCTCCATCTGTGCTCGAGTACTTCCCTTGCGAGGGATTACTCCGATGTACATTAATCCTTCCCCTTCGCCGTTGTCCTTATCAAGGACTAAGCGCTGGTCATTTCCACGGTCGCGCTTGAAGTTCAGGTACACCTCCCTGTCCGGGACAGGCGGCAGCTCGTCCGCCGGTTCTTGGTACAGTTCACAGTAGGCCGCAAGCCAGGGATAATTATCCCCCTCACGTGTTTTGCAATCCAACTGCAACCACATGCCACTGCTGGATACGCCGGTTACTGTATAGTAGTCTTTCTTACCCGCATGCAGCAAGAAGATTTCGCTATTGTAGTCCGCACTGCGAACAACCTTATCACCTACTTTAAACTTAGACATAATCAACCCTCCACAATATTGTCATATCCGCCCCAGTCTTCTACGACTCGGGTGCCCAGTTCAATCAGCTCTTCTTTGAAGCCGTAATCGGAGAACACCATTATGTACTCCGCCGCCTTCTCCGGGTTCTCCTGCACCCAGCTAACAAGTTGTTGTTTAGAAAGCTGGGACACTACACGGAACGCAGCCAGCAATTGCGGGTCCTCGTCCGGCGGCATATCCCACGGCTGCCGTAAACTGTGCGTAGACGCAGAGAGCCACTGGTCTGGCTCTACTACATTCGGGTCCCGCTCAATCGGAAGGTTGGAGAACGTGCCGTCTTGCAGTACCCGCTCAAGCACTTGCCCCAGTATGTTCAGGTCAAGTACCTCATCCGGGGTGTGCTCGTGCATGTACCCTACACCGACGTTGGTGCACTCAGGAATGATGCCAACGAACTCAGCCGAGTCAGTGTACACTCCCTTCTGTAAGTGCTGCTCCGTGCGCCCCAGGCGCTCTGCTAGTGTCTTCGCAAAGGTGTCGGAGCAGCATCGCATGTACCGTTGATGTGTAATGATCCCGTCGCCGCGCCGGTCAAAGCTAATCATCGCCTTGACCCCAGTCCAAAACCCAGTGTCATCCTTGACCGATGCAGCGCTACCTTCGCAGCCTACCTCTTCATCCACGAAGAAGCAGTAGCGTCCATGCACCCCGCGCCGTAGCATCTCCAGCATCAGGTAGATACCAGCACCGCAGTCCGCCCCCAAGCAGTCAGCTTGTTGCGGATTCTTTACGAACAGCACGCCCTTGTTAGTGCAGCCGACGTCCGGCGCAGCGCTGGTTGGGCGCGCCACTGTGTCGAGATGAGACGTAAACGCTACGTCACTTTGCTCTGAGTCCCCCACAAGCACGAAGTAGTTCCCGTGCTTGTCCTTTACGTAGTGCATACCACTACCCAGCGCTTGCATAAGCAGTGGCTCAAACCACTTAGTGCTTGCCCAGCTAGGCCGGTGCGTTCGCAGTATCTGCAAGAGCAGCTGCATATCAATCCCATGCGGATTCAAGAACATTAAGCTGCCTCCTCTACTTCTTCTTCGTCGTCGTTGCCCAGGTACTTCTCGCTTAGTTGAGCAGCTGCATACTCAGTGAGGATTAACCCGTGCACTTGGTGTTCTTCTACGTGCTCAACAAGCACCTCAAATCCCTGCGCATACACCAGTTCTGCTTGGTCGTGCACTACACCTTCTACCGCACAGTGCGCAATGTCTCCGTCGTATACATAGGCATCGTGGTAATCAGACCAAGTGCAGTTCCAGCGATTATGCAGCCCTTCTCGGCCAACAACATATACAAAGTCTCCATCTTCGACGCAGCCGTCGCAGACCATTTCATCGTCGGCGGTTTCGTGCATATCATCAATGGAGTAGCGCCCCTCGCAGCAGCAGCACCGAGCAGATTCTGTACCGACGTAGATGTACCCTTCTGATTCTTGCGCTTCGTATTCGTAATCGTCACGGATTACAAAGGCATCCTCTCCATGCTCATCTACGCCGCACTGGTCGCTATCAAGGTATGGCATCAATACCGCGCCGCTGTAGCTTGGGTGCGGTATGCGCGCCAGCAGTACGCCTTCTAGACACCCGGTGTTTCTGGTGTACCCATGCCCCCGCAGGATTGCATCAGCAGCGTTGCCGTAAGCACGGACGTACTCGTTAGTTTCTGTGTTAACGATTGCCCGTGCCTGCACTTCGAAATCGTCACCGAACAGCTCCCCGGTGTACTGGATGAACAGGCGCAGCCCATTATCCGGCAGCCCGTGGCTGGTGGTAGCGTACGTCCGCACAGGGCTATGCTCAAATGAGTACCCGCTCATGCAGCTGCCCGGGCCATTCTCGTAGGCGTCGTACCATTCCTGCTCGGTCTTGCACAGGTACGTTGTAGGGTCTACGTTCATAGCCTTGAGGTCTTCGATAGCATCGCGGAAGTCTACCCCGTTTCCGTAGTAATTAGCAAGCCACTTCCCTACTCGCATCTCTACGCAGCGGTACTCATTAACTGCGGCGAAGTCCTTGTGCATCCGCGGCTGCCCCAGCATCACGATAGGTTCGCCGTTTCGGAAACCAAAGCCCAAAGGCACGGCGAATCTAGACACTACGAAGCCGTGCAACTTCATGAGCAGCGCTGCGGCGTTCATGTCACGGATGTGGCGTCCGTAATCGTAGCCAGTGTACTCCCGGCGCTGCTGCTCTTCCGGTGCAAGCATAATGCGCTCGAATAACTGCACGGCCTGTTTGTGCACCTTGTAACCGGTGAATTCTTCTACACTAGCAACCACGCGCTCAACCACTACATCATCGCCATCATAGAAGTCGCGGCGGCGCTCCCAGAACTTGCTGTCGATGGTGATTCGCGCCGGGGAAAAGAGTTCGTAGAAAGTTCCAGACCGGTACAGGTCTACCTTTTGCAACGGGCCGCGGGTCATCATTACTTCGCGGTACTCAGGGTGCAGTATCCCGCCTATAGTCACCTCTAAGCCCGGGGTGTAAGCGCTGACAGTGCGGAGACCCATAAGCGCCTGCAGCGTACCCTCATTGTGTGGGTGGTCAGCACCTTGCATTTGCAAGTCCTGGAACGGGGTCCAGTAATCACCGCTGGAATACATCGAACATTTCATTGGCAGTGCGTTTGCACCTTCCGGCAACACTACTTTCCATTCGATAGGTGCTGTGTTAGTATCTTGCATTTTCATTTGCTCCTTGGTTAGTATTTCGTCGTGCATTAAGAGTTCAGCGTGCATACCACTCAGCGAGCTGTCTTTGCTTATAATACGAGCGCACAGCCGCCCTAAATCTTGTATAGGCTCCACGATATCCGTGCCGTAGCAGTGCTGCAACCACATCGAACTGAATGTGCTCTTGCAACTGCCGCGCGGCAGATTCTGTATACTCCCGGTACGTGGTGAGCACCACCGCAGAGTCCTGCTTACGCACTCGGAGGAGTCTACGCTCGACCGGTACGATTTGCTTGAGTTCATTAGGGACCTCTTTGAATGTTTCCCAAGTGCAGCCGCACTTGCCCTGCGTTTCCAGCAGACGCCAGCACAGCAGCGCTGTTTCGTCTACTGTGAGCATGCTTTGTCCTTGAATACCACGTTGCGGACAAGGAGTTTACCCTTCACCCGGACACTCCAAGTTGTATTAATAACCGCAGGCATCCACAGGCGGTACACACTGTCCCAGTACTGCATTACGTCCCCATTGTTGGGTATACGGTAAATAGCCGCACCTACCTTGTATAAGGTATACACCTTCATACTACACCCCGCACATTAAACCGGACGCAGTAGCCGCGCAGGGTCATGCCCAGGCGCCGCGCTTGTTTCTCATAGTGCTGGCGCAGTGCTGCCTTCGCGTTGTACTCCCGCGCCAGCCCGTCGATTGTTGGTTGCTGCCTACGCATCAGCAGCGTCTCAGGATTCTTTCCGTAAGCCTTCATGCCGTACCCTCACCGACACGGCGCACGCACATTAGCTTAGTGTACGGCCCAAAACTATCATAGCGGCGCTCTGCATACACAGCCAGTACGTCATCGGAAACCTTGGCCTCTTCGCCCAAGTATCTTGAAGGCAAGGACTTGTACTTTCCAGTGCAATACGGGTACTTGATAGCGCCGGGATTTGCATCCGCAATACGCAACGCTTCCGCTTTACGCATGAATTTTAATACTTTCATAGATCCTGCCCTCAAATGTCGTTGTTGCTCTTACCGTCCACCGTAAGCGTAACGGCGGCGTCCGGGTACTGCTCCTGCACCGCGGCAAGAATACGCGCGCCTAGCTCTTTGCAGCCGCCATCCGGGTCTTCAAATAGGTCATACTCAGGGCGCGGCTGCGGCTCCTGCGTTGCCGGTTGCTGCAACTGCACTGTGCAATAGGGCACCGGGTTGTTTACGTCGTTGCCCAGCACCAGCATAGCGCTGGTCACAATGATGTTGAATACATTAACCATAGAGTTGTCTCCAGTCGTTGATAATGCCAAGATTCACGGCGTCCAGCACAGTGCGGGCAGCCATTTCGGTGTAGGTATCCACAAATTCTAAAGGGGATTCCTGATTAGTGTCTTTGTCAGAGAATATGACCACAGTGTAGTTGTATTCCGCGTATACCCGATTGCACCACACGGGCCAGAGTTCATGGCCCGGATAAACCAGTATTGCTTTCATATGAAACCTCATACGCTAGTTGCATTCACATAGCGCCCCGTAGGACGCTATAGGCTTGCTACTAGAGATACTCACCCAATCCCTCGTACACCCATTTTTGAGCTATTGCCCGCATAGGGATATCGAAGGCGTCGGCATCGTTGGCCGCAGGGCACAAGGCCCACCACTTGATAACCGGGACTTTATAAATCATGCCGCTGCCTTCAAAGTTGCGTCTAGTACAGCGCGTACATCCACGCCCTGCGATACCAGCATAGACACGAGGTCAGCATCGCTTACACCAGTCTCTTTAGCCTTCTTGATGGCGTTTTTAACGCGCCCCAGCGCTTGCAGGCGCACTGCATCGGCATCCAGCGCGTCATTCTTCACCTGCTCCGCTTCGGCGGCGTACAGGGCCATACAGGAGCTATAGAAGCTGGCTACAATTACTTCGCGGCCCTGCTTGTCAGCTTGTTTATAGTCCAGACGCATACTGTCCAGTTCGATACCCAGCTTTTCAGCAGACGCATAGCACTTCTTAGCATTGAATTCGTACTTGCCGGACTCCTTGTTGAACTTGATAGGCAACAGCGTACGCAGCACCATATCGAAGTCAGCGGCATCGCTGCGCTGCATATCCGCAGCCCATGAGACGTTGCTGCTAATCAGGCCGTGAAAGAGCGCGCTGATAGTGATGTTACGCTTTGCTTCCACTACATCGCCCAGCGCTTTACGAATGCTGCCAGCAGCGGTGAGCTTGAATACTTTACCTGTTGAATTGGTGGAATTAGTCATAATGCACCCCTTTGATTGGTTGTTTACTTTACGAATTACTTCACATAGCACCCCATAGGATGCTATAGGCTGTAATTAGTGTCCGAACTGTGCATTCACAGTAGACCACCCCGAAGGTTGTTTACTGCCAGCACGTTGCTTTTGCTTACCTCTCACCCTGTGCTCACAGCTCAGGCCTTGTTTACTTGGCTTCACAGTGAGTGGCACGTTGTCGGTGGGATTCAGTGATAACTGCATATTCCGCCGTAAAGCTAAACGCTTTGCTTTGCGCATAATCTTCTTACCTCTCAGAGAACATAATCTAGCGCAGCCTTGCTACTGCTACGCTATGTTATATGCTCTTTGCGGGATACACTCCGCGCCTTGTTCCCTCGATTCAGAGGAGCGAGCTGCTCTCGCCTCGACAGTATGGTTTGTCTCAGAACCCCGGTGATAACGTCCGGCACGCTTACTCTTTTTAACTGATTGTCTAGGGTTGGTCGTCAACGTACCAGTCAAGGTACTGGGCCTCCCCGCAAACCAGCTTACTGCTTGCTATCTAAGTTACTCAGTGAATCCGAACTTGTCAAGCGTTTATTTCTTACTGCCTTACTGCTTACTCTGTACTACTTGCTTCGGGATTCAATCTAGCTTATGTTCTTCGCGGTGTCAACTCTTTTTATCGAGTATCTAACCCTTCACACTATCTAGCTTTAATCCAGCGGAGCCTCCCGGCTCGGCCCCGGTTAGCCTAGCTAGTCGCCAGCGCCTCCCGGTGATTGAACTATAGCCCCATTGAACCAAAAGAAGCAAGTAATATTTTCAACTTTTTATCACTGAGAGCAAAAAGGGTAAGCAGGGCAATAACTTAGAGCCATACTAGGGATAGCCACTACTAGCCACATCTAGCCAATACTACCTAACACTATCTAATACGGCATAGAGCAGAACGCAGTGCCCGTACGCAGTGTAAGGGCACGGAGTGATGCGGTGACTATGTAGGTATGTCAGCCTACTGCGTAGGCACAGGGACATACTAGGGAGTGCATAGTGAGTAGTAGTATGTATAGTGCCCTAAACCCCTCCTACTCCTGTAACATCATTTCGTATTAGCTTTCGAATGAAAGTAAGAGAGAGGGGATAGCATTGGGATAGCGCTGGATAGTGTTGAGTGTGGAAGTGCGCCCTAGTGGGGAGCGCGCAGCGTAGCATATAATCGGCACAATGTAAAGCACTAAGGATAGCCAGTGGATAGCCTAGTGCATACTAGGGATAGCGCTAGGGATAGCACTACAGCGCACTAGGCAGGCCCACTATGGCCCCACAATGCAGGCACAATGGACGCACAAAATAAGCAAGGCAGAGCGCACCCCTATGGCCCACGCAGAGCGCACAGGAAGCGCCCTAGTGCACGCACAGGGATAGGCATAGGTTAGCACTAGCGATAGCCCTAGCGCAGCGCAGAGAGCCACTGGGGCCCGCTGGCGCGCACTAGTAGGCCCACCGGGGCACCCACCCCCTCCTTTATGCGCTAGGCACCCCCTATGGGGGCAATTGGGCGCGTTGAGGGTGAGGGAGGGGCTCGCGTGAGTCTAATAAATTTCAGGTCCAGGTATAGACGTGCACCCCAGCAGTGCCCCGGGATACCATAGAGATACCCCAGGGAGCTACTTAGAGATACACCTCCCAGGCTACCTGGGATACGTCCGCTGCGTTACTGCTCCTAATCACAAAGCTGTTTAGGTCCGGATTAGGTGTAGGCACATCCTGGTTCTGAGCTACGCTAGTAACCGTCAAGGCCCCAGCACTAGAGGGAAAGGTCAACCGTGTCAACTTAACCTCAGACACCCACTTGAAGGAGTTAGCTACGCTGCCAAAGTTTCCACGTACACGGGCGTTGACTGTAGCCTCGCCAGCAACCAGCGTTGCCACTCCACGGATACCTGTGTCATCCAGTAAGTTCCTGGACATGCGCGGAGGCGTAGGTTGAACGGTGTAGCCGCTCAGCAATGCCCAGAACAAGCCGTGACCGGTCATGTCGTTATTGGACATAGATACCAGGGTAGGGTCAATGCCCATAGTCCCGTGGAAGTACACAGCTCTCCCGGTGCCGTCGTAGCGCATGCTCACGCCATCAATCTCCAGGGATGTCTGCGCTGTCTCAGCTACGTCCTTAGTGACGAAGATGTGAGAGCTGGAGTTGCGGGTGTACCGACCACCCTTAACACGGCCCCCGTTGATTCGCACACCATTCCGGCTACCGTGAGCCTCGCAGTCATAAACGTAGCCACCGCCGTACGAGCAGTTAAAGCCAGAGCGTACGTTGTCATAAGCTAGGCACTCCCTATAGATAGGGAAGGCTACACCGGTGTTGGAGGCGAACCCGTCCATAGCTGCACGGTAAGCTCGACAGTTCAAGTACGCCACCCCGTTAGTGCGCGCTTGGAACCCATCGTCAGCACTGTCGTACGAAACGCAGCGAACGAACTTCACACGCTTACCAATGTCATGAGTATCAAACCCAGCTTGGGTTGTGTTGTAGGCTTCGCAGTTAACGCCTAAGAACTCGATAGGCTCTCCCCACTTGTCCCCGTCTGCAGTGCTCTGCCAGTTCAGAGAGATTGCGTGGCGTACGTCCATGGCGCGGATATCGTGTACTTCCGTGTCCTCTGAGCAGCCGAGCACCTCTACCCCATACCATCCGATGTTGTAGAAGCACGTACCCTTAACGGTACTATCTACGCAGTTATTGAACTTGATAGCACTACGCCCTTCTATATCAGAAGCCCCGGGGCGTTTGTTGCCAATAATAACCCCGTCCTGGATGTGCAAGTCCGCGGCAAAGTTGGCAGAGATACCGATAGTAAAGAACCGGTTCAAATCGTCGTAGCCGAACTCGTTGATGTACGGGGATACTAAGGTTACGTTCTCCACCATTGTCGGGATACCTACTTCCGCGGCATCAGACAGGTAGTAGTTATAGTGCAGCGCTTTATCCAGCCGAATACTGGTGACGCCACCGGAGGTGCTAACCCCCACCACTTTCCTAATCTGGGAAATCTTTACACCGTGGGTGTTAGGACCACCATCACACAGCTTGTTAGAGCGAAGATACAAGTACGTACCTTTTACCGCAGACAAAGCCCCAGCAGCCACCGTAATGACTTTACTGCCCGCCGCGGCATCCGCTGCTAACGGTACGAACACCGAGGGTGCCGAGCCGATAATATTAAGCACTTGACGTGCAACCGCAGCATCCGGTAGGATTCTTCCGGTATCGGTAAACTCTAGCGTAGAGTTGCTTTTGATGTTGAGCACACTCGTGGCCTGCAGGACCGTGTCCACAACCAGGTGCCTATTAGGCGCGCTCATGAACGTGACTATGCCCGCCCAGTTGCTGAACCAGGAGCTGTATGCTGGGCCCACGAATTTACGTAGCAGGTACCCACCGGGTACAGCAAACACGGTTCCGTTATCCACTACCGACGCAGTAGTAGTAAAGGTGAAATCCCCACCGGCACTGCCCAGCAGGGTAATCTTGTCCTGCACCTGAAAGTTTGGGTATGCTACCATGCTCGCCAAGTCGGAGAACACCCGCTCGGGAGCTACTAATCTAATTAATGCCATTTATCCTCCGGTCTTAGTGAGAGCTGTCACCGCAGCATTTACATTCTTATACTGGTTCCCAATGGCCTTGCTCTGCCACTGCCTACGCTCCCACAGGCCCCAGCACACCCTATTGCGCTGCCCGTTAATATACTGGGAGCAGTCGAAGGTCCAGCGATTGCCGCCCTTATATACCCAACCAACTCCAGGGGACTTCTGCTGGTACTTGCTAATATAGCGCCAATCCAGCACAGCCTTCCCAGCCGCTGCGTAGTTCAGGCTTTTGAGATGGCGCTTCACGGCACTACCGTTGAAGCCAGCTACGCCTACATTATAAATGAAGTCTACAGACCCAACCAGAGCTACGTCAGAGAGCTGCATAGGAAGCCCGTCAAGGGCCTTTGCGTGTTCCCCGGCTGATTGTATCAGCTGCTTCTGACAATCGCTCAGCGTGGCTCTCTGACCCATCTTGACGCTCTTTGTCTCCCCGTAGCAGATAGTGGGAACACCGGCGCTATCCTTGTAGGCTGTGAGGCTCAGGCCCTCGTTGTGCTGAACCACCCCGGTAATGGCACCACCAAGCATAGTGGCCCCCGTGAGGGCCGCAATAACCTTAGTCCTTAAACTCATATTTAATAGTCCCCTTACGTGCCTGCTCCTCTAGGAGCTTGAATGTACGTCGCTTGTAATACGCATTCCACGCCAGGGTTAGCACTGCGCACACAGTCGCAGTGATGAAGCTGATAGTGCTCCAGTTCCAGCTCATTAACTCTGCCAACCAACCTCCTGATACCGTAGCGCCGGTAACTGCTGCACCTGCCCGGGTAGCGAGGTCTGCCCCAACCATGTCTCCCACCTTAATCATCCTGCTGCCCCTTCTTCCTGAACAGCTTACGAATCACCAGAATGACCACTAGGAAGACCAGAGGAATACTGGCCCCAGCTAATCCGGCGAGGATAAGACTGTAACTATCATTGTTAACCACCTGCAGGCGCTCTGCCTGGATTGTCCCGGTGCTAATAGTCTGCACCTGCTTCTTACTGGACGTGTCCAAAGTGCCTACGTTAGAATCTGATACATCGGTTTTGTTGGTGGTGCTGGAGTCCACCTTGTTGTTCAGGCCAACGGTTTGCTTGGTGTTTTCGGCACCAACCTGAGCAGACACATCCGGCTTAGAACCAACTAAGCCGGTGAGTGCAGAGGTCGCCGAGCAACCAGTCAGAGTAACCGCGAGCAGTAACCCAGCGACCAGTTTACGCATTAGCTAGCAGCCTTCACTGCGGCCACCACGGCTTCAAGCGCAGCAATCTTGGTATCGAAGGCGGCACCAGTCTGAGCCACGTTCTGCGGCTGCGTAAGGATAGCATACAGGTCCTTACCGAGAATGTTCAGCTGACGCAGCAGCTCCTGCTGTTGCGCTGGGGTTGCTTTTGCAATTGCCATGTGTACTCTCCTTATTCTGCCGCATCAGTAGCGGCTACGAACGCACTTTGCAGTGCAGTGAACGAATCATCAAACGCTGTACCAGAACCCTCACCGAGCGGCATACCTGTACCTGTAAGGGCAACGTAGCCGGTCTTAGAGAGCTGTGACAGCATGCTGAACAGGCGCGCCTGCAGCGTACCGTCATCCTTAAAGGCTGTACCTGCGCGGGTAGCCGTATAGCCCTGGGACTGCATGTACGTGAAGAACGCGTTCAGCTTAGTCAGGGCAGTCGTACCTACGAAGCCTACGTTGTAGTCCGGCTGCACCTGCTTCTCCAGGTTCTGGCACGTACCTACAATGGCGTACTGTACGTCCGCAGTTTTAGCCGCGATGATTGATGCCATTATCTTCTTCCTCTATGTTGTTTACCTCTGCCACGGTTCTGCAGCCGAGCCGCTACACCCCGAAGGCCCTTAGACACTTTGCTTTGTGCCCAATCCAGTGGGTTCTCAATGAAGGCCCGCGCCATCTTCTCAGACTCACGCTCAGCCACCACTTTCTCATCTTCCACCAGATGTCCGTTCAGCGTAGCCACCATCATGGCGATTGCGTCGGCTCGGTCATCCTTCGCCAGACTACCGCGGTCGTATGTGATACCGGATAACTGCGCGAACGCAGAGTACAACCAACGTCTATCTCGGGAGTACGCCATACAGGTGCTGATGTCGTCGTGAATAGCACGCTCATGCACCACCAGGCGGTGACGACGAGTAACTGGGCTGATTGTGTCGATGATACGACGCTCTTTCTGCGTGGAGTTGTTCAGGTCTCTTACACCGATACCGGCGAGACGTCGCTCCCGTAACCGGTTCAGTATAAGCATAGACACGGTACCGTGCCCCATGTTACTCTCCACCACCATATCCGGGATGTCTAACTCTACGCACAGGTCAATCAGTTTATCAATGTTCTCTTCGCTGATACCTCCTTGGAAGCCACCCACGGAGAATAGGTGAATGTACGAGTTCGCAGCACCCCCAGCAGCATAGGACACTTCGTCTCCGCCGCAACCAGCCGGGTCCACCACCAGCACCTTATGCTGGTACGGTAGGTGCATGTCCCCGTAGAATGCCGGGAAGTACATCTGCTGGCCCATAATCCCCTCATGCTCATGCTGGTACAGGTACCGGCGGTCCGCAATGTAGGAGAACGTCTCTGGGGAGGAATCCTGGCTGCCAGAGTAAACCAGCATATCCGAAAGCTTGATGCGCGTACGCATCTGGTCGGACAGAGTAGTGTCGAGCATGTACTGCAACTGGAAGCCTTCCGGACCAAAGTCCAGCTCCTTCTCAATCAGTGCATCCTCGTCATAGCGCCCGGGGTCCGTGCTCTCACCTAGCGTCCCGTCAACACCGAAGCCGGTGCGTTTATAGCCGCGCTCAATAAGCTCCAGGATATAAGGAGCAAGTGTACTTCCATATCGCTCTTCCATTTCAACAGACGGAATGCGCCCGGGCCATACGCGGACCTCGAAGCCACGTCCCGGCAGTGTTTTATAGATACTGTCCTTTGTCTGTGGTGTACCTAGGTACAGCGTATCCCCGTGCGTACAGATAGCTGCGAAGTCTTTAGAAATCATCAGCAGCTGCTCACGCTGGGTTTGCGTTAAGCCGTTCTTGGTGGTCTCGATATCATCTGGAATCAGCAGGTCCGCACGCTTCCCCTGCAGGGATGCAGTGATACCTACACAGGCTACGCTGGCGGACTTATCCAGAGGTTTCAGGTCGCAGTGAACATCATAACCTTCGAATGAAGTACGGTCCCCACGAGTAGGGTCAGCCTTCAAGTAGCACAGCAGCGGCCAGGTTTCCAGCATACGAATGATTAAGTTCGCTACATCGGACGCCTGCTTCTCTGCGCCGGACACAATCAGGATACGACAGGATTGGTCCTGTATGAGCCTCCAGACGGCATACAGTGCAGCTAGTGTAGACTTAGCCTCACCACGCTGCGCGGCCACCATGCGCTTCCTGGGGCCCTTCTGCATGTACTCTGCAATGTCGGCCTGCATGTCCGTGAGTGTAAAGCCAAGGAACCGCATACCGATGTACGCAAATTCCCGGAAATCGCTTAGCGCTGCGGCCATCATCATTGCGATGTCCTCGCGCTCCTCTTTGGGAATACTGCGCGGATTCGCATTATAACCAGTAAGTTTCTGGTTGAGCATGCGCAGTCTTCGCGCAGTCTTCACCGATACCATTAGACAATTCCTTCTAGTAAGTCCTCAGAGTCTGAACCACTAATCTTGTTTAAAATCTCTTTCTTACGCGCCTCTCTGCGCGCCGCCAGTTCGTCATCGAATTCGTCACGTAGGTCCTGCATCTCCTCGGAATCTGCGTCCGCGGTGATGTCGTTGTCCTTCAAGAACTTAGCGATGACGGATTTATCTGCGGCGGGGAGCGGCACCTCATCTTCCTTTGACTGCTTGATTTCTTCAATCAAAGCCTCAGTGAACATGCGGTGCAGCTCCGAGAGGCGACTACGTTTAGCCGCCCCTGCCATTATTCACCACCTAATTCCGTCCTCAGCGTAGCTTCTGCATGCGCTAGTATTTCGTCACCATCTAAACTGGGGACTTCAATCAGCCTAGATATTAGAGACTTGGATAAGCCGCCCTCTACTTCAACTTCGAAGACAATCTCAGCCTCCTGACCTACGGCCCTACCGCCAAAATTGATACCTAGCGCGGTATATTTAACCTCAATAGAGGAGTACCCAGAACTAACCTCAATACCCAGTGTTGGGTACAAGGTACGTGTCGGCACGGTTTGTTTTACTTTGAACGACAATTTAACCTCCTAATTACTGCTGTTTGAGACTAACCTCAATACCGTAAGTGTTACCCGGAACCGGAGTATCGTTGTTACCAGAAGTACCCCTATAGATTGCCGGTGGGATGACTATGTCAAATGCATCGCCGTTACCAACAGAGTAGCTACCTGCTTGCGCCCCCTCATAGGTCCTGCAGTACAAACCATTATCCTTAAAGGAGTTAGCTATACTCAAAACTGTGTTGCTAGTGTTGGTGATAGTGTTATCCGGATTAAGGACGCTAACTACGTTGGTTGCCGCAGTCAGAGCTTCATGAGCTACTACAGTAGCCAGGAAGTTGTAACCTTGAGTAGTAACAGTAAATGTACGGGAGTTTTGGTGATTCGGCCCGTATATCTTCAAAGTTACCAGCCAGGTAGTGTTGATTGGTAGCCCCCTGATTCTGAGCACAGTGTTCCCAGTAGCCGCAGCGCTGGTGCTATCCACCCGAGTCCGGTAAATCATCTCGGCACCTTTCAAGCTAATAGGGCTGCCTGCTCCGGGTCGTACACCATAGGTGGATTGCCCTGTGTACTTTTGCCCAGAACCATTCATTGGGTAGGCCAGAGAATCCCAACCAGCTATCTCCAAAGTACTCCCCTGTGCTATGGGGTCGATGACTATATAAGAGAACTGCTTGGAATTATACTCATAGTCTACGTGCACGTAACTGTTCGGGTCCTCGGTTAGTACAGAATGGAAGTACTTACCATACTGGTTCTGCTTGGTACCGTCATAGTTCTCTACAATTTTACAGTCCGACATAATGGAATACTTTTTGAGTCTGATGCCAACGTGCGCGCCGGTCTCAAATGTAGTTCCAATCCAACCGCCATACTGTATTTTTGCAGCGTACATAAAGGCGTAACCGCCAGAGGTGCCATCCCCTAACACGATGGCATCTGAGGCCTGTCCCGGACCGCTCCCATGATTACAGTAGTAGTCTCGGATATCGCAGCCGTAGAACGATTGCCAAGCACTCTTGGTGTAGAAGTGCATTCCGTGTCGGCAGTGCCGAATGTTTACGTTGTATGCGTAAAAGTTCTCGGTCCACCCATACTCGTTCAATATCACAAGCGGGCAGTATGCTCGGTACTGGTGAAACAGTACGTTCTTAACTCCGCATCGCCAACTATCACTAAACACACCAAAACTGTACTGCTTAACCCAGTCCGTGGCAACGACCTCCATACCCTCCAACCCGCTGGCGCTCCACAGATAATTATCTTTATCTGTATTATAGAACTTGAATCCAAAAGTGTTGTCTGTGCTGGAGTTGTGCTGTATACGCACCTCATTCATGTTAAAACCACTACCACCTCGAATAAGCAGAGGTATCTTAGTGTGGTCAACTAATACTCCACCTGAGAACTGGTAGTAAACCAGTGATGGCGGTATCTCGATAAGGGTAATGTTGTTAGCGCGACTATACGCCGCCGCCGATTTTAGGGCATCAGTAATATCAGAACCGTCGTATACCCCATACTCTGCTAGGTTAATTACCGGGTCTGTACGTACTCGCTGCCAATACAAGTCCCCGGAACCAGTCGGCACACATATACTACCACCATCATCCGTAGCCGTGCCCTGTTTGGCGACAAACTCACCACCTCCAGTCGGTCTGGCTACAGCTGCGTAGCCGTCCCTATATGCTTTAAGTTTAATTACCTGACCTACCGCGGTAGGAGGGGTATTGCGAAGAGCCGCAAAGCTTGGCACTTGTCCAACTAAGGAGTAGCCCGTAGCAGCGGACAACATACCCATTATCTGGGATATCGCACTAGTGTCTGCTTCGGTGTCAATGCCGATAGTCATGTCCACTAGAGTTCCAGCTGGCAGTACCTCGGCAAATTTCACCACTCCAGAATTAATGGTATAGGAGTAGCCCGCAGTCTGCGTAACCCCATTGATACGTACTTTGGCCTTAGTGAAAGGCATACCAGGAGTCACAGTATCCGTGTCAGTGGTTAGAACGGTCCACCAAGGGAAACTGTTCGTGTTAGCGTTGAAATACGTCTGCTCCAGGTTCGTGGTGCGCACATCCAGCGCATCGTCCGCCGCCTTACGAATAGATGCCTCATTGTCTACGGCAGCCACCCAAGCGGCGTGCTCTGCGTCAATGCGTTGGTCTAGCCGGGCATCCCCGGCATCGACGTACTGCTTGTTCGCGGCGTCCCGCGCATCTACTGGGTCGCCCAGGTTCGTGATGCGGTAACGGTGCATGTTAATGTCGCCGTAGAAGCCTTCGATAGAGCGCCCCTCAACCAGCTCTTGGGCTAGGTGCAGGAACTGCGTATTCTGGGTGTCTACATTACCTTCAATGAATGGGGCGCCACTAGCAAACTCAATGTAGAGGTACTCTCGTTCAGTCTTACGAATGAGCAGCACCGCTGTCTCTACAGACAGCGGGGAGTTCAGACGAATGTTGGTGGAGCTGGTCCAAGTGAAGTCAGTAGTCTCAGCACCATCTAAGTAAACGTGAATATAGGACTTATCCAGGTACTCGATATCACACTGGATATCCTGAGTACCTGCAGGCTTTACAGACTCTTGCCAGCTGAATGCCATATTAATCGTCTCCGAAGTTATTGATAATAGCTCGCGTAGGTGCGAATTCCTGGATTAACGGGACCTGCTTAGTGAAGGTCTTGATATCCATATTACCGGTAGCCAGGTCCTGTACGGCCCCGAGCAGCCCTGTGACGTAACTCATAGATGCTAATGAGTGACGAGGAGAATCTCCCAGGAAAATATCCTGCAGTAAGGATACCCCGCCGATGGCGCTCATACCCAGTACGGACTCGCTGATGAGTTTCTGGGTGTCTACGTCCTTCCCATCCATGCTGTGCTTAGCCACAGTAGCCAGCAGCATCAACGGGAACTGGTACGCCATAATGTGGGCCACACCAATCCACCCAGCATCGTTCAACTCTCTACGCAGAATCTTGTTAGTGGCAGCCAGTGCGAAGCTCTGGTACCCTACAATGACTTTGCCGATAGGATTGAACTGTGCAAAGTGCGAGGTCTCTCCAGTACGAATCTGCTGTACAAGGTAGTCCATCATACGCGTACCTACAACCTCAACTTGCATCTGCAGGTCCGGCTGGAACATAGCGCCAGGGTTAGCCTTGTTGGCAGCGATAGCACGGTCTGCAATTTCGCGGGTAAGCCCAAAACGCTCCAGACGCTTAAACGCCTCAGCGTCGCCCTTGAACATCTGCGTAAGCTCATCCGCCACAATACCGGAGTTCAGGTTAACCTGCAGCCGGTGCACCATACTCATGCCGTTGACGTGGCGTGCAGCCTGCCCGACGTTCTGAGTGACGTTGAACCAGGAGGCCTGACGGGTCAGGTCCAGGTTATCGTCAGCGTATGTATTCAGCCAGCGGAATCGCATCTCCTTCTGGATATTGCCTCGCAGCACGGTGTCTAGACGGGCAGCCATATCCGGAGTATTGATAGCTACGGCACCTTCCTTGAACCAAGGCTGGTCGCGCATACTGCGCAGCACTCTAGCCATACCGAACTCCTTCATAGCCAGAGCAGTATCAGTCAGCTGATACAGACCGGAGTTCTTAAGCATGGTGGCATTCGCCATGTTTCCGGCTGCACGCAGCAAGTCCGGAAGCTGCCCAGCGTCAGCAGGTGCCCCACCCAGGATAAAGTCGATGGTGTCATTAACGGTCTTCTCCCACTTAGCAGAATCCGCCAGTGCGTGCTTAGACTCGTCAATCATCTTAGCTAGCTGACCCAGGTCCTGTACGCCTGCATAGGCCATACCGACACGCCCAGACATACGGTTAGTGTACCCGTGCATAACCTTGGCTACGTCAGTATCCATCAGGTCCTGCATGCGCATGCTCTTTCCGTTAATCAGGTACTCTTTGTCCATATTGAACCGAGTACGCTGGCGCAGGTTCCGCGCAGGGGATGTGCTGCCGGATTCGCGTACGTTACCAGCCAGGAAACTCTGGATTGCAGATTCATCTACACCAGCGCTACGCATAGCCATAACGACCTCGTCATTACCCATGCCGTTAATCAGCTGCTTCCACATAGGACCAGACTGCCCGGCACGGCCGTTGTAGATGCCATCAACCATCTCCTTGGCTACACGCTGCACTACCTCTGATTCCATGCTCGGGTACACGTCCCGCAAGGCGGACCGGAACAGGGCGCGGTAGTCGTCCAGGGTATTGCCTTGTGCGATACCTTGACGCATCTTGTCGTAGCTGTACTGTCGCGGGAAGTAGTAGTCGGATTTAACCAACGCACCATCATCCACTAGCCCGGCATTGAGCATATGCTCGTGCCACTTGCTAGCCCAGCCAGAGCGACGGTAGGCATCAACCAGCGGAGCAATCTCTGCATCCGGCACCGGAACAGCGCGACCGTTTACGTCAGCGCTGTAGGCAGCATCCAGGTACTTACTCAGGCGGTCTTCCAGCGCAGCCCGCTCAGCGCGGAAATTACTACGATGGAAGAATCGTGAGAGCACCCCTACACCCTTATCCTTCAACGCGCCCAGGATAGCATCTTCCACCACGCTGGCGCGAGCATCCATCTCCAAAGTGAGGTTACGCTTGTAGTCTACCACTGACGGGCGGCGGCCGCCTACTGCGGACGCATCCGACACTAGCAGTTTAGCCAAGTCTTCGTTGCCTTGGGCGATATTATCGTACAGGGCAAACATAGTAGAGAGCTTCTTCTTAGCGCCGTCCAGCATAGCTTGGGCGCGCTTAGCCTCATTGAGGATGGTGCTGCCCGCCAGGTCCTGGAAGGCCTCACTACGGAAGCTCTGGGCTTGGTCTGCATAATCCTTAGCGGTCCACTTAACGGCGTCCTCGTACGCGTCCAGGACATCTTCCAAGGCAGAGCCTTTGGCCTTTATGCCCAGGGCGTTCATGATGTACTCACCCAGTTGGCGTAGCATGCTCTTACCGGTTGGGGATTTCGTCCGCGCCAGGTGCTCAACCCACTCCGGGCTGTCGCCTAAGCCTGCCAACATCTCGTGCACGTTGCTTGCGTAATACCGCATACGAGGCGTCAAGGTGGAGTCGGCTGCAATAACAGCGCGCACTTCCTCCAGGCGCTTAGCAATCTCGGGGTTACTGTCAACGGCGCGTGCAGTGGCGGCATGAATCAGTTCGTGCACAGCTACCCTGCTTGTGTCTGCATCCATAGCACGCAGTGCGTCTCCGACCGTAGTCCACGTACTGCCATTGGCCTGCTTAGGCGCGCGCAGGGATATCTCTCCCCGCTTAGCTAAATCTTGTTGTGCGTAAGTGTAGCGGCTACGGTTTGCGGAGCCTGCTACCAGTTTAAAATCAATGTCCTTTACAGCATCGCCCAGCGTGTCCAGAATAGCCTTCTGTCCTGCTGTCAAGTGCTCAGACTTCTTCAAGAACTGAACTACGTGCTGTGCTTTCATGTTCACGGAGGTGGTATTGTTTCTAGATACTTGGATGCTTTCATCCAGTGTCTTAGTGAGAATTTCCTCTCCCTCTCCTACTCCTGTAACATTAGCGTCCCTCGCTGTACGAGTTGTAGGCGCCTCTGGGTCGAACATAGGCTCACGCCCAGTACGAGCCTTAGCAGCAGCTTTAGCAGCCCTAGACATATCCCAGAGCTGGTCTAACCCAGCTACGCCCGCTATCAGTGCAGTTACCGCAGCAGACTGCCCCAGTTGGTCCTGTGCGTAGAATGCGGACCCTACGTCAGCGGCGCGGATAGCGGTACGTGCAGCTAAGCCCGCACGACCAGCAATACCAGCAGCAGACATCGGAGCCAGGATGAACGGGGAGTCGCCTACCAGCATACCCGCGAACCCGGCTACTGTGTTGTCAGCCATTAAGCGGTCACGGTCACGCTGCTCCAGCATTTGCTGCATGCGGTAGTTGTAATCTTCTACCGACACGGAGTCGTGCAGGTACTCAATCTCTTCCTGATTCGGAGCATACAGCTTAGCCCGAGTATCGCTACTCAGGGTCTGCTTAGCATTAAAGTTCGGGTCTCGGTCAAATGCCGGAGCAGAGGCCTTACGGATAGCGGCAGCGATGATGCTGTTACCCATACCCGATGCAAAGCTCTCTGCTGTGGTAGTGGCTGGGGTCTTGGCCTGCGCCAGTAAGGAGGCACGCTCCAGTGCGTTCAGGCCGTTATCTCCAGCATCATTCCAATCTACGCGCTCAGGCGCAGGTTTAAGTGTTGCGCCCTTAGCAGAATCCTTTTCCTGTGGATTCGGTTCTTGGTTCAGAAACTGAGCCATAATATCTCCTAAAAGAATTTTGATAAGGGGAGGCCCCGAAGGGCCTCTGGTTAGTGCGTTGCTTCAAAGAGCCAATCGCGTAGGTTTTGTTCCAGGTACTTCTTACGCTCAGGTTGGGCCTGCTTGTACGCCGGTGCATTCCGCAGCGCTTGCCAAGCCCTACCCTGGGCCTCAGATACAGGGTACTGATACGCCCCCACCGGGGACTTAGCAGCCTTGCGTACCTGTGCCATCGCCTCTGCTACAGGGCCAGAGCTACCGTTACCGCCGTGATAGTTCAGGTCCACCATGACCTTTAACGCCTCGTCGGAGGCATTCAAACCCTGCCCCTTGAGTTGCTTCTGCACGTTCGGGACGTACTGCTTCTCCAGGGAGGACTTGAGGATACTGATGCCGTCATCAATGGTCACTTTCTGTGGGATAGGCATGCCCGAGTTAACGTGCAGACCGAAGCCTACACTACCCTTGCCCTTACCTTCTCGGAACCCTTCGAACTTCATAGTGGTAGCGAGGATGTCACTAAACAGCGAGGGTTCCAGCCCCACCGAGTTACGGCCGTTGACTTGCACGCTGACAGCACGTCCGTTGTCGTGGTCATAGAAGGTAGCGGGACGTACGCCTACTTGTTCGCTGCCAATCTTCATCTCACCAGCCAGCGCTGAATCATACGCAGCCTGAGCAGTAGCCTGAACGTCACGAAGATTCACAGACATATCCTGGAATTTGCCCTTCTTGTCAATGACGATTACGGACATGTTCTGACCCGCGTTACCGGCCGTGGCTGCCTGTATCACCACTCGCTCTATGTTGCTGGGGTCCGACAGGTACTGAACTTGATTCTGGATATGCTGCTGCAGCGATGCTGTAAACTGCTCCGAATCACCTTTGTAGTCTCCCATAAGGGACTGCAAGGAAGTGCCTGGTGGCAGGTACACATGCCTAGGTGCACCAGCAACCTCCAGCTCCAATTTACGGGATTGGATGTTGCCTTTGAGCATCTTATTAATATCGTCAGCATCCTTACCAGCGAAGGACTCTGGGTTATGGGTTTTAAGGTAGCGGAACTCCTCCACCATCGCCGCCCGCGCCTCTTGTCGCTGGGCATCCGCATCTCCGAAGAAGCTAAACCAGTTAGCAGTGCCGCTTGGGTCTACCATCTTATCCGTCGGATTTTCTGGGATATCAGTATAGCGCCCACTAGCCTTGTTGCGTGCCTGGCGGCGCAGGTCGTCCAAGATAGTGTTGCTGGCGTTACTTGGGTTCTGAGCAATAGCCGACTGAACCACGCCGCGCCACTCAGATGGGACCTCAGACAGCAGCGCCATCTTCCCTAAGTCCGTACTGGTGCTATAAGCCTGTGCCCACAAGTTGATGCTATTGACGTTCTCGCGGGAAACCTCACCGTCCGCACCTAGCTGGTCCAGCGTAGTCAGCGTACGTGCCATATCTGAAGACATACGCTTGTGCGCCTCGTTGACGGCCCACGCATCCTTGCTGTTGCTTCCGTATGCCAGCAGCTGCAGGTTCCCTTCTGGGGTGTCCGGAAAGCTCTTGAGCAGCTGAGTACGCGCCTTATCTAAGTCGCCCTTGTACATCCCCGCCAGGGTGGAGCTTGGCATATTCCCAGTAATTGCTGTGCGCAATGCTTGGGCGTCTGCTGCCTTCTCTCGAATGGTCTGGGCTTTGTTCCAGAACTCCATGCTGGTCCCGGCGCTAAGTACATCAGATGCCGACAGCTCAATGACACGACTACGAATACGCGCCATTGTCTGTTCTTGCTGCTCAGGGGTCTGCCCCTCAAGAGACTGGATTGCATCAGAGATTTCAAAACGGGCCTGTGTCTCAATCTGAGCACCTGCGCGCTTGAACTCCTGATACAGCGCTGCGTTAACGTCTACGGAGTTTACACCAAGTTCCTTGGTAGCGAGCTCTTGCAGCTGGTTGATTACCAGCGGGTCCTGCGTCTGCTGCGCCACGCTAACCAGATACTGCTTGGCCCGGTCCAGCTTCTTGTTCTTGTCCAAGTGCTCCGCAGCCAGGATACTGTCTAAACCCGTCTTAATGGACATCTGCGCAGCGGCACCCTGTCCTGCCTGCAGACGCTGATAGAACTCATCGCTGGACGCACTCAGTCCACGGTCGAGGGCACGGTCAGCCTGGGCCAGGGCGAACGCAGCACGTCCTTTCTGGAAGGCTGTATAGTTAGCCATACTGGTAGCGCGGAGCTGCTGCAGTATACTCGTAGCAGACTGCTTGGACATATCCGGGAGATACATCCCGAGCTTGTCTGACATTGACTGTACGTGCTCTTGCTCCTGCTGCTGGAATTCCTCGTCAGTCAGCCCTGCCTCGGCAGCTTTCTTAGCCCGGGCGATGCTGTCTGTGCGCCACTTGGCTAGAGTGTCGTACGCGGCGGCGGATACGTAGCCGTCCTGGTAGGCTTCGCGCACGAAGATGTTTTGCTTCTGTACAGCCTCGTCCTTGGAGGCCATTGCATCTACTGCGCCCTGAGCATCCATAGCGCCTCGCACGGTGGCGGCTGCGGCGTTTTCTTTTACTGCCTCGTCGAAACCTACGCCGAAGTCCTGCACGAATCCAGACAGGGCGGCTAGGCGTTTTGCTTTTGAGGTATCAACAGATACTTCACTTACCGTTGACGGCAAGCTAACATCGTTGGATTGCAGTTGCACGCCACCGATATTTAGTCCCTGTCTACTGGGTTGAATCACAGGCATTTAGTATTCCTCCTAATTTACCAGGTGTGAACTGGGCTATTGCCCTTACTCCCCCATAAGTCATAGGAGGATGCCATGCTCTGCGTAGCTGACGCTCCGCTCCCAGGCGAAGAGCTGCCAGAGTCAGAAGATGACGCAGCGTTACCGGCGTACTGCCCAACAGCGGATGCCCCGACACTCAACAGTGAGTTAAACATGTTATCGTACGGGTCCTCCATATCCATGTTAGCCAGGCCGCTATCCACGGCCTTATCTGTCATTAGACGGAAGCCCTCTTCCTGGGTTGCCTGCTGGTCACGTACGCTGGCCTCTTGTCGCCCGGCTACAGTGTTCACTGTGGCTACGGCGTCTTTAACAGAGGCTCCCATAGTGCCGGAAGCTGCTGCCTGCAGCCCTAATTGGCTCTGTGCCTGCAGCTTCTGCTGCTGAATGTTAAACAGAGACACCTCAGTCCGGTCCCTGGACTGGGCGCGCTGTAGCGCGATGTCATTTAACTGTTTGGCTGTCTGTTGAATCACAGCCTTGTTCCTGGCCTTGGACACTTCAATCTGGGCACTCTGCCCCAGAACGGCCTTAGCGGCCATGGCCGCAACCATCCACCACATATTAAATTCTCCGTCTGCGTTGGTTGTAGCGCAGGATGTACGAGATATCCAGCACGTTCAGTTCCATAGAACCGTCAGTAAATAGCGACACCTCGGTTGTGTCTGCGTTGGTACGGCATGGTACGGTAATCGTAGCCAGGTCCATACGCAGGGCCTGCCCAAGCGTCAGCTCCTTTGAGTTCATCAGGATACCAGTTAGTTCTCCACCCCAATTGACGTCCCGTGGGGTGTCTAGTACCTGGACATCGAAGTGCCCAGAGTTACGTACTGCCACGTCCAGACGCAGTAGGCGCACATGCCCACTTCCCACGAGCTTGTCATTCTGGTCCCGCAGAATAGGCGTAGTTAGCGTAAACGTACTACGGTAACGTCTTCCGATTACATAGGTACCATCAGGTACACCGCGCACAACCCGCAGGGTGTTCTCCCCGGCAATCTCCTTGATGCCAACCTCAGTAGGCCCCATAGGGTTGCTGGGCAAGTACGTTAGGATAAGCTCTTCCTTGTAGTTGTCCGCCCACCCAACCGGGCGCAATACCGACGGAACAGTGAACACCCCACCCTGCACTTGAACTTGCTTCTGCAAATCCGAGTAGGCTTCGCGGTATTCTGAGCCCAGCTGATAACCTTCACGCGGGTCCATAGACACAATCAAAAGCTTGTTGCTGGGACTGGGCCCTTGCATGTACAAGAACACCTCATCCTCCAGCGCCTGTACGCTCAGGATTGGGTACGGGAACGACCACTTATGCCACGCCGCCTGCATCTTAGCGCCGTCACTTCCGCCCCACATGAACTCGTAGACCAGCAGGCTATTACGCTCTCCAGACATGCGTGAGAAGGCCATATTGGTGACACTGGAGTTTTGCATCTGCAATACCCTACCTGGGATATACCGAGGCAGGTGCACCGTGGCATCCTGCGTAGTGTATTGCGCAGCTGTGTACGGCGACGGGATTAACTCCAGTATACCTGCGTAGCTGTCGTTGCGCTTGTTTGGGTAGATTACTGTCTGACCCGCCATTACCGGGGTAACACGGCTGTCACAATCATAGGTGCTGGTAATACTGATGCTTGCGTTAGTTGGTGTAAGTACTGCCGAACCCGGCACAACCGCCTGCATGCTGTTAGCAAACAGGACCAGGTCCCGGTTAAACTGCACAGCGGTGCGGTACACAGAGTCCTGTGCAGACGCAGAGCTAATGCTGATACGGTCTGTATCCAGCAGGGAAGTCACAGTAGAGCGGTAGAAGCGCTGATACAGGCCCGAGGCGGACATATCCACGGAGCTGCCACTAAGCAGAACCAGGCGGCCCTGGAAAGCTGCGATGCCTGTGATATAACCATTCTCGACGAAACCAGGATTACTGTTATTATCGTCGTTGCCCGCTAAGCGCCCCTCCCAATCCCGCGCAATAATGTTGTCATCCGCGGCAAGCTCTCTGGGCATGTTCGTAATCTTGGTGATGCTGCCGTAAGCCCCCACCTCAGACCAGGTGCGGGTACTGTAATCGAATTGGTACCACGCCGTCTCAGACGAGGCCGTACCTACTCGGCACATTGCCCCATCGGCTTCTGCGGGGAGCTGTGCAGGCAGGTCCTGCTCCTGGTCTACACGAGACTGGTTGGACACCACAGCGTAAGTATCACCCGCGTCAGAGGATACCACGCAGTTGCTTAACCCATAGAAGAACAGGTACGCGCCACGTACGCTCACGTTCCCAGCTGGCAACCCATTCGCTACAAGAGAGTCACGCAGTTGCTGAGCAACGTAAGCACCAGATACCTCCTCAGCGTTACCACTGGTGCTACCAGCAGCTGGGGCGGTGTAGTCCCCTGAGTAGTCTACCCCCGCAGAGGTAACGGTGACGTTCCAGCGTTTCTGGAATGCTGCGGATTTAACGTAGAAGAACCCGGTGGTGCTGGGGTCGATGCGCCCAGTATTGTCCACGGTTGTGTTCGGGGCCATCTCCGTATTCAGGATATAAGTCAGTCCGGCAATGCTTGCGGTCTGCAAAGAGGTCTGGCCTACGGTGGTAACAAAGTACGGGTCATTGCCGGAATTAAGGATGGTCTTTCCATTCTTAGCCAGCAACCACCAGTTACCGTTGCTGGTGTTAATCAGCAGGTGCCTACCGTCAGTCCCACGCTCTACGTATTCAGTGAACAGGGAATCAAGCCCAGGGTTATCGATTGTGCTTTCCCAGACAATCTCACCCGGCGGTCTACGGCGGATACCGGAAACCGGGTCGCTGAGCATATTCAGCTGCGCCCCCAGTTGCCCGGGCTGGCGCTCTCTTGGAACCTGCTGGGAGACACCCTGCAGCAGGCTCTGAATGGTACCCTCTAGGGACTGGGCCATATACCCTCCTTAAACCATAAAACGAGCACGGCGGATTCTGCGTGCAAAGCGGGTCTTGCTGGTGCTGAACTTCTGATTGCGCAGATGCTCGCGCAGCACCATGCTCTTGTACCGCTCAGCTTCCTGTGCGTAATTAGCGTAGTTGCTGTCGCCACCCAGGTCGTTTAAGTATACCTGTGCAGTGGTGTAGTTAGCCACCCACATAGCTGCGTGCTCCGGCAGGTCCTCAAAGGCCAAATCCAGGACCACACGAATACGCACAGGTGCATCGAAGTATTGGTTCTGCTCTACCAGGTCGTATAGGTTCCCCTCACGTACCCCGTACTTGGATTCTGAGTAGGCGTCGTATACAGCCAGCTGGTTCCACGGCACCTTAATCAGGCCGTCGGCGGTGGGCGTAACTTCACGCTCGACCACGTTAAACCAGAATCCTGTGCTGAGTAACCCACGACGGTTACGCGCAAGCGCAGAGCGAGCTAATCCAGCGCTAGGGTTACTAGTGTTGATGTCCATAACGCGAGACTCCCCGAGGGCTTCCAACGTCAGGTTAACAGCGTCTAATTCTCTCATATTTGTTCCTCTATTAAAGACCCCTTGGACCTTTAAGACAGGGACAAAAAAAAAGCCCCTGGCACCCGAAGGCACCAGGGGCGCGTATTACTCTTCCGCAGTGTCGGCAGCTGCATCCGCCGCCTTACGGGTTTTCTTGGTAGCCTTGCGGCCAGACTCGACCGAGGCCACCTGGATGTTCTTAGCTACATCGGTGGCGGCCTTAACCGCCTCCCGCTGAGCTGCATTGGCCTGGAGAGTCTCCAGACCGAACGTAGCGATTACTGCCATTGAACCTCCAATTAGGCCGTCTTGGTGGTGAAGGTGAACTTGGTCACTGCAGCGGTGTCCGGACGACGCAGGCCGATGTTGTACATTGCGTAGCAGTCCAGAACGTTGCTGAACTCACGCTCATCGTCCCAGATACGGGAGGTGAACGGCTTAGCTTCAACAGTCACCAGGGTCTTGGACTTACTGAAAGTCACCATACGGCACAGCGCATCGTCAGCGGTGACGGTGTAAGCAGAGCCCAGCGGGTGCGTACCAGCCGAGGTCGGGAACTCGGTGCACTCTACTACCGGCACGCCGTTCATCTTCACTACACGACGGTCTTTGTAACCGTCGTTGTTGGACGGGCCGAATTCGATGTTCAGGAGCTTCGGATGCTCCAGCAGACGCGAATAGGTATCGACATCCACCAGAGTGACCATATCCGCCAGCGGGGTCTTGCGCTTGATGAGCTCATCAATACCAGCCTTGTGCGCCAGGTTGATGTTCATGGCGTTAGCCTCCATCTCAGCCTGAGTCAGCTGCGTGGCGGAGGTGCTACCTGGAACAAGGATAGCTGCGCCCACCTCGATACCGTCATTGAACGCCGGTTTCAGGTGCGCCGGGGCAACCCAGGAACGGCCCTTGATGAGCTGAATCAGGTGCGCCTGGTCGAAGACCTCTGCGAACTCAGAGCCGTTGTTCTGACCCATCTCGGTCAGGAAGTCCGGGCCGGTCCAGTCATCCTGGTAGTCAATCGGGTTACGGATATACAGCACCGTATCCACCACGATAATCATCTTATCGTTACGGACCGGGGTGCTATCCAGCGCCTCACCAGAGCGACGACCCTTCACCGAGGAGGTGTTCAGGCGGTCAATACGGTAGGTGTTGGAACCGCTGATAGAGCGCTGGCTGGAGAGGCCCAGGAACAGAGCCTGGTACTGGAAGCGGGTATCCACTTCGTTCTGGTACACTTCCAGGTGAACGTCTACGTCGGAGTCTGCGCCGCCCCAGTGCGGACGAGTCAGGTTGCCATTATAAATAGTGTTGGCCATGCTTTAGTTTCCTTTATAAGTAAAATTAGAGACCTACGCGCTTACCAGCTTCACGGCGTGCGAGCAAATCGTTATAACGTTGACTGAACTGTGGAGACGCCAAGCTACGGTTGCCCGCTTCCTGACGGAGTTTGGTATATTCTGCGCGGAATTCCGCAGCAGATAGTGCATTGTTGCTGGCTACGCCGCGTACCATTGGGTTCTGTGTCTTGATAAGACCCATATCCCGGCAGAAGCTTGCTACCAACTCAGCGGCCTGCTTGAGCTCGCCCGAGTTAGCGAGTACACGAGCCGCGTTACGCAGAGGTTCAGGGGCCTTGGAATTAAACAGCTGCGCTGCTACCTCCCAGTTCTCCTTACCACCCACGATATCGTAAGCTTCCTGTACTGCCTTGGTGGCTTGACCAACCTGGTCTTCCAGGTACGCTTTAGCCAGCAACTCTGCATAAGCAGCGTGCTCTCCGAAACGTTCCTTAATGAAGGCCGTATCGATTAGGTTAGGGTCCTGATACTCCAGGGCCTTACCAAGTGCCCGCACCATATCAGAGTCAGTTAACCCAGAGACTTTCTGCAACATAGCTACACCGGCATCAATCGTCGGGTTGCCTGTCTTAGCCAGCTCCTGGGGCTGCTCTTTAGCGCTATCGCCACCCTTATCCAGGGCCGCTTTTAGGGCTTCGATATCCAGAGGAATCTTAGCAGGGTCAGGGGAATCTTTGCCCTGTTGCTGCTGGGTAGGGGTCTGTGCATCCTGCACGCCTTGATTGTTCGGGGCGCTAAGGGGAGCACCTAGGCCCGGAATCTTAGGGCCACCTTGGTTCTCTACCTGTGTAGTTTCTACGTTCTGACCGTTTTCTACGTTATCCATCTATGCCTCTGTTGTTAACTTGGTAATAAGCCCAGCTGCTTACCTGCTACTGTCGGGTCTGCTGCTGTCAAGCCCTGTAGTTGGTCCTGTGCTGCACCTGCGGATACATCGGCAGACGCATCCTGAACCTGTTGCTTCTGCTGCAGCTGCTCTTCGGTGTACATGAACGGCTCGCTGACGATACCGTAGGCGTCGAAGTACCAGTCTACGCACGCATCCTTGTTGAAGCGCGGAGTAATCTGCTCAAGCACCGGGATAGCCAGCTGCATGGACTGTGCCGCCTCTAACAGCTTGTCCGCCGCCGCGGCTTTAGCCAGTGCAGAAGTACCAACCGTAACGTTGATGCTCACTACACCTTCGCTGAGGTACAGCTTAAAGCGAGGATACACCAGTGCAGTGTACAGGTACGCCAGTTTACGCAGCCAGGTGTCACTCAGGATACTGAACCCGCCACCCATAGCAGCTTCCGCCTCTTTGGCATTCTGGCGAATCTCGTAAGCCGTGACACGCTCACCCTGCCGGGAGTTACCGGTATACATAAACGCACGAGACAGTTTCTGTTCGAGCATCTGAATGTTGCTGGCAATCCACTGAATCTTCTGGGCAGAGCCGCCCTCGTAAGCGGTGACTGGAGATTTGTTGTTCCCGTTGGAACCACCACCACCCACCTGCACAGCCTCACCAGTCTCAGACGTTGCGAACTCGTCTACGTCTAACCCAGAGCTTGCGTCAATCAGCGGGATTAACCGCGCCGACTCAACCTCGTAGTTAGTCAACGCTTCCGACAGTACTGATAATCTGGCGAAGTCCCCGGCGTAGTCCTCTACCAAGCCGCGCCCGTAGTGCTCGCCGCTAACAAGATTCCACACCAGCACATTATAGGGAAGCTCCAGCTCCGGATAGGTGCTGCTGTCTCCGATGCGGTGCCCGTCTGCTTCTTGGTACACCTCGTAGCTTACTACCTCTGCACCGTCCTCTGTCCGCTTAACTTTGCGACAAGCGGCAGTGTAGATAGCAACGTCGCCGTATGGGTCCTTGTCACGGTAGAAGGTGTTCTGGAAACTCTCTGGCAGGTCCTGGACGCTTGCGCGCTCTCTGATAATGAGTCGCAGGACGTTCCCGCTGCCATCCCTTCGAACGGTAAAGTTACGGACTGAGTAGACGATGGATTTACCTGTCCGCTCATCAATATACTCCAACGCGTTACCTGTAACCAGCAGCAGCTTCACAGCTTGCAACTTCGCAGCATAACCGTCTTTCTCAAATACTTTCTGTGACGCTGTGTTCTCGACCTCGGCCAGCTTAGATTCTGCTGTAGCTGCACTACCCAGCGAACTAATGAACTCGTCCAGGTCCGAACTCTTGGAGAACCGGAAGAAGCTAGTGCCTTGCGGGAACAGTGCGCCTACAATCTTAGTGGCCGCAGTGTTGACCAGCTGCGCGCCGGTGCTCTGGTAGTCACGCTCTAGCGGTCTGCGTCTACCGTCCAGGGAATCGTCCCTGGTAAAGATAGTGCTGAGCGTCCACTGCGCGAACTTCTCAGAGGCATCCAAGACGCCTGCGTCCTGGTCCTTCTTAAAGAGTTCTGCTAATGTTGCTTTTTGTTCCAAGCTACCCCCTTACAGGCCCAGAGGATTGCTCTGCCCTGCTTGTCGCCGTTTCTTCTGCTCAGACGTAATTGCATCTGCAGATGCAGAGGCAGCCCCTGCAGGGTCAATCTCAGCAATATTATCTGCGGCGCTATTAGCCTCTAAGGCAGCCTGCTGTTTCGCTGCGCTGGCCTGCTGCTCTGCCAAGCGCTGCTGCGCCTCTAATCCTGCGTTGTCAGTAAGGCCTAGCATATCCGTGGCCTTGCCTAACAGTTTACCTAAACCACCACTCATTCTGACCTCACTAAATGATAAGTTGTTTTGTACGTGTTACTAGACGTGCTCCGGCTAATGGCGATACGCCCAGCGCGCATGCACTTGGCTATTGCGTGCAGGCCCTGCATAATCACAGACACTGCCGCGCCGTTGTCCGGTTTCAATACGAAGAAGTCTGTATACAGCACAGGCTCTACGTAATGACAGTCCTCTACAGCCTCTGGGTAGTAGCTGACAGCACCGACTAAGTCGCCTTGGGAGTCATAGACTCCTAGTATATACTGCTTACCCAGTATGCTTCCCAGTACCCTCCAGTAGTGCTGCTCTGGAGCCAGGCCCCGACTAATGCCGTGGCCCAGTTCATGTAGTTGCTTCACTGCGTCCGTAATGTCGTCAGACTTATACAGAACCCTGAGAGTGTAGTCGGAAGTTTTACTAGTGTGTTTTAACTTCATTCCTACTCCTGTAACATTAAATTTTTAGCAGAAGAAGAACGGAGATTCTAGCACTTGCCGGATGTCCAAAGTGCCCACCTCAGGCATGTCCAGGTCCGTCAAGTCTGCTCCTGCAGCTGCTGCTGCGCGAGTAATGTCGCCAAGCAGGTCATTCTCTTCATACAGGCGCACAAACTGCTCACGGATGTGCCTATGCATAGCGTCAACGTCAGCTGCGTGAGTAGCCAGCGAGTCGTGAATAGGCACAATATCCAGACCCTCCGCAGCGCAGAGCACCATCATCAAGTGCGTACTGTCCAGGCTATGCACAAAGTTCGGGGCAATCCCGGAGGCTGCCTTGCGCTTGTTGCAAGTTTTGAGGTCCCGGTTGTGTACCAGTACCGCTGATAGGTTCATGCAGTCAATACGTACGCGCACTTCTTCACGCTGCGTGTAGCGGTTCATTACGAGCCCACCCAGCGGCGTATACCACTGCAGGTGCTGGCTTGCCGGTACACGTCTAGCGAGGTTCTGCAAGTACCCCATAACTGCCGCAGCAGCGGGGTTTGCCTCCTCGATAGCGGTACGCATACGCGGTGCCAGATAGCACGACAGGTTCCATAGACTATTAGTCTCGGTACCCTCGTATCCCTCAGCGCAAGCACCTTCAAAGATGTAGTCGCTGCAGCTACGCACCGTGGCGCTGTAGAAGTAGGTCATACTGGGACGCTTGGTCATGCTGCGGGTGATTTCGTTCTCTCTCCAGTACGTGCTCTGGATAACGAAATCCTCCTTGTCCAGGTCCAGTATCACCTTCTCGTCCGTACGGCGCTTCACATCCATGTACAGGTCCGCTTTCTTGTCGTTACCTTCCCAGTACAGGTTCGTCAGACGACCGCCTACAGGGTCTCTCAGGAGCGCTGAGAGGTGCTGTCCACCTGAGTTCGTAGCGTCCATAGCAACCGGAGTTCTTGAGATGTACTCTTCTGGGCACGGAGAATCCAGAGCAGCCACCAGGTCGAGCACTGCTGCCAAGAAACACCACGGTGAATCGGCCTGCTTAAAAGCGTCCGAATCAAATGGATTCTCTGCAACTGAGCGGACAACTGCCATATTTTTATCCACCCAATCTGCGCGGTCTTCGAATAGGGTTTTGTCATAACCAAAGCAAGTGGCGACGTGCACTTTAAGCCAGAACAACCCTCTCTCTCCAAGAGGTTTACCTCTACCGAATTCCAGCAGAGCCTTCTGCAAATCAGAACCTTGGGGGTGCAGCGAGGACTTGAAGTACAACCGGTACCGCCAATCCACACAGGTTGGGAAGTACAGAGCTTTCTCATCTTTGAATTCCTCTGCCATCTCCAACGTAGTCAGAAGGCTGCGTAGTTGCGACACACGCTTACGGTCAGCACTGTACCACAGGGACATACGCGTCTTCCACTCACCGAAGCGGTCCAGTTCTTCTTCGGTGTAGTTCTCTTTTGGTACACCATCCAAGTACCACTCCGGCTTCGGCTCTGGTATTGAGCGGGGCATACCTATCCCAATACCCAGGGCCCGTGCTTCTTGCACCAGTTCCAGTATGCGCTTATTGATACGGTACGGGGTTTCCTGCGCCTTATTAAGCGCCTTTTTGATGCCGTCCGCGGACTTGAATGCTTCTGCTACTTCGCGGAGACGCGCGCGGTCGATGTGTGAGTTATGATAGGTCCCGCGATTGTCGATGGGAGTAAGGTACCCACCATCCCACATAGTGGTGTGCTGTACTGGTGGCACCAGCATAGGTGGTTTCATGGTTACGGTATCGGCGGACTCCACCAGTTTCTGGAAGGCCTCCATAACGTCATCAGCCGGATAGAGCATGCTAAGGTTCCCACTACCTGTCTTCCACTGGAACAGGCCCGTCTCAAACACCGCGGCACACAGCAGACGCCCTACGGAGATGTTCTGGGCATTGGTCCAAGGCTCGTGCCCATAGTGCACGTTCTCGGCACTGGCACGGAGCGTACGCAGGATGTGCGTAGGGGATTTCGTACGGCGCTCTGTGAGGTACTCATATACTCGGTCCATGTACGCTGGGGCCACATTACGTAACTGCAGAGCCAGTAGCTCCGACTGCACGTTCCGGCCCAGCGCAGACATTACCGCCTGTGCAGTCTGGCGACGACTAGCGGA
>OGDL01000060.1_pt1 | contig 50517 bp, 37 predicted proteins | sample 1570471 | NCBI WGS metagenome assembly OGDL01 (sample SAMEA2582163, study PRJEB24529) | metagenome | biome: Human gut stool | place: China | collected 2011 | reverse complement strand
GAGGTAGGAGAAGTTTATTCTGCTGAAGCTCTTAGAATTTTGGAAGCCATAGTTAATCAACTTCTTTAAATACAGAATAACTCTTAGTCTTCTAAAATATAATTTAAATAGTTATTACACTCTTTTTTTACTTAAACTAATTTTTCCATTATCAGTAGAGATTACTTTTACATCAAATACATCTCCTACTTTTAATACATCTTCTACTTTCTCTACTCTCTCTTGAGAAATTTCAGAAACATGTAAAAGTCCCTCTTTACCTGGTAATATTTCCATAAATGCTCCAAATTTTTGAATGCTTACTACTTTACCAGAATAAACTTCTCCTACCTCTACATCTTTTACAAATGAATTAACAAGTTTTACAGTTTCATTTAAAGCTACTTCATCTTTACAGAAGATAGATACTTTTCCATCATCATTAATATCTACAGTAGCTCCTGTTTGGTCTATTATTCCTTTTATATTTTTTCCACCAGGTCCTATTAATACAGCTATCTTATCAGTAGGTATATTCATTTGATAAATTCTTGGTACATTTGATTTAATTGGTGCTGGTGCTGGAATTGTATTATTCATTAACTCTAAGATTTCATTTCTAGCATCTAAAGCTTGTTTTAATGCTATTCTCATTATCTCTTCTGTAATTCCAGTAATTTTTATATCCATTTGAAGTGCAGTAATTCCATTTTTAGTTCCTGCTACTTTAAAGTCCATATCTCCTAAGTGGTCTTCAAGTCCCATAATATCTGTTAATACAGTGAACTCATCTCCCTCTTTAATAAGTCCCATTGCTATTCCTGCTACATGTTCTTTTATAGGTACTCCTGCAGCCATAAGTGATAAAGAACCACCACATATAGATGCTTGAGATGATGAACCATTTGATTCTGTAATTTCTGATACAACTCTTATTGTATATGGGAACTCCTCTTCAGATGGTATTACATATTTTAATGCCCTTTCAGCTAATGATCCATGTCCTAATTCTCTTCTTCCTGGGCTTCCCATTCTTCCAGTTTCTCCAACTGAATATGGTGGGAAATTATAGTGTAAATAGAATTTTTTATAATACTCTTTTTCTAAATCATCAACTAATTGTTCATCTTCTTTAGTTCCTAAAGTAGTTATTACAACTGCTTGAGTTTCTCCTCTAGTAAACATAGCTGATCCATGAGGTATTGGTAAGCAATTTACCTCTGCAAATAGAGGTCTAATTTCAGTAGTTTTTCTTCCATCTACTCTATGTTTATGATAAAGAATAGCATCTCTTACTAATTTTTTCATTAAATCGTGATAATATCCTTTAAATTCTATTAAAACATCTTCAGGAATCTCTACTTCCTCTCCTTCTCCATAGTTCTCTACTTTGAAAGTTTCTAATAACTCCTCTTCTAATGAGTCCACTGCTTCCTCTCTATTTTTCTTACCTAATGTAAGTACAGCAGCTTGAAGTCTTTCCATTCCTCTTTCATCTATAAAGTTTTTAACTAGTGGCATAACCTCTGGTTTTACAAACTCCATTTTCTCTTTTCCAACTTCCTTAGCAAAAGCTTCTTGGAAATCACAAATCTTTTTGATATTTTCATGAGCAAACATTATAGCTTTAAGCATAGTTTCCTCGTCTAACTCATTAGCTCCAGCCTCAACCATGTTAATAGCTTCTCTTGTTCCAGCAACAGAAAGTTCTAACTCACTTGTTTCTAGCTCTTCTGGAGTAGGGTTTAATATAAACTCTCCATTTTTATATCCTATTACAACTCCAGCTACTGGTCCTAAAAATGGTAAATCTGATAACATTAAAGCCATTGATGAACCAATTATTCCTAAATAATCTGGTGTATTTTTCTCATCAAAAGAAAATACAGTATTTACTATATGTACATCGTAGTTAAATCCATCTGGAAACATTGGTCTTATAGGTCTATCTATAAGTCTTGCTGTAAGTGTTGCGTTAGTTGATGGCTTCCCTTCCCTTTTATTAAATCCTCCAGGAAATTTTCCTGCTGCATAAAATTTTTCTATATAGTCAACTGTAAGTGGAAAAAAATCATTTTCCTTTCTTGGCTCTTTACTTCTATTTACTGTACTTAGTAAAACAGTATCTCCATATTGAACCATTACAGCTCCACATGATTGTCTTGCTATTTTTCCAGTAGAAAATGTAAGTGTTCTACCTGCTAATTCCATTTGAACTTTTCTTTCATCAAACATATTTTCCTCCTAATTATTTTGTAGATTAGGAAGTAAATAATAAGGAGTAAAAAAATAAAATTTATTTTCTTACTTCTTACTACTTAACCTTCCTAACCTCTTTTTTACAGATATTATAACATTTTTAATATGAAAAATCAAATTTTACCTAACTCTTTTATTTTATTTTTTTTAAAAACTTGGTATAATATATTGTAAATTTATTTTTAGTTTAAGGAGGAGGAATGAAAAAAAATACTATACTTTTTTTCTTGATTATATCTCTGTTTTTTATTCCCTCAAAAAGTTTAAGTAAAACTTTAACCTCAAAAGAGGATATTGAAATAAAAAAACTTAAAGAGCAGATTAAAATTTTAGAAAATAGAATCTCTCAACTAGAAGAGATTAAAAAAAATAAAATTATTAAAAATAAAAAAGATTTAAAAATTGGACTTGCTCTCAGTGGTGGTGGAGCAAAAGGACTTGCTCATATAGGAGTATTAAGAGTTTTAGAAGAGTTAGGTATCCGCCCTGATTTTATTGCTGGGACAAGTATGGGAGCTGTGGTTGGAGCTTTATACTCGGCTGGTTACTCCCTTGATGAAATAGAAAGTATACTCACTAAGAGCGATTGGGATAGTTTTATCAATGGCACATTTGTAGATAGTAAAGTTCCTCTCGAAAAGAAAGTTAATAATAAAAAGTATATGCTATCTATACGATATGATAATAAATTTAACTTCTCACTTCCTAAAGGTTTTGGAAATAATCAGATGATATATTTTGAATTAAAAAAACTATTAAGTAGTGTAGATAGTATTAGAAATTTTGATGATTTACCTATTCCCCTTAGAATTATCACAACAGATCTAAATACTGGACAAGCAGTAGCAATGAAAGAGGGAGATTTAGCTAAAGTAATAACTGCTAGTGTGGCTATTCCTACTCTTTTTGAACCAGTTGAAATCGATAGTCGCCTTTATGTAGATGGACTAGTTTCTCGTAATTTCCCTGTAATAGATGTTATTAATATGGGAGCTGATATCATTATTGGTAGTGATGTTGGAAACGAGGTTAAAGATAAAAAAGATTATAATATCCTCAGTGTACTAAATCAATTAGTAGCTATACAAAGTGCCTCTTCTACAAGTGAACAAAGAGAATTAACCTCTATACTTATAACTCCAGATGTTCTTGAATACTCGGCTACTGATTTAGATAAGGGAAAACTCTTTATAGAAAAGGGAGAAGAAGCTGCACGACAACAAATTTCTCTTTTAAAAGATTTAGCTAAGGGTTCAACTAGAGAAAAAAATATAAAAATTTCTACTACAAATAACAATAAAACATTTGTAATAAAAAATATAGAATATAAAAATGAGATTTCTGAAAAAAATAAATTGATAATAAATAGTATACTTGAAAATATTTTGAATAGAGAGATTACCCCTGAAGATTTAGAAAATTCTATGCTTAAAGTCTATGGAAATGATATTATTAATCGTGTATATTATAACTTAAGTGGAGATACTTTAGTTATTGATGCTGACATTAATCCTAATAACTCTTTTGGAGTTGGAGTAAATTATTTAACTGGTTATGGAACTACTTTTGATATAGGAACCACACTTAGTAACTTAGGAAAAATAGGAAATAATACTCTTGTTGATTTACAAGTTGGAGATTATCTTGGACTTAATCTTAAAAACTTCTCTTACTATGGTTATTCAAATAAAATTGGAGTTTTTACTAATCTTGGTTATAATGAAAATCCTTTTTTCATCTATGATGGAAAAGAGAAAATCTCTAATTCGCTTATAAAAAGTATAGATTTTGAAACAGGAATACTTACTCAATATAATAATCAACTTACTGCTTCTTATGGAATAAAAACTTCATATAGTAAGTTAGAGCAAAAAACTGGATCTGTTTTACCAGAAGATATAGAATACTCTAAGAATTATAATGGCGCTTTTATTAGAACTACTTTTGATACTCTAGATTCAAGTACTCATGCTAACTCTGGCTTAAAAATTGATTTTGAATATAGTTGGGAAGGAAGTCTTGATAAATCTAAATCTAATTTCTATGGACCTTTATATTCATTAGATGGGTATATCCCTATTACTAAAAAATTTACTCTTAATTATGGACTATATGGTGGAATTATATCTGGTGATGAGGTTTCTTCTATTGATAAGTTTATACGTCTTGGTGGAACAAAAAATAATCTAGAAAATAAAGATTTTGCTTTCTATGGTTATAGGTATCAGCAAAAACTTGTAGATGAGTTTTTAATAGGTAAGTTAGGATTAATTTATAAATTAGATTCTAATTTATATTTGAGTACTCGTTGGAATATAGGAACATATAATGATTTAACTTCTGAAAATTATTCTAATTCTAAAAAAATCTGGGAAGATTACTCTCAAGGATTTGATATCTCTCTTACTTATGAAAGCTTAATTGGTCCATTTGAATTTTCTCTATCTCGTGATGGAGAAAAAGGAGATATTCTTTCACAAATAAGTATAGGATATATTTTTGAGTAAATAAAAAGAGATTAATATAAAAAATCAAGAATGACTTTTATTTTTAAGAAAGTAATTCTTGATTTTTTATTATCTTATAATTTCCCTTACTATTTTAATCTAAAATCTGATTTTCCACCTGTTTTTTCTACTAACTTTACATCTCCTATTATCATATGCTTATCTACAGCTTTGCACATATCATAGATAGTGAGAGCAGCAATAGATACAGCAGTTAGAGCCTCCATCTCTACTCCTGTTTTTCCAGTAGTTTTTACAACAGCCTCTATCCACACTCTATCCTCTTCTACTTCAAAAGATATATCCGCTCCAGTAAGCAATATATTATGGCACATTGGAATTAAATCCCAAGTTTTTTTAGCTCCACATATCCCCCCCACTTGAGCAACAGATAGAACATCTCCTTTTTTCATCTTTCCTTCATTAATCATCTTAATAGTTTCTGGATTCATTTGAATGTATCCTCTAGCAATGGCTCTTCTTTGAGTTTCGTTTTTCTCACTAACATCTACCATTCTAGCTCTACCTTTTTCATTAAAATGTGTAAATTCCATTATTATCCCTGCTTTCCAAAAGAACAGTTAGGATAGTGGCAAACCTCACAAGTTTGGCATAATCCTCCATTCCCATACATCATTATATCTCTCTTACTTAATTTCTCTCCAGTCATAACTCTTGATAGAACTAAATCAAATATAGTTCTTTTAGCAAACATAACGCATCCTGGAAGTCCCATCATAGGTATATCTCCTAAGTATGATAATAAAAACATTGCTCCTGGTAAAACAGGTGCTCCATAAGTTACTAACTCTCCTCCCATTTCTATAATAGAACTAGGTGTTAAGTCATCTGGGTCAACTGACATTCCACCAGTAAAAATTAGCATATTTGCACCTTTATCTAAAAACTCTTTAGCTCTAGATTTAATAATCTCTTTATCATCTGGACAAAGAACTTGTCCTATTATTTCACACTCATATTCAGAAAGTTTATTTTTTATTACCTGTCCAAACTTATCTTCAATTCTTCCATAAAAAACTTCATTTCCTGTTGTTATAATTCCTACTCTATATTTTTTATAAGGAACAACTTTTAATATTGGAGTTTTAATTAGAGATTTTGCCATCTCCATTTTTTCCTTAGCTACAACTAAAGGGATGACTCTTGAACCTCCTATCAACTCTCCCTCTTCTACTGGATAGTTATTTGGCAATGTAGCAAAGGAAATTTCACCTAACATATTTAACTCTAAAAGATTTTCACTATCTACCTTTAAAATTCCATCACATTTAGCTCTGAAATTTATTTTTCCCTCTTTTATCTCATCATCTGTATAAATATTCTCTCCTCTACCTAAATCTCCTAAAATAAGAGCAGCATCATTTTCATGTACTCCAACCTCTCCTAATTCAAAAACATATATATGATCTTTTCCTAAACTTAAAAGCTTTGGAATATCCTCCTCTTTTATAATATGCCCCTTCTTAAAAGCTCTTCCTTTAAACTCACCTGGAAGAATTTGAGTAATATCATGCTGAAGTACATACCCCACAGCATCTACTGTTTTTATTTTTTTCATATATTATCCCTTTCTTTTTTAAATAAATAATTATAAATCATCATTATAATAAAACTTATTAATAAAATTATAGCTAAAAAAAAGTTTGCTGTTTTTGTATCTCCACTCTCTGAAGCTGAATATATTGCCATAGATATTGTCTGTGTACGTCCTGGGATATTTCCTGCTAACATAAGAGTAGCACCAAACTCTCCCATTGCTCTTCCAAAAGAGAGTACCATTCCAGCTAAAATATTTCTTTTAATAAGTGGAAGTGTTATCAATCTTAAAATTTGGAACTCACTTGCTCCAGCCTCCCGTCCAGCTTCAAAATAAACTGAATTGAGAGAAGCCATCCCCGTTTTTACACTATTATACATTAGAGGAAGAGTAACTATAAAAGCTGTTATAATTCCAGCCCACCAAGAAAATATTACAGAAATATCAAAATATTTATAAAGTATAGCTCCTACTACTCCTCTCTTTCCTAAAATTAATATAAGTATATACCCAAGTACACTTGGTGAAATAAAAAGTGAAAGATTGATTAGCATTTCAAATATATTTTTTAATTTTGAATTATTCCTATCTAATAACCATACTAGTAAAACTGATACTATCGTTACAAGTAGTGTAGAAATTATAGCTATTTTTAAAGTCAATAAAATTATTTTTAAATTTAAACTTATCATAATTATTCTGCCATCTCAAAACCATACTTTTCATATAATTTTTTAGCTGTATTAGAGTTTAAAAAGTTATAAAATTCTACTACATTTTCATTAGCTCTATCTTTAATAATTCCATAACTATATACAACTGGAGCATGTAAATTTTCTGGAACAGTATAAACTATTTCGCTATTTTTTAAAACTCTAGCATCTGTTTTATAAATTAATGAATAGTCTACTTCATATAAATCAACATACTGAGCAGCACTTCTTACATCTTTTGCATATACTATATCATCTTGTAATTTTTCCCAAATACCAGCATTAATAAAAGCCTCTTTAGAATATTTTCCAGCAGGAACAGTTTCTGGAATTCCTATAGCCACACTATTTCCTACTAATTTATCCAAAGAGTCTATAGTTATTCTTCCAGCTACTACTAATCTATTTTTCAAAATATCCTTTTGATACTCTTTTTCTACAAAACCTTTATTATCCAAATCCTTTAAATCTTTTTGTGAAGCAAAGAAAACTAAATCTACTGGTGCTCCTGCTAAAATCTGATTTTTTAAAGCCCCTGATCCACCAAGATTAAGATTTATTTTTACATTTTTATTTTCATTTTGAAATTTTTCACTTAATTCTTCCATAACCTCTTTTAAACTAGCTGCAGCACTTACTGTAATCTCTACTTTTTCTTCCTTAGAAAAAGTTAAAGAAGATAGTGATAAAATTCCAACTAAGATAAATAATAACACTTTTTTCATATAACCACCCAATATTTTAATATTTTTCTCTAAATAAATGATAACAAATTTAATAAAAAAATTCAAGATTTATTGAGAATTTATGATATAATTAAATAAAAGAAATAAAAATTTTTTATGAGGTGAAAAAACAATGTTTAGAGTTGCTATTGTATGTATGAGTGACAAGGGTTCAAAAGGGGAAAGGGAAGATATTTCTACTCAAGTTATTGAAAAAATTATGTTAGAAAATAGATATAAGATTACAAAAAAAGTTTTAATCCCTGATGATTTTCAAAAAATAAAAGATACTCTTGTAGAAATATGTGACAATAATCACGCAGATTTGATTTTAACTACAGGGGGAACTGGATTTTCTAAAAGAGATGTAACTCCAGAAGCTACTGAAGAAATAATAGAAAAAAGAGTTCCTGGTATACCAGAAGCAATTAGAGCCTACTCTCTTACTATAACTAAAAGAGCTATGTTATCTAGAGCCACTGCTGGTATAAGAAAAGATACTCTTATAATAAATATGCCTGGTAGTCCAAAAGCTGTTGAAGAGTCTTTAACTTATATAATTTCAGAGCTAAAACATGGATTAGAAATATTAGTAGGTTCTGCTACTGAGTGTGCAAGAAAATAGAAATTTATCTAAATAGCAAGGAAAACTAAAAATTGCGACAGACTACAAGAAATTGAAATATTAATTACACGACTATAAGTTTATTATTAAATTTAAGTAAGTATATTTTCACAAATCTATAAGTTACACTTTTTAAATTAGTGAATTGATAAATAAAAAATTAAAATATAAGAATAACAAAGATTGAAAAGAATAAATAGAGCAAGTCAGCGAAGGTAAATACTAAAAAACACAACTATTTGAGACGAAGTCGAGTTTTGTGTTTTTAGTTAACCGAGCCATACTTGCTCTTTATTCTTTGAACGAAAGTTATTCTTGTGTTTCTAATGAGATAGAGTTCTATTTAATCTCTTAAAGCTAGTGGCATAAGAATATAGATATAGTCTTCATTTCCCTCTTCTCTTATTTCAAACATAGAAGAAGCATTATTTCCACTGATTATCACATTATTAGAGATATTATCAATATATTCTGCTAAAAATTTACAGTTTAAAGAAGCTTTAAAATCTTCTCCCTCTTTTAGCATATTAACTTTTTGATTTATTTTAGCTCTTCCAGAAAAAGCATTTATAACCATCATTTTCCCTGTAAAATTGAATATTGCTCCAAATTTAGCATCTAAACTTGTCTTAGCAACAGTTATTACTCTTTTAATAGCACTTCTTAACTCATCTCTATTAAACTCCATCCTTTTTTCAAAGGCTGAAATTCTTAAGATAGTTTTAAAATCTGGATATTGTAGTCCAATTGTCTTACTTGAAAAATATGAGTTTTCCCAAGTTATTACTAATGTTTCTCCACTATAACCTAGATGTATCTCTTTATTATAATCTTTTAAAAGTTTACATAAAATATTTACTGTTTCCATAGGAATAGATAGTTCTTTATTTTCATTACACTCTACTTTTTCTCTTAAGAAAAGCAATCTATATGAATCTGTTGAAGCAAGATTTAACTCTTCTTTTTTAAAAACAGCTCTTACACAATTTATTTGAATATTATCAGCACTTTGTGAAGCAGCAAATTTTGCTCTATCTAGAAGCTGTACCAAACGATTTCCTTCAATTGTTAATAGACTTTGAGATTCTAGTTCTGGAATAACTGGATAACTTCCACCTTCTAGTACAGAAAACTCAGCTTGATGAACTGCTACAAATCCATTTTCACTAGAAAACTCTATTTTATCCTCTTCTAAAAGCTTTATATACTCAAGAAGTAAAAATGGTTTTAAAACTACTTCTCCTTCTCTTTCAACTTCTGCTTCTATCTTTCTAATGTGTTCTATTTCTAAGTTTGTTCCTATAAAAATTACTTGATTATCTTTAGCTATAATTTTTAATCCTGAAACGATAGGTTTAATTGGATTTTCTTTTAAAATATTTGTATATTCAGAAAGAACAGAAATAAGTTGCTCTCTTATTATAGAAAATTTCATTTTATCCTCCAAATTAATCAGCTATTAATATTTCTTGCCAATATTTATTTTGTAAATCAAGAGTTGTATTTATATCTCTCAATACTTGTACATTTTTTAAGTCAGAGATTTCAAATAGTGGCTCTACTGTCATAAGCTCTCTAGCTTTTAAGTTAACAGATGGTGTTTCTAAAGCATCTGCCATTTTTGCTGCCACCTCTGGTCTTAAAGTATATTCTAAAAATTTATAAGCATTTTCTTTGTTAGGAGCAGTTTTTAAAAGAGCAAAAGAATCTACATAAGCAGTTCCACCTTTTTCTGGAATTATCATTTCTACATTTTTTCTCTCTGTTTCATCTAACTCTTTAAAAATATTATCTGGATATCCTTGTACTACCCAGAAATCTCCACTTGCAAATCCTTTTCCAAAAGACTCAGCATCAAACTTTGCTATATTTTTCTTCCAAACTTTTATTAAATCTGCTGCTTGAGCAATTGCTTTCTCATCAGTAACAGTTTGTGGATATCCTAACATTCCTAAAGCTGAAGTCATTACCTCTCTCATATCATCTAACAGTGTCATTCTTCCTTTTAAATCTGTCATCTCATAGATAGAGTAATCTCTTGGGAATTCAGGAACATATTTTTTATTTACAGCTATAATTGTAGCCCCAATTAAATAAGGAACTTCATACTCATTATTTGGGTCAAAATGATGTAATTTTTCCAATACTAATGGGTCAAGATTATTATAACTAGGTAATTGAGATTTATCTAATTTCTCAATCATTCCTTCTTTTGCCATTATCTCCACATAATCAGCAGATGGCATAACAATATCGTATCCATCTCCACCAGCTTTTAATTTTGTAAACATCTCTTCATTTGAAGAATAGATATCTTCTATAACTTTTATTCCAGTTTCCTTTTCAAAATCTTCATAGATACTTTGTGGTATAGTATTAGCCCAACCATACACATAAAGCACATTTTTATCTTTCTCTTTTCCCCCGCAACCTATTACTGCCATAGCTAAAATAAGTGCTGCCAATATTTTTTTCATTTATCAACCTCCTAAAATTAATTTTGCATATATTATATTTTAATATGAAACTCAAATTAAGTCAATTAGTTATTACTGCTCTTAATAAACTCTTCTATTTCATCTAAAACTCTTAATAAGTCATCTTTGAAAATACTATTTTTATCTTTTGTTTTATTTACCATTTTATCTAAATATATAAAGGATTTAAAGGCAGAAAAAATATCTTTGTCATATACTATTCCAAAATTATTTGCAACTTTAAATATTTCCATCAATTTCCTAATAAAAGTATTATTAGTTGTATAATTTATAGAATAAATATCTTCAATTTTCTTAGCTAGAGTTTCTATCTCTTCAATTGTAAATTTTTTCTCTGAAATCTCATTAAGGGTTATTGCTACCTCTTTAAACTCTTCTTTTAATGTAAATTTTAAAATCTTAAATAATCCCTCTCTTGTCTGAGTTTTTAAAACCCCTAAACTGTTACAATCTAAGAAATATATATTTCCTTCATCACTTAAAATAAGGTTTCCAGAATGTAAATTATTGTGAAAAATTCCAACCTTTAATATAAAAAACAGTTGAGCTCTAATTAAATCTAAAACATCCTTGTAAGCCAATCTATTATATTGTAATAATTCATAAAAATAACTACCATAAATATATTCACAAGCTACTTTTTCTTCTGAAGATAAATATGTATATACTTTTGGAAATTTTATTCTTTTTAAAAATTTTACATCATTATACTCTTCTAAGTAATCTGTCATACTTTTAGTAAACTTTATTTCATTTACTAAGTTAAATTTTTGTATACTATGTTCCTCTAAGTCCTTTAAAACCTCTTCTACTTGATACTTTTCATTTAACCAAGGTCTTAAAAACTTCTGATATCTTAGAGATTTTTCTAATTTTTTTACCTTTTTAAAATAACTATTTCTAGCACTTGGATTTACCGCCTTAATAGATATCTCTACCCCACTCTTTAAACACCCTTTAAAAAAATAATTTATATCAGAATAAGAATAAGGATAATTATCATAATATTCTAGTAGAGAAAAAAGTGGGTCATTCTTCTTTACTAAGTTTAAAAGATGTTTTTCTGCTTTTTCTAACTGTGGAGTTTGAAATTCTGATAGATATAGGCACTGCTCTACATCTAATAAATCAAATCTTGTAGAATATTCTTCAGCCATACGAACTCCTACTCTTCCTAATTCTACAACACAAGAAAGCTTTTCTAATCTTCCACTATTAATAGCTTTCATAAAATTTATAAATTTAGATGATAACATTTTCTACTCCTTAATTAATAATTTATTCAATAGAATTATAATACATATTTTATAATCTGTAAATAATAAGGTTTTTATGCTATAATGAGAAGTAGTTAAATTTTAGGAGGATATTGTGGAATTTATAAATAGTTTAGATAATAGTACAATAAAAAAAATAAAAAAATTAAAGCAAAGAAAATATAGAGAGGAAGAAAAAAAATTTCTAGCTGAAGGAAGAAAATTTTTAGATTTTACCTATACACCAGATTTAATTATCTTAAAAGAAAATTTTGAAGATTTTGAAAACATAACTACTAAATTAGAGAGATTTGATTGTAGAAAAATTGTAGTAAATGATAAAATATTTAAAGATTTAACTTCTCAAGAAAATTCACAAGGAGTAATCTTAGTATATCCATATTGTGAAGCTAATATAGAAAAAATAAATAACAATATAATTGTTTTAGATAAAGTACAAGACCCTGGGAATTTAGGAACAATTATTAGAGTAGCTGATGCTGCAGGTTTTAAGGATATAATTCTCAGTAAGGGAAGTGTAGACTGTTATAACGAAAAATGTGTTAGAAGTAGTATGGGCTCTATATTTAATATGAATATAGTGTATATGGAAGAGCTCCAACTTATCCAATTTTTAAAAGAAAAAAAATATAAATTTCTTGTAACAGCTCTTGAAAATAATTCTATTGAATACACAGATATTACATTAAATGAAAAAAATGCTATTATTTTTGGAAGTGAAGGAAATGGAGTAAGTGATAACTTCTTAAAAGCTGCTGATGAAACTGTAATCATTCCTATATATGGAAGTGCTGAATCATTAAATGTAGCTATGGCTTCTGGAATAATTCTATATAAGGTTAGAGAATTGATGAATAAATAGAGGTTAACAATGGATAAATTTGAAGAATTAGAAAAAAAAGAGATTTTTAAAAATGAGCATATAAAAGTTTTTAGTAGAAAATTAAAGTTACCTAACAATAAAATTGTTGATTGGACTTTTACTGGAAAAAGAGATGCTGTGGGAGTAGCTGCTGTTTTTGAAGATGATACTATCCTTTTAGTAAAACAGTACAGACCTGCTGTGAATATGGTCACTTTAGAAATTCCTGCTGGCCTTTTAGAAAAAGATGAGTGTCCTATGAATGCTGCTCTTAGAGAATTAGAGGAAGAAACTGGCTATAGAGCTAATAAAATAGAAAAAATATGTGAATATTTTATGAGCCCTGGTATGTCTGCTGGTAAATTTTATCTCTATTATGCTGAAGATTTGGTTAAAACTCAGCAAAATCTAGATGAAGATGAGTTTGTAGTAGTAGAAAAAGAGAGTTTAAAAACTATTTCTATTGATTCTCTTTCTGATGGAAAAAGTATCATAGCTGTTGAATATGCTAAAAAGAAAAGAGGAATACTATGATTATTAAAAAAATTCTTTCTTTTCTATTTTTTATAATTTTTTTTATTGGTTGTTCATCTATTGGAATAGATAAAAATGAAAAAATCTCTAAATACTTCACTATGGGAGAAGCTACATATAGTAGTACTGCTATTAGAAGAGGAATTAAAAATACTCCTAGTTGGAGCGAAAGAACTAATATAAGGTATACAGCTAGAAGACTTGATGAAGTCAGAGAAATATTAGGTAGACCTGTAGTAGTTAGTAGCTGGTTTAGAAGTGCTAGATTAAATAGAGCAGTAGGTGGTTCTTCATCTTCTGGACATAGAAAGGGAATGGCTGTAGATATTATACTGAAAAAAGGAAGTGCTGGAAAAAAAGAGTATGAAAGAGTAAAAAATAGATTGGAAAGTTTTGACCAGTTAATCTATTATCCAAGACGTGGACATCTACATATAGGATTCAAGCAATATAGATTTCAAGAGAGAAAACAAGTTATGGTTAGATATAATTGATAGGAGAAAATATGTCTGAAAAAATAAAAAATATTTTAAAGCAAGAAGATTTTTCAAAAAATGATTTGATTGAACTAATGAAAATAGATAACAAAGAGGATTTAGATTTATTATTTAAAAAAGCTTATGAAGTAAAGGCTAAGTATGTTGGAAAAAAAGTATATTATCGTGGGCTTATAGAAATAAGTAACAAGTGCATCAAAAATTGTAAGTACTGTGGTATTAGAAGAGATAATCATAAAGTTGATAGATTTTCTATGTCTAAATCTGAAATTATGGAAGCTGTCAAGTGGATATATGAAAATAATTATGCCTCAATAGCTCTTCAATCTGGAGAAAGACAAGATGAGGAGTTTGTTTCATTTATAGAAGATTTAATAAGAGAGATCAAAAACTTTTCTAATGGTAAATTAGGAATAACTCTATCTCTTGGAGAGCAGAGCAAAGAAACATATAGAAGATGGTTTGAAGCTGGAGCTCATAGATATCTCCTTAGAATTGAATCAACTAATTTGGATATCTATAATGATCTACATCCTATGGATAATAAGCATACCTTTGAAGTTAGAAAAAAATGTCTTGAATATTTGAGAGATATAGGTTATCAAGTGGGGACTGGAGTAATGATAGGATTACCTAATCAAACAGAGGAAGATTTAGTAAACGATATACTATTTTATAAAGATATGAATATAGATATGATAGGTATGGGACCATATATTCTACATAAAGATACCCCCCTTGGACAAGAGTGGAAAGATATTGTAGTCAGTGAAGAAAAAAGAGTAGAGTTGGGATTAAAAATGATAGCTATTACTAGAATTTTCTTAAAAGATGTTAATATTGCAGCAACTACTGCTCTTCAAGGACTTGACCCACAAGGAAGAGAAAAAGGACTTTTAGCTGGTGCTAATATTCTTATGCCTACTGCTACAGCACTTGAACATAAAAATAAATATCTTCTTTATGATAATAAACCTGGAATTAATGATAGTGTTGAAAAGGCTAAAGAGATTATGGACAACAATGTAAAAGCCATCGGTGATGAGATAGTTTATGGAGAGTGGGGAGATTCACTACACTTTAAAAAGAAAAATTCTTTTTTTTCTAAATAAAATTTAAATTTTTTAATATAAAAAATAACTTTAAAATAAAATATAAAAACTTCTTGACTTGAACCTCTATTTGTACTATAATAAGTCCGAAAATAAGAAATGAACTAACGCTTAGTTTTTATTTATAATTTTACTATTATAATTAATCTAAAAGCGGGGGACCCATTCAAAGAGCGATACTCTTGCTAACCTCGTCATATGAGGAACCAGTGAGAGGGTCTTTTAATTATGTTTTAAAAGCACCAACTATGGTGCTTTTTATTTTATCTAAATTAAAAAGGGAGGGATTTTCCTATGAAAAATGATTCATTTGGAGAAGTGAAGGAAACAAAATTTATTCATGCTGTAATACCATTAACATTTTTGGTATGTATTTTAACATACACTATAAGGTATACCCAAGCCTCCCCACACATCCCTATTATTATTTCAGGAATGTTAGCTGTTTTTATAGCTATGTTCGTTTTAAAATACAAATGGGCTTATTTAATTGAAGGAATTTTAAATACTATAAAATCTTCTATGGAAGCTGTTTTAATTCTTTTAGTAATTGGAATGTTAGTAGGAAGCTGGATAATATCTGGAGTAGTTCCTACTATGATATTTTATGGTTTAAAAATAATATCTCCAAGTATATTTTTACCTGCTGCACTTATTTTATCTTTAATAGTAGCACTAACTACTGGAAACTCTTGGAGTACAGCAGCTACTATCGGAATAGCTCTTATGGGAATAGGTGTAGGACTAGGAATTCCTCCACAAATCACTGCAGGTGCTATAATTTCTGGAGCATATATGGGCGATAAACTTTCTCCCCTTTCTGATACTACAAATCTTGCTCCTGCTATGGCAGGTTCTGATATTTTTGAACATATTAAGGCTATGCTCTATACAACTATACCGAGTTTTATAATAACTATTATTCTTTTTATTTTTATAGGAAGAAAATATTCAGATATAGGAGTAGATACAGAGTCATTAAATAAAATATTTGTAGTATTAAATCAAGAATTTAATATCACTCCACTTTTATTTATAATTCCTTTAATTACAATAGTATTAGTTGTAAAAAAAGTTCCAGCTATTCCAGGACTATTTTGTGGAACTTTAATAGGAGGGGTAGGAGCTGTAATTTTTCAGGGAGCTACTGTAAAAGATTTTATTACAGCATTACAAATTGGATATGTATCTAATTCTGGAAATCAATTTGTAGATGAACTCTTAACTAGAGGTGGAATGAATAGTATGATGTGGACAGTGACACTTATTATTTGTGCTCTTTTTCTTGGAGGAGCTATGGAAAGAGCTAAAATGTTAAGTGCTGTTGCAAATAAAGTATTAAGTATAGCAAAATCAACTGGAAGCTTAATACTAGCAACTGTATTTACTTCAATAGCTACTAATATACTTGCTGCTGAACAATATCTTTCAATAGTAATAACAGGAAGAATATATAAAGATGCTTATGCTAGTAGAAATTTACATCCTACTACTTTATCCAGAGTTTTAGAAGATGCTGGAACAATGACATCACCTCTAATTCCTTGGAATAGTTGTGGAGCATATATGATGGCTGCTCTTGGTATTGCTCCTTGGATTTATGTTCCTTACTGTTTCTTAAATCTTATCAATCCTATAATCTCTATAATCTATGGTTATACAGGATTTAGTATCAGATATATAGATTCAACAAAAGCTAAAAAAATAAGATTTAAAAGTATATTTGCTACAAATATTTTTGGAAAATAAAAAATATTCAAATAGAGGGAGTTTTCAACATTTTATTGAAGACTCCTTTTTTATAGTAATTATAAAAAAAGACTATCCTCAAATTTTTGAAAAAAGTCTTAATTTTTAAAATAAATTTAGATAGATACACTTAAATTTTACAAGGTACTAAAACAACTTTATTTACTCCACCGATATTAATTATATTTTATCTTACTTAAATTTTACAAGGTACTAAAACAGTATTTAAAAACACTTGTCCATCTTTTATATTTTATCTTACTTAAATTTTACAAGGTACTAAAACAACATTGGAGCTACTAAAGCAGATTAATATATTTTATCTTACTTAAATTTTACAAGGTACTAAAACGGTATTGCAGTAGAGATTATTGAGGGTAGTATTTTATCTTACTTAAATTTTACAAGGTACTAAAACCTCAAATTTATTTTAACATATTTTGAGCTTTTTTTAAAGTCTTTCTTCTATATAATTTGAGAAAGGAGAGTTTTTATCAAAGGTTACATCTTTAACATAGGGTATATTAGATAATTTTAAATATATAAGAAATAGGAAAATAAGTTCGTAGTCTGGAATAAAAATATAATCATCTTCAAATAAAATTTTATTGGAAACTTTATTACAAGCTAAAATCTCAAACAAATATTTTTGTAATGTATATTTTAAATTTTTTTCAATTTCATCTTCAGTTTTTAAAAGTGGGTATTCTTGTGAAATTTTTTTAATAATTCCATCTTGAAATTCTAAATTTTTTAATCTCTCATTCAAATATAAATTTATACTATCCAAATTTGAAAAATCTAATAGATATTTAGAAAAAGTAGCAACAATTACCTGATTATTTTCAGATAACTTCAGTAAAAAATCTTTTAATCTTTTTATATCTCGAGGAGGTATCTTTCTTTCTGGAAATAAAAAAATATAGATATTATTTTTATTTATATCGTTTTTATCCATAACTCCTAAATATAGTTTCAATTTTTCTACTTCCTTTAAAGTGATATCTTCCTCTTCAAATTCTATCTGAATTTTTTTGATAAAGTCTGAGGCTGTTAATTTTTCAAAGGAAAATTTTAATTTATGGTTACTATATTTAGAAATATTTTCTGATATCTGTATAGTACTTTCTTCCAACTTCAAATCTTCTATAAGAGAGTTTATTGTTATCATAGTTGGCTCTATGGGGATTTTTTCTTTAAATAGTTTTGTTAATTTAGAAGTTAGCTCACTCTTTGCTCCCAAAGCAAATTCTCCATCCAAATTCTCCTCAGTTATGTATATACAATTTTTTGAAGATACAGGCTCTTTCACTTTTGAGAAAAAATTACAAAGATTTAATTTTTCTTCCTTCTGCTTATCTCCCTTTTTATTATAATAATTGCTAATACCCTCACAAATATTTTGTAAAAGTATCTCATCATCTCCTATCAAGGTTGTATAATTTCTATTTTTTAGTAGTATGGAGTTGATATTTTTGTAGTTTTGTAATTCTAACATAATACCACCTCTTAAAAAACTATTAATTTTTTATCAGTAATTATACTCTCTACTTTACTCTTCTGTCCTAAAAATATTTTCATCTTCTCATACTGTTTCTCTGTTATAATCAATCCTCTTATAGCCCCATCACTTGGAAGAACTTTCTCAATCTTCTTTATATAATTATCTGCCATAGTTTGATTTGTACATATTCTTGTATATATTGAGTATTGTAACATTAAAAAACCATTTTCTAATAAAAATTGTCTGAACTCCCTATACTCTCTCTGCTCAGATTTTGTATTCATAGGTAAATCAAACATTATAAGTAATCTCATAAATTTATAACTCATAAAACTCAAATTTACTTAGACTTGGAATTTTTTCAATGTCAAATACCCCTGTTTCAAAAAATTCAATAATCATATCTATATATTTTTCTATTGAATTACTTACACTCTCCATATATCTCCCTTGGAGTACCTTAGCATTTAAAAGATTTATCAATTCAACTCTATCCTCTTTAGAAAAATATGAAGCGTGTTTCATATAAATATATACAAAATAATCTACTAATGGTCTATAAACTTCAATTATATCACTTGCTAAATTAAATTGATTATACTCACTTTTATGATGTATCCCTAAATATGTCAATAGCCCTTTTCCAGCTATTACTCTTGCTATTTTACTATGAATTATTGTATACCCATAATTTAAAGCACTATTGATAACATCTTTATCCCCTCTTATAAATGTAGCACCATACAGTTCTCTAAAATATATTTTTGCTCCTAATCCCTCTCTGTTAGTAATATCTCCCTTTTCAATCTCCTGAATATATTTTTCTATATTTTCTACCACTTCATTATCTTTTTCTAATTTTTTAAGTATAAAATTTTGATTTTGAAGTTTTACCTTTACTATCTCTTTCCATAAAATATCTTTTAATTCTCTATCCCAATTTATTTGTTGATTAACAATTTTGCTCTGTCTAAAATATCCATTTGTTGAATTTAAAATTCCAATTGGATTATATTTGTCATCACAAAATATCAATAAAATATTGTACTCTAAAATTTTATTAATTAATTTTAAAGTTATTACTGTTCTATTATCCTCTACAATTACACTTCCTATATCTTTAAGAGGAATTTTATATTCCTCTCCATTTTTTATTATCAATAAATTATCTAAATATAACCCCAATCTCTCACTTTCAGTTATATATATAGTTCTCCAACTCATATCCTTACCTTTTTTACAAAAAAAAGAAAAATCCCTCCGAAGAGGGATGATTCTGGTACAAAACCTTATTTTAGTAGGTCTTGTAAAACTTAAGTAAGATGACAAAGCGTCCCTTGTCATCATTAGTATAACACTTTTTCTTTAGAGTTTCAACTATTTTTTTATAATCTCTTCTAATTTTTCTTTACCATTATACTCTTTTCCTAAAACATTGGTATATATTTTTCTTAATCTCTTTATATCCCCACCTATTGTTAAATATTTCTGTTTAGAACTTATAGGTGTTGAATTTAAAAATTCTTCTCCCTCATTCTTAGTAAGAGTAACACCTAAAATCACTGATAACTCCTCTTCAAAGTTATATCTAATCTCATTTTTTTCAGCTTCCTTTTTTTTGGTTACAACTTCTCTGATTAACTCAATATAGCTACCATAGTTTCTCTCTATATTATCAATTTCAAATCTTTTTAATTCATCTGCATTTACACCTTTAAATTTAACTTTCTCTATACTTCCATCTTGTCTTTCTACCTCTAGTATATCTCCTGTATAAAGAGAGAATACAAAATTGTATTTCTCATCAATTCCTTTTCTATTTTTTTCTTTTTCATACTCTTTCTTATCAATAATATAATATTTTCCTCTATCTCTTAACATTAGGTATCTTACACTTATAAACTTATAATCTTTTCCATTGAAATACATATCAGCTCTATAAGTAGGAATACTTAACATTACCACTCTATTCTTGCTATCTTTATATTTATGAGTGATATCTAAATGATTTCCCAATTGAGATACACGATATTTTAAATCATTAATCTCTGGACCATTCTCTTTTTTAGAGTGTTTTCTAATCTTCCCAAACTCTTCAAAATATTTTGTAAATGGATTGACCTTTGCTCCCTTTCCACCATACTCATTAAATATTTTTAACATCTTATCAAAAGTTTGCTTGTCGTGATGATACATCAACAGGCTACTGTGTTTTTTCTCATCTCCAAAAAAATTAACAACATTACTTTTCTTATCATAGATATTTGAAATTTTTCCAATTATATACTCATTATCTATCTTTTTTCCTTTTTTATCCTTTTCTTCAAACATTCTAGTACTATACAGAGTTTCATCAGTAAGTTGCCTATTTGGTTTTTTATCTACAAAATGAGAATATGAAAAATCTTTATACTCTTTTATTGGAGTAGAATACTTATAGTCAAATAATTTTTTAAAGTCCTCATCATTTAAAATCTCTTCTTTTCTTACATAAGTTCTTACTAATTCATCATTCTCATCAAAATCTTTTACCCATTTTAATTTATGTAATGTTTTTTCAGCCATTAAAATTATATAAGCATCTTGAGCGTGATGGTTATGAGAAATCTCTCTCATCTTTGTCATCTTCCACTCTTTTCTAATTTGACTTGTAAAACTTCCTCTAATAGATTTTATCTTTACTCTCTCTTGCTTATCTCTAAAGAAAACTCTAAGCAGACTCATAAACTCCCTTGTAGCATACCTTGTATCTACTAAGTTACGAGCTATAAAATTTCTTGAATATTTAGAGATATCCTCTTCTAGTAGTAGTAAATCTCTTTTCTTTAAAGATATTTTTTTATTATCAAACATATTTAATACTTGAGCCTTAAATTCTTCATAACTTCTCTCTGTCATCTTTGAAGAAAAATATTCATAAGGACTTCTCTGTCCTTTCTTTTGATTTTCAATTCTTCTAACTAAAACTTTATTATCTTGGCTGTCATCAAAAGAGATAGAACGAGGTATAATATGGTCTATTTCAAAAGCTAATGGATTTTGTAATATTTCATCTATTCCAATCATCTCTCCAGAATACATACATATTCCATCTTGCTTTCTCCAATATTTTAAAAGTTCAAAATATCTCTTATCAAGTTTTTTATCCTCTAATAGCTCTATTATCTCTTTATTCTCTTTCTCATTTTTATTTTGAATATCCTTTAAAGTTTTTCTCATATCATCAGAATTTTTTTCTCTAGCTAACTCTATTACTATCTCGTCTGGTGTTCCATACTCTTTTAAAATCTCATTAACTATATTAATAGTTTGGAACATAGACCTTTTTACAGTTGGACTAAGCACCCAATTATTTACATAGTCCTTTGGAATATACTTTATCTTCTCATCTTTAAAATCCATCTTATATGGAACTAACTCATAATCATTAAATAATTCCATTTGATTTTTAGAAGTTTCTAACAAATCATTCTCTATCAATTTTATAGCTTTCTTCGAAAGAGAGTGTGACCCTGTAAACTTTATCTTCTGTGCAAGCGTATCTATAACCTCCTCTGTTACTCCTGCTACTCCCTTTAATTCCTCCCTATACTTTTCTTTTCTAGTTTCTACATCTTGATAGTAAGTCGCTATCTTACTGATACTATCTAATATATCAACATCATCACATTTAAAAATCTTATTTATTTCAACATAACTCTTTAAAAAAGCAAATTCTGGACTTCCATCTTTTTTTACTCTATACCCAAAGATATCTTCCTCTTTTACATTTAAAATAGAAGCTATCTTTTTTAAAGTAACACTTTTTTCTGTCTTAGCTCCCTTAAAAAGCTTTAATAGCTCTAATTTCTCCTCTTTAGTTATTCTATCATTTTCAGCTCTTTTTATCTTTAGATTATTCAAATCATTTAACAAATTAAACTTTTCAGCAGTATAACAATTTTTAACTAATCTTAGTTCCTCTGGAAAATATGTACAATTTCCCATAAGCCCTTCCATCCATTCCTCTTGACTTTTCCAACTGTATGGACTATTTTTTCCCGGACCTTCAAAATATTTTCTTCTTCCTTCAATTATCTCTACATACTCTTCCTCAAATTTTTTATCTAAGTTTGGATAAAACTCTCTCTGAATTTCTATAAGTTTTCTTATCTCTTTTATATAGTCACTTGTCTTGAAATTATTTCTATTCCCTCTAACCTCCTGTGTCTTATTTTCAAACCTTTCTAACTGTATCTCACAAATATATTTTCCCTCTCTAAGTAATTTTTCATTATCAGCTAAAATACTCTTAGTGCTCTCCTCATCCCCTTCTTTAATTTCAATATTAAACTCCCCTGCTCCTCTTCTCTTAGCTAAATGAAACATTGCAATAGCTAACTCTTTTTTACTTAATTTTTCATACAATCCTTTTTTTCTAATATGGTAGGGAGTAGTTTCATTAGTATAAAAATCATAGTTATAGTTATCAATTATTTCATACCTATATAATAACTCTCTAATTCTCTCTATTCTAAATTGTCTTCTTCTCAAAAGCCTTCTTGATGCTCTTCTCCCTCTTCTTTTTTGATTTTCATCACTGCTTCCTTCTGGGAATAAACGGACTCCAGCTTTTACTATGCTATTATCTTCGTCCAAGATACACCAACCAACTGAAGCTATCCCTATATCTAACCCTAATCTATATTTCATACTATTTGCCCCCTTATATAATATTTATTTTATCCAGATTGTACCATACCTATATATAAAAGTCAAAAAATAGAAAAAACTTTAGAAATCTTTTTCATTCCTAAAGTCCTTTTTCAATTCTTTAAATTAAAACTCCTATTCATAGTTAGTTTCATGTCTTTTTACTATTTTATAACACTTTTATTAATAAAATACTATTCTTTAGTAAAACAATCTCTTCTGAAACCATCGTAAATTCATTGTTCCATTCCACTCCTTTTAAAGAACCTTTTATGAGCTTATAATAATATATTTTTTAGCTATATGTTCTATCAAAATAATAAAATGACAGGTGTTAAAGCTAATTTTACAAGGTCATTTTTTCTATCATATGTGATAATCCATCAAAGAATATTCTAAATCCTATAGACATAATAAATATCTGCATCACTTTTGATAATATATAAAGTACTAATTTTCCAAATATTCTTTCTAAATAGTTTCCTACCATTAATACTAAATAGATTATAATAAAAGCTACTAAAATAGAAAAACTATTACTTGTAAGTCCATTCTCAGAACGTCCAATTAGAGCTGTAGTCAAGCTTCCAGGCCCTACTAACATTGGAAAAGCCATAGGTATTACAGCTTGCTTTATCTGCTCATCTGGAGAAAGTTGCTTTTCTGAAGTTCTTTTTCTCTGTGGAGAGAAGATTAAATTTTTAATTGCCATCAGAATTAAAATCAAACCTCCAGCCATTTTCAACTCATTCATATTTATTTTATAGAAATTAGTCATTAAAAATTCCCCAAATAAACTAAAAATCCATGTTATAAAAAATCCTGTTATAGCTATCATCTTAAAAAGTTTGTTTCTTATTTCTTTTTCCATTCCCTCTGTCATTCCTATAAAGAGTGGAACATTTCCAAAGGGATTTAAAACAGCTATCAGTGTTAGAGCATTTATAAAAATAGCATCTACTCTCATTGTTACTCCTTTCATTTTAAATTTTATTTACCAAACATTGTTACTATTATATATTTTTTAAATTTATTTGTCAATTTTAATCTTCATTTTAAAATAAAATATCATCAATCTTTTAATTCTGATAAAAATAGTGTATAATATAAAGTGAAAAATAAATATTTATAGATAAAGAGGTGTACAATTTTATGCTTGATAAAATAGTTATAAAAGGTGCCAGAGAGCATAATTTAAAAAATATAGATATAGAAATTCCCAAAAATAAATTTGTAGTAATAACAGGGGTAAGTGGAAGTGGTAAATCTTCTCTTGCTTTTGATACAATATATTCAGAGGGACAAAGAAGATATGTAGAAAGTCTATCTGCCTATGCCAGACAATTTATTGGACAAATGACAAAACCAGATGTAGATAGTATAGAGGGATTAGCTCCAGCTATATCTATTGAACAAAAAACAACTAACAGAAACCCTCGTTCTACTGTTGGAACTATTACAGAGGTATATGACTATATGAGACTTCTGTTTGCTCATATTGGTACTGCTCACTGTCCTGTGTGTAATAGACCTGTAGAAAAGCAGAGTATAGAAGAGATAGTAGAGGGAGCTTTAGAAAGATTTCAAGAGGGAGATAAGATGATAATTCTTTCTCCTGTAGTTAAAGATAAAAAAGGTACTCATAAAAATCTTTTTCTTAATCTTTTAAAAAAAGGTTTTGTAAGAGCTAGAGTAAATGGAGAGATTTTATATTTAGAAGATGAAATTATCTTAGATAAAAATAAAAAGCATAATATTGAAGTAGTTATTGATAGATTAGTTCTAAAAAAAGAGGATAAAGAGTTTCAAAGTAGACTTACTCAAGGAGTAGAGAGTGCATCAGAACTATCTAACGGAAAAATAATACTGAATGTAAATGGAGAGGATTTTAGTTACAGTGAAAACTACGCTTGTCCTGAACATGATGAAGTAAGTATTCCAGACTTAAGTCCTAGACTTTTCTCTTTTAACGCTCCATTTGGTGCTTGTCCTGAATGTAAAGGAATAGGAAAAAAACTTGAAGTAGATGAGAATAAACTTATTGAAGATGAGGAACTCTCTATTCTTGATGGTGGTATGTATATTCCAGGAGCTTCTAGCAGAAAAGGATATAGTTGGGAAATTTTTAAATCTATGGCTAAAGCTTTCAACATAGATATATCTAAGCCTATCAAAGAGATGAGTAAAAGAGATTTAGATATAATTTTTCATGGAGCTACTGAAAAATTTAGATTTGATTATGAGGGAGATGACTTCCAATTCCATGGTTATAAAGAGTATGAAGGAGCTGTAAAAAATTTAGAGAGAAGATATTATGAAACTTTCTCTGATGCTATGAAGGAAGAGATAGAAAATAAATATATGATAGAGAGAGTTTGTAAAGTTTGTAATGGTAAAAGATTAAAACCTGAAGTCCTAGCTGTAACAGTTGGAGATAAAAATATTATGGAACTTTGTGATATGAGTATAAAAGATGCTCTAAATTTTTTCAATGGAATAACTTTAACATCTAAACAGGAAAAAATTGCTAAAGAGATATTAAAAGAGATAAGAGAAAGATTATCCTTTATGATAAATGTAGGACTTGATTACTTAAGTCTTGGAAGAGAGACTAAAACTCTTTCTGGAGGAGAATCTCAAAGAATAAGACTAGCTACTCAAATTGGATCTGGTCTAACTGGAGTGCTCTATGTATTAGATGAGCCAAGTATAGGACTACACCAAAAAGATAATGATAAATTACTAGCTACTCTTGGAAGATTAAAAGATTTAGGAAATACTCTAATTGTTGTAGAACATGATGAAGACACTATGATTCAAGCTGATGAGATAATAGATATCGGACCTAGAGCTGGAGCCTATGGTGGAGAGATTGTAGCTCATGGAACTCCACAAGAAGTTATGGAAAATCCTAACTCTCTTACGGGAAAATATTTAAAAGGTGAGTTAAAAATAGATATCCCTAGTACTAGACGTAGTTGGGATAAATCTCTAAAAGTTATTGGAGCAAGGGGAAATAATCTGAAAAATATAGATGTTGAGATTCCTTTAGGAGTGATGACAGTTGTTACTGGTGTAAGTGGAAGTGGTAAATCTACTCTTATCAATCATACTCTTTTCCCAGCACTGTTTAATAAATTAAATAAAGGAAAGCTCTATCCTCTTGAATATAAATCTATTGAGGGAACTGAACATTTAGAAAAAGTAATCAATATAGACCAAAGCCCTATTGGTAGAACACCTCGTTCTAACCCTGCTACATATACAAAACTATTTGATGATATTAGAACTCTTTTTGCTGAAACAAAAGATGCAAAAGCACATGGATTTACAAAGGGAAGATTCTCTTTCAATGTGAAAGGTGGAAGATGTGAAGCTTGTCAAGGAGCTGGTATTATCAAAATAGAGATGAACTTTTTACCTGATGTATATGTAGAGTGTGAAGTGTGTAAGGGAAAAAGATACAACAAAGAAACTCTTGATGTATTTTATAAGGGGAAAACTATATCTGACGTTTTAAATATGAGTGTGGCAGAAGCTTATGAGTTTTTCCAAAATATACCTGCTCTTGAAAGAAAGCTAAAAGTATTAATAGATGTAGGGCTTGATTATATAAAACTTGGACAACCAGCTACTACTCTATCTGGAGGGGAAGCACAAAGAATAAAACTGGCTACAGAGCTCTCTAAGATGACTAAAGGAAAAACTATATATATTTTAGATGAGCCAACTACTGGACTGCACTTTGAAGATATTAGAAAACTTCTAGAGGTTTTAAATAGACTTGTAGAAAAAGGAAATAGTGTAGTTATTATAGAACATAATCTAGATGTAATAAAAACTGCTGACTATATAATTGATATTGGACCAGATGGTGGAGATAGAGGAGGAACTGTTGTAGCTTGTGGTACTCCTGAGGATATAGCTATGGTAGAGAAAAGTTATACAGGAAAATATATAAAAAGAATGCTAGAGAATGCAGTAGAAGATAGAAAAATTATCCCTGTACCTAAAAAAAGAGGGAGAAAGAAAAAAGAAATTTTAGAAGTAGCAGAAGATAAACTTACTTTAAAGTAACTTTAAAAAAAGGAGAAAGAATAGATGTTTGAATATTTAAAAGGTAAGGTAGAGTATAAGAAACCTGATTACTTAGCTCTTGATGTAAATGGGGTTGGATATAAGGTAAATATATCCCTTAGAGTTTATGATAAGATTAAAACTGGAGAGAGTGTTAGACTTTACATATTTAACTATATAAAAGAGGATGCTTTTAAGCTGATTGGATTTTTAGAGGAAAGAGAGAGAAATCTTTTTGAGATGCTTTTAGGTGTGAAAGGTGTAGGTGTATCTCTTGCCCTTTCTATTATGTCTACTTTTGATGTAGAGCAACTTAGAAAAATAGTAGCTGAAAATGATTATGCTACACTTAAGAGAGTTCCGAAACTTGGAGAGAAAAAAGCTCAACAAGTAATTTTAGATTTAAAAGGAAAACTTAAAGCTATTGGAAATCTATTTACTCAAGATGAAAATCTATTTGAAAGTTTTGCTATTGAAGATGAATTGTATGAAGCATTAGAAGCTCTAGGGTACAGTCAAAAAGAGATAAATTCTCTTGTATCTAAAGAGGAGATAAGAGGATTTACCTCTATTGAAGAGGCAATTAAATGTGTATTAAAAAAGGTTAAATATTAAACCTAAAAATATTAGGAGGTATTATAATGGAGTATAAAGAATTATTTGAAACAGGAATGAGTTATGAAACTTTTTTAAGTATTGCAAGTGCTAGTGAAAGAGAAAAAATTGCAGAGATAACTAAGGTTATTTCTATTTGTGAAGAGTACACTAACAAAATAAAGAACCTTGATAAACCTTATAATTTTTTATTAAGTGCTGAATCTTGGTGTCCATATGTAAGAGCTACTATACCTGTACTTGTTAAAATGACAGAGATTAACCCAAATATAAAACTTAGAATCATAACAGAAGGAAGAGGTTTTAAATATCTTAGAGAAAAATTAAATATCTCTGAGGAGTTATATGTTGTTCCTACTCTTGCTATATTAGATGAAAATTTTGAATTTGTAACAAGATATGTAGGAAGACCTGCTAAATATAGAAATATTGGTTTTGAAAATGTAAGCAAAGAGTATTTTGCTGGATATCGTTCTGATGATATTATAGAGGAGATATTACAAAAAATGGGAGTATAAATTCTTAATTAAAAAGTCCTAATGCTATAAATCTAATTAACATAAGGAGAACAACTATGTTAAATATTAAAAAAATTCATCATGTAGCTATTATTGTTTCTGACTATGAAAAATCTAAAAATTTTTATACTAATATTTTAGGATTTAAAATTTTAAAAGAAACATATAGAGAAGAAAGAAAATCTTATAAATTAGATTTAAAAATTAATGAAGTTTATCAAATAGAATTATTTTCATTTCCTAATCCTCCTAAAAGAGTAAATAATCCTGAAGCAAGAGGTCTTAGACATTTAGCTTTTGAAGTGGATGATATAGAAGATGAAAGAAAAAAATTGTTAAGTTACAATATTGAGTGTGAAGAAATTAGAATAGATGAGATAACAGGAAAAAAATTTACATTTTTTAAAGACCCAGATGGTCTTCCTTTAGAGCTATATGAATATTAAATATTTTTTATAAAATTGTTGTAATGTAATATTTTTTGTAACTACTCAGCCAGTAGATTGATTTAAGAAAACTCAAAGAGTTGTGTAATTTATCAAATCTTAGTTTTCTTTTTAAATCATAAATTGCTGAGTAGTTACAATTTTTAAAATTTAATTACTAAAAACAGTATCAAACTAGGTAAAAAAATCAAAAGTAGATAATCTATTTTATTAACTTTCAACTTTACATACTGACTTCTTTTACTTCCAACTTGAAACCCCTTTGATTCCATTGCCATAGCTATATTTTCAGAAGCTCGGATAGCTGTAACCAACATAGGTAACATAAAAAGATTTCTCTTTACTCCCCTCGCTCTATAAGCATATGAGATATTTCTATACTCATTTTTCACTATGGGAATAAAATTATAAGCAGCCATTATACCATAAGCAAATTTTTCTGAAAGTTTAAATTGTTGCATAAGGCTCAATATAAAATGTCTTGGATTAGTGGTATAAACAAATAAAAATCCCAATCCTGCGTAAGCTAATACTCTTGCAGAAAGCTGTAAACCACTTTCACTATTTTCCATAGTTACAACAATTTTTGTCATATCATTTATATTAGTACTTACCTCTTCACTACCATAAAAATATCCAGTAAAAAATATTCCAAGAGCCATAATTATCACTGGTAAAAATGAAATACACAGTTTTTTTATATTAACTTTTGAAATTATCATAAGTAAAATAGATATCAAAAATATTGAAAAATTAATATAGTAGTTGTATTCAAAAGAGAGAATAAGAGATATTAGAAATATTGTCAACCCTTTATATCCTGGATTTAATTTAGATATACTCAACTCTTCTCATCTCCTTATCTTTAAATTCATATATACAATCTGAATACTCAACTACTAAGTTTATATCGTGAGAAACTAAAATTATACTAAGCCCCTCTTTAGATTTTTTTGACAGAAACTCCATAATCTCCCTACTAGTTTTATTATCCTGTCCATATGTTGGCTCATCACAAAGTAAAACCTTTTGGTTTCCACACAACATTGAAAGAACAGCTAGTTTTCTCTGCTGTCCTTGACTCAACGAGTAAGGAGAAAAATTTTTATACTCGTAAAGATTAAACTCTCTAAGTAAGTTTTCAGCCCTCTCTATATTTTTTTCACTTTGATTTTTGTATACTCTATTTAAAGTAAAAAGTAGTTCATCTATTACTTTATAGGTTATAAATTGGTTTTGAGGATTTTGAAAAACTATTCCTATCTCCTGTAATAACTCTCTATCCTTTAATTTTTTAAACTCCCTACCTTCAAACAGTATACTTCCCTTTTTATATTTTACAATTCCAACTAAAAGATTTAAAAGAGAACTTTTTCCAGCTCCACTCTTACCTATTATTGAAGTTATTTTTCCCTTTGATATCTTAAATGAAAGTTTTTCAGCTAAAATATTTTTTCCATAACCTAACTCTAAGTCCTTAATCTCAAATATATTATCTCCTATTTCATCATCTATATATCTTTTTTTATCTGAAATTTCTCTATCTTCCAAATATATATTTAAATTTTCATCTGAAATTTTACACCCTCTATCTAAAGTAATTAAATTATAATTTACTTTTTTCCAAAGGGATAATCTATGGTCTATAATTATAAGAGTAGTCTCTTTTTTTCCATTTAATTCTAAAAGAATATCTATTATCTCTTGGGCTGAAAATATATCTACATTTGCAAAAGGTTCATCTAATATTATAATCTCTGATTCTAAAGCTAAAATAGTAGCTAATGCAACTTTTTGCTTTTCTCCACCTGAAAGAGTACTTATCTCTCTATCTTTTAGATATAATATTCCACACTTCTCTAATACTTCATCTACCTTTTTATCCATCTCTTCCACAGGATAATTAATATTTTCTAAGGTAAAGATTACCTCTTCCTTTACACTTTCCATACAAAATTGTGTATCTGTATTTTGAAACATCATACCTATCTTTTTAGCTCTATCCTGTGTAGAATATTTTTCTATCTCTTTGCCATCTAAAATAATATCTCCCTCTACTAATACTCCCTTATGTTCTGGATAAAGTCCAGCTAGTATATAAGCAAGTGTAGATTTTCCACAGCCAGAAAAACCAGTAATTAGATAAATTTCTCCAGAATTAAAAGAAAGAGAGAAATTTTTAACTATCTCTCTTTTTGATTTTTCTGAATATTTAAAAGTTATATTTTTACAAACTAACTTTTCCATCTTACTCCTCTATCTCGTCTTGCCCTAATCTATAACTACTTAAAGCCCCAGTTTTTGCTAATTTTTCAGCTAATAATTTAGAGATAATACCAGCAAAGAATATAGAACTAATCACTCTTACAATAAACATTCCTAAAATATACATAGGAGTAAATTTTACATATCCTCCTCTTACAAATCCCCATATAAAACTAAATACACAGGCAGCTACAGCAGCTATACACATATTTTTCATAGAGAAATCTCTATAACCTTTTCTTGCAAAAACAAGCTCTGGTCCCATTCCTTGAATTATTCCAGATAAAATAACTATTGGTCCAAACATATTTCCCATAATTACCTCTATTACAGCAGATAAAACTTCTGAAATTGTAGCTACTCCAGCTCTTTGAATAATATATGGAACAAATGTAGAAGCCATAAACCACACACCAAAAACTATCTCATAGGCATATGGAGCTAATCCAAATGGTGCTAATAGTGTCGCCATAAAATTAGCTAAATATACAGCCCATAGATAGATAAATGAAAATACCACTGAAAAAATACAAACCATTATTACATCTTTTAATTTCCAATTAAACATACTCTTACTCCTTTGTTGGACTATTTACAGAAATAGTTACTTGTAAAATATAGTGAGATAGATTTTCCTCTCCATATTTGAAAATCTCCTCTAATACATCAAAAACATTGTGGACATCTCCCTCTAATATAGAAACATAGTGAGAGCTTCTAGCAAAAACTCCCCTCTCTTTAGCTGTCATAACAACTTTTGCTATATGTTCCATATAATCCTCTTCTCCCATTGGATAGAAAGAGATTTTACTAACTACATCAAATTTTTTATCTCTGATATTTTTCTCATTTACCTTTTCATCATCTACTTCCATAAATGAATCAGCATCAGTATCTCCAGGACACCCTTTAGAAAAAGTAGCTTCTAAAGCCATATGTACATCTTCTCTGTAAGCATTTACAAAAAGCCCTTTTACTACATCAAAAACATGCACTCTTTTTCCTCTTACACAAGTACTCAATTTATCTGTTTGTTTCCAAACTTTACTTGTATCTGTTTTTTCAAGTCCCCCTAAAATAATCTCAACAAAGTTGTCACTCATTGGGTATAATGAAAATCTAGCTCCAGATACTCCCTTGCTAGCACCTCCAATACACCATAAACAATCTTTCAATCCCATAAAAAAATCCTCCTTTTAAATTACAAAAGGAGGAATTATAAATTAATATCTTAGTTATAACTACTCCTTTCGTTGGTATTAACCAAATCAAGTTCAATGGGTTTAGAGTTTTACTCATTCTCAGCCAAAAGGCTCCCCAGTTATTATTAACAAAATATAATATATCACTTAATATTCGTTTTGTCTATAATTTTTTTATCTATTTTTGCAATACTCATAAAGTCCTCTTACATGAACTCCAGAAGCTCCCTTTTTATACCATTTACTTGAATTATTATAAGCTGTTCCAGCTATATCCATATGTGTCCAAGGTGTTCCTTCAGCAAATATTTCTAAAAATTTTGCTGCTGATATAGCACCTCCCCATCTAGCTCCCATATGTTTTAAGTCTGCTACATCAGATTTTAAATCCTCAGCAAACTCTTCATCTAATGGCATTCTCCAAATTCTCTCTCCATATTTACTACAAGATTTTTCTAAAAGAGAGTAAACTTCATCTCTATTAGAGAATACCCCTGTAGTAAAAGTACCTAAAGCTACCATCATAGCTCCTGTAAGGGTAGCTACATCTATTATCTCTGATACTTTTTCATTTCTTACTATATATGTTATAGCATCTGCTAATGCAAGTCTACCTTCTGCATCAGTATTTATTATTTCCACATACTTCCCATTCATAGATTTTATAATATCTCCTGGTCTATATGAATTCCCATTGATAGCATTTTCACAAGCTGGAACAACAGCCACTACATTTTTCTTAAGTCTATTTTTAGCGATAGCACACATAGCCCCTATTACTGTAGCTCCTCCTGTCATATCATCTTTCATATTCATCATAGAATCAGCTGGCTTTATACAAAGCCCTCCAGTATCATATGTAAGTCCTTTTCCTACTAATCCCATTATATCTTTAGAATCTCTATCACCAAAATATCTCATAACTATAAGTCTTGGTTTTGTAACAGAGGCTTTTCCTACACTATATAATAAATTCATTCCTAACTCTTGTATCTTATTATCATCTAGTACTTCAACCTCAAATCCAAACTCTTTTCCTAATTCAACTGTTCTTTCAGCTAAAGTTATTGGATTGATTATATTTGCTGGTAAATCTACTAAGTTTCTAGTTACATCAGTAGCCTCATTTAAAATTAGACTCTCTTCTAAGTTAGTAAGTTCAATATTAAAAAACTCTACATCTAATTTTTCAGATTTTTTCTCCTTAAACTCATCAAAAGAGTAGTTGATATTTCCTACTATTTCACAAAGAATCTCCACTTTAACCAATTCTTTTGTATTTGTAGAGATTAGTATACTTCCTTTTTTATCTGAAAGATATTTAAATATTACCTCTCTAAAAAGATTATCACTAATCTCCTCTTTTTTACCAAATCCTAAAATATCCATAGAGATTAATCTATCATTTTGAATAAAATTTAATGATAGCACCTCTCCTTTTTTACCAGTAAAATTATTTCTCTCTTTTAATCTTTCAACTAGTTCTTTCTCAGACTCTGACATATATTCACAATAATTAGTTTCTCCCTCTACTACTAAAATAAGATTTCTATCATAAAATTTTTCTAATTTATCTACTACTTTCATATCTCACTCCTTTAAATACTATTTTTCTCTATTATATCAAAAAGGCTACCAATATGGTAGCCTTTTTTTATTAAATTTTCAAATTTAACTTATCTTTTTGAAGGTTCTATATGTCCATAGTCTCCATCTTTTCTCTTATAAACTATGTTCATTTCTCCTGTTTCTGCATTTGTAAATGGGAAGAATGCTCTATTTAAAATTTCTAGTTGAAGTATTGCTTCCTCTACGTCCATTGGTTTAGGAGGTAAATATACCTTTACAACATTTACAGCTGCTTCTTTCTCAACTGTATTTGTTTCTGGGTCATATTTTACTTTTCTAATCATTGGTTCTCTTGATTGAACAGCAGTTCTTATTTTATCTTTATGTTTCTTTAATTGACCTTCTAATACGTCTGAAACTCCATCTATAGCTGCATATAAGTCTACATCTGTACAAGAAGCTTTTACTGTACTTCCACCTAGATAAGCTAAAACTTCCGCTGTATGATAATTACCAGTTTTTAATTTTACCGCTGATAAATTAATAGCTAGTTCTATTATACCGTCGTGATACTTTTCAACCCTTCCTAATTTAGTCTCCGCGTAATTTTTGATTGCATCTGTTATAACTAATTGTTTTCCATGGATAGTCATTTTCATAATACCACTTCCTTGTTGTATCTTTTGTTTTGTTACTTTATTATACTCCACAAATTGCCAATTTCCTTTTTTTATTTAAAAATTTTTTATTTTTTTTAGTTCTTTTTAATTGAGTTATTTTTTTTATTAATTCCTAGATTTTATTAAATTACTTCCATTTTTTATGAATATTATTTTTATAATTTTGAGTTCTTCATTTTTCTAATAATTTATTTTAAAATCTTATTATAAAATTTTAGGAGGAAAATTTATGATAAAAAATTCTATTTTAGATTTAATTGGTAATACCCCAATGTTAAAAATAAATAATTTAAATACATATGGAAATAATATTTTTCTTAAACTAGAAGGTTATAATCCTAGTAGAAGTACAAAAGATAGAATTGTTTTAGAAATGATAGAGGATGCAGAGAAAAAAGGAATAATAAAAGATAGTACTACTATAATAGAAGCTACTAGTGGAAATACTGGAATCTCTTTAGCTATGATTTGTGCTATTAAAAAATATCCTTTGAAAATAGTTATGCCTGATACTATGAGCATAGAAAGAATTCAATTAATGAAAGCTTATGGTGCTGAAGTTATTCTTACTCCTGGTATTTTAGGAATGAAAGCTTGTTTAGAAAAATTAGAAGAATTAAAAAATAATATCAAAGATGTCTTTATACCTAATCAATTTGATAATATCAATAATCCTAAAGCTCATTATAAAACTACTGCTAATGAAATTTTAAAAGATTTAAATTATAAACTTGATATATTTTTTTGTGGTACTGGAACTGGAGGAAGCTTTTCTGGGATATCTAAAAAATTAAAAGAGGTTCTTCCAAATATAAAAACTTTTCCTGTAGAACCACTTAATTCCCCTCTATTATCTAAAGGATACATTGGTAATCATAAAATACAAGGAATGGGAATGAGTACTGGAAAAATTCCAAGTGTCTATGATAAAACCCTAGCTGATAATATTTTTACTGCAAGTTGTGAATCTGCCTTTGATATAACTAAAGCTTTAGCTCTAAAAGAAGGAATCCTTGTTGGTATTTCTACTGGTGCAGTTCTTAGTTGTGCTTTAGAATTTTCTAAAAATAATCCAAATAAAAATTTAAATATAGTTGTTTTATCTACAGATTCTGGAGAAAAATATCTATCTAGCAGTGTATTTTAAAAGTTAATTATAATTTTACTAATAAAAAACTCAAGAATAACTTTTATTTAATCTATAAGTAATATTCTTGAGTTTTTATTTAAATTAATTTATAGATTTACTCCTCTACTAAAACTCCCTTTTTCAAATAAAGTTGTTTATCAGAAATCTCTGCTAAATCTTTAGAGTGAGTAACAACTATTATGGTTTGTTTCTCATTTTTATTGATATCTTTTAAAATTTTAAATATCATCTCACTTGTTTCTTCATCAAGATTTCCAGTAGGTTCATCTGCTAATAGTATTTTAGGGGAGTTTATAAGGGCTCTAGCTATTGCTACTCTCTGTTTTTCTCCACCAGAAAGTTGTGATGGCTTATGATTCTCTCTCTCTCCTAGTCCTACCTTTTCAAGTAACTCTTTAGCTCTTTTCTCTATCTCTAACTTTTTATCAAAATTATTTAAGAGTGCTGGTAACATTACATTTTCCAATGCTGTAAACTCTGGTAAAAGATAGTGAAACTGAAATACAAAGCCTATCATCTGGTTTTTTATTTTATCTCTTTCCTCTTCAGAAAGTTTATCTACTTCCTGCCCACCTATAAATATTTTTCCACCATCTACTCTATCTAGTAGACCCATTATATTTAAAAGCGTAGATTTACCAGAACCTGAACGTCCAAGTATAGATATAAATTCTCCCTCTTCCACTGAAAAGCTTAAATTATTTATTATATGTAACTCTTCTACACTTCCACTATATTTTTTTTCTACATTCTCCAGTTTTAAAATTTCCTTACTCATGTCTTAATGCCTCCACTGTTTCCATTTTTGCTCCTCTATATGCTGGAAATATACTTGATATAAATATTATTCCAAAATTAGCTCCTATAATTATAATAATCTCTTTGAAAGATATTTCCACAGGAATTTTAGTAATATAATATATAGAAGTTATAAAGTCCAATGTGTTATTTTTTATATACCAAAGAAATGTAAGGGAGATAAGAGTTCCTATTGCTATACCTATCCCACCTAATATCATTCCTTGTATTAAAAATATTTTCATAATATTTTTTTTAGAAAATCCCATTGCTCTCATTATTCCAATATCTTTTATCTTCTCTCTCACTAACATATTGAGAGTTACCCATACTACAAATCCAGCTATTACAACTATCAAAGAAAAGACAAGTATCATTACAGTTTTTTCTAAAGAGAGAGCTGATAAAAGATTTCTATTCATCTCTCCCCAAGTTCTTGAATATATTCCTGTAACTGCCATTATCTTATCTGATATCTCAGGAGCTCTATATGGATTAAAAAGTGTTACATCTATCTTAGATGATATATCCTCTCCATAGGTTAGGTACTGTACAGCTTTTAATGGAAGTATTACCATATTTATATCATAATCATAATAGCCACTTTGGAATACTCCCTCTATCTCAAATTTTATCTCCTTATTCTCAGAAGAGATTATACTGACCTTATCTCCTATCTTTGCTCCTATGGAATTAAAGAGTTCTTTTCCAATAAGAATACCATTTATTTTATCTGGAGAAATATTTCCAGATACAATTTTTTTATCTAAATCCATAGCTTTTTTAGCACTCTCTAAATCATAGCCTTCTATTTTTACTCCAGAAACATAACCACCATAAACCCCATTATATTTAAAAATTCCTTGGGTAGATATACTTGGTACTGCTCCCTTTACTCCCTCTATCTTCTCTATATCTCTTTTTATATCTTTATAATTGCTAATCTTCTCTCCATTGGATACCATTATATGACTTGTTACTGAAAGTATACTATTTATCATATTCTTATCCAATCCATTAGCTATTCCAATAGACACCATCAATACAACTACTCCAATAGTTATCCCCACTACTGATATTAAACTCTGTTTTTTCCTCTCTATTATATGCTTCTTAGCTATAAAAAACTCTATCATCAGTTACCTCTTTTCCTTATGTATTACTTTTTCTTAGCAATTAATTTTACCATATTTTGCAATATAAGTCTATTTTCCTCTCAATATATAAAATTTTACCTCTACTACCTCTCCACTTTCTGAAACCAGTGTAAGTCTATGCTCTCCTTCTAAAAAATCAAAAGCTCTCTCCCTATCTCTGCCACTAAAAATATATTTTCCATTGTGATACCAATAAAGTTTTTTATTTTTAGGATTAGCCACTTTCACTATCAAGCTTTTTCTCTCCTCAAAATCTTTAGGCAAAAATATTTTTATATTATTAAGTGGATAGATAATTTTTATCTTCTCATCTCTTACATTGGATATGGATATATTTTCTCTAGCCATATAGTCTAATAACTCTATTGGATAACTTAAAACTATTTTCTCTTTACTCTCTATAAACTCTTCGTTTCTTGAATCTATCTCCTCTCCTTTGGAGTTTATAAAAACTTTTTTATAATAGGGAGATACTTTTAAATTTTTTGCATCTTTTGGATAATCTATCTCTTCACTAGGTACATCATATCTCAACCTATATCCTGTTTCACTATCTATCTTTATTTTTTTTAACTCTTCATTTGGTTTTATAAAGCTCTCATTTTCATTTGGAAGTACCTTAAAGATTTTAAATAAAAGCTGTCCAGCAGTAACTACTCCAGAGATATTTCTATTTCCCTCTCCAGTGAAGTTTCCACACCAAACCACTACTGTCCATCTAGGAGATATTCCCCCAGCCCAAGCATCTCTTTGTCCATAGCTAGTTCCTGTCTTCCAAGCTATTCCATCTCTGCCTAAATAGAGATTATCTATCCCATATCTTTGTACACCTTGCATAGCTTCAAGAGTGAGATAACTAGCCCCTTTGGATATAAGCTTTCTTCCCTCTATTTTTTTATCATCTCTTATATATTTTAAATCTTTAAACTCTCCATATTGAGAGAGTCCATAATAAAGCTTGGCAATATTTTCTACACTCATCTCTTTAGTTCCCAATATAAGAGATAATCCATAGTTAGAATAATCTCTTTCTGGAAAATCTATTACATCTTTTAGAAAGTAAAAAAATTTATCTACTCCATACTCATCTAAAAGCTTTACAAAAGGAATATTTAGAGATTTTTTTAGAGCCTCTCTTGCCTCTACTAATCCTTGATATTTTTTATTGGCATTTTGAGGATTGAAGTTTGAAAAATAAAGAGGTACATCTAAAAGTTTTGACTTTGGAGTAATAAGTCCTTCATCAATAGAAAGAGCATAAAGGAAAGGCTTTAACACAGAGCCTACTGACCTTTGAGCTACTACACCATCCACCTGTCCATTTCTTTGAAAATCATAAAAATTTTGTGAGCCTACATAGGATCTTACCTCTCCACTATGATTATCTACCACTATGATAGCTGTATTTTTTATTCCTCTATTATTTAGATAATCTCCATACTCTCTAGCTATTCTTTCAATATTTTTTTGTAACTCACTATTTATTGTACTTTTTATTATTTTATTGTCATATTCATTAACTAACCTTCTAGTGAGATGTGGAGCTAAGGAGTTAAAATATTTTCTCTCCTTTGGTAACTCCTCTTTTATAGAGAGTCTATACTGCTTTTCATCTATCACTCCTCTTTCATACATATTTTTTAGAAGATTATCTCTCTTATTTAAAAGCTTATCTCTATTTTTCTCTATCCATATAAGTCCAGGAGAGTTAGGAAGTACTGCTAAAGTAGCACCTTCAGCCCAAGTAAGATTTTTAGCACTCTTTCCAAAATAAAGTTGTGAGGCTGTTTCATATCCTACTATGTTACTTCCATAGGGAGCATTATTTAGATAGAGTTCTAAAATCTCATCTTTAGAGAGATATTTTTCTAACTTATAACTCTCTATTATCTCCTCTATTTTACTAAGATATGTTCTCTCTCTCCTCTTATAAAGTTTTACTCCCTGCATAGTTATAGTACTAGCTCCCACTCTTCTTTTTTCTAAAAGATTCGTTTTTACTGCTCTTACTATTGCAAGATAATCCACTCCATTATGAGAATAAAATTTTCTATCTTCATAGTTAAGTACTGCTAATTTTAATCTAGGGGGTATCTCTACCCCCTTGATTTGCCATTGCTCCTCACTATTTAAGTAAGCCCCTATTATATTATCTCTATCATCTAGTACAACTTGACTGTATCTTTTTTCTATCTCATCTCTCATCTTTTCAACATCAAATTCTCTATATATCTTTATGCAGAAAATTATAGGTATGATGAGAATTAGAGGTAAAAATCTTAACTTTCTCATTATTTTACCTCTACACTAAAGCCATTTAAATAAGCTCTATACTCATTGTTATACATTCCCTCTGCCTTAGCTCCTGAAAGATTATATTTTCCTTTAGTTACAGCATTAAGTTTGATAAAAAAACTCTGTCCCTGTTTATTGTAATTGTTAAAATCAAAGAAGAAATTAACTCTGTCATCTCTTATATCTTCATATTCTAAATTGTTATTAGAAGTTTTTTCTACTACCCATTGAGGTGGATTTATTTTTAATAGCCTACTATTTTCTATCTCCCAACCACTAGGAATAATTTGTGTAAGAGCTATATTATCTTGATAGAAATATCCATTTACATCATCAGCAGGTAAAACTTTTAATTCCATATAGAAACTACTTCCTTTTATTAGTGATTTTACATCTATCTCCTCTCCATTATCTCCATAGAATTTTCTCTCTATTTTTATATTTTTACTCTCGTCACTTTGAGTATAATTGATAGGTATTCCTTCCCAATATTGATTTACATAGAGTTTATCTCCTATGACTTTTACCTCTTTCATATTCTCTTCTGAGTACTTCCATACTCCATCTTTTTCATCAAAACTTATCTCTTTGCCATCTACTATTAGTTTTCCTACTACCTTTTCTCCCTTACTATTTTCTACAACTTGTGCTATAGAGATTAGAGAGTAACCTATACTTTGAGTAGATAACCAATTTTGTGATTGTAGTGTACTAACTATATCTTCATAAAGTTTTTTATCTACTTTATTATAGATAGTATAGTAAGAGTTAAGGACAACTGCCTTATCTCTTAATTTTGAACCATAGTTATCTGTATAATAATCAAAAGGCTTATCTTTTATCTCTGTTGAAAGTTTGTCGGCAATCTCTCTAGCTATCTCTTTTTCTCCTATCAATGCATAAGCAGAAGCTAGATACCATTTAGATATCTCATCTAAATTTTTAAGATTATTATCATAGATATAGTTCATCTCACTTATTTGTGCTTCTTGTCCAAGGGCTAATATATATAATAAATATGTTTTATAGTTTAAGTTATAGCTACTGTCTTTACTTTTCTCAATTGAAAACTTAAGCCAAGAGTTATATAGAGAATCTGGAACATAGTAACCTCTTTCTTTTGCCATTACCATAAAGTGTCCTACATAGTTAGTTGCCCATAAATCTCCATCACTATTTCCAGCCCAATAACTAAACGAACCATCTTCTAATTGGAAACTACTTAACTTAGCTATACCAGCATTTACATTTTTTACACTTTGCTCCTTAGATATATCCTTACTATTTGATAGTGTATCAATAAATAGCTGTGGGAAAATAGTAGATACAGTTTGCTCTACACAACCATATGGATATCTAATCAGCTCTTTTAATCTATTATTTATTGCTAAAATTGGAGTTGAAGAGATAACAACTTTTCCATTTGCACTTCCTACTATGCTCTCTTCTGGGAATTTAAAAGTTTTTTCCTTTTCTACATACTCAACTTTATTGATATATGTATAAGGATTATTAGAAGCAATATCTATTTTTACTATCTCTTCATTTGAGTAACTTGAAGAGTTTACTCTTAGTTTAGCTTCCCTGTTTCCTATCTCATCTCCTACTTTTACATCAAAGAAGATATCTTTGCTCTCTCCATTTTTTAACTCTACACTTTGAGTATATCTCTTACCTAAAAATTCAAACTCTACATCTATCTTTCCTATATTCTCCTCTGTAGCAAAAATTTTTACAGGTACTTGGAACTCATCTCCTACTTTTAATACTCTAGGCATAGAGAAATTTGTTACAATTGGAGCTTTTACTTCCACTCTTTCCTTTGCCATACCATAGCTCTCTCCACTTGCTCCTGTTACCATTACTCTTACAGCTCCTGTATAATTTGGTAATTCTAAGTCTACACTTCCTCTTCCCTCATCATCAGTAGTTAGTACTCCTTTAAATATTGCAAGTGGCTCAAATCTCTCTGATTGCTCAAATCCAAAAGAGTTAGCTGACTTATTCATTCTAGCTTCCGCCATTAGATAACCATCTCCACCAGCAGTTAATACCTGATGTATATCTCCAAAAGTTCTACCTATTATCTCTGAATAGTTGTCATAAGCAGAAAGTTGTAATCCTTCCTTTTGATAAAAATAATCATATGGATTAGGTGCTTTATAGTTAGTTATCTGTAGTAATCCCTCATCTACTACTGAGATTGTATACTCCATTTTTTTATCAGCTTCCACATTGACTTTGAATTTTTCATTAGGTTTTAAAACTACAGGAGTATCTAATTTTATATTCAATTTTTTACTCTCATCTTTTACAACTATTGGTACTGCCCCATAAAGCCTAATAGGTCTATCATTGTTAGAATTTTCATAGCTTTGGAAAAGTGCCACTGTTACATAACCATTTGGGAAAAGTTTTTCATCTACATCTATCTCTATAATAGTACTTGTATCCTCTATGTCTTTCCAATATCTTTGTATTATCTCTCCAGATTTTTCTATAGTTACTAAAGCTTTAGTTCCCTTTTCTCCTTCAAAATTTATCTTAGCCTTCTCTCCTATATTATACTCTTTTTTATCTGCTTCTATTTTTAATTTATCTATTTTTTTACTTACACTTGAATCTTGCCAAGTAGAAGCATATAGATTTATTCCAGCACTTTGATGAGTTTTCATATCTTCTACTTCTACAAATATCTCTCCACTTCCATCTATCTCATAATCTAAAAGATATGGTTTATCAGTTGTAGTTATCTCTCCCTCATATAGAAGAATACTATTTTTATCTGTCTTAATAGATTTTAAGAAATTATTGTAGTCATAGTAATCCCACCACCAAGAGTACTCATTTTTATATACTCTATATTTTAATTTTCTACCACTTATTAATTTTTCTCCATCTTCAGATACAGATACTACTTGTAAGTTTAGTTTATCTCCACTTTTAATATATCTATCTTCAGGATTTTCTATTCCTACATATGAATCAAAACTATTTATTTTAACACTATCTATATCTATTACTGGTCTACCACTTGGTTCTATTACACGAGTTACTATCTCTCCTTCTAAATTTAAATTTTTAGGTATGTTATCTGAAAGATTGAAGTTTATTTTTCCTTTTCCATCATTGTCTAATTCTCCCCTTTGACTCAATCTTATATCAGCTGTATAGGTAGTTGGATTTGAAAAAGTAAACTTTTTATATCTTTTGAATCTTAATTTTTTCTCTCTAATTGTTAAATCACTTTGGTATTTAAGATTTTCAGCTGGTGCTCCAAAAAGATATTGTGCTGTAACCTCTCCTAAAAGATTTGCTCCATCATCTACACTCTCAGGAAAATCTCCATCTACCTCTATCTTATATGGTACTATACTTTCAACAGGAAGTTTTATTGAGAACTTTTTCTCCTTTTCTCCACCTACATAGATAGTAGCTTCCCATATTCCAGTTTCACTCTCTTTTTTAGTTTCAAAGGAATAAGTAAAGAATCCATTCTCTCCACTAGTTATTACCTTACCATCTATATATTTATCTCCTCTAGGAGAAAATACATCTATTTTTATAGGCTGTCCCTCTGGGTATTTTCCATCATTATCTCTAGCTATAACTCCAATATTTATAGTATCTCCAGGTCTATACACTCCTCTATCTGAATAGACAAAAGCTCTCATTCCATCATCTTTATACTCTCCATCTACTAAAAATCCATCATAAGATAGTTTCGAATCAGATAGTTTTAATATAGAGATTTCATCTTTATTTTGAGCTAATAGATAAAATATCTTATCTCCCTTTTCAAAAACAACCTCTCCATTTTTATCTGTCTTTTTCTCCTCTAGGATTTGATTATTTACACTGATAGCTTTTATATCTACATCTTTTAGTGGAGTATTTTTTATGACATCTAAAATATTCACTATGAGTTTATTGTTACTTTCTTTTTGAGCCACTATTCCCATATCAGAGATTAGTATTCCCTTTCCTATTCTTCCCTTTGTATCAAAAAAATTATCTCTTTGCCACTGTGCTACACTGTTAGGAAAAGTATAATCCACTCCATCTTTATCAAAAGAGAGTTCTACTATATATATTCCCTTCTCATTAGCAAGATTTTTTAGTTCTATCTCATTTTGACTCCAAACATTTTTTTTATAGTCTAAAGTATAATCTTTTTCAAAAATAGTTTCTCCTACTTTATAGAAATTATTTTGTACATAATAGTCAAAAATATTTCCATCTCCTTGAAATTTAAAATCCTGTAAAAATTGTGTAGTATTATTCAAAAATATTTTTTTTATCTTTAAATTAACCCTCTTAACATTAACTGATTTAAAAGTTATTCTATTTTCATTTAATTTTGGTAAAATTATTCCCTCATTTGAAAAAATAATTTTTGGCTCTACCTCTTTAAACTTTATAGTCTCATTTTTATTCTCAGCTAGTTTACTCTTCTCTCCTTTTAATCCCTTGAGTAACTCTATCTCATACTCACTATTTATATCAAAATCTCCAGTAATTATAATATGCTCTCTCATTTTTAAAGCTTTATATTTTACTTTTGGATTTACTTTTATATATCCCTCAAGATTTTCCTCTTTTATCTCCTCACTCATAATGATATCTATACTTGGGTTTCCTCCGGTTGTTGTAGATATATTTTTTATCTCTAAATTTTTCTCCTCTTTTGCTTCAATATTTTTTTCCTCTACAACCTTTACCTCTTTTTGTTCCTCTATCTCTTTTTTCTCTCCATTACATGCTACCAATAAAAGAGATAAAAATAGTGCCATCTTCTTTTTCATCTACCTCACTCCTTTTCAATCTCCCCTAATATATTTTATACTATATTATCAAAGTTTCATAGAGTATATCCTTTAATTTTTCACTATCTATATTTAATCCTAATCTTTTTTTTAATTTTTCTATTCTCTCATCCTCTAACCATTCATATTTAATATCCTCTTTTTCTAATCTAGCTATATCCTCATCACTGTATCTATTTATTACTCTTAAAAACTCTTCCCCATAATTTTTAAACTTCTGATTTCCAACTCCACGTATTTTAAGCATCTCCCATCTATTTTTAGGTTTGTACTCTGCCATTTCAAGTAGTGTCATATCAGAAAATACTATGTATGGAGCTACATCTTCTCTCTTTGCTATCTCACTTCTTAGCTGATTAAGTTCCTCAAATAGTGAATCTTCAAAGTAATCAAAGCTAATCTTCTCATCTACTCTTCTAAATACTGAGATTTCATTTTTTAAAACTCTTCTAGACTTATCATTAAATCTAAGTACAGGAAAACTTCCAGCACTTTGCTCAAAATATCCTTCAGAGATTAAAAAATTTACAAACTCCTCTATCCAATTTATCTCTTTATCACTCATAATACCAAAGGTAGAAAGTTTATTAAACTCCTTTCTATCCATCTTAGTATCACTTCTTCCATAGAGAATATTTACAAGGGTAGATATCCCAATACTCTCCTTTGCCCTTCCTATACAGGAAATTACTTTCTGAGCTTCTATTGTCAAATCCTCTATATTTTTGAGGGTTTTACAATTTCCACACTTACCACAATAGTTTTTTATTCTCTTATCTCCAAAATATTTAAGAATATACTCTCTATAACAACTTTCTAAATAAGCATACTCTACCATAGCATCAAGCTTTTTCATCTTTTCTCTCTTTAAATCATCACTTGTTTCTTCGTTGCTGTCTATTAAAAAAGTTTGTGTACTTACATCCTCTTCATAAAACATAAGAATAGCTTCTGCTGGTGCTCCATCTCTTCCAGCACGTCCAGCCTCTTGATAATAACTTTCCATATCCTTAGGAATATTTCTATGTATTACAAATCTTACATTGGATTTATCTATTCCCATTCCAAAAGCATTAGTTGCGACCATTATCTGTATCTCATCTTTTATAAATCTCTCTTGATTTTCACGTCTTTCGTCTTCTGTAAGTCCTGCATGGTATTTTCCTACACTTATATCTCTAAGTTTTAAATAAGCATAGAGGTTATCTACCTCTTTTCTAGTTGAGGCGTAAATTATTCCAGATTTTTTTTGAGCTTTTTTCAGATAATCAACTATATAAGCTTCAGCTACTACATTTCTTACTACCTTAAAAAATATATTCTCTCTATCAAAGCCATGAACATAAACAAATGGATCATGTAGTGTAAGTTTATCCTCTATATCTTTTCTTACCTCTTTTGTTGCTGTAGCTGTCAAAGCTAATATTTGCACTCTCTGCCCTATTTTTTGCATAAATGTAGGTATCTCTAAATAACTTTTTCTAAAGTCATGCCCCCATTGTGATATGCAGTGTGCCTCATCTACAGCTATCATAGAAATTTTAAATCTCTTTATAAACTCTACAAATTTTTCATTAGCCAACCTCTCTGGAGCTACATATACTATCTTAGCTTCTCCACTTTTTAATTTTTTTACACTTACCAAATACTCTTCCTTTGAAAGTGTAGAGTTTATATAGATGCTCTTTACTCCTAAGAGCCTTAAACTATCTACTTGATCTTTCATAAGAGAGATCAGTGGAGAGATTACAATAGTTATTCCCTTAAAAAGAAGAGCTGGTACTTGATAACAGATAGATTTTCCTCCACCTGTACTCATTACTCCCAGTGTATCCCTTCCTTTCAAAACTGAATCTACTATTATTTTTTGTCCTCTTCTAAAATCATCATATCCATATATCTCTTTTAATAGTCTTCTTGCTTCCTTTATCATCATTTATCCTCTAATTTGTAAAAAAGGAACTGTCAAAAACTCTTGCTCTAACAGTTCCTCTTATTTTATAATTCTATTTTTATTATTTTCTCTATAATTAAAATATAGAGAAACTCTCTTTTTACATTATTATAGCATTTTCAAGCTCTAATGTAAACTATTCACATTTAGAATATCCACAATTTCTACAAGTATAGCATCCTCCTGTTATCTCTAATTCTACACCACATTCTGGACATATAGTTTTTCTTTTTTCTGATTCTGCTACTAACTCTTTTTCTTTTCTTTCCTCTTCATCTATTTTTTGTATAGCCTCACTATGTCCACTTAACCCCATATTTTTTTCAAATTTTTTTAAAACATTTAAAATAGCAGATGGACAAGTACTTCCTTGGCTTACATCTAAATTTTTACTTCTAGCTACAGCAAAAGATGTGCAACCACTTACACCATCTATTGCATCTTCAAGCATAAATAGATTTCCACCAAGTCTTAAAATTCCAGACATATAAATAGCTACAGCTTGAATATTTTTCTCACATCCTCCTGTACCACTTCTGATTACATATAAATCTTGAATCGCTCTCTCTCTAGGAGAATATCCTATCATAACTTTTAATTTCCCACAACCTATTCTCATCTTATGAGGATAGTATATAGTATCTGGTGCTATTGGTTTTAATTCTCCTCTTGCTATTGTTTCCATTTTCTCTTTTAAAGCTTGCTCAGGATTTTTTTCCTCTTTTTTCTCTACAGTAAGTATTCCCTCTCTATCACAACCAGCACGATAGATAGTCATACCTTTAAGCCCATTTTTCCATCCCTCTATATATAGATGTTCTACTTCTTCCACAGAAACTTTATTAACTAGATTTATTGTAGATGAGATACTTGCATCTATTCTTTTTTGCCACACACCTTGCATCTTTATTCTATCATATGGATTTAAATTTTGAGCTGTTACAAAATAATCAGGTAACTCATCCTCTTCAGTAAGATTATTATCCTCCATATATTTTTTTGCAATAGGAATAAATACTTTATAATAAACATCTTCACCATGTAAGCTCTCTGTTTTTCTAGTAAAAGAGAAAGCAAAATTAGGCTCTATTCCTGTACTTATCTCAAGCATAGTTCCTATAGACCCAGTAGGAGCAATAGTTAAAAGTTGAGAGTTTCTTAATCCATATTCTTTTATTAATTCCATTGTTTCAGTACTTGCATTTTCTAATAAAAATGGAGATTGTAAAATTTTTTCCTCTTTATATCTTGGAAAAGCTCCATACTCTTTAGCTAGTAATGCACTAGCACTCAAAGCTGTATCTATTATTGTTCTTGCTACCTTATCACAAAACTCCAATGATTCAGGAGCACCATATTTAAGACCTAACTTAATAAGCAAATCTCCTACTCCTAATACTCCAAGTCCTATCTGTCTCCAATCTCTTACAGATTCTCTCTGTTCTTCGAGTGGATGTAATGGTAATCCTTCATCTAATACATCATTTAAAGCTTTTACTGATTTTACTACTGCTGATTTTAATTTTTCAAAATCAAAACCATTTTCTCCTACAAAACTAGGCAAGATAAGAGAACCTAAAAGACAACTTCCTCCTGCTGGTAGTGGCTCTTCTGCACAAGGATTTGTTCCAGCATACTCAAACTCTTCATCTTCACTAAGTAGATTCCAATTAGAAATTCTATCCCAAAATAGTATTCCTGGCTCGGCAAATCTCCAGTTTTGTATAGCTAATTCCTTAAAAAGTTTCTTAGCATCTATACTCTTTTTTATTATCTCTCCAGTATCTTCTACTTTAAAAACTGTTTCATAATTTCTATCCTCTATAACAGCTTTCATAAAATTTTCATCTACTCTTACTGAAATATTAGCTTTTTGAACCTTATTTAAATCCGATTTTACTTTTATAAACTCCTCTACATCTGGATGATTTACATCTATAGAAATCATCAAGGCTCCTCTTCTTCCCTTCTGCCCAATTATATCAGTTGTCATATTATATAAATCCATAAAAGATATTGAACCAGTAGTATATTTAGCTGAGTTATTTACCTCTGCTCCCTTTGGACGAAGTTTAGAAATATCTACTCCACATCCTCCTCCATAAGAGTATGTTCTAGCAAGTTTTTTAGCAGTATCAAATATTGACTCTAAATTATCCTCAGGTGGAGTAACTACATAACAGTTACTATAAGTTATCTTTCTTCCAAGTTTAGCTAGCCCTCTATTTGATAATATACGTCCAGCAAAAATAAATTCCTTATTTATAATCATCTCTTTTAACTCTTTATCTCCACCAGATACTCTATTAAGCCAAGCTTCAAAAGTTTCACCATCATATTTATATTTTTTTTCCCAGATATCCAATCCTAGTTTATTATCTTTACCAAGCCATTCCCTTATCTCCATTATTTTCCCTCTCCTGTTTTAAGTTACTATATCCATTATATCACTTTCTTTAATTTTTTACACTCTATTCTACTAAATATTGTGTTTCATCTTTTTTACTTTACTTATATATAGTATAAATTTGACTTTTTATATTTTTTATACCTCATCACATTTTTCACTCTTTCCTTACACTTTTTATTCTTATTTTAAATAGTATTTCTAATTTTTTACATAGATGTTTATATTTCCATTTCTTCTAAATTTATTTTCTATACTCACAAATTTTTTCTCATAAATTTTTTTTATAATCATTAATATAATATTTTAAATATTCAAATATTTTCTTATTTATGATATAATATATGGTAAATTGCTATTTATAATAAGGAGAAAAAAAGATGAATATAATAAGTTTTGAAGATTTTTTAAAAGAAGAAAATGCTATATTAATAGATGTAAGAACACCAAAAGAATTTTTACTAGAAAAAATCCCTAATTCTGTTAATATTCCAGTGCTTCTTGATGAAGAGAGAGTTGCTGTTGGGACTACATATGTTCAACGTTCAAAGGAATCAGCTAAAAAAATGGGAATAGAATTTATTTCTAAAAGATTACCTGAGATATTTGAGCAAGTACAAGAACTCTCTAAAAAATATTCTAAACTTGTTTTTATGTGTGCTAGAGGAGGAATGAGAAGTTCATCTATTACATCTCTTTTTGGTAGTCTAGGATATAAGGTAGCAAAACTAGAAGGAGGATATAAAGCATATAGAGATTTTATCTTAAATAATCTTCCTATAGAAAACGAAAAATTTAAATATATTGTTATCCATGGTAGAACTGGTGTTGGAAAGACAAAAATTTTAAATAAAATGATTGAGCTTGGAGTTTCTGTAATGGACTTAGAAAAAATGGCAGCTCACAAAGGTTCTTTTTTCGGAGCTTTAGGAGAAGAACTCCCACAAAATCAAAAGAGATTTGATGGAGAGGTTTTTGAATTTTTAAGAACTTGTAAAACAAAATATATTGTTGTTGAAAGCGAAAGTAAAAGAATAGGAAATCTTTATGTACCTGAATCTGTTTATACATCTATGACTAATGGTAGACATCTATTTATAGATACTTCTATTTCAAATAGACTTGATATTTTATTAGAAGATTATACAAAAGTTTCTCCTCAAGAGATAGAAGAGTGTATTATGAAAGTAGCTCGTTATGTTTCTAAAGAAAAAACAAATACTTATTTAAATTTATTACATGAGGGAAAACTTAAGGAACTTGGAGAACTTTTAATTGTTCAATATTATGATCCACTTTATGAAGTAAGTATTGATAGACATGAGTTTGAATTATCTATTAAATACGAAGATATGGATAAATGTGCTAAAGAGTTAAGTGAATATTTTTTCAAATTAGAAAATGAAGAGAATAATAAAAAAAGCTGAGTAGCATTAAAAAAATGCTTTACTCAGCTCTCTTTTTTTG